>Ga0207697_10000131_pt1 | contig 36154 bp, 41 predicted proteins | sample KBSSwiS5withPhiX_FD_184293 | JGI IMG/M metagenome (GOLD analysis project Ga0207697, IMG submission 184293) | Switchgrass rhizosphere microbial communities from Kellogg Biological Station, Michigan, USA, with PhiX - S5 (SPAdes) (version 2) | ecosystem: Host-associated > Plants > Roots >... | reverse complement strand
CCAAGAAATCAAGGACGCCGCGGCCGGTCAAGGCAGCGCGATCAAAAAACGCGAGGACACGCACAAAATGGCGCAGGCCAACCGGGCTTTCGCGCATTTCCGCTGGTAATTTTATGGCGACGGCGACCATGGAAAAGAAGCCAGCTTCGACGAATCCGAATTCGCCGGAGCGCAAGTTCCCGCTGGAGCGAACCCGTAACATCGGCATTGCCGCCCACATCGATGCGGGCAAGACCACGATCACCGAGCGCGTCCTCTTTTACACCGGCATGATCCACAAGATGGGCGAGGTGCATGAAGGGACGACCGTGACCGACTGGATGGAGCAGGAGCGTGAGCGTGGGATCACGATTACCTCAGCGGCGACAACGTGCAGTTGGGCGCAACGCAAGGAAGAAGGTGTTTACAAATCTTTCGAAGGAATCAAGCAGCGCATCAACATCATCGACACGCCGGGTCACGTTGACTTTACGGCGGAAGTCGAGCGTTCCCTTCGCGTGCTCGACGGCGCGATCGCAGTTTTTGACGGTGTTGCAGGAGTGCAACCGCAATCCGAAACCGTCTGGCGGCAGGCGACGAAGTACAATGTGCCGCGACTGGCATTCATCAACAAGATGGATCGGGTCGGTGCCGACTTCGAGATGTCGGTGGACAGCATTCACAAAAAACTTGGCGCCAATGCCTGGCCGGTCTTGTTGCCGCTCGGCAGAGAAGATCAGCTTAGGGGTCAGCTCGACGTCATTAACAAGAAAGCGATCATTTATTCGGAGAGCGACCAGCTTGGATCGACCTATGAAGTTACTGATGTCCCCAAGGAATATGTCAATGTTGTAAACAAGGCTTATGACGATCTCGTCCAGCAAATTTCGAACATTGACGACGAAGTCGCCGAGGTGGTAATCCACGAAAAGCCCGTCACGCGGGAGTTGTTAAAGGCCGGCATTCGCCGCCAAACCATCGCCAACAAATTTGTGCCGGTAATCGGCGGTTCGGCCTTGAAAAACATCGGCGTGCAGTACCTGGTCGATGCCGTCGTCGATTATCTGCCAAGCCCGCTCGAGATCCCGCCGGCGAAAGGGATGGATCCGGACACGCGTGAGCCGATGGAAGCGCCGACAGATGACAATGGGAAATTCTGTTCACTCGCGTTCAAACTCTGGAGCGATCCGTTTGTCGGCAAACTCGTCTTCTTCCGCGTTTACTCTGGCACTCTTTCGAAAGGCGATACCGTTTACAATCCGCGCACGAACAAGCGCGAGCGCATTTCGCGATTGATCCAGATTCAGGCGGACAAACGCGAAGACATCGAAACCTGTTATTCCGGCGACATTGCTGCAATCGTCGGGATCAAGAATATCACGACGGGCGACACGCTTTGCGACGAAGATTATCCGATCCTGCTTGAGCCTCCGACATTTCCAGATCCGGTAATCTCAATGGCGATCGAGCCGAAGACGAAGTTGGATCAGGAAAAAATGGGCGTGGCGTTGCAACGGCTCGCGGAAGAGGATCCAACCTTCCGCGTTTACACCCATGAAGACACCGGCCAGACCATCATTGCAGGCATGGGCGAGCTGCATTTGGAAATCATTCGCGATCGCATGTTTCGCGAGTTCAAGGTGGATGCGAATGCGGGGAAACCGCAGATCGCCTATCGCGAGACCATTACCGGCGGCGCGCATGGTGTCGGCAAGTTAATCAAACAATCCGGCGGTCGTGGTCAGTACGGCCACGTCGAGGTTGATGTACGTCCGGCATCGCGGGGGAAAGGTTTATTGGTTGAAAACAAGATCGTGGGTGGCGTGATTCCGCGTGAGTACATCCCGGCAGTGAAGAAAGGGATTGAAGAGGCCGTGCTCAACGGTGTGCTCGGTGGTTATCCGGTCATCGACGTAGAAGTCGATATTGTTTACGGGAGTTACCACGAAGTGGATTCCAACGAATTGGCTTTCAAAATGGCAGCGATTTTTGCAATGAAAGACGGTTTCAAGCAGGGCAAACCAATCCTGCTCGAGCCGATCATGAAAGTGGAAAACATCACCCCGGAAGAATATCAGGGCGACATCATCGGAGATTTGAATCGGCGCCGCGCCCGCATCAACAGCATCGAGGCGCGCGGTAATCTGACCATCGTGCACGCAGAGGTGCCGCTGGCGGAAATGTTCGGTTACGCTACCGCCATTCGTTCGCTTTCCAAAGGCCGTTCCAGCTATTCCATGGAACCGTCCCATTTCGAGCAGGTGCCGCAGAATTTAGTAAGCGCAATCCTTGATCAAAAGGAGACGAAATGACGAACGGCCAGCGTATTCGCATTCGTTTGAAGGCATTCGATCATCGCATGCTCGATCAATCCGCCGTCGAAATTGTCGAGACCGCGAAACGTACCGGCGCGCGGGTGGCGGGGCCCATTCCGCTCCCGACCTTGATTGAAAAGTTTACCGTCAATCGTTCACCGCACGTGGACAAAAAATCGATGGACCAATTTGAGATTCGCACCCACAAACGTCTGCTCGATATTATCGAGCCAACGGCGAAAACGGTGGATGAATTGAAGAAATTAAATTTGCCTGCGGGCGTGGATATCACGATTAAGATTTAAACAATTAACATCGTCATTCTGAGCGAAGCGCAGCGGAGTCGAAGAATCCCGCATTGTTACCTGAAAGGTGACGCCACGGGATCTCTCGACTTTGCTCGGGATGACGAGAAAAAAAATGAGCATCGGGTTACTTGGACAAAAAATTGGCATGACCAGCGTCTACGACGCCAATGGCAGGCTACGTCCGGTGACCGTGATCGCGGCGGGCGATAATGTTGTGGTCCGCCGGATAACGGCGGAGCACGAGGGCTATTCCGCGGTGCAAGTCGGTTTCGGCGCGCAAAAAGAATCGCGGCTGAATAGTTCCGAGATCGGCGCATTCAAGAAAGCAGGGGTCGAGCCGAAAAGATTTTCTCGCGAGTTTCGGCTGGAGGCGGATTTGCCGGAAGGCGAGGTGAATTTGAACGTCACGCAATTTCAGGCGGGCGACTTCGTGGATGTGATTGGTCGCTCCAAAGGCAAAGGGTTTCAGGGGGTGATGAAGAAACACAACATGCATGGGCAAGGAGCCGCGCACGGTTCCAAGACGCATCGGCGCAATGGTGCCATCGGCAATCGTTCTACTCCTGGCCGGATCTGGAAAAACATGGGCATGCCCGGGCATCTTGGGGATGAGCGGGTGACGGTGCAAAATTTGCAGGTCATGCAGGTGCGCGAGTCGGAAAAGATAATTCTCGTTAGCGGCGCAGTGCCCGGATCAAACGGATCCTTTGTGGTGGTGCGCCCCGCGATCAAGAAACCGGCCAAAAAATCATGAGCGCGAAAGTTTTGACCAAGGCAGCGGCGAAAGAGGCCAAGATTGAGCTGCTAGACGGCGGGCGCGGGACGCAGGCGGTGCACGATGTGGTGGTCGCGATGCGGGCGGCGCGGCGTTCCGGTTCGGCGAACTCGAAAACGAAAGCGGACGTGAATTTGTCCGGCGCCAAACCGTGGCGGCAGAAAGGCACGGGCCGCGCGCGCGCGGGCTATAAATCATCGGTCATCTGGCGCGGCGGTGGTGTGGTCTTTGGACCAAAGCCGCGCGATTATTCCAAGAAAGTTTCCAAATCGGTGCGCCGCCTTGCGTTCCAGAAGGCGCTGAGCGAGCGGATCAACGCCGGCGACGTGCTGACGATTGGTGAGTTCGCGGTCAAAGAGGCAAAAACCAAAGCCTTCGTGCAGTTGGTCAAAAAACAGACTGATGCGCGCCGCATCCTCATTGTGTCGGATCAATTTGATGAGAACACCTACAAGTCGGCGCGCAACGTTAAGCCGGTGAAACTGGCGACGGCGAGCGATGTGAACACGGAACAATTGCTGGGCTTTGAGAAGATTTTAGTAACAGACGGTGCTCTGGCGAAATTAGCCGAAAGAACTGCGGCCTCCGGGAAGTCTGCCACAGGACGAGAATGAACGAGCCATTCGACATCATTGAAACAGCTTCGCTGACGGAAAAGTCGTCGCTCCTGAGCGAGAAGCAGAACAAGTATGTCTTTCGTGTCCGCCCGCGAGCTAACAAGATTCAGATTAAGCAGGCTATCGAGAAGCTCTTTCAAAAGAAAGTGGTGGATGTGAACACCTGCAACTACGCCGGCAAAAAGAAACGGGAGCGCCGCGCCGACTTCGGTCGCAAATCGCATTGGAAGAAAGCGATCGTAACGCTGAAAGAAGGCGAGAAGATCGATTTGGTCTAACGTTTTATGGCGCTAAAATCTTTCCGCCCACTTACTCCGACGCTGCGATTCAAGTCGCTCCCGGCTTTCGACGAAGTTACGAAAACGAGGCCGGCGAAGCGTTTGTTGGAACCGAAGAAAAAGACCGGTGGCCGCAATCATTTTGGCCGACTGACTTCGCGCCACATCGGTGGCGGTCATAAACAACATTATCGCAAGGTCGATTTCAAACGGCGCAAACGCGGGGTCGAAGCGGAGGTACTCGGAATTGAGTACGATCCGAACCGCTCGGCCCGGATCGCTCTTATTAAGTACAGCGATGGCGAACTAAGTTATATCCTGGCACCGGACGGTCTGCGGGTTGGGGCGAGGGTTATGGCCGGCCATGAGGCAGCGCCAGATTTGGGAAACGCGCTTCCCTTATCCGCCATTCCCCTCGGTACCAACATTCACAACATCGAGCTGACACCCGGACGTGGCGGCCAGATCGCGCGCAGCGCCGGTCAACAGGCGACGTTGAATAACCGCGAAGGCGGTTACGGTTTAGTAAAAATGCCTTCGGGTGAAATCCGGCGCATTCATGAGACCTGTTACGCGACGGTTGGTCAGGTCGGCAATGTCGATCACATGAACGTGTCGAGCGGCAAAGCAGGCCGGACGCGCTGGCAGGGACGGCGTCCGCATGTGCGCGGCATGGCGATGAACCCGATCGATCATCCAATGGGCGGTGGCCAGGGGAAGTCAAAAGGTGGCGGAGGAAGGCATCATCCGGTGAGCCCATGGGGACAGTTGGCGAAAGGATTTAAGACGCGAACGAAACACAAACCGAGCGATCGGTTCATTTTGGAAAGGAGACGGGGGAAGAAGAAGGTATAACAGCTTGTCATTCTGAGCGGATCGAAGCGCAGCCGAAGAATCCCGTGGCGAAACCTTAAAGCTAGCGCCACGGGATCCCTCGGCTGTCGCCCGGGATGACAGGGGTGGCGAAAATTTGACATTTATGGCTAGATCATTGAAGAAAGGACCCTTCCTCGAATCGCATCTTCTGGAGAAGATCGATAAGATGAACAACTCGGGCGCGAAGAAACCAATTAAGACCTGGTCGCGGCGTTCGATGGTGACGCCGGATTTTGTCGGCCACACGTTTCTGGTTCACAACGGAAAGATTTTTCAATCTGTTTTCGTGACCGAAAACATGGTTGGTCACAAGCTCGGCGAATTTTCGCCGACGCGTGTGTTTAAGAAACACGGTTCGCACACGGCGAAAGTGACGAAGTAATGGGAATTGCAGATTGAAGATTGCAGATTGCAAATTGAATTGGTCGCGGCGAAGCCGTTACGTTTTCAAATCTGAAATCTTAAACCTGAAATCGGCGCTCATTTTAGTGGGCTGCGTAACGCTCGCTCGAGGGCTGGCGGCAGAGGGAAATAGTTCTTTGTCAGATTCTAAAAATGAAAGCGGGACAGTGGCAGTCCTGCTGGCGCAGAAGGAAGAGTTGCGCCGGCAGTTGTCCTTGAGCCAGGAGACCGTGCAAACGCTGACCACTAGTTTGGCCGAATCCAATGCCGAAGCGGAGTTGTTTCGGCGGAAGTTTGCCGACCTGCAATTGCGAATGGAAGCACTGGGGCTGGCTTCGGCGAGCAAGGACCGCGCTAAACTGGAGCAACGGTTGCTCACGGCAGTAAGCGATTTGCAACTGGCGCAAAAAGAGCGCGACCTATATCGCGACCAAATGATGCAGTTGTCGGAAACGATGCTGCGCTATTTGAAAACCGCGGAAGGTGGCGACCCGCAGGCGCGAATGGATGTAGAAACGCAGTTGCGTTCAATGAACGCGCTGGTGGATAAGTCAGCCAAGGCGCAGCCGCAGAATGGTTCGCTACTCGATGGCAGCGTCATCAGCGTGAAGGAAGAGTGGTCATTTGTCGTCGGTAATTTCGGCACGCGCGAGGGTGTGAAAATCGGAATGCCGCTGCGAGTGAAGCGCGGAGATGACGTGGTTGCGAAGTTGCGGGTGGTCGATGTGCGCGAACGGATTTGCGGCGCGGTCATTCAGGAATCTGGAAAGGAAAAAATTAAGGTTGGGGATCGGCTTGAAGTCGATGCCCGGCCGGATGTGAGTTCAAGGTGATGAGATAAGGTTGAAGGGTTGAAGAGTTAAAGGGTTGAAGCGGATGAGTGGGCCGCTTTAACGCTGCAACTCTTCAACGCTTAATTGAGATAGGAAATGGAAGTTAGAGCGACATATAGGTACGCGAAGATTTCGCCGTTCAAGGCGCGCGAAATTACCCGCGAGATCCAGGGCCTGCCGGTTTCGGCGGCGCTCGATGTCGTTGCCTACAGCCCAAAAAAAGCGGCCGCGCTGATCAACAAAACACTGAAGAGCGCAGTGGCCAACGCCGAGAACAACGCGAATTTGAAAGTAGACGGTTTAGTGGTGAAGGAAGCGATCGTGGGCGAGGGCCCGACGATGAAGCGGATGATGGCGCGCGCCCGCGGAAGCGGCAGCCGGATTTTGAAACGGAGCAGTCACATTCGGATTGTGCTGACGGACGAGATTAAGATTGAAACGCGCGAGACACGGAAGGCCGCGCAAAAGGCGGCGAAGAAGAAAGCGAGCGAGTCGAAGGCGGAAAGCGGGGCGACGGAGGCGAAAGCGGAGAAGTCAGCGAAGCGCGCGAAGAAAGGAAAAAAATAAATTTTATGGGACAGAAAGTTAATCCAATTGGATTTCGATTGGGCGTCAACCGCGACTGGCGGTCACGCTGGTACGCATCTCCGCAGGAGATGCCGGAGTTTTTGCACAGCGATATCGAGATTCGCGATTACGTGAAGAAGAAGCTGCAATACGCCGCGGTTTCGAAAATCGTGATCGAACGGGCATGGAATTCAATTCGCGTCACCATTTTCACGGCGCGTCCCGGCATTGTTATCGGACGCAAGGGCGCTGAAATCGAAAAGATGACTGAGGAAATTTCGAAAATGGCGCAGGGCAAACAGATCAAGATCGATATTCAGGAGATCAAAACCCCGGAACTGGATGCGCAGTTGGTTGCCGAAAATGTTGCGCTGCAAATCGAGCGCCGCATCGCGTATCGGCGGGCGATGAAAAAAGCGGTGCAGGTCGCAATGGATTTCGGCGCGCTCGGAATTCGTTTACGAAGCTCGGGCCGGTTAAACGGCGCAGAGATTTCGCGTTCGGAATGGTATCGCGAAGGCAAAGTTCCGCTGCATACCTTGCGCACGGGAATCGACTACGGATTCGCCGAGGCCAACACCGTTTACGGGAAAATCGGGGTAAAATGCTGGATTTGTAAAAAGGAAGAGGCGCCTGCCGAAACACCGGCGCAAGCGTCTCCACCGCCACCGCCCCCGGAGCCAGCGGCTACTGAACTCTAAGGAGAATTGTTATGCCATTGATGCCCAAACGCGTGAAGTATCGCAAGTCCCAGCGGGGAAGCCGCAAGGGAACAGCTTCGCGCAACCTGCGAATTGACTTCGGCGAGTTCGGATTGCAAACCCTCGAGCGCGCCTGGATCACCAACACCCAGATCGAGGCCGCGCGTGTAGCGCTTACCCGTAACATGAAGCGCAAAGGCAAACTGTGGATCCGGATTTTTCCCGATAAATCGGTCACGGCGCGTCCGCCGGAAACGCGAATGGGCAAAGGCAAAGGTCAGCCGGAGTTTTGGGTGGCAACGGTGCGGCCAGGCAACATTTTGTTTGAGCTAGATGGCGTGCCGGAGTCGGTTGCGCGCGAATCATTGCGATTAGCCGCTGATAAGCTGCCGGTGCGGACGAAGTTTTTAAGTCGCCACCACGTGGCCGGCTAACGAAGTATGAAAATCAAAGAAATTATCGAGATGAGTACGGACGAGCTTCTGACGAAGAAGCGCGATCTGCGGCAGGAGAGTTTGCACCTGCGATTGCAGCAACAGAGTGGACAGCTGGAGCAACCCAGCCGGCTGCGTTTGCTCCGACGCGAGGTGGCCCGGATCGAGACGGTGCTTTCCAAACGGACGAAGGAGACGAAATAATTTTTATGGCAGAAGAACCATCAACCTCGGTGCCACCGCCGCTGCCGACAAGCGCCCCGTCATCTGCTGCGACCGCGCCACAATCTCAGCGCGGTTCGCGTAAGACGCGGGTAGGCGAAGTGATTTCGAGTGGGATGAACAAGACAATCGTTGTCCGTACGGTCACGCGCGTGCCGCACCCGAAATTCGGCAAGATCGTGAAGCAACAAAAGAAATTTTACGCTCACGACGAAGAGAACAAAGCGAAGAACGGCGACACCGTTCGCATCATGGAAACGCGGCCCCTGAGCAAATCGAAACGGTGGCGTTTGGTCGAAATCGTCGGGAAATAAATTATGGTGCAGATTCGTTCCAGACTCGACGTGGCTGACAACACCGGCGCCCGGATGGCGACGATGATCGGTGTGATCGGAAAAGCCACGCTTTACGCGCGAATCGGGGACGTGATTACTGCGAATGTAAAAGAAGCAAGCGCGACCGGCACGGTGAAAAAGGGCGAGGTCGTGCGAGCCGTCATTGTGCGCACGAAACAGCCGGTGAAACGCGATGACGGTTCGCTCCTGCGCTTCGATAACAATGCAATTGTCATCATCGACAAGGATTTGAATCCGCGCGGGACTCGTATTTTCGGGCCGGTGGCGCGTGAATTAAGAGAGAAGAATTTTATGAAGATCGTCTCGCTGGCGCCAGAGGTGTTATGACGAATGGCGAATTTTTCGTGGCGCGGCCATCCTGGCTGTGGGGACGACAGGCATCTTGCCGGTCGAAATCGCGCAGGCGAGACGCCTGCTGGACCCACAGTCTGGAAGCCTGCGCCACTTTCACGTTATGAATCGGATCAAATTTCATGTGAAAAAAGGCGACAACGTCGAAGTGGTCTCTGGGAATTTCCGGGGTTCGAGCGGGAAGATTCTGCAGGTGTTGCCAAAGAAGCAGCGGGTGTTGATCGAAGGGGTGCGTATAATTAAGAAGCATCTGCGGAAGTCGCAGGATAACCCGACCGGCAAAATCGCGGAACGCGAAGGGCCGATCCACATTTCCAATGTGCGCTTGATCGAAAAAGAGGAGAAAAAAGACAAAAAGAAGGAAACGAAGACCAAGAAAGAAAAGGCAAAGAGTTAGTCATCCCGAGCGGCGGTCGAGAGATCCCGCAGAAGTTATCTTAAAGGTTACGCAACGGGCTTCCTCGACTTTGCTGGGAATGACGGAGATGTAGATGGAAAACGAATTTTACAAATACTACAAGGAGCGAGTGATGCCGGCTTTGCAACAGCAGCACGGATACAAAAACGTGCATCAAGTCCCGAAAGTGGAAAAGGTGGTGATCAACACTTCGGTGGGGTCACAAGCCGATGTGAAGCAGGCGCTGGACGATGCCAAGACCGAGTTGGCGTTGATCACCGGCCAGCGTGCCGCCGAAACTCGGGCCAAGAAAAGCATTTCAAATTTCAAGTTGCGCAAAGACCAGGCCATCGGCGCCAAGGTGACATTGCGTGGTGAGCGGATGTACGAATTTCTCGAGCGCCTGATTAAAGCGGCACTCCCGCGGATTCGTGATTTTCGCGGGGTGTCGCCGCGTGGATTTGATGGTCACGGCAACTACACCATGGGCGTTTCCGACCAGTCGATTTTTCCCGAGGTCGAGCTCGATAAAATCAAGCGCAATATCGGATTTGATGTTACTATCGTGACCACCGCTCGCACGAACGCGGAAGCCAAATCGCTGCTCAGCGAAATGGGGATGCCGTTCAGCGACCGCGCGAAAAAGCTCGCCACGGCGAGTCCGTCCGAAGGCGGACCGGCTGGGCAAGCTAAAGCAGCGTAATTATTGAATGAGTACCGTAACTGATCCGATTGCAGATTTGCTGGCGCGCGTGCGCAATGGAGCGCAGGCGCAGAAGCCGGAGTTGTTTGTGCCGTACTCGAAGATCAAGGCAGAGGTTGCGCGAATTTTGAAAGACGAAGGATACATCACAGATTACGAACTGGATCGGAGCGCGGCGCATCCGCGAATCAAGATTACTAATAAACTGGTTAACAGATCGTGTGCGATCACGGGATTGAGACGTGTCAGCCGGCCCGGTCTGCGGCGTTATGTTGGTGCGCAAGAAATTCCGCGCGTGCTCGGTGGAATGGGGATCGCCATTCTCTCAACGCCGCGTGGTGTTTTGTCCGGGCGGGAAGCAAAAAAACAAAACGTCGGCGGGGAATTGCTGGCCTACGTTTGGTAAAATTTTATGTCGCGAATCGGAAACAAATCAATCGCACTGCCGGACAAAGTGAAAGTGAATGTCGGCAACGATGGAGCGGTGGCGGTGGAAGGTCCGAAAGGCAAATTAAATTGGAAATTGCCACGGGATATTTCGGCCAAGGTGGAGAACAATCACGTCTCACTGGCGCGGGCGGCGGAAACGCGGAGCGTGAAAGCATTGCACGGGCTTTCGCGCGCGCTCCTCAACAACATGGTGCGGGGGGTAAGCGAAGGATTTAGCAAGGATCTGGAAATCGAAGGCGTCGGATTCAAAGCGGCGGTGCAAGGCCAGAAGCTGAATCTTTCGCTCGGATTTTCGCACCCAATTTTGTTTCCGATCCCGAAAGATATTAAAATCGTGGTAACCGAGAACACCAAGCTAACGATTAGTGGGATCGATAAGAAACTGGTTGGTCAGGTAGCCGCTGATATTCGCAGATATTATCCGCCCGAGCCTTACAAAGGAAAGGGCGTGCGCTATGCGGGCGAGCAGATTCGGCGCAAGGAAGGCAAGACGGTGCAGTAAGATGGCGACGAATCGAAAAGCAACCCGCCAGCGTATTCACCAGCGCATCCGGAAAAAAGTGAGTGGAACGGCCGAAAGGCCACGCCTCGCCGTCCATTTTTCTGCGCACCATGTTTACGCGCAGGTGATTGATGACGATGCGGGCAAGACGCTGGCCGCGGTCTCAACTTTGCAGAAAGATTTGGCGGGGAAAAAAGCGGCAGCGAATCGTGAGTCGGCGGAACGCGTCGGCAAGGCGATCGCAGAGAAGTTGCTGGCGAAAAAGGTGGAAAACGTGGTCTTCGATCGCGGCGGCTACATTTTCCATGGCAAAGTGAAAGCGCTGGCCGATGCCGCGCGCGAAGGCGGATTAAAATTTTAAGATGGCATCACCCGGTCAAGGCAGACGACAGGATCGCAGCACGGACAAAACCCCGGCGGCGCGAGGTGATACGACTGAGAAAGTCGTTTTTATCAATCGTTGCGCGAAGGTGGTGAAAGGCGGACGTCGTTTCAGCTTCAGTGCACTCATCGTGGCAGGTGATCACGATGGAAAAGTGGGTGTCGGTTTTGGCAAGGCCAACGAAGTGGCGGAAGCGATCCGCAAGGCTTCGGAGGCGGCCCGGAAATCGATGGAAAAGGTTTCGCTTCACGAGAATACCATTCCCCACGAGACGATCGGTGAATTTGGCGGTGGCCGGGTGTTGTTGCGGCCGGCGTCGCCGGGAACGGGCGTGATCGCGGGAGGCGGTGTGCGAGCCGTGGTCGAGGCGGCGGGGATTCGCGATGTCCTGGCAAAATCGCTCGGCTCAAGTAATCACGCCAACGTGGTCAAAGCCACCATCGAAGCATTGCGAAATTTGCGGCGGCGCGATGAAATTTTGAAAGTGCGTGGAATTCGCCCGCGCACGAATACACCAGGCGATGGAGGGCAGCCGTCGTGAAATCCGAGGCCAAAAAAGAAAAGGCGGCTGGGTTGCGTCTGCATAATCTGCGGCCGCGTCCGGGAGCACGGCATCGAGTGAAGCGCCTCGGCTGCGGCGAAAGTTCGGGGCACGGCAAAACCAGCGGCAAGGGCCACAAGGGGCAAAAAGCGAGATCGGGCGGAAGCCTCCGTCTCGGATTCGAAGGGGGCCAGATGCCGCTGATTCGGCGATTGCCGAAGCGCGGATTCAACAACACGGCTTTTCATAAACGTTATGCCATTGTGAATCTGTCCGAGCTGGCCGACTTCAAAAGCGGGTCGATCGTGAATGAAGAATCGTTGCGCGCCGCAAATTTGGTCCGCGGAAATTTTTATGGGATTAAGATTCTCGGCGACGGCGAACTAAAGCATGGGCTGACGGTTCAAGCGGAAAAAGTGAGCGCGGCGGCGCGTGAAAAAATCGAGAAAGCCGGTGGAACCATCGCAGCGCTGGAAGCGAAAGCGCCGCCCAACGGTGCAGCTGAGGCGCCAGCAGAGAAGCCGAAACGCGCGGCCAAATCTCCTGCTTCACGGAAAGTGAAGCCGAAGAAGACAAAGGTCGGCAAGAAGTAGCCGGAGCGTTTAGGAAATGATCTCGGCGTTCCTGAACACAGTAAAAATTCCGGAGCTGCGGCGCCGGATTTTTTTTACACTCGCTATTATTGTGATTGTGCGGCTGGGTGCCGCCATCACCACGCCCGGCGTGAACCAGGCGGTGTTGTCGGAATGGTTTCGCAGCACTGCCGACAAAGCTGGCGGGGTCGCAGCGCTCTTTAATCTTTTCAGCGGCGGGGCACTGGAGAATTGCGCGATTTTTTCGCTCGGCATCATGCCCTACATCAGCGCGTCGATCATGCTTCAACTACTTACGGCGGTAATTCCGCGACTGGGCCGATTGGCGCGGGAGGACGGCGGGCGCCAGAAGATCATGCAATACACCCGCTACGCCACCGTCGCGCTTTGCATTTTCCAGGGATATTTATTGGCCATCTCCTTCCAACATCCGGAAGCGTACCACACCGTTTTGGGTGGAATTCCGGACACGATTCGAAAATTGGGGATACCGCTGGTGGATGACCAGGGTTGGACCTTTCGGATCGTGACAGTCATTTCTCTTACCACCGGCACACTCTTTCTGATGTGGCTGGGCGATCAAATCACCGAACGCGGAATCGGCAATGGTATTTCCTTGATAATTACGGTCGGGATCGTGGCGCGTTTGCCAGCGGCGCTGGCGCAAGCGTGGAAAACTTTTGTGCCAACAGAGGCCGGCACAAGCCAGGTAAATCCGGCGATTCTCGTCTTGATGGTGGCTTTCTTGTTTGTGGTGATCGCAGCGGTCATCACCATCACGCAAGGAGTTCGGAAAATCTCGGTGCAATACGCCAAGCGCGTAGTCGGCCGAAAAATGTACGGCGGGCAATCGACGTTCATGCCGTTGAAAGTGAATTACGCAGGGGTAATGCCAATCATTTTCGCCTGGGCCTTGCTCTTATTCCCCACCACCATCGTCGGCTTTCTTTTCCCGCACAGTGCGCTGGCGAAACGAATCACTGACGCGATGGCTTCAGGTTGGCCGCACTATGTGTTAATCGCAGCGATGATTTTCTTCTTCAGCTATTTTTGGGTGGCGACGCAGTTTCAGCCGGCACAGATCGCCGATGATTTGAAGAAGCATGGTGGCTATATTCCGGGAGTGCGCCCGGGCAAACCGACTGCCGATTTTTTGGATTACACCATGACGCGCCTTACTTTTGCCGGTGCGGTTTTTCTGACGCTGGTTGCGGTGCTGCCCAGTTTGCTAAGCCAGGGACTTCACGTTCCGCAGATTACAGCGCAATTTTTTGGCGGAACGAGCTTGCTCATTATTGTGGGTGTAATGCTTGATACGATGCGGCAGGTGGAAACGCATCTCATTCAACGGCACTACGACGGATTTTTGCGAAAAGGGCGGATTCGCGGGCGATCTTTCGACACACGCGCGGCTTACAACCGAGGCGAGGCAGCAGCGCAGGGCACACTGATGTGGCTTTACGTCGCAATCGCTGTTCTGGTCATCGGTGGGGTCGCGATTTTCCTTTACGGCCGCTGAGTGAAGAAACGGCTTGTTCTGCTCGGCGCACCCGGTTCTGGGAAAGGTACCCAGGCTGAACTGATTACGCGCCAGTTTGGAATTCCAGTCACTTCGCCGGGCGCAATTTTGCGACGAGAGAAAGATCTCGGGACACCGTTGGGGACGGAGACGTCCGAGATAATTCAACAAGGCGGATTGGTCCCGGATGCAACGATCGTGAAACTGATTGAAGACTGGCTCCGGTTGCACGGCGCGCACGGTTTTGTTTTCGATGGGTTTCCGCGCACCGTGCCACAAGCCGAAAGCCTGGCGGCGATTCTTACCCGGCATCATACCCCGCTCGATCTCGCAATCTGGCTCGAAGTTTCCGAAGAAACCGTACGCGATCGGATCTCCGGGCGATTGCAATGTCGCAGTTGCGGTTTTGTCACCAGTGTGGCGGCAGGGAATTTCTCCGAGCGCGCGGTTTGTCCTTATTGTGAAGGACCGTTGGTCCGTCGTAATGACGACGACTTAGAGGTTCTGCAAAATCGATTGAGGGAATACCACGCGAAAACCCAACCGCTGGCGGCGTTCTACCAGGACACCGGCGTATTGCATCGAATCGATGGCAATCGCGACCGCGAAATGGTTTTTGGCGACATTTCGCGTTTGATTGAATCGAAATGATTCCGATCAAGAACCCGAAGGAGGCGGAAAAGATGCGGCTAGCTTGCCGTGTCGCGAGCGACATCCTCGATCGCGTGGTCGCAATCATTCGGCCGGGAATCACGACGAAAGAAGTAGACGAAGCAGCCGCCGAGATGATGCAGGAAGCGGGAGTGAAAAGCGCCTTTCTCGGATATCGAATCGGTCATCGCGTTTATCCGGGAAACATCTGTATTTCGTTAAACGACGAAGTCATTCACGGAATTGCCAGTCACCGGCGAATTCAGTATGGCGATATCGTGAAACTCGATATCGGAGTCATCCGCGAGGGCTGGATCGGCGATACCGCGACAACGGTGCCGGTCGGCATCATTGACGAGCGCACCGAACGTTTGCTGCGGGTGACGGAGCGGGCGCTGGAACGCGCCATTGGAATGGCTCATCAGGGTAGAAGGCTGGGCGACATAAGCGCGGAGATTGAGGAGGAAGCGACGCGCAACCAGCTCAATGTGGTGCGCGAATTTGTCGGGCATGGAGTGGGACGAAAACTTCACGAAGAACCGCAGATTCCAAATTATGGAAAGCGTGGGAGCGGGCCGCGACTTAAGGCCGGGATGACACTGGCCATTGAGCCGATGATTAATTTAGGAACCGGCGCGGTCAGATTACTCGATGACGGCTGGACAGCCTGCACCGCTGATGGAATGCCGTCGGCTCATTTTGAGCACACGGTCTTAATTACAAATGAAGAGCCGGAAATTCTGACATGGCGCGGAAAGACGCAATTGAAGTAGAAGGCAAGGTCATCGAGCTCCTGCCGAACACGATGTTTCGGGTGCAATTGCCTAACGGCCACCTTGTCCTGGCTCATATTTCGGGAAAAATGCGCCTGCACTTCATTCGCATCTTGCCAGGAGACAAAGTTATGCTAGAGATTTCGCCCTACGATTTGTCGAAGGGGCGAATTACATATCGCCAGAAGTAAGGCCGCGGACACGTCTCGCGGTTTTCGTTTCGTGGAAAAACATGAAAGTACGGCCATCAGTAAAAAGACTTTGTGAATCTTGCAAGATTGTGAAGCGCAAGAACGTCGTGCGCGTCATCTGTAAGAATCCGCGCCATAAGCAACGGCAGGGGTAGGGCTGGAGTAATGGAGTGTTGGAGTATTGGAACGAGACGATTTAACTTTGTAACCTTGTAACTTTTTTAACGATCATTATGCCACGACTACTTGGAGTTGAAATCCCGGCAGATAAACGCATCGAAGCGTCGCTCACCTATATTTATGGGATTGGGCCGACGATCGCGAAGCGCATTCTCGATCAGACCAATATCGATCCGAATCTGCGCGCGAAGAATCTTACCCCGCAACAGTTAAACGAAATTATTCATTCGATCACGACCAACAAGATCGCGATTGAAGGCGATCTGCGTCGTGAAGTGCAAGGCAACCTCAAACGTTTGCAGGCGATCAATTGTTATCGCGGGATTCGGCATCGGCGGGGCTTGCCGGTTCGTGGCCAGCGCACCAGCACGAACGCCCGCACCCGCAAAGGTCCGCGCAAAACCGTCGGGGTCATTCGTAACAAAGACGCCAAAGCAGGAAAAGTTTAATGGCTGAGTCGAAAAAAACGGCGGACGACGCCACCAAGAAACCGAAAGCACCCAAGGCTGCTGCGAAAGAAGCGGCGCCAAAACCCGAGGCCGCCGAAGTTCAGAGCGAGCCGCCCAAAGCCGACGCATCAGCCGCGGGAGCGGGTGCAGCTCCAGCGGAGCCGAAGAAAAAGACTGCGCCGAAGGCAAAGAAAGAGGAAGGGGCCGCCCCTGCTCCGGCGCCGGCGGAAAATCTTTCCCTCAGTCCCGACAGCATCGAGCAACCGAAGATCGTCAAGGCCAAGGGCAGCAAAAACGTCCATAACGGTGTCGCGCACATTCTCGCGACGTTTAACAACACCATCGTGACGATCACGGACATGAAAGGCAACGTCATCGGATGGTCGAGCGCGGGCAAAGTTGGATTCAAAGGCTCGCGCAAGAGCACGGCTTACGCAGCGCAGATGGTGGCGCAAGATGCCTCGCGGCAGGCCATGGGCCACGGTTTGAAGGAAGTTGAAGTACTCGTTAAAGGTCCGGGCGCGGGCCGGGAATCGGCCGTGCGCGCTTTGCAAGCGATTGGTCTCGAGCTCACTGTGATCCGCGACGTAACCCCAGTGCCGCACAACGGTTGCCGCCCACCGAAGCAGCGGCGAGTTTAACAATCGTTAAAAGAATTCCCATGGGCAGATACACCGGACCAAAAACCAAAGTTAGTCGTCGCTATGGCGTGCCGCTTTTCGGGCCATCGAAATCGCTTGAGCGAAAGAATTATCCGCCCGGGATGCATGGGCCGAAAGGTTCGCGACGGAAACAATCCGATTACGCCATTGCGCTCGGTGAAAAACAGAAACTGCGCTACCAGTACGGGCTGCTGGAGCGACAATTCCGGCGGATTTTCCAGAACGCGCTACGCAAACGCGGCGTCACGGGAGAAACCCTTTTACAATTGCTCGAAACTCGCCTCGACAACGTCGTCTTCCGTCTGGGGCTGGCCAATACCCGCAGCGGTGCGCGGCAGCTCGTTTCCCACGGGCACGTCCTGGTAAACGGTCGGACCGTCAATATTTCGTCCTACAACGTTAAAGCGGGCGACGAAGTTTCGGTGAAAGACAAACCGAAGACGCGACAACTGGCGCTGCGCAATCTCGAGTTGACCCAAATCGTACCAGTGCCCGATTGGCTGACGGTCGATCGCGATGCCCTCAAAGGTAAGGTAGCGCGCATCCCTTCACGGGAAGAGATTCAACCGATGGTTAACGAGCAGTTGATCGTCGAGTTGTATTCGCGGTAACTGTTGCGGCGCTGTGTGAGCGCCCAGGGATAGACAGCAACCGAATCAGACGAACACTTTTCGTGAACCAACACGAAACATCGCCGAGTACTCGTTAGGTCCATGAGCAACGAAGGACGTTCGCGCCACTGTCCGGTCTGGGACCATCATTTTATCCCCTCGGACAGATGGCGAGTTAGTATTTTTAACCCCACTGCAGAGTGGCTGCTCGCGCAACCTCGGAGAAGCAACCGGGGCCGACTACTCTAAACTCGGGTTGAGATTGGACGCCCTAGCCGCGTTCTTTCAACCGCGCGATTGTTTCGCGAATCATGCGGTAGCCGAAATGGCCTTGCGGTACGCGAAGCAATTCCGATCCAGACCATTTCTGTTGAATTTTCTCGATGTCTGCCAGACGCGCGATCAAATCGAATTCGCCTGCCACAAAGAGCACGCAATCCGCACGGCACAGTGGCTGATTATGGGTCGGAGAACTGAGATGAAAATGCCGCGCCACAAGCGATCGCTCGATGTTCGCCCGCTGGAGCTCGCGTCGTATGAACGCCGACGCGGGACTTTCCCAAATCGCGTGTTCGACGTTCACGATCGGCGCCATCAAGGCAAGAAAACGAAAATCGCGCTCGACGATCGCGAGCAGCGCGCCGATCCAGCCGCCGTAGCTGGTCCCGAGGACGCCGAACTCGCGACAACCGCACTCGCGCAACGCCGCCATCAATTGCCGCAATTCGATCACGCCCTGACGCAACCCCTCTGCATTGCGGACGAGATCGGCGGTAATCGCCAATTCGCCGTTCCAGTAGCCGCGCGGCACCCGAGAATAGTGATACGGCAGATGCACGAAACACGCGTTCCAACCGAGTTCGTTAAAGCGGGCTGCCCAGCGGCGATAGCCCTTGTCACTCGCCGACATGAGCGCGTGCAGCACCAATACTGTCGGCGCGCTCCAGCCGCGTGCGCACGCGAAAAGATCTGCGCGAGCGATGTTGTTCGCCGGAAATTTGGTGCTGATCGGACTGCGCCAAGTGACCGTCGCGCCGTCGCCGATCTCACCCGCGAGTCCGCAATCACGCGGAACAGCGTAAAAATCATGCGTCGTAAGTTTCTCGCATTCCGCAACATAGCGCTCAAACTCATCGCGGCTGTGCGCGTGCAGGCGATGACGTGACTGCATCACGTTCATTGACGTGCACATGAGCGAATCAACAGCGATCGCGGTAAAGCGCCTGAACGGACGAACGCGGGGCCTTGAGAGTTTCGGCGCGTGCGACCTCGCGGTTTCTTCAATTGGCAATTTCACTTGCATTCGCTCTCTCGGCGGATGCGGCAGATCGTTTGGCGTGAGCGAAAACGTTTCGCGCAACTCAGCGTAGAGAATCTTGAATGCGGCGGCCAGTTCGCGCTCGATACGGGCGCGCGCGGCAGATTTTTCCAGATTTGGAAAATGTGGAATCGGAGCGCCGAACGCGACCCAGATCGGCGGGCGCCGCAGCGAGAGCCAGCTTTTCTTTGAGTAGAGGCGATCGCTGCCGACGATCACGCTTGGTACGATTGGAGCGCCGGCAATGTGCGCAAGCGTCGATGCGCCCGGTCGCATTGGTGCGCCTTCAAGGAGCGAGCGTGCGCCGTCGCGGATGCCGCCCTCAGGGAAAACGCCGACAATGCGTCCATGCTTTAACCGCTCGATGGCGGTGCGGATCGTTGTGCGGTCGGCGCGATGCCGATCTGCCGGGAATGCATCGACCGCGCGTAAAAGAAATCCGAGCACTGGATACGGAAAAAATTCTGCCATCGCCATCCAGTCAATTTTGCGGCGCACCACCGAGGAAATAATAAACGGATCGAAATGGCTAATGTGATTTGCCGCAAGTAAAAACCCGCCGTCGTGATTTGCGTTTTCGCGCCGCACAACGCGAACGCGCGCGACACACGCAAACAACAATTTCATCAACAGACGTGCGGCATGGTTGGCGAGTGAGTGAAACATTGAACGCATCGAACCAAATGATTTTGCGCTGTTCAACCTTTGTCGCGAGGCAGTTGGTACACGCCCGAAGCCGCCTGCTTCGTCGCCTTTTGTTTCCTTGCGATCGATCCCGCTTAACACGACTCCCGGATCGAGCGAGGTGTTAGGCCGGCATCTTGCGTCGCCCGTTCAAGTCAAAGGGCAAGGTGCCCGTTGTCCCCACAGCCAAGATGGCTGTGCTACGACGCGGGCTCGCTGGAGGTCGCCCCTCCATCACGCGTTCTACGCGAGCACTCGGATTGGGGCGTACGCTATTCAAAGAATGAGGACCGAGTGCGACCCGGGCAGGCGAGTGAGGCCGGATTGGCAAGCTTAATGGCGCCTATCTTCTAAGAACTCCAGCGCCTTGTCGTAGCTTCGGCGGTCGAGGAAATGGGCCAGGCGTGGCGGAATGGGTTGGGGCAGGGTAGCGACCAAGGTTTCGATACGATCGGAAATTTCCTGTAACCGCTTCACATGCTGTTCGGGGTCGCGCCGGCTCTCTTCGTCGGAAATAATTTTCAGCCGTTCTCGCAAGGCCCCGGCTAATTCGGTCTCCGTTTTGGTCATCGGTTCGAAGAAAAGTTATGCTTGGGACGAGCGGAAGCTCGTCCCTCCGTTTGCTCCTTTGTTTCTCATCGCTCCAAGGAAAGCTTGAAACTCTCCGCCGTTTAGCGCAAGCGTCTGCCGTGATCGACCGTGATCTCAAACGGATTCTTGTCGTTGACGACGACACTTCGCTCATCCGCCTGATCGGCGAGGCGTTGAGAAGCCGGTTTCGTTGTGAAGTCGATGCCACGCCCAATCCAGAGTACGGTTTTGAGCTGGCGTTGAAAAAGCGTTACCGCGTTTTCGTTTTCGATTTTTCGATGCCGATGATTGACGGTGCCATGCTTTTCACCCTCATCGGCAAGGTTTATAATCACGTGAATCCGCCAATTGTTGTTCCACCGTTGATCCTGATCTCTGGCCGGGGCGATGAAGCGCGCGCCCAGGAATTGATGAAAGAAGCCGGGGTGCGCGGTTTTCTGCCAAAGCCGTTCGCGATGAATCGGCTGATGGAGAAAATCAATGAAGTTGCGCCGGATTTGGCGGCGGCCAGTCGGGAGTAACGGAGTGGTGGAGTAGTGGAACAGACAAGACGCGCAGAAGCGCGTCCCTCCGCTCACCTTTCTCCCAGCTCGGCCAGTAATTGCCGCCGGGCTTCGATCCAATCGGAATTGGCGTCGCCCGGAATTGCGAGGCGCTCCCGTCGTTCGGAAATTAAATAGGCGCGGATGCGAATCGCTTCGTCGCTGACGCGCGATTTCTCTTCTTTTGTCGCCGGCGTCTTCCGCGTCGTTGCTTTCTTCCGCGGTGAACTGGCTCTTTTGGCTGCGGGTTTCGCAGCATTTCCATTCAGTGCCGCTCCATTGGACGGCGCCTTCTCTTTGTCGCTAGCTTTTGCTTTCTTTTCCATGGTTAAACAGTTATCGCTTTACCCGGCCGAGTTGAATTCGCAAGCCGTTTTCGCAAAGAATTGGCGTGAACTCGACCCTTCGCTAGCGTTCGCCATGCGGTCTTTTGTTTTTCGCTGGCTGACAACAACGGTGGCAGTAATGGTTGCGGCATCGGTGCTTCACGGAATTCGCTACGACTCGGTCGGTTCACTAATTGGCGCCGCCTTGCTCCTCGGCATCCTGAATGCTTTTGTGCGGCCCGTGCTGCTAATCCTGAGCGTGCCCCTGATCCTGCTAACGCTGGGATTCTTTATTCTGGTGGTTAACGGCTTGTTGCTCTGGTTTGTCCCTAACATCGTGCCCGGCTTTCACGTCGACAATTTTGGCAGCGCTTTCTGGGGCGCGATCATCATCGGACTTGTCTCCTGGATGCTGAGCGCATTTTTCCGCGGCAGCGACGGACGCGTCCATGTTTTAACGCACCACACTCAAATCAAGCGCGTGCAAGGGCGCGTGATCGAACCGGGAGATCGCTCATGACGTATTGCCTAGGCATGCTTTGCCGTACAGGGGCGGTTTTTCTGTCTGATTCGCGCACCAGCGCGGGCATGGATAATATTACCATGCGCAGTAAGATGAGGGTTTATGAAAAGCCGGGCGAACGAGTCATTTGCATCATGACTTCGGGCAACCTTTCTCTCACTCAGGCGACCCTTGCGTTGATCGATGACGATTTGATCCTGGCGAACAACGAACCTGCAAGCGAGACGATCATGACGACCCAAACCCTGTACGAGACCGCGCGCTACGTCGGCACCAAAGTGCGGGCGGTGGAGAAACGTGATCGTGTTGCATTGGAAGCCGATGGATTCGATTTCAACATCAACCTGATCGTTGGCGGTCAGATCGCCGGGTTGACACCGGAAATTCACCTGATTTATCCGCAGGGAAACAGCATCCACGCGACGCGCGACTGCCCTTTCCTGCAAATCGGAGAAACAAAATATGGCAAACCGATTCTCGATCGCGGATTCAATTACGAGACGTCGTTGAGCGATGCAGTAAAGTTTGGAATCATTTCCATCGACGCGACCATGAAAAGCAATGTTGCGGTAGGACCGCCGATCGATTTGCTTTGCTATGAGCTCGATTCGCTGGTGGCAAATTTGCGGATGCGCCTGGATGAGGATGATCCATACCTCCAGGAGATCGCACGCAAATGGCAGAACGGAATCGTGAAGCTGGTCAAAGACATGCCAGCGCCTGATTTCAACAAGCCTTCTCTCGGGTTCGCCACCGCCGCGTAGGAGCGACCGGTGTTCGTCAAAATCTGCGGCATCACCAATCCGGCCGACGCCGAAGCCATTATCGCCGCCCGTGCCGACGCGCTTGGGTTCAATTTTTGGCCGGGGAGCGAGCGCTACCTTGAGCCGGCGGACGCGGCGGAGTGGATCACCGAATTGCCCGATAGCATCATTCGCGTTGCGGTATTGGTGAATCCGAGCTCGGCGTATGCGAAGGAGATTGCGGCAATCGACGGTATTGATTGCTTGCAACTACATGGGGCCGAATCGCCGGAATTTTGCCTCAGCTTGATTGAGGCGCAAATCACACTTTGGAAGGCAGTTCCGATGATAGGTCGAGACATGCCGCTGCCTGATTTCCATACCAATCGGCTGCTGCTAGATACGGTAGCGGGGACGAAATTTGGCGGAACCGGGACGCCGTTTCCATGGAATTGGGCGCGTGACCTTATTGTGGCCAACACAGACCGGCAATTTATCCTCGCCGGTGGTCTGAATTCGGAAAATGTAGCTGAAGCGGTCCACCAAGCCCGGCCGTTTGGAGTAGATGTGACGAGTGGTGTCGAGACCGCACCGGGCCGCAAAGATATTTATAGAGTGCGCGATTTTATTGCCGCTGCGCGCTCTGCCTGAGGCGGTTCGAAATCGGCTATTTTAGGGTCGGAAACAACACTACAAGGCTGGTCTGCTTCCTGCTTTAACGCCGCTTGCATTAACCACAATCGCATTACTACCATGCCAACTTTCACTGACAAACTGACTTACGGAACGATAGCATTCTTCGCGGCCATTTTCGTTTCCTTCGGGCAAGCGAGCCTGCCCGCTCCGGACAGCAATCCGGACCAACAAACGGCGGCGAAGGCTCCTCCTGGGCCTTCGACGAACCCTGCCAAGAGTGCCGACAAATCCGCGTCAGCAGCCTCGCCTCTGACCGTTGTTCAGGCGACAAGTACGACGTCTACGCCTGCTGCGGTTAAGCCGGCACCCCCCCAACCATCTACTAGCACGCCCGCCACCACGACTGTTCCGCCTGTCCCTGCCGATACCGTTACGGAAAGCGGTGGTGTCGGCGTGCGTGAGTTTCAGGGCGACGACGTCGGCCAGGTGCTGCGTCTTTTGGCCCGCCAGGCCAAGATTAACATGGTGGTCAGCGATCAGGTGACTGGGACGGTGACAATGCGATTAGAAGATGTCACTGCTCTTCAGGCCGTCGCCATCATCGTAAAGGCCAAAGGCCTCTTCATGGACCAGATTGACCACGTTTACTATATTAAGACGCCGGCTGAAAAAACGGCCGAGCCGACCGAAAGCGACAGCTATCAGTTTAGCTACTCGCGCGCAAAAGAAGTTGCACCTCTGCTAGCATCACAACTTTCGAGCAAAGATCCTCCTCAATTCGACGAACGCACCAACACCATTTTCTTCCGCGAGACCCGCAGCAACATCGACACCGTGCGCAAATTGCTGGTGACAATCGATAAGCCGACCAAGCAGGTGATGATTGAAGCGCGACTGGTGGAGGTGACCGCTAATCCACTACAAAGCTATGGCATCGATTGGTCTGGCACGGTCGGCAGCGCGACTTCGGGTAAGACGTTTTCGTACGGCGCGAATTCGGGTACCAGCACGAGCACGAGCACAACCGGAAATGTTCCGCTCAGCGATCTTGCCTTGGGTAACCAAAATAACAACAATTTCTTTGGTAATTTCAGCCACCTGGCTCTCGGCCAATTTGCCATCCTGAGCGTACCACAAATGTCCGCTACCTTACGCTTCTTGAATGAGGATGCGGATGCGGAATTTCTCGCCAACCCGCGCATTGTGACCGCCGATAATTTGCAGGCGAAGATCGAGATCAACCGGGCCCAGCCTGTTCCACAATTAAACTTCAACGAACAGACTGCCACCGCAGTCTTCGGTGGGTTCCAGGACAAGAAGTTTGGCAACACACTCATTGTCACCCCAAGCATCAACAAGGATAACTTTGTCACTTTGAAGGTGAAGCCGGAGATCAGTAACAAGGTTGGCGATTCCACCTTCGTATTTGCAGGCGCAACGGTCGCCAGCCCGATCATCGATACGCGCACCCTGGAGTCCAACGTTTTGATCCGCAGCGGCGATACGCTGGCGATTGGCGGTTTGATCCAGGACGAAGTGGCCAAGGCGCACAACAAAGTGCCGCTGCTCGGCGACGTGCCTGTTCTCGGTTATCTATTTCAGAATCATCTGAACGCCCGCACCAAGCGCAACCTGTTGGTATTCGTCACGCCGACGATTATTTCTTCGAAATACGGCACCGGTCTAGAGGATCAGGTAAGTGGCTTACACCATGTCGGAGAGGAATACTCCGACATCAATGGCTGGCGCAATAACGCTCAGGGCGCTGTTCGCCTTGTCCCGACCGGCCACCGCCAAGTGGTTGCGGATTATCCGAAACCAGGGACACCGCCGCCGCCGGCAGTGGGTGAATCCGACGTGCAATTCAAGAGCTCAGCCAAGGATCGCGATTTCTAGAGTTTCAGTGGAATGTGGGGTTGAGAGGGGGCGGACGCTTCGCGGCGTTCGCCCTTTCCCGTTATAGGAATAGAGGCGTGGGCTTGCCTCCCGCGGAACACGGACTGGCAGTCTGTGCGCCCAGCGGAGTTTAACTCCGCTGTTTGGAGGGACCACCTAAATCGCGAGACGCAGCGGGTTACAAACCCGCTGGGCGCACAGGCCGGAGGCCTGTGTTCCTGGTCGCCGAGGAAAGCGCTGTCTATTTCTCGAGGTAGCGATTGAGTGCGGCCCTCAGTTCAGTCCGTGCACGAAATAACAGGCTTTTTACCGCTGCGACCGTAAGTCCGAGGACTTCCCCGATTTCCTCATAACTCTTACCTTCGTAACGTCGCAGGACCACCGCCATTCGCTGCTTCTCAGGCAAAGCGCGAATTGCCTTTTCAATCGCCTCTTGCAGCTCGGCCTCGAGCAGTTCTTGGTCAGGCACATGTCGCGCCGGGTCGGTCAGGGCCAGCGCCTCCTCGCCTTCGTGGACGTCGAGGGCGTCGCCGGGATGGCGTTTGCGGCGCCGGGCTTCATTGAAAACGAGATTGCGTGTGATCGTTAACAGCCAGGTGGTGAATTTTGCCGTTGGCCGGTAGCGGGGAGCGCCCTTCCAGACCCGGATGAAAACCTGCTGGGCTACGTCTTCCACTTCCGAATTATTGCCCAGCATTCGCCCCACCGTCCCAATCACCAACGCCTGATGCCGCTCGATTAGGCGTTCAAAGGCGACGGTATCGCCGCGTGCCACTTCCGCCATCAAGGCAGTATCGTCAATATCCTCAGCCCGTTGCTCCGACATGAGAAAAGGACGACGGAAACGCGCTCATGCTTATTCGTTAAACCCAGAAAAGACTTCGGGGTCGCAGCGCGTCCGCGGTCGTTTTGGTTGCATCAATTTCTCGAACCATGCATCATTTAGCTGCGCTTGACGCGTATCAATTTGCGAATGAATCACCGCTTAATTCCAGATGCGCTTCGGCCCATTGCAGAAAAAATCGAAAGCCAGGAACGCATCAGCGACGCCGATGCGATGGCTTTATATCAATCCAGCGATCTCAATGCGCTGGGGATGATGGCCAATTTCGTGCGCGAACGAAAGAACGGCAATTATGCCAGCTACATTCATAACCGTTATATCAACTACTCCAATATCTGCGTTCTTTCGTGTCAGTTCTGCGCCTTCGCTGCCAGGAAGCGCGATCCCCACGCTTTTGAATATGCGATTGAGGAGATCATTCGCGTCGTTAAAGAAGCTCTTCCTCTCGGGATCACTGAAGTGCATATGGTTGGCGGGCTGCATCCGACGCTGAAAAAGGACTGGTATCTCGACTTGCTACGTGAGCTACGCGCGCTCGATCCAGACCTACATATCAAGGCTTTCACCGCTATCGAAGTGCGTCACCTCGCTCAGCGCATCTTTCGCCTCCCGATTCGAGAAATGCTGGAGCTTTTGCGAGAGCACGGTTTGGGTTCGATCACCGGCGGCGGCGCGGAAATTTTCGATCCTGTGGTGCGCGATACCATTTGTCGGGGCAAAGAGACCGCTGCCGAATGGCTCGATGTTCATCGCATCTGGCACGAACTGGGTGGGCGGAGCACCTGCACGATGCTTTACGGTCACATCGAGACCCTCGCGCATCGGGTGGATCATTTGAGTCAGTTGCGCCGGCTGCAGGATGAGACTGGCGGGTTTACCGGTTTTGTTCCATTCGCCTTCGAACCGCAGACCACGATTCTGGCCCACATTAAGGCTGCCTCAGCCATCGAACAACTTCGCAATCTCGCCGTCAGCCGTATTTACCTCGATAATATCGATCACCTTACCGCGTATTGGGTGAGCATGGGCTTGCCGCTGGCGCAGGTCTCTCTCAGCTATGGCGTGGACGATTTACACGGCACAATTCTGGAGGAAAAGATTTTCCACATGGCCGGCGCGACCACCCCTCAGCAACAAACCGTGGCCGCGCTCGAGCACGCCATCCGTGAAGCCGGCCGCGAACCGATCCAGCGCGACAGTTATTACCGACGTGTCGTTTCATCCCAAAATGGCTCGGCCACCGGTGTCCGGTCGGCGGACGCGGAACTCGCCTGCGTCTAATTAGGGCGCAATCCCTTTCACCCGCGACAAATGCTGCGCATTGGCTGCGTTAAATATCTTAATGCTCGCCCGCTGATTTACGGCTGGTCCGGCGCGGTTGATTTCGATCATCCGGCCGCCCTTTGCCGAAAACTTGAACATGGGGATCTCGATGTTGCGCTGGTCTCCAGCTTGGAATATTTGCGACGGCCGATTTACCGAATCGTTGATGGAGTTTCAATTTCCGCCCACGGTGCGGTCTACAGTGTCATCGTCGCGCACAATGAAGATCTTTCGCGCGCGCAGGAAATCGACATTGATCCTGCTTCGGAAACGTCCGTGGCCCTCTTACGTTGCCTCCTTAGACAACGCGTGTTCAATCCGCGCCTGCGCGTACGGAACACAGACTTACAGTCTGTGCGGCCAGCAGAGTTGCACTCCGCTGAATCCGAGACAGCGGACAGCATGTCCGCTGGGCGCACAGGCCAACGGCCTGTGTTCCGGCTGCTCATCGGTGACCAGGCGATTCGTTTTCGCGCAGAGCATGGCGAGCGCTATCACTATTGGGACCTGGCGGAAACTTGGACGAAAATGACATCGCTTCCATTTGCCTTCGCCTTTTGGTTAATTCGCCCGGAAATCGAAAACGCAAAAGAGATCGCAGATAAACTGCGCGCACTTCGTGACCACAACGTCGCCAGCATCGATGAGCTCGCTCTTTCCCAATCGGAAGTATCTCCGACGTTCTGCCGGAAATATTATCGGGAGCACCTTTTCTTTAATTTCGGTGAACGCGAGAAAGCCGGGCTGCGTGAATTTCATCGTCGTTGTCTTCTGAACAAAATCGATGTTGCTCCAGATTTGCGGTTGAATCTGGTGTGAAAAGCGAGGTTCGAATTGGCATTTCCGGTTGGAATTATGCCGGCTGGCGTGGCGTGTTTTATCCAAAGGGATGGCCACATCGACGCGAACTGGAATTCGCCTCCCGCGCATTCAATTCCACTGAGATCAATGGATCTTTTTATTCGCTGCAACGACCGACGAGCTATCGGCACTGGTACGAGGAAACGCCGGAAAATCTCTTTAGCGTCAAAGGCGCGCGTTTCATCACCCACATAAAAAATTGCGCGAGGTTGAAGTGCCGTTGGCGAATTTCTTTGCTTCCGGCGTTCTCGCGCTTGAGGAAAAACTGGGCCCGATTCTCTGGCAATTTCCACCGAACGTTGGTTGGAACGAAAAAAGCGGCGCTTCTCGGTCGCCGGCATGACTCGAAGCTAAAGACGCGCGCCTGGCTGAAAGTAAAGTGCAATCGGGCCCTGCGTTATTGCGTAGAAACTCGGCACGTGAGTTTTTTGGTCCCTGATTTTTTCGAGCTGTTGCGCGAGTTCAATATCGCCTTCGTTTTTGCCGACACCGCCGGAAAATGGCCTTCCGCGGAAGATTTAACCGCAAATTTCGTTTATTGCCGCCTCCATGGCGATACTCAACTCTATACCAGCGGCTACAGTGACCGTGCGCTGGATTGGTGGGCGACGCGACTGAAGCTCTGGCGCAAAGGACAGCAGCGTACGGATGCGAAACCCGTTGCAGCCAAAAGAAAATCCGAGGAGCACGATTTATTCGTCTACTTTGACAACGACGCGAAAGTGCACGCCCCTTTCGATGCTCAAACGCTCGCTCGGAAAATGGAATAGTAAAAGCGATGTCATCATGAGTCGCGAAGACGGCGAATGATCTCTCGAAAGTTGTGTGATTACCGAACTATGAGAGGTCCCTCGGTCCGAGCCGGACTGGCGGTATCTGCGCGGCTCGGGATGACAGAGAACTAGACGCCTCGCGCGGCGTAAGCAGCATTTGATGAACGAACTCAGTTGAGCGCGTGGGACGCTGCGGACAATCTCGTGGGGTTGTCAGCGGTTCACCCGCGCATAAAATAGTCAGTGCAACCTCGGTGGATTTTGGCGCCCGACCCCGCGCCGGCCAGCAATAGGATTTCGTGGCCGGACCTGTGCCGGTCTGAGTGCATTGCACGTCTTCTTCAGCGCCGCGGCTTTAAGTGCGCCGACGATGTTCTCTCGTTTCTAAATCCGCGGTTGGCAGCTCTGGCCGACCCCTTCCTGATTAGTGGAATCCATGATGCGGTTGAGCGGATTTTTCACGCCATCGATCACCGCCAACGCATAGTCCTATTCGGCGATTACGATGTCGATGGCGTAACTTCTCTTGCGCTTTTGTCCGAAGTTCTGCGTGCTTATGGAAACGAGCCGGCACTTTTTTTGCCTCTCCGAATGGAAGAAGGCTACGGTCTGAGCGCGGAGGGAGTTGCGCGCTGCCTCCGCCAGCACAACCCGGAACTACTCGTTGCGATTGATTGCGGGACGTCTTCAGTTGCCGAAATTGAGTCAATTAAACGAGCTGGGATTGACGTCATTGTTCTCGACCATCACGAACCCAAGTCGGAGCTGCCAGATTGCCTGCTGGTGAATCCGAAGACCACGAATTCCGGGTTCGATTACCTTTGCAGTGTCGGGCTGACCTTTAAACTTTGCCACGCCTTCTTAAAAAGACGACGCATCGATTTCGATCTTAAAACCGCGCTTGATCTCGTCGCACTGGGTACCGTCGCGGACATAGTGCCCTTGCATGGTGATAATCGAGTCTTTGTTAGAAGCGGCTCGACCATGATCGAACGATCGCGTCGCCCCGGAATTGCGAAGCTAATGGAGGTCGCTGGGGTAAAACAGGCGGTGATGCCGGATGACATCGGCTTCCGGCTGGGTCCGCGTTTGAATGCGGCTGGTCGCCTGGCCACGGCGGAGAAAGCGCTGCGTTTGTTGATAACGGACAGTCCGATCGAAGCCGGGGAACTCGCGCGTGAACTGGACGCTCAGAACCGGGAACGGCAGGAAGTTGAAAAACAGATTCTGCAACAGGCGGAAGAGGAGATCGCGAAAAATTTTGATCCATCCCGGGATGCCGGAATCGTCCTGGGCGCGCGTGGCTGGCATCCGGGCGTTCTTGGGATCGTCGCGTCGCGCATCTCCAAAAAATATTACCGGCCGACGATTATCGTGGGATTTGACCAGAGCGGCGCAGGAAAAGGAAGCGGACGCAGTATCGAGGGTTGTTCAATGGTGCGGGCCCTCGGCGAATGCAGCGGAACGCTGGAAAAATTTGGCGGGCACGAAATGGCTGCAGGAGTGAGTTTGCGCGAAGAAAATCTGTCGAAATTTCGCCAGCAATTTTTGGATGCCGTGCGCCGGCAATTGTCGGACGAAGCGCTCGCTCCACGATTGCACCTCGACGCGGAAATAGCGCTGGCGGAGATCAACTTCGATTTGCTGCATTGGCATGAAATGTTGCAACCATTCGGTAACGGAAATCCGCAACCGATCTTTGTCTCTTCGGCGGTGGAAGCGGCCCGCCCACCGCGGCTGGTCGGGGAACGGCATCTCGAGCTCCGACTAAGACAGCGCAACTGGCATCAACGCGCGATCTTTTTTGACGGCGCAACTTCCGAACTGCCGCCGGCGCCCTGGGACGTCGCTTTTCATATCCACACCAATGTTTACGAAGGTGAGACCCGGATTGATTTGCACGTCAAAGCGCTGCGCAGCGCGGCCTCGTTAGATTGATGGACCTCAATACTTCACTGGAAGAATTGAGTTGGATTCCGCGGCCGCGCATCCTCGCGTTACGCCGGCTTGCGCTCGAGACTGTCGGAGATTTGCTCAGGCACTATCCACGCCGGCACGAAGATCGGCGAGAATTCCGTGGGTTTCCGCGTGAAGAAACTATCGGCTCGGTTTGTTTGTGCGGCGAGGTGGCAAAGACCCGATTGATGCGTTTCGGCGGACGCAAAATTTTTGAAGCCGTGTTGGAAGAAAGTGGTGCGCATGCGCTCAGCCAACCGCTCACCTGCCGCTGGTTTAATCTGCATTACATCCAAAAGATGATTGCGACCGGGCAGCAGCTGGTCGTGTTCGGTCGCGTCAAACGCAAAGGCCCGCGTTTGCTCATCGATCATCCGGAATTTGAGGTGATCGAACACGACGAAGAAATTTTGATTCATTTCCGCCGCATCACCCCAATTTATCCGGCGACGGAGGGTTTGTCGCAGCGGGTCCTGCGGGCATTAATTTTTCGGTTACTCGAACAGGCCCCAGTCGCATCGGCCGATGTCCCTCTGCCTGCGTCCTTAAGGGATGGGGAAGACGAAAACGCGCTTCGCAAAATTCATTTTCCGCAGAACAACGAACAGTTGCGCAAAGTGCGCGATCATTTGGTGCTAGGTGAATTTTTCCGGATGCAGATGCAGATCGCGGCCGCGCGCGCGGAAAATTCCGCGCGGGTCGGTTGCCGTCATCAAAGCCACGGTTTGCTGGCGGAACAATTCATCGCGGCGCTTCCGTTTGCCTTTACCAGTGCGCAGCAACGGGTCTTCAACGAAGTGAAGCACGATCTGCAGGTGGCATCGCCGATGAACCGTTTGCTGCAGGGCGACGTTGGCTCTGGGAAAACGGTCGTGGCTATCGCAGCAATGTTGCTCGCCGTCGAGTCCGGATCGCAAGCGGCGTTGATGGCGCCGACACAGATTTTGGCGGAGCAACATTACGCAGTTTTGCGCAACTGGCTCGATCCGCTCGGAATTCGAATCGCGCTTCGCACGGGCGCACGCCAGGAAGACAACGCGCCGTTGCCGTTGTTTGCGCGCGCGGAATCCGAATCTCTGGGGAGCGCAGGCTACCAGCCTGCTGTGTCCGGCAGCTTGCCGGACACAACACCTTCCGGAATTTCCGAGCCACGATACCAACATCGGCGCCTCCCGCATTTCGAACGTCCTTGGTCAAAATACGCGATTACGTTTAGAACAAGAAATCGTCGCACCCTCTCAGAACGGGCGCGAGACGTTGTACTTGAATCAATTTGTCGCTGGGATGGCCGGCGTTACGAGCTCTTTGGCGCCTGCGTGATGCCAGATCACGTACATCTCTTGATAGAACCGATGGTCGAACGCCAGAGCGAATCGGGAAATTCGATTTTCTTTTCGCTCTCCAAAATATTGCACAGCATTAAATCGTTTACGGCAAATCGAATTAACAAAATCGAGAAGGTCAATGAACCAGTGTGGGAATCGGAGTCGTTTGACCGAATGATTCGATCGGAGAGCGACCTCCAGGAAAAATTTGAATATATAACACGGAATCCCTGGGACGCTGGGATTGCGAAGCCGAAAGACGATTATCCGTGGGTTTGGTACCCGCGAGCAAGGCAGGAAGAGTTCGCAGCAAGCTGCCGCGAACGGCAGGCTGGCAGCCTGCGCTCCCCAGCAGAAGCTGGGAACAAAAACGCTCCCCACATCATCGTCGGCACGCATGCGTTGCTCTACGAGGGCGTGAACTTCACCCACCTGGGCCTCGCCGTGATCGACGAACAGCATAAGTTCGGGGTGGCGCAGCGGGCCAAGCTTACCTCGCGTGAACCGGCGCCGGATGTTCTTGTTATGACGGCGACTCCCATTCCACGGACGTTAACCATGACCATTTACGGCGACCTCGAAATTTCGACGATTGACGAGATGCCGCGAGGCCGGGGCGAAATAATCACGCATCTACTTACGGGCGATCAGTTAGGCGAAGCGATTGCTTTCTTGCGTGAGCAACTGAGTGACGGACGCCAGGCCTACATCATTTATCCGCTGATCGATGAGAGCGAAAAGCTCGAGGCCAAGGCCGCCGCGAAAGAGTTCGAGATCTGGCAGGAAAGGTTGCGACCGTTTCGCTGCGAATTGTTGCATGGACGAGTCGCTTCACCCGACAAGCAATCGATCATGCAAAGGTTCCGCTCGGGAGAAACGAAAGCATTGATTAGCACGACCGTGATCGAGGTGGGCGTCGACATTCCTAATGCCACAAACATGCTTATCGAAAATGCCGAGCGGTTCGGACTGTCTCAGCTGCATCAGTTACGCGGCCGAATCGGTCGTGGCGCGCACACTTCACATTGCTGGCTGGTCAGTTCGGATAAATCCACCGAAACGATAACGAAGCTGTCGGTCCTGGAGAAAACAACTAACGGTTTTGAGATTGCCGAAGCGGACTGGGAATTGCGCGGACCGGGCGATCTCCTCGGCACTGCCCAAAGTGGGTTGCCGGAACTAAAACTGGGAGACCTTAGGCGGGACGCTGCTTTAATGCGGAAGGCGCGCCAGGCCGCGCTCGAATTGTTAGAAAACGATCCGGGATTGGACTGTCCGCAGAATCAACGTTTCCGTGACTTGATTGTCGAAAGACAGGGACAAACTTTCTCACACGTCAGCTGATGAAAAATTTTCTTAAATTTTTGGTTTTCGTGGTGCTGGTCAGTTTTGGGATCTCGCTGCTCTACGATTACCGGATGAAGCATGGCGGCCTGATTGGGCCCAGTGCAACGCCAGAAAAATATTCGCTGGCGACAGCGCCTCCGGTTGATCGCAAAGAACTTGGCACATTGGAGGAGTTCAATCGCGAGCGTCGCACGCTGGTTTCAAATATCCTCCCGTCGGTGGTTAGCGTGAAGACATCAAAAAAAATCGCAGCGCGCCGGCAATATGGGCTCGATCCATTCGAGTTTTTTTTCCGCAACCCGCGCCAGCTCCGCAATCCCAATGAGGAGGCAATGGTGCAAAATTCCCTCGGCTCGGGCGTAGTCGTGACCAACGAAGGTCACATCATTACCAATAGTCACGTAGTCGATCAGGTGGATGAAATTGAAGTGCAACTCTCCGACGGTCGGACCAAAAAGGCGCGACTCGTTGGGAGCGATTCCCAGGTCGATTTGGCAGTTCTAAAAATCGATGAGCCGGGGGTAAAACCATTGAAGCTGGGCGATTCCGACGCGGTACAGGCCGGGGACATGGTGCTGGCCATAGGCAATCCCTTCGGCTTCGAGGAGACCGTGACAGAGGGAATCATCAGCTCGAAGGGACGTCCGAATCGGGTGGATGGCTTCGGTGATTTTCTGCAAACCGACGCCGCTATCAATCCGGGAAACAGCGGCGGACCACTAATTAACCTCAATGGTGAAGTGATCGGAATTAATACCGCGATCATTTCGCGCACCGGCGGTTCGCAGGGGATCGGGTTCGCCATTCCGTCAAACACGGTGAGAGTCGCGCTCGAAAGCTTGCTCAAGAAGGGGCGTATTATCCGCGGTTACCTCGGAATCCAGGCGCAGGTGAACCCGCAGAACCTGGCGGCGAACGGGGACGGCGTGGTCGTGGGAGATGTTCTTCCAGGATCGCCTGCGGCGGACGCGCACTTACAAAAGGGCGACGTGATCCGTAAATTCAACGGACGCGACGTTAAGAATTTCCCGGAGCTTCGATCGCTGGTTGCGCAAGCGGAGTTAAACAAGAAGATCGAGGTGGAGGTAATGCGCGACGGCAAACCGCTGAAGGTGTCTGCGGAACTTCGGGAGCCGCCCCCGGATTCTCAAACCGCGCGGGCCATCCCACAGCCTGGACAACCAAATCCCAGCAATCCTTTGCCGCAGCCAAATGCGCCGGATACGACACCGGATCAAGATGAAAGCGATGCGAACCCGTTTGGTTCCATGCGGGTCAGTGAATTGACACCCGATTTGGCCAAACGTCTTGATCTGCCGACGGGCGTCCACGGAGTTGTAGTTGATGCGGCGGACTTCCCGGAATTGCAGCGCGGGGATGTCATCGAAGAAATTGATCAGCAGCCAGTGACTTCGGTGAACGAATTCAACAAAGTCGTGGCCGGGCTCGACCCAGACAGCACCCACGTGTTTTCCATGTGCCGCCATCGCGTTCGCTCATTCATTGTGGTGCGACCGCGTTAGGGAGGGAAGAGCGCGCGCACTGGCGCGGGCGCATCCGAATCCCTCAGTGAATAAACCAATGGACGTCGAAGTCTAAGACGCCATAACACTGAAGAACCTATGAAGCGTTTCTTAATATCTGCGGCGGTCTGTGCGTTTGCGTTGACGGCGTTCCAGTCGGGCCGAGCGGACGTCTCAGTTAACTTTTTTTATGACAATTTGAACGGCGGTAACTGGTACCAGGTGGCCGATTATGGCTATGTCTGGCAGCCCGATGCTGCGACCAGCGCGGATTGGCGACCATACACGGATGGCTATTGGGCCTACACTGACGTCGGCTGGACTTGGGTATCGTACGAGGATTTCGGTTGGGCGACCTATCACTATGGTCGCTGGGTCCGGCTTGAGGATTACGGTTGGTGCTGGGTTCCCGGATATGAATGGGGACCGGCCTGGGTCTCATGGCGAACTGGCGGAAATTATGTCGGCTGGGCTCCGCTGCCTCCCGAGGGCGTCGGTGAAACCGTTTATGAAAGTCGGCCGATCACTGGACGTGCCGATGTCGATTTCGGGATCGGGCCTGGCTACTACAACTTCATCGATGTGCGCTTTATCGGCGAACCGGTGTTGCGCGGTCACTTCTATCCCTACGATCAGAACGTCGTTTACATTAATAACACGGTGAATGTGACCAACATCACCTATAACAATTCTGTCGTTTATAATTACGGGCCGGACTATGCCGTCGTAAGCAAATATTCAACCCGGCCAATACCGAGGTTGAAACTCGAACGCGCGAACCTCGACCCACTGCAGGCGGTGAAGGCAGGCAGCGTGACTAAAGTTCAAGGCGATAAGCTGGTTCTGGCGGCGCCGTTGAAGCTGCAAAAATCGAATACGCAAATTGCCCCAAAAGCCGTAAAGGCGAAGATCGATCAGCCCAAGATTGAAAAAGGTTGGGCGAACATCTCCGATCCGAATAAGGCGAAACTGGAGCAGAAACTTAAGACTGAAAATCCGAAAAACGTTCCCACACCCAGTAATCAACCGAACGCCGCCGCTAACGTAAACGCCCTGGCTTCACCCGGTGTTTCTCCTTTCGAAAAGGGCAGGGGTAAACAAAAGGGCCAGGCGTCTCAAAATCAGGCGAGCGCTTCTATCGCTCCTGGAGCTTCGCCACCAGCTTCAATGACCCCGTTTGAACAAGGGCATGGCAAAAAAGGCAAAGCCCAGACGGTCGAGAACGAACCGCGGACTTCGATAACGCCTGGCTCCTCACCAGCCGAGTCTTTCGAGCAGGGTAAGGGTAAGCACAAAGTTCAGAGATTCGAGACTGGGCCCGGCGC
>Ga0207697_10000129_pt1 | contig 36355 bp, 31 predicted proteins | sample KBSSwiS5withPhiX_FD_184293 | JGI IMG/M metagenome (GOLD analysis project Ga0207697, IMG submission 184293) | Switchgrass rhizosphere microbial communities from Kellogg Biological Station, Michigan, USA, with PhiX - S5 (SPAdes) (version 2) | ecosystem: Host-associated > Plants > Roots >... | reverse complement strand
ATGATGTAGTAGTAATATGAAACGACCCTTTCGACTGGATCCCGGAACAGAGCGATGTAGGTGTAGCGATCGTAATATTTATGAAGACCATAGCTCATGTGTCCCTGCAGGACTTTGAGCCCGTTACGCTTCTCCTCGGGGAGCTGCATGAATTCTTCGAGCGCCTCGCTGGTGGTCCCGAACTTCTCGCGCACGTAAAAATAGAATTGCTGGTCGGGCCTGTATTGCCGTTCCAGGATCGTGATCAGCGTCGTGCCGGCACTGCGCGGCACGTGCGTGAAGATGATCGGAAACTGATCGAAACCGTTTGACATCTCTTCAACCGCGTGCGAAGACGGCACGCAACTTCGTGAGCACACCGGTTGGGCGGCCCTCGTCGTCAGTTACGCCTTCGAAATTCTCTGCGCCGATGCGATGCAGCAGCCGCGCGACATCTTCGGGTGTGTCGCGGAGCAGGTAATGGCCCACGTTATTAATCACGACCAGCCCGACGCGGCGGGCGTATTTGAACCAGTCTTTGTATCGCGTCTGATAGTTGTGCGTGAGCGGATCGCGATCGGGGAAAAATGTCCGCGCGAAGGTCTGATTGATCATAACTACCGCGCGCGAAGCTTTGCCGTCGGTGCGGTTGAAGAAGCGCCCGCTGAGCAGCGGGATTTTCATTGTCTGGAAATACGTTGGACTAACGACCAATCGACCGGCGCCGGGATGTTGGCCGAGCGGCAACGGCGCTGGCATGGCATGGCCCAGCCCGTAGCGGCGGATGAAGCGGTGATCGCAGACGAGCCAGGCCTCGACGGGCGCGCCCGCAGGCAGTGCGGCGAACAGCGCCGCCATGAAGTCGTAGTACGAGCCGGCCTCGTCGACGAAGCGCGCGCCGGCAGGCGTAACGGCGATCAGGCCCGGCTTCGCGCGCTCGACCAGATGCGGAAAATGACCGACGCTGCCATCGCGCCTGGGCACGAGCGACACGGGTGCCCACGCGGCACCCGCGCGCAAATCTGTCTCGACGACGGCCCCCACCGCTTCTCCGAGCCGCAATCCGTCGCCGGTGTTCGAGGCCGGTGCCGCCGATCGATGCTCACGGCCCGTCGGCGCATGCGCGAACAATTGCGCGATTCGCACCGGATCATGGGGAAAGCCGCCGCATGCGAGCACGACACCGCGATTCGCACGAATTTCGGTGTCGCCGCCGGGTTTCTGCACGACGGCGCCGACCACCCGCCCTTCCTCGATCAGCAATTGGCGCACTGGCGCCGATACGCGCAAGTCGACGCCGCAGTCGAACGCCGATCGGGCGAGCCGCGCGACGAGCGCATTGCCGTTGACGAGCTTCATGCCGCGCCGATGCACGACGAGATCGAGCATGTGCCAGACAACGCGGCGCGTGACGTAAGCGAACGAGCGCCAGTTGCGCATCGCGTTCAGGAAGTGGCGCAGTTCCGTGCCCGAGGCGATGCCCATGCCCCACGGCGAGATCAGGTCCAGCGGCGGCCGCAACTGCGCGAAGCGCGGCCCGAGCTCGCGTGCGTCGAACGGCGCGGCGCATACCGATCGTCCGCCTTCACGCGCACCGGGACTTGCGCCGTGGAAATCGGGGATCGCGTTGCCGTCGATGAACATGACCGCCGTTTCGCGCTGGAAGAAGTCGATCATCCGCGGCCCCTGCTCGAGGAAAGCCTCGACGCGTGTCTCGTCGTAATGAGGACCGAGCTCGTGGCGAAGGTACGTGCGCGGGGCCTCCGCATCCTCGACGATGCCGGCGGCGACTGCGAGCGGGTTGCGCGGAATCCACAGCCACCCGCCCGACCACGCCGTCGTGCCGCCGAACACGGCCTCCTTCTCGACGACGATCACGTTGAGGCCAAGCGACGCAGCCGTCACTGCCGCAGACAGCCCGCCGGCACCCGAGCCGACCACCAGCACGTCGCAACGTGCCGGCGGCACATCGGCGGTCACGTCGCCCCTGCGCATTCTCGCTGCGCTACGCGCCGGTCGCGGGGGGACCAGCCGCGAGCGGACCCGCAGCCAGCAGGAAATCGATGATGTGCTCGCAGACGGCGGCAAACATGCCGGTACCGATCTGCGTGCCGCAGCCACCCGCGCGGGCCGCGGCGATCAAAGGCGTCACGGCCGGCACGGTGATCACGTCGCCGACGAACGCATCGCTGTCCAGACGGGTTGCATCGACGGGCAGCGGGTCACCTTCGCGCATGCCCGACGTCGTTGCGTTGACGACTACGCCGAAGCCCTGCGGGTCGGCGGAGCCCGCACTCACGCGATTGCCGTAACGATTGCGGAGCCGCTCGATCAATGCCTCGCGCCGCTTCGGATCCTCGTCATGGATCGCGAGCTCGACGACACCTGCTTCGAGCAGCGCGAGCGCGATCGCGGAGCCCGCACCGCCGGCGCCGGCCAGCAACGCCCGCCGGCCCTCCGGGCGACACCCCGCCGTGCGGATTCCTTCGACAAAGCCGACACCATCCGCGTGATCGCCGTGCCAGCTGCCGTCGTCCTTTCGGCGCAGCACGTTGACGGCACCGAGGAACTGCGCGCGCTCCGTGGTCGTGGCGCAGAGTCGGAAAACGTCGAACTTGTGCGGCACGGTGACGATGATGCCGTCCAGATTGCGTGCGAGGCTCACGCCTTGGATGAAACGCTCGAGGTCCGCGGTCGTCACATGTATCGGCACGACAATGGCGTTGCGGTCGCGATCGATCAGCGATTGCGTGACGCCGGCCGGCGATTTCACCTGCGCGATCGGATCCCCGATGATGGCGACGAGCCGGGTTGCACCGTCGAGCGTATCTGCGATGTTCATCGTGCATCCAGTCGCGCGAGCACTGCACGCGTCGAAGCGAGCGCGCGCCGCGCGCGATCGCTGGCGCTCATCGTGCGCGCGAGCGTATGCGTCGGCACTTCGACGCTCAGCGGCAGATCGCGGGGCACGGCACGCAGCAAGCCCACGAGGTCGAGCGCGCCCTCCCCCGGAAACAGCCGCTCGGCGCGGGCCTCCGCCAGGATCTCGTCCATCGTCGGCGGAATCGCCGCCGGAACGTCGCAAAACTGCATGAAGTGAAGCCGTTTGACCGGCACGCTCGCGATCTCGTCGATGCTGCTGCGCGAGCGGCTCAGGTGGAACGGATCGATCAGCACGCCGCCGTTGGCGCGGTTGGCGGCCTCGACGATGCGCGCCCCTTGCGCCAAGTCCTTCGCGTCGGTCCACGGCATGAATTCGAGGCTCGCGCCCAGTGCGTAGCGCCCCGCGAGATCGCAGAATGCGCCGAAGCGTTCGATGAGTCGCGCCTCGTGCGGATCGTTGCCGGCGACGAGCAGGCACTTGGCGCCCAGCCGGGCTGCCGTAGCGATCGCCCCTTCGTAGTCGACAACGCGCGTTTCGGGCTTCAGCCGGAAGATCTCGACGTCCAGCACGTCGACGTGGGTGTCTGCAAGCCGGGCCTCGATCTCGCGCACCAGTGGCGTGTCGCCGACGAGGTCGTACTGCGGCTCGGTCGGCGTCGCGGGGATCAGCCGGATGCCCACGTGGCTGAACCCGGCCTCGGCCGCGCAGGTCACCATGTCGGGTGGTGTCAGTTCCAGCACGGTCAATGCGGCGAGCGAGATCGGTCGGCTCATGGCGTCTCAGTAGGTTCGACGAGCGGTCATTGTATTGACCACGAATCCGATTGAGAACGTGCGATCCGTCGCACTATGATTCACGGATCGTGAATGCTTCAAGCTCGAGGATTTGAGGGGGTCCGGGTGGCCGCGCGCAAGGCCAGGTTGCGGCGACCGCAATCGAGGCGGCACGCGATGCCGGCCGCTCGGTGCACGTGCTGCGCGACTACGAAGAGCCGGCGGACGTCTGGGCAGCGACCACGACGCACCTTGGCCAATCAGCCAAGGTGCGCATGTGCGTCGCGTTTCTGCAGGAGCAATTGACCGGCGGTCCGTTCAGGCTGCGTGACTCGGCCGACGGATGACGACGCCAGCACGCGCCCGCGTGTGCCGCTCAAGCTACGCCGAACGGCTGCTGGGGAACGGCTTGCGCGTTACCGATCCCCGCGTGCGGCAGACTGTCGAGAGCCCCGCTGCTGGCCGTTCGCCGACCTGCGGCCCTGACGCGCGCCACGCGCCATGAGTTCGGCCTTCCGGTCGGCCAACTGCCGGCCGATCGCTTCGAGGTCCATCTGCGACGACTTGACCTTCGGGAAGAGTTCGTTCTCCTCCTCCTTGACATGATGCTTGACGTACTCGCTCAGCACCTTGACCCCGGCGTCGTAGAGCGGATCGTCCGTCGGTGCCGCTTCCAGCCGCGCGATGAGATCCTTCAACGTCTGGTGCTCGACAGCGGCTTCGTCGAGCAGGTCCTTCCCTTCGTCGCCATCGAGCGCGCGCCGAGCGGCCGGGTAGAAGATCTCCTCCTCGACTTGCGCGTGTACGGTCAGCGCGTCGCATATCTGCGTGACCAGCATTTCCTTGGCGTCATCGTCATTGGTCTCCTTGCTATCCTCGTACTGGGAGAACAGCGTGTCGACATCGTCGTGATCGCGCTTCAAGAGCTCGATGGCATTGGTGATTTCTGAACTCGTGTTACCGAACATTGTGGGTACCTCGCAACGGATGGAATCGCAATGACGAACTGTACGCCGCACGCATGCGCGCTCCTGTCCGGGCGCCGCCCGAACGTCTGTAGGACATGGACGACGCACCGACGCATTGCGCGCGCCTTCACCCACTAGCCGAGCCCAATGGCCGACTCCAGGATTGCCGTCTACGGCGCCATCGCAGCGAACGTCGCGATCGCTGCAACCAAGTTCGTCGTGGCAGGCATCACGGGCAGTTCGGCCATGCTGTCCGAAGGCATCCACTCGGCGGTCGACACCGGCAACGGCGTGCTGCTCTTGATCGGCAGGCGTCTCAGCGAGCGGAAGGCGACGCCCGAGCATCCGTTCGGTCACGGCAAGGAGCTCTTCTTCTGGAGCCTGATCGTGGCCGTGCTCGTGTTCGGTCTCGGTGGCGGACTGTCGATGCTCGAGGGCATCCAGCACATCATGAATCCGGCCCCAATGCGCGATCCGAAGTGGAACTACTTCGTGCTGTTCGCTGCGGCGATATTCGAGGGAACGAGTTTCACGGTGGCGCTGCGAGTCTTTCTGCGCGAGAAAGGCGATCGCCCGTTCTGGGCCGCGCTGCACGCCAGCAAGGATCCGATGACGTACACGGTCCTGGGCGAGGACTTCGCCGCGCTCGCAGGCCTTGCCGTCGCTGCGCTCGGCATCTTCATCAGCCATTACTACAACCTGCCGCAGGCTGACGGCGCGGCCTCGATCGCCATCGGCGTGATCCTCGCCGGCGTCGCCGTGCTGCTGATCCGCGAGGCGCGCGGCCTCTTGATCGGCGAAGGCATTCGCCCGGATACCGCTGCGGCGATCCGCGAACTGCTGGGCCGTCATCCGCTGGTGCGCAGCGTCGGCCCGCTGCTGTCGATGTACATCGGACCTGAGCAGGTGCTGCTGACGCTCGATGTCGAGTTCGACCCGAAGGCGTCCGCCGCGAGCATCTCAAAGGCCGTCAGGTCGCTCGAGCAGGAAATACGGGCACGCTTCGACAAGATCACGCGCATCTACATAGAGGCACGGGCTACAGATGCGCGGTGATAACCTCACGCACTTTGGATCTGCCTGGCGTCGATCAAGCGACGCCGTCACTGCCGGATGAGCATCAGTCAAGAGTTCGAACGCGCCTTTCGCCTCCACCAGCAGGGCAAGCTTCGCGAAGCATTCATGCGCTACGATGCCGTGCTCGCAGCCGATCCCGACAATGCGCCCGCGCTTCACTATTCGGGGGTCGTGCTGTTCCAGGCAGGCAAGCTCCCGGAAGCGGCCGAGCGAATCCGCGCATCGCTCGCAATCGAGCCGAAGTCACCCGATGCATGGTCGAATCTAGCGCTGGTGCTGAACGCTGCAGGACGCCGCGAGGCCGCCGCCAACGCGCTGCGCGAGGCAGCGACACTCGCGCCGGCGTCGCCCGAAATACTTGCGAACCTCTCGGCGGCCGAGCTCGCCTTGGGACGCACCGCCGAAGCGGAAGCCTTCGCGCGGCGTGCGATCGCAGCCGATGCGACGCACGCGCCGGCGTGGCACAACCTCGCGCTGTCGCTCGAGCCGCAGGGGCGGCTGCTCGAAGCGATGGACGCATCGTCGCGCGCCACGGCGCAGGCGCCGGCCGAGCCCGCTTATGCCGGATTCAAGGCCCAGCTCGAAAGCACGGCGGGCATGCGCAAGAAGGCACGCACGACGCTCGATTCGGCGCTGGCGCGCAAGCCGGAATCTGCGCCGCTGCAGTTTCAGCTCGCAGGCCTGCTCGAGCGCGAGAACGACCCGTCGGGTGCCATGCAGGCGTACGCGAATGTCGTGCGCCTCGACCCACGCCATGGTGCGGCGCTGTCCCAGCTGCTGTTCCTGCGCCAGCGCGTCGGCGACTGGCACGATCTGAAGACGCTCCGCACGCAGTTTCAAGACGGCGTCGCCGCCGGCACGCCGCTGCTGTCGCCGTTTGTGCTGCTGTCCCAACCATCGTCCCGGCACGAGCAGTTGCGGTGTGCGACTGGATGGACCGCAGTGCTCGCGCCGGCGGCCGAGTCAGCGCCGTCGCGCGAGTTGCGCGACGATCGTCTGCGCATCGGCTATCTGTCGGCCGACCTCTACACGCATGCCACCGCATATCTTGCGGCGGGTCTGTTCGAGGCGCACGATCGGTCGCGCTTCGAGATCGTCGCGTATTCGACGGGCCCGGACGATCGCAGTGCGATGCGCGATCGTCTCGTGCGCGGGTTCGACCGGTTCGTCGATGCCGCCGGCTGGCCTGCGCTGCGGCTCGCGCAATCGATTCGCGACGATGGCATCGACATACTCGTCGATCTCAAGGGCCACACGGAGGGCGCGGCGCCGGCCGTGCTCGCGCTGCGCCCGGCACCGATCCAGGTCCACTACCTAGGGTACCCGGGAACACTCGGCGGCAATCTCGTCGACTACCTGATCGGCGACGCGATCGTCACACCGGCAGCGCACGCCGGCGACTATTCGGAAACGCTCGTGCGGCTTCCCGGCAGCTACCAGATCAACGATCGCGCGCGACCAATCGCCCACAACGTGCCGTCGCGGCACGAGCTTGGTTTCGCGAAGAGCGCGATCGTGCTGTGCTGTTTCAACCGCGGCTACAAGCTCAATCCGGAAGTGTTCGATGCGTGGATGCGCATCCTCGCCGAAGTGCCCGACGCCGTGCTGTGGCTGCTGGCGCGTCCCGGCGAGGAAATGCTCGAGCGCAACCTGCGGCGCGAGATGGTGCGCCGCGGCCTCGATGCGCGGCGGCTGCAGTTCACGCGCGCGCGCGCCAACCCGGACTATCTTGCTCTCTATCGCGTCGCCGACCTGTTCCTCGACACGTGGCCCTACAACGCGCATACAACTGCAAGCGACGCACTGTGGGCCGGGTGCCCGGTCGTCACGCGGCGCGGAGACACGTTTGCTGCGCGGGTTGCGGCGAGCCTTCTGACCGCCGTGGGATTGCCCGAGTTGATCGTGACGGACGTCGACGGCTATGTGCGCAAGGCGGTGGCGCTCGGGCGCGACGCGAACGAGCGGCAGCGCTTGCGGGCGTTCCTCGACGCCGCCGGGCACGACAGCCCGCTGTTCGACACCGTCGCGACAACCCGCGCGCTCGAGGCGGCGTATGGCGCAATGGCGGCCCAATACCGCAACCGGACCCGCGCGCCGATCGACATCGACGTAGCGCCGGCGGCGTAGCCGCCGAGCGCGCACCCCTGCCGCTCGGACTACTCCCGCAGGAGTGCCAGCGCTTCCTCGACGCGATCGACGGCTATTATTATAGTATTTTCAGGATGTTGCTTTGGTTTGTTGAGGTTGGGTATCACGAACGTGGTGAAGCCGAGTTTCGCGGCCTCGCGGATCCGCTCCTGTCCGCGCTGTACAGGCCGGATTTCGCCGGCCAGCCCTACTTCACCAAAAATAAGCGTTTTACGCGGTACTGGCTTGTTTTTCAAAGAAGAACAGACCGACAGCAACACTGCCAGATCAGCGGCCGGCTCCAGAATTCGCACGCCACCCACCGCGTTGACAAAGACGTCGAATCCACCGGTGTCGACGCCGCCATGACGGTGCAGCACCGCCAGCAGCAACGCGAGTCGCTGCGGGTCGAGGCCCACCGCGAGGCGCCGTGGCATGCCGCCCTGGACGGGGTCGACGAGCGCCTGCACTTCGACGAGCAGCGGCCGCGACCCTTCGAGCGTTGCGACGACAGCCGACCCCGCCACACCCTCTGCGTGCTGCGACAGGAAGAGTGCCGACGGATTGGCAACGCCCTTGAGGCCGCGCTCGGTCATCGCGAACACGCCGAGCTCGTTGGCGGCGCCGAAGCGATTCTTGATCGCGCGCACCAGCCGGAAGCTCGAATGCGGATCGCCCTCAAAGTAGAGCACGGTGTCGACGATGTGCTCCAGCACGCGCGGACCGGCGATCGCGCCCTCCTTGGTCACGTGGCCGACGAACAGCACGATCACGCCGCGCTGCTTGGCGAGTCGTGTCAGCTGCGCCGCGCATTCGCGCACCTGGGCGACGCTGCCGGGCGCCGACGCGAGCGCTTCCGTGTAGACGGTCTGGACCGAATCGATGACGACGATTTCCGGCGACGTTGCGTTGATCGCGGCGACGATGGCCTCGAGCTGCACTTCGGCCAGCAACTCGATCGGCGCGTTCACGAGTCCGAGACGCTGCGCGCGAAGCGCGATCTGCTCGGCGGATTCCTCGCCGGTGACGTACAGCGTCCGATGCGCGGCGCCCAGAGCCGCACCCGCCTGCAGCAGCAGCGTCGACTTGCCGATGCCCGGATCGCCGCCGAGCAGGATCACGCCGCCCGGCACGAGGCCGCCGCCGAGCACGCGATCGAATTCCTCCAGTCCCGTCGGAATGCGCGACGTCGCGCGCGCCGTAACCGACGCGAGCGGCGTCACCGTTGAGCGCGCACCCGATACGCTTTCGAAGCGGACCGGCGCCGTGGCGGCGACCGTCTCGACGAGCGTGTTCCACACGCCGCAATGCGGGCATTGCCCCTGCCACTTCGGCGCCTGACCGCCGCACTCCGTGCACGCGTAGAGCGTCTTGGCCTTCGCCATCGGTCAGCCGCGGCGAAGGATCAACTGAGCTCGCCGGGTTCGGCGACGGCTGTGCCGAGCTTGCCGACGACGACACCGGCCGCTTCGTTGGCGATCGACATCGCGTCGGGCAGTGCTGCGCCGGCGGCGAGCAATGCGCCGAGCGTCGCGATCACCGTGTCGCCGGCGCCGGAAACGTCGAACACCTCGCGGGCCTGCGCGGGGATCGTCAACTCGCCCGCGTCCGAGTAGAGGCTCATCCCTTCCTCGGAGCGCGTGAGCAGCAACGCCTCGACTCCGAGCTGCTGGCGCAGCGCCTGTGCGCGCCGGGTGAGATCCGCTTCGTCCCGCGCGCGTCCCACCACCTGGCGAAACTCACTGCGATTGGGCGTGATCACCGTAGCGCCGCGATAGCGGTCCCAGTCGTCGCCCTTGGGGTCGACCAACACGGGCTTGGAGGCCGCGCGGGCGCGATCGATCATCGTCGCGATGTGCGCGAGACCACCCTTGCCGTAGTCCGACAGCACGAGCGCATCGGCATCGGCAAGCAGCGCGTCGAACGCGTCGAGATGCGACGCAAGAAGCTCGTTGGGTGGCGCGGTCTCGAAGTCGATGCGCAGCAATTGCTGTTGGCGGCCGATGACGCGCAGCTTCACCGTCGTCGTCAGCGCGGCGTCGCGCAGGAACGATGTGCGGATGCGATCGATCGAAAGGAGCCGCAACAGCGTATCGGCCGGCTCGTCCTCGCCGGTCGCCGACAGCAGCATCGCATGCGCGCCGAGCGCTGCAACGTTGCGTGCAACGTTCGCGGCGCCGCCGGGACGCTCCTCGGTGCGCGCGATCCTGACGACAGGCACCGGCGCCTCCGGCGAGATGCGCTCCACGTCGCCGAACCAATAACGGTCGAGCATCACGTCGCCGACGACCAGCACGCGGGCGCGCGCGACGCGGTCGTGCCACTGCGAGAAGCGCGCACTCGTCGCTGCGACCTCGCCCGGTGCGCTCATGCCTCGACGTCGCCCGGTGCGCTCATCGCCGACCCATCGAAAAATGCTCGAAGCCGGCGTCGCGGACGACATCGGGCTCGTAGAGATTGCGTCCGTCGAAGATTACCGGCTGGCGCAGGTGCCGTCGCAGCAAATCGAAATCGGGGCTGCGGAACTCTTTCCATTCGGTGACGACGACGAGGGCGTCCGCCCCCTCGCAAGCCGCGAGCGGATTGGCGGCGAAGGAAAGGCGCCGCACGTCGCCGAGCACGCGCTTCGCTTCTTCGATAGCCACCGGGTCGTAGGCCGAAATCGTTGCGCCATGGTGCAGCAACGCGTCGATGATCACGCGCGACGGCGCTTCGCGCATGTCGTCGGTGTTCGGCTTGAACGCGAGCCCCCACAACCCGAAGCGGCAGCGCGAGAGATCGTCGCCGAAACGCGCAATGATCTTGTCCACGAGCACGCGCTTCTGCGCTTCGTTGGCGGCCTCGACGGCGCCGAGCACCTTCAGCGGTGTGCCCGCGCGCTGGGCGGTGAACTGCAGGGCGCGCACGTCCTTCGGAAAGCAGCTGCCGCCATAGCCGACGCCGGGATACAGGAATTGCCAGCCGATGCGCGGATCCGATCCGATGCCCTGGCGCACCGATTCGATGTCGGCGCCGAGCCGCTCGGCAAGGTTCGCAAGCTCGTTCATGAACGAAATGCGCGTGGCGAGCATTGCGTTGGCCGCGTACTTGGTGAGCTCGGCCGAGCGCACATCCATCACGAGCAGCCGCTCGCGATTGCGCTGGAATGGCGCATAGACGTTGCGCAGGATGCCAATCGCGCGCTCGTCATGGGCGCCGATCACGATGCGATCGGGCTTCATGAAATCGTCGATCGCGGCCCCTTCCTTCAGGAACTCGGGATTCGACGCCACAGCGTAGGGAATGTCGACGCCGCGCGCAGCGAGCGCCTCGGCGATCGTCGTGCGCACGCGATCGGCGGTTCCAACGGGCACCGTCGATTTGTCGACGACCAGCGTCCACTGCGTCATCCGGCGCCCGATGTTGCGCGCGGCCTGCAGCACGTACTGCATGTCCGCGCTGCCGTCCTCGTCGGGCGGCGTGCCCACCGCGATGAACTGCACGGTGGCGTGGCCGACTGCGGCGTCGATATCGGTCGTGAAGCGCAAGCGCCCCGCGTGCACGTTGCGGCGAATCATTGGCTCGAGGCCGGGCTCGTGGATCGGCACGCCGCCGCTTTGCAGCACGTCGATCTTGCGCGCGTCGATGTCGACGCACAGCACGTCGTTGCCCACTTCGGCGAGGCATGTTCCGGTGACGAGCCCGACGTACCCCGTGCCGATCATCGTGATCTTCATGCGGAATTTCCAAGGCTGCGATTGATATCCGCAAGCGCTGCGACGGGGTCGGCCGCCGCCGTGATCGGACGGCCGATCACCAGGTAATCGGCGCCGCCTTGCGCCGCCATCTCGGGTGTTGCAATTCGCGTCTGGTCGTCCCTGGCGCTGCCTGCGAGCCTGATCCCGGGCGTTACGAGTGCGAAGTCCGGCCCGAACGCCGAGCGCATCGACGGGGCTTCGACCGGCGAGCACACGATTCCGTCGAGCCCGCAATCGCGCGCGAGCGCCGCGAGGCGCAGCACGTGGCGTCCTGCGTCGAGGTCGATGCCCGTCTCCTTCAGCGCCGCCTGGTCGAGGCTCGTCAGCACCGTGACGGCAACGAGCAGCGGACGAGCGACACCCGTCTCCGCCGCGGTCGCTGCGACGGCGTCTCGTGCGGCCTTGAGCATCGGCCTTCCGCCGGACGCGTGGACGTTCAGCATCCACACACCGAGCCGAGTCGCCGCTGCGCACGCTTGCGCAACGGTGTTGGGGATGTCGTGGAACTTGAGGTCGAGAAATACGTTGAAGCCACGCTCGACCATCCAGCGCACGGGGTCCGGTCCCGCGGTGACGAACAGCTCCTTGCCGACCTTCAGCCCGCAGTCGTGGGGATCGAGGTTTTCAGCGAGCCCGAGCGCACGCATCGGATTGGCGAAGTCGAGCGCGACGATGACGCGCGGGCGTGGGGAGGAGCTCATGGCAGGAACCTGGCGCGTGTCGGCGCAAAAAGCATCACGTGTAGCCGTCGGGCATCTCGGTGCGCTTGGGCGAATACGTTTCCCATTTCTGACAACCGGGGCAGCGCCAATAGTATTGCCGTGCGCGAAAACCGCAGTTGTCGCATTTATACAGGCCGAGGCGCTTGATGTGCTGGCTGACGAGTCCCTTGACGAGCTCGAGATCGTGCCGCCGGTCGGGGGGTGATGTCAGCAACTGCGCTTCCAGGAGTCGGTCGAGTCCGATCAGCGTGGGATTGCGTGCAAGCTCGTCCTTGATCAATGTCGCGGCGGCGATCGGACCTTCGTGCTCGAGCACCAGCGTAAAGAGCGCGTTCAACAGATCGAGCGACGGATACTGCGTCTGGTAATTGCGCAGGCGCCGGATGCCGGTGGGCAGGTCGCTAAGCCGGCGGTATGCGTCGGCGAAGCGATCGGCGGCGAGTGCGAGGAATGCCGGATTCTGCGACTCGATCCGTTGCCACGCTTCGACGGCGGCAAGCCAGTCGCTGTTCTGGACGGCAAGATCGCCCTGGATCAGCATCGCGCGCGCGCAGCCGCGGTGCGCGGCGAGCGCATGCTCGATCTCGGCTTTTGCGGCAGACGTGTCGGAGCGCAGCAGCGCGGCTTGTGCGAGCTCGCAGTGATATTGGGCGATCTCCTTGTAGTACGGCTGCTTGGCGAGAACTTCCATCCGTTGCGTCGCCGCGATCGCCTTCGGCCAGTCCTTCTCGGTTTCGTAGATGGAGATGAGGTGCGACAAGGCGGAATGCTCGAACGGCGTGTCGTCGAGCTTGCGAAAGAGCGCTTCCGCCCGATCGAGAAGGCCGGCGCGATGGAAGTCCTGCGCGAGCTCGTAGGTTGCCATCGTCCGCTTGTCCGCCGGCAGCGTGGGACGGTCGAGCAGGTTCTGGTGCATGCGGATCGCGCGCTCGGTTTCACCCTGGCGCCGGAACAGCGAACCCAACGCGAAATGGAGGTCGATCGTCTGGGGGTCGACCTTGACGACCTCGATAAACGACTCGATCGCCTTGTCGGGTTGCTCGTTCAGCAGGAAATTGAGGCCGCGGAAATACGACAGCGGCAACGCGCGCGATTCGGTGAGCAGATGCTTGATGTCGATGCGCGCGGCAATCCAACCCATCGCAAAAAAGATCGCGGGGATCGGCAGCAGCCACCAGAGCTCGAAATCCATACGTCGATTCGGTGTCGGTTCCTAGAAGCCGGTCGACGGTGGCTCGAACCCCGGTCCCGACGCAGGCGCGGTGCCGGGTGCCTTGACGTGAGTGATCGGCTGCGTCAACTGCGTGCGCTGTTCGCGGCGCATCCGGCTCACCTGCCGCTTGAGTCGCGCGACCTTGACCGCTGCGGCGAGAAGGCCGAGCGCTACACCGGCGGCGAAAGCGATCAATACGACGAACACGAGAGGCGCCTGCCACGCATAGAAGCTGAACACGCGCAGCGTCACCGGCTCGGCGTTCTGCAGCGAGATGAACAGCAGCGCGACAAAGATCACCGACATGACGATCCAGCGCAGCACGCTCATGGTCTCGATCTTTCCGGATGTCCATCGAATGCACGCGGATTGCGGATGCCGCAATGCGCGACCGGCATGCGGCGGCCATCCACAAGCCACGAAAAAAAGGCGGCCGGCGCGTTGCGCGCTGCGACCGCCCTGCCGAGTCTCATCGAATCAATCCTGCCCGACGTCGAAATCGACACGCTCCCGCAGTTCCTTGCCGGCCTTGAAGTGCGGCACATATTTTTCAGGGACCTGCACTTTCTCGCCCGACTTCGGATTGCGTCCGGTCCGCGGAGGCCGATAGTTCAAGCCGAAGCTACCGAACCCGCGGATCTCGATGCGCTCCCCTTTCGCGAGGCTTTCCGCCATCGCGTCGAGGACCATCTTCACCGCAAGCTCGGCATCCTTGGCAACCAGTTGCGGAAACTGCGCCGCGAGGCGGTCGATCAGCTCCGATTTGGTCATCTCGAGAACCCCGCCGTCAACCGTTGGCCTTGTTGTCGAGCTTCGCCTTCAGGAGCGCACCGAGATTCGTCGTCCCGGTCGTCGTGCCTGCGTTCTCGGACGTGATCCGCTGCATCGCCTCCGATTCGTCGGCGTTGTCCTTCGCCTTGATCGAAAGGTTGATGCTGCGGTTCTTGCGGTCGACGTTGATGATCATCGCGTTGACCGTGTCGCCTTCCTTCAGCCGCGTGCGGATGTCCTCGACGCGGTCACGCGACACTTCCGATGCACGCAGGTAACCTTCGATGTCGCCACCCAGCGAGATCACGCCACCCTTCGCGTCGAGACTCTTGACCGTTCCCGACACGATGCTGCCCTTGTCGTGGACGGCGACGAAGTTGCTGAACGGATCGCCTTCGAGCTGCTTGATGCCAAGCGAGATCCGCTCGCGCTCGACGTCGATCGCGAGCACGACCGCCTCGACTTCCTGTCCCTTCTTGTAGTCGCGAACCGCCGTTTCGCCGGCATTGGCCCACGACAGATCGGACAGGTGTACGAGGCCGTCGATGCCTCCCGGCAGTCCGACGAACACGCCGAAGTCGGTGATCGACTTGATCTGCCCCGAAACCTTGTCGCCCTTCTTGTGGTTGATCGCGAACTCGTCCCACGGGTTGGGCATGCACTGCTTCATGCCGAGCGAGATGCGACGGCGGTCCTCGTCGATTTCGAGGATCATCACTTCGACCTCGTCACCGAGCTGCACGACCTTCGTCGGATGGATGTTCTTGTTCGTCCAATCCATTTCCGACACGTGCACGAGACCTTCGATGCCCGACTCGATCTCGACGAACGCGCCGTAATCGGTGATGTTCGTAACCTTGCCGAAGAGGCGCGTTCCCGGCGGATAGCGGCGCGACAGTCCGACCCACGGATCGTCGCCAAGCTGCTTTAGGCCCAGTGAAACGCGGTTCTTCTCCTGGTCGAACTTCAGCACCTTCGCCGTCACCTCGTCGCCGACCGCCAGCACCTCCGACGGATGCTTGACGCGCCGCCAGGCGAGGTCGGTGATGTGCAGCAAGCCATCGATGCCGCCCAGGTCGACGAACGCGCCGTAGTCGGTGATGTTCTTGACGATGCCCTTGACGACCGCGCCTTCCGACAACGTCGACAGAAGCTTTTCGCGCTCCTCGCCCAGGCTTTCCTCGAGCACTGCGCGACGCGACACGACGACGTTGTTGCGCTTGCGATCGAGCTTGATGACCTTGAAGTCGAGTTGCTTGTTCTCGAACGGCGACGTGTCCTTGACCGGACGGATGTCGACGAGCGATCCGGGCAGGAATGCGCGGATGCCGTTGATCATCACCGTCAGCCCGCCCTTTACCTTGCTGGTGACGAGGCCCTGCACGACGGAGCCCTGCTCCATCGACGCTTCCAGATCGTGCCAGGCCTTGAGGCGCTTCGCCTTGTCGCGCGACAGCCGCGTTTCGCCGTAGCCGTTTTCCAGACTCTCGATCGCGACGGTAACGAAATCACCGGCCTTGACCTCGACTTCGCCCTTGTCGTCCTTGAACTCCTCGATCGGGATGAAGCTCTCCGACTTGAGGCCCGCATTGACGACGACGATGTTGTAATCGACGCGGATCACTTCCGCGGTGATGAGCTCGCCCTGGCGCATTTCCTGGCGCGCGAGGGATTCCTCGAAGAGCGCCGCGAAATTCTCGACGCCCGGCGTGGGTGTTGCTACTTGCGTGGCGGTAGCCATGAGGGTTGGTTCCTTCTTGCATGTGCCGTCTCGCGCGAGAACCCGTTATCTCGCAGCGGGACGGGCAGGTTGATGAAGTCCGCAGTGGTCCGCGCCGGCTAAGCGCGCCCTGCGGCCCTTTGCGTGAACTCGCGGGGTCGAGCGCGGCATCGTTTTCAACGCCGCACGCAAGCCTGCCAGCCATGCAGTCGAATGCTCTAGCGTGCACCGGGCCGCTCGCGATGGAATGCGAGTACGGCCTCGGTCACCTCGGCAATCGACAGATCGGTCGTATCGAGGATCACGGCGTCGCGGGCCGGCACGAGCGGGGCTGCTGCTCGCGTCGAATCCCGGGCGTCACGCTCCCGGATATCGCGCAAAAGACCCTGAATGGTAACCGAGATTCCTTTTGCGATCAACTGCTTATGCCGCCGTTCGGCGCGCTGTTCGGCGCTGGCGGTCAGGAAAACCTTCAATTGCGCATCCGGGAAAACGACGGTACCCATGTCGCGCCCCTCGGCGACCAGCCCGGGCGCCGCCCGGAAGGCACGCTGCCGCTCGATCAGCGCACGGCGCAGGCTCGCGTGGACCGCGATCTGCGACGCAACCGATGACACCTCCTCGGTTCGAAGCGCATCGGCGACGTCGCGGCCGTCGAGCATCGCCCGGCCCCCGCGAAAAGAGATGTCGAGGCCCGGGCACAGCTCGACGAGCCGCGCGGCATCCGTCGGATCGATCGAGCGCTCGAGGGCCTGCAGCGCGATCAGCCGGTACAACGATCCGCTGTCGAGATAATGAAATCCCAGCGCGCGCGCGACGCTCCAGGCGATCGTGCCCTTGCCGGAAGCGGCCGGCCCGTCGATCGCGATAACGGGCGGCCTCACCGCGGCCGGTGCGGGAGGCGTTGCAGGCTCAGCCATGTCTCACGACCGCGGCGAGCGCGTCGAAGTACCCGGGGAACGTCTTGCGGACGCAGCCCGGATCGTTGATCGTGATGCCCGTGCCGCCGAGGGCCGCGAGCGCAAAGCACATCGCCATCCGGTGATCGTCGTACGTGTCGATTGCCGCGTTGCGAAACGTGGCGAGCGGGGCGACCTCGAGCCAGTCGTTGCCGGCCTTAAGCGTCGCGCCGAGCTTGCCGAGCTCGGTTGCCATCGCCGCGATGCGATCCGTTTCCTTGACGCGCCAGCTGCCGATGTTCGCGAGGCGTGTCGGCGCTGTCGCGAACAGTGCCACGATTGCGAGGGTCATCGCGGCGTCCGGGATCTCGATGCAGTCGATCGTGCCGCCGGCCAGCGGCCGTCCGCGCCGCGCCTCGATCCAGTCGGGCCCGTAGCGGATATCCGCCCCCTGCCGCGCGAGAACCTCGGCGAACGCGACATCGCCCTGGATCGAGTCACGTCCCACGCCAGTCACGCGCACGGGCCCGCCCCCGATGACGCCGGCGGCGAGAAAGTACGACGCGGCGGAAGCGTCTCCCTCGACATGCAGATCGCCTGGACTCCGGTAACCGGACGTCGCAGGTACGACGAACGTCACCGGATCCGGGGTCTGCACGGCGACACCGAAACGGCGCATCAGCCGCGTCGTGATTTCGACGTAGGGCCGCGAGATCAGCGGCGTGGTGAGCGTCACGGTGGTCGCGGCATCACGCGCGCCTTGCGCGATCGGCAGCGCCATCAGCAACGCGGACAGGAATTGGCTCGAAACGTCGCCGCGAATTGGAATGCGTCCACCGGCCCGCCCGCCGGTGCTGCCGATCGCGAGAGGCGGATAGCCATCGTTGCGCGTGTAGCGAATGTCGCAGCCCAGTAGTCGCAGCGCGTCGACGAGATCGCCGATCGGCCGCTCGTGCATCCGCGGCACGCCCGCCAGCGCATAGTCACCGCCCTGCACGGCCAGCGCCGCCGTGAGCGGACGCACGGCCGTTCCTGCATTGCCGAGGAACAGCGACGCGGCGCGAACCGGAAACTGGGCGCCCGTGCCGAGAACCGTGGCCGCATCCGGCGTGCGCTCGACGAGGACGCCGAGCGTGCGCAGCGCGTTCAGCATGTGCGCCGTGTCGTCGGCATCGAGAAGGCCGAAGAGCCGCGTCGAGCCACTTGCCAGCGCTGCCAGCAGCAGCGTGCGGTTGGAGATGCTCTTCGAACCGGGGAGCACAACGACGCCCTCGACGCCGGCGATCGGCGCGAGATCCAACGCCGCACTGTCAGCGGCTGCGGCGCCCGTGTGATCCCCCCGCGAGTGCGGCTTCGCCGCTGCGCTGCCCCCGGTGGGGACGGAATCCTCGCCTCGAGACGGCTCTGCGTCGCTCATGGGCTCGCTTCATTTCGCCGCGCTGGCGCTCGCCGCGATTCCACCTGCCGTCTCACCCCATTGCCGGCGCGCTGTGGACGCACGCGACAGCATCGTGTCGAGCGCCGCGCAGTCACCGTGCTCGATCGACAGCGCGAGCGCGTCGAGTGCCGTCCGATACGCGGCGAGTTCGACCAACAGCGCATCGCGGTTGGCGAGTGCGATGTCGCGCCACATCTCCGGCGAGCTCCCTGCGATGCGCGTGAAATCGCGAAACCCGCTGCCTGCATTGCCGAAGTACTCGGCGCCGTCCTTGCGCGACGCGAGCTCGGAGACCAGAGCGGACGCGAGCAAATGGGGCATATGCGACACGGCGGCCAGGACCTGGTCGTGCCGCGCGGGATCGAGACGCGCGATGCGCGCGCCACATGCGGTCCAGAAATCGGCTACGAGCGCATACGCATCCGGCGACGTCTCGGGAAGCGGCGTCAGGATCACCTGGCGGCCGACGTAGAGCGACGGATCGCCCGCATCGGCGCCGCTGTGCTCGTTGCCCGCGATCGGATGGCCCGGCACGAACTGCGGCAACCTGGAGCGCAACGTCTCGCGCGCCGCAAGCACGACGTCCTGCTTCGTGCTGCCGGCGTCGGTGACCACCGAGCGCTCGTGCAGCACGTTGCCGAGCGCGCTCAGCACCGGCCGGTATTGCGCGGCGGGAATCGCAATCAGCACGAGATCCGCGTCGGCGACCTCGGGTGTCCAGTCGTCTGCGAGGAGCACGCCGCGGTCGATCACGCCGCGTGCGAGTGCGCGATCGAGATTCCCCTGCGAGCGGCCCACGCCGACGACGCGCGACACGCCACCGGCGGCGCGCAGCGCCAGCGCGCACGATGCGCCGATGAGACCGACGCCGATGACGGCGAGCTTATCGATGCGCACGCGCGTTGCCGCCCTGCCGGTGGGAGATCGCCTGCCCGAGTGCGGCGAGAAAGCGCGTATTTTCTGACGGCAGCCCGACGGTGACGCGCAGGAACGACGGCAGGCCGTAGTTCGCTACCGGCCGCACGATGATGCCCTGCCGCAACAACTCCAGATTGACGCCGGCGGCGTCGCCCACGTCGATCAGGATGAAGTTGCCGTGCGAACGCACGTAGCGCACCGCCAGCGCATCGAGACCGGCTTCGAGCTGTCGCAGTCCTTCGCGGTTCAGCCGCCGGCTCTCGGCGACATAGTCGGTGTCGCCCAGCGCGGCGACGGCGGCGGCCTGCGCCAGCGAGTTGACGTTGAATGGCTGGCGCACCCGGTTCATGAGATCGGCGACGGCCGGATCCATGACGCCGTACCCGATGCGCAGCGCCGCGAGTCCGTAGGCCTTGGAAAAGGTTCTCGACACGATCAGGTTCGAATACCGCGGCAGCCAGTCGATTGCTGCGGATTGCTCGGAGGGCTCGAGGAATTCGTTGTACGCCTCGTCCAACACGACGATCACATCCCGGGGTACGCTTGCGATGAACGATTCGACAGCGGCACCCGTGAGCCAGGTTCCCGTCGGATTGTTCGGATTCGCAATGAATACAATCTTTGTTCGCGGCGTAATTGCCGCGCGCATCGCGTCGAGGTCGTGGGCATGATCCTTGTCGGCGACTTCGACGCCACGCGCACCCCGCGCCTGCGTGGCAAGTGGGTAGACAACGAATGCGTAGCGCGAATAGACGGCGTCGTCGCCGGGGCGGAGAAACGCCTGCGTCGCGAGCTCGAGCACGTCGTTGCTGCCGTTGCCCAGCACGATCCGTTCCGGACCTACGCGCAGGTGCTCCGCGAGTGCGGTCTTGAGCGCAAACGCGTTGCCATCGGGATAGCGCGTGAGCCCGCTGGCAGCGGTGGCGACGGCGGCGAGCGCCTTGGGGCTCGGCCCGCGCGGATTCTCGTTCGACGCGAGCTTGATGATCGACGCAACGTCGAGGTTCAACTCGCGTGCGACCTCCTCGATCGGCTTGCCGCCGACGTAAGGGGCAATCGCGCGGACGTAATCGGGCGCGCGTTCGTGCGCGGCTGCGTGCTTCGCGCTCATACCGGTCCGCCGGCGGGTTTGCGCGCGGCCGGCGCCGGCGTCGCACCATCGGCCGGATACGAGCCCAGCAGTTTCAGAAATGGCGCCTTCGAACTCAGCTCCGCCAACGCCGCGGCGACGGCGGTATCTTCGCGATGGCCGAGCACGTCGACGAAGAACAGGTATTCCCACAACCCGGTCCGTGCCGGACGCGACTCGATCCGCGTCATCGAAACGCCGTGCCGTGCAAACGGCTCGAGCAGCGCGTGCATCGCACCGGGCCGGTTCGCCGCGGACATCACGAGCGACGTCTCGTCGCGCCCGGACGGCGGCACGCTCTGCCGGCCGAGCACCCAGAACCTGGTCGTGTTGTTCGGCTCGTCCTCGATGTGCGCAGCGAGCACCCCCAGACCGTAGATCGACGCGGCGATCTCGCCGGCAATCGCCGCCGTGCCGGGCTCCTGCGCGGCGAGCCGCGCCGCCTCGGCGTTGCTCGACACAGGAACTCGGGCCGCACCCGGCAAGTGTCGCGCGAGCCATTGCGCGCATTGCGCCAGCGATTGCGCGTGCGAATAGATCTTGCTTACTCGCTCGACGGCCGCTTCCTTCGACAAGAGGTTCTGCTCGACGCGCAGCTTGATTTCGCCGCAGATCGAAAGCTCGGTCGAATACATGAGGTCGAGCGTCCGGCCGACGGCACCCTCAGTCGAGTTCTCGACGGGAACGACGGCGTAATCCGCCTGGCCCGCCTCGCCGGCGCGAAAGATCTCGTCGATGGTTGCGTACGGCAATGCATCGACGAATTGTCCGAAATGCTTGCCAACTGCTGCGTGACTGAACGTGCCCGCGGGACCGAGATAGGCAATTCGCAGCTTCTGCTCGAGTGCAAGGCACGCCGACATCACCTGGCGGAACACGCCGATGATCGCGGCATCCGGCAGCGGTCCGCCGTTCTGATCGCACAACCGGGCGAGGACCTGAGCCTCGCGGTCCGGCCGGTACGCGGCGCCGCCGCCGCCTGCCTTCAACGCGCCGATGGCCTTGGCATGCATCGCACGCTCGTTGAGCCTGCCGAGAATTTCGCGATCGAGGACGTCGATCGCGTCGCGGTGCACGCGCAACCGATTGTCGAGCTCGTCGTCGCGGGCGTCGCCCGCCGTAGCGTCAGCCATGGGTCGCTTCGAATTCCTGCATCCAGTCCGTCAGCGCAACGACACCCGCGAGCGGCATTGCGTTGTACAGCGATGCCCGCATGCCACCGACGGCGCGATGCCCCTTGAGCTGGACCAGGCCCCGTGCCTTGGCACCTTCGAGGAACGCGGCGTCGAGGTTAGGATCGCGCAGGAAGAACGGCACGCTCATCCGCGAACGATCCTGCGGGCGCACGGGATTGCGGTAGAACCCGGTTCGATCGATTGCCGCGTACAGCGCCTGTGCCTTCGCGACGTTGACGCGTTCGATCGCCGCGAGCCCGCCTTGCGCCAGCAACCATTCGAACGTCAGCCCGGCGAGGTAGATCGCGAACGTGGCCGGCGTGTTGAACATCGAGTCGGCCTTCGCCTGCACAGCATAGTCGAACACGCTCGGGCACTCGCGTCGCGCGCGGCCGGCAAGATCGTCACGAACGATGACGACCGTGAGTCCGGCCGGGCCGATGTTCTTCTGCGCGCCCGCGTAGATGATTCCGAACCTCGCGACGTCAACAGGTCGCGACAGGATGTGCGACGACGCGTCGGCGACGAGCGGAATCGCGCCAGTGTCGGGAATCCAGAAATACTCGACGCCGCCGATCGTCTCGTTCGTCGTGATGTGAACGTAACTGGCGTCGGTCGACAACTGCCACGCCGACTGCGGCGGAACGTACGTGTACTCGGCGTCGGCGCTCGACGCGGCGATGTTGACGCGCCCGTATTTGTGCGCTTCGGCGATCGACTTCTGCGCCCAGTGCCCCGTGTCGACGTAGTCCGCCACGCCGCCTGCAGGCAACAGGTTGAGCGGTACCGCGGCGTTCTGAGCGAGTGCGCCGCCCTGCAGGAAAAGCACGCGGTAGTTCGGCGGAATGGCGAGCAGCGCGCGCAGGTCCGCTTCGGCTTTCGCGAGAATCGACATGAAGTGGCTGCCGCGATGGCTCATTTCCATCACCGACATGCCGCTGCCGTTCCAGTCCAGCAATTCCGCCTGCGCTCGTTGCAGCACCGGCTCCGGCATGGCCGCCGGACCGGCGCTGAAGTTCCAGACTCGCTTCGTCATCTACGTCCCATCCGCTCGCCGCGTAACCCGGCAACTACACCTCGTCGTCGTCGTCGTCGCGCTCGACGACCCTTTCGAGCCCCGCCAGCTTCTCGCCCTTGTCGAGATTGATCAGCGTGACGCCTTGCGTCGAGCGGCTCATTTCGCGGATCGACTTCACGCTCGTGCGGATCAGCACACCCGACGTCGAGATCAGCACGACCTCGTCGTCGGGGCGCACGAGTGCAGCGCCGATCACCTGGCCGTTGCGGCTCGACTGCTGGATCGCAATCATTCCCTTCGTGCCACGGCCGTGCCGCGTGTATTCGACGATCGGCGTGCGCTTGCCGTACCCCTGCTCGGTGGCGGTCAACACCGACTGCTCCTCGTCCTCGGCGACGAGCATCGAGATCACCTTCTGCCCCTTGTCGAGCATCATCCCGCGCACCCCGTGCGCGTTGCGGCCCATCGGACGCACGTCGTTCTCGTCGAAGCGGACCGCCTTGCCACCGGAGCTGAACAGCATCACGTCGTGCTTGCCGTCCGTCAACGCAACGCCGATCAGCCGATCGCCATCGGTGAGATCGACGGCGATGATGCCGGACGGCCGCGGTCGCGAGAAATCGGCGAGCGACGTCTTCTTCACCGTGCCCATTGCCGTCGCCATGAAGACGTAGCGGCCCTCGGAAAACTCCTTGACCGGCAGGATCGCCGTCAGCTTCTCGTTGTCGATCAGCGGCAGCAGGTTGACGATTGGCTTGCCGCGTGCGTTGCGCTGTTGCCCCTGCGGCACGTTGTAGACCTTGAGCCAGTAGACGCGTCCGCGGTTGGAGAAGCACAGGATGAAGTCGTGCGTATTGGCGATGAACATCCGGTCGACGAAATCGTCCTCTTTCGTCCCGGTGGCCTGCTTGCCACGCCCGCCGCGTCGCTGCGCGCGGTACTCGCCGACTGGCTGCGCCTTCATGTAGCCGCCGTGCGACAGCGTGACGACCATGTCTTCGGGCGCGATGAGGTCCTCGAGCGACAGGTCGACGCCCTGCGCGACGATCTCGCTCTTGCGCTTGTCGCCGAACTGGTCGCGGATGGCGGTCAGCTCGTCGTGGATGATCTGCGTGATGCGCGCGGGCTTGGCGAGGATGTCGAGCAGATCGGCGATCAGCGTCATCACGTCGCGATAGTCGGCGGTGATCTTGTCCTGCTCGAGACCGGTGAGCCGCTGCAACCGCAGTTCGAGGATCGCTTGCGCCTGCACATCGGACAGCCGGTATCCGGTCTTCGCGTGCCAGCCGAACTCGGGCGCCAACCCTTCGGGTCGCGCGTTGTCCGCAGCGGCGCGCTTCAGCATCTCCTCGACGAGTGGCGAGCGCCAGTTGCGTCCCATCAGCGCCGTCTTCGCCTCGGCCGGCGTGGGCGATGCCTTGATCAGCGCGATGATCTCGTCGACGTTCGACAGCGCGACGGCGAGTCCTTCCAGCACGTGGCCGCGGTCACGTGCCTTGCGAAGATCGAAGCGCGTCCGGCGCACGACGACTTCGCGCCGGTGGGTAATGAAGTGCTCGAGGAACTGCTTGAGGTTGAGCAGCCGGGGCTGGCCGTCGACCAGCGCGACCATGTTCATGCCGAAGCTGTCCTGCAGCTGCGTCAGCTTGAACAGGTTGTTCTGGACGATCTCGGGGACCTCGCCGCGCCGCAGCTCGATGACGACCCGCATGCCGGACTTGTCGGATTCGTCACGGAGGTCGGAAATGCCTTCGAGGCGCTTTTCCCGGACGAGCTCGCCGATGCGCGTCAGCAGCGTCGCCTTGTTCACCTGGTAGGGGATCTCGTCGACGATGATCGCCTGACGATTGCCCTTGTCGAGATCCTCGAAATGCGTGCGGGCGCGCATGATGACCCGGCCGCGGCCGGTGCGGTAGCCTTCGCGGACGCCTTCCAGCCCGTAAATGATCCCCGCAGTGGGAAAGTCAGGCGCCGGAATCATCTCCATCAGGTCGTCGACGCTGAGCTCGGGGCTGCCCAGCAGTGCGAGGCACCCGGTGATCGTCTCGGTCAGGTTGTGTGGCGGGATGTTCGTCGCCATGCCGACGGCAATGCCCGACGAACCGTTGATCAGCAGGTTCGGCAGCCGCGACGGCAGGACGGCAGGCTCCTGCTCCTTGCCGTCGTAGTTCGGGACGAAGTCGACGGTCTCCTTGTCGATGTCGGCCAGGAGCTCGTTGGCGATCCGCTCGAGCCGGCACTCGGTGTAGCGCATCGCTGCCGGGTTGTCGCCATCGACCGAGCCGAAGTTGCCCTGCCCGTCGATCAGCGGATAGCGCAGCGAAAAGTCCTGGGCCATCCGGACCAGCGCGTCGTAGATCGCGGAATCGCCGTGCGGATGGTATTTCCCCATGACGTCGCCGACCACGCGCGCGCATTTCACGTAGGGCCGGTTGAAGACGATGTTCGCCTCGTGCATCGCGAACAACACGCGTCGGTGGACGGGTTTCAGCCCGTCCCGGGCATCCGGCAGCGCCCGGCCGACGATCACGCTCATCGCGTAATCGAGGTACGAATGCCGCATCTCCGCTTCGAGACTTACCGGTATGGTTTCTTTGGCGAACTGCTCCATGGGAACGAACAATCCTTGCGAACGAGGTTAAATCAGTTGAGAAAATGGCCAAAAATCGGCGGGAAGCGCACTTTCGCGCATCCGAACCGCCGACGCGAACCGGGACCGCGGCGCCGAATCCGCGCGCCAGCGTGGAAAGCTTTGAAAACACGGCATTTTAACATGGCGTTGTATCGCCGCGACACTCGTTTGCCGAACGCAAATGGGGCCGGCTCTTTCATTGCTAGCGCCAAAATTGGCGTGCTATAGTCGGCGGGAACACAAAGGATTCGGTGCGTCAGGTAGTTACAGCCGCTCGCGCCAACTCGCTACGTTCGCACAAAACCTGTTCAAAACCAAAGTCAAAGGGGTGGAACAATGACTCGACGTCTCGTCTCCGGTCTCGCCGTCGGCTTGCTTGCGGCTGGAATCGCCGGCTGCTCGACGCAACCGATGATGGCCCAACCGAAAGCCGATCCACGAGGCTACGTCGCCGGAACGGCTTACTGTAATCCGACAGGGAATTGCGGCTACTGGACCGACAGCTGGAACACCCCGGGCAACAACGTCGTGAGGAGCGGTTCTTACAACGGTGCGCTCGGCCTGGCCGGCAACCTGTGCTGGCGCCAGGGGTTCTGGACGCCGCAGATGGCGATCATCGAATGCGATCCGGACCTCGTGCCGAAGCCGGTCCCGCCGCCGCCTCCGCCCGCTGCCGCGCCGCCGCCCCCGCCGCCTGCTCCGGCGCCTGCACCGCCGCCCCCGCCGGCTGTTCAGAAGATCACGCTCGCATCGAAGGCGCTGTTCGACTTCGACAAGGCGATCCTGAAGCCGGAAGGCAAGGCGGCAATCGACAGCGAGATCATCTCCAAGCTGTCGAGCGTGCAGAAGCTCGAGCTCGTGCTCGTCACGGGTCATACCGACCGGATCGGATCACAGCAGTACAACCAGCGGTTGTCTGAGCGTCGCGCCGATGCCGTCCGCGATTACCTCGTCAGCCGTGGCGTGCCGCGTGACCGTATCGAAACACTGGGCATGGGCAAGACGCAGCCGGTTCCGGGTGTCGTATGCGACCAGAAGGCACTCAAGGCGTTGATCGCGTGCCTCGCGCCGAACCGTCGCGTGGAAGTCGAAGTCAAGGGTGACGGAGTCGTGCGCCGCTGACGCACCGACCTCTGTCCAACCAGCCCCGCGGCAGTTTCGCGGGGCTTTTTTTTGGCTGTTTCGTGGCAAAGTTTCGCGAGGCGCAACGCGCCTCGCACGATACCTTGCCCCGTTCATCGTCCGCGAAAAGCTCGGGGCGGCCCTTCGCTTTTCGCGCGGCAACTGCGATTGGTGCGTGGCGCCAGTGAGGCTTGCACACGCCTTCCGTTAAACTCCGGCGGATGCTGAGTCCGCGCACCGTCGACCTGCGCATCGATGCGCGCTGGGTCGTGCCCGTCGAGCCGGCGGGCGTGCTGGCCGACCACGCGCTGATCGTCGACGGCGGCCGCATCGTCGCCGTTTTGCGCGCAACCGACGCCGATCGCGATTACCGTGCAAGCACGCATGTGACGTTGCCCGACCACGTGCTGATCCCCGGGCTCGTCAACGCGCACACGCACGCTGCGATGACGCTGTTGCGGGGCGTGGCCGACGACGTGCCGCTGAAGCCCTGGCTCGAGCAACAGATCTGGCCGCGCGAGGCGCGCCTTGTCGCACCGGACTTCGTCCATGACGGCACGCTGCTCGGAGCCGCGGAAATGCTGCGCGGCGGCATCACCTGTTGCAACGACATGTACTTCTATCCGGACGCGGCTGCGCGTGCCTACGAAAAAGCCGGCATGCGCGCGATGCTGGGCATGCCGATCCTCGACTTCCCCACGCCCTACGCGGCCGATGCCGACGCATACATCGCGCGCGGTCTGGCCGCGCGAGACATGTTCAAGCACGCTGCGCGGTTATCGTTCTCGCTCGCGCCGCATGCGCCATACACGGTGTCGGACGCGACGTGGAGCACGATCGTGATGTTCGCGCGCCAACTCGATCTGCCGATCCAGACGCATGTCGCCGAGACCAAGGCCGAGGTCGACGACGCCATTGCCGCCACGCACGAGACGCCGCTTGCGCGACTCGATCGGCTGGGCGCAACCGGACCGGCATTCATCGCGATCCACGCCGTGCATCTCGACGCCGGCGACATCGACAGGCTCGCAACGCACGGCTGCCACGTCGTTCACTGCCCCGGCTCGAACATGAAGCTCGCGAGCGGCATCGCGCCGATCGGGGCGTTGCTGGCGAGGAACGTCAACGTCGCGCTCGGCACCGATGGCGCCGCGTCGAACAATCGGCTCGATCTCTTCGGCGAAATGCGCCTTGCAGGCCTGCTCGCCAAGGTTGCGACCGGCGATGCGGCGGTGGTTCCCGCCGCGACCGCGCTGCGGATGGCGACGCTCAACGGCGCGATAGCGCTCGGACTCGAAGGCGAGATCGGCTCGCTCGAAATCGGCAAGCAGGCCGACGTAACCGCAGTGCGCATTGCCGACGTCGAAACGCTGCCGATGTACGATCCGGTATCGCATCTGGTCAACGCCGCGGGACGCGAGCACGTGACCGACGTGTGGGTCGCCGGTGACCGGGTCGTCGAGGCCGGCCAGGTGACAACGCTCGACGTGACCGCGCTGTGCAGCCGCGCGCATGCCTGGCAACAGCGCATCGCCTGAACCGTGATGAATCCGACGCCCCAGTCCCCTGCTTCGGCACCCGCGCCGGCCGCTGGCGTCGCAAGCAACGCCGATCCAGCCGAGCTTGCGAAGTTTTCGGCGCTCGCGCATCGATGGTGGGACCCCGAAAGCGAGTTCAAGCCGTTGCACGACATCAACCCGCTCCGGCTCAGCTGGATCGAGCGGATCGCCGACGGGCTCGCAGGCAAGCGTGTCGCCGATGTCGGCTGCGGCGGTGGCATCCTCGCCGAATCGATGGCGGCGCGCGGCGCGCAAGTCACCGGCATCGATCTGTCGACCAAAGCGATCGGAGTCGCACGGCTCCATCAATATGAATCCGGATCTGCGGTCGATTACCGCCATGTTGCCGCCGAAGCACTCGCGCTCGAGATGCCGGGCGCATTCGACGTCGTCGCGTGCCTCGAGTTGCTCGAGCACGTGCCGGAGCCGGCGTCGACGGTCGCGGCATGCGCGGCACTCGCCCGGCCGGGCGGCATCGTCGTGTTCTCGACGCTCAACCGCAATCCCAAATCGTACGTGCAGGCGATTCTCGGCGCCGAATACCTGCTGCGACTGCTGCCGCGCGGCACGCACGACTGGTCGCGCTTCCTGCGGCCGTCCGAGCTCGCCGGTTTCGCGCGTCGCGCTCGACTGGAACTCGTGACGATGATCGGCATGACGTACAACCCGCTGACTAGGACGTATCGGCTCGTCGACGACACGTCGGTCAACTATATGGCGGCCTTCAAGCGGCCGATGCCCGATGCGACCTGACTCACATCCGCTGCCGGTCGCGGCGGTCCTGTTCGATCTCGACGGCACGCTGGCGGACAGCGCGGGAGACCTCGCGGGCGCGGTCAACCGGATTCGTCGCGAGCGCGGGATGGCAGAAATGTCGGTGGCGTCGCTGCGCCCGCATGCATCGGCCGGCGCGCGCGGGTTGCTCGGCGCGGGCATGGGGGTCGCGCCCGGCGACCCGGACTACCCCGTACTACGCGACCGGTTTCTCGCTTATTACGAAGCGGGGTTGGCCGAAACGACCGCGCTGTTCGACGGCATCGGAGCGCTGCTCGACGCGCTCGACGCGCGCGGTCTTCGCTGGGGAATCGTCACGAACAAGGCCGCGCGCTACACGCGTCCCGTCCTCGCGGCGCTCGGCATCGAGTCCCGCGCAAGCGCAATCGTCTCGGGCGACACGACGCCGCATCCGAAACCGCACCCGGCGCCGCTGCTGCATGCGGCGACCCTTCTCGATCTCGATTCCGCGAAGTGCGTTTACGTTGGCGACGACCTGCGCGATATCGTTGCCGGCAACGCGGCGGGCATGCCGACGATCGTCGCGGAGTACGGTTATCTCGGCGAAGCCGGATGCTCGGACGATTGGCCCGCGAATGGCTGGATCGACCAGCCGCTCGACCTCTTGCATTGGTTGCCGCAGCGCGGCGACTGACCCAACGCGGGTCTCAGTTTGCCCGACAGCAGTTCGGGGTCAGCCGGCGCAGGCCGCGTTGGCGAGCCACAGCTCCTGCGTCGCACCGTCGCGCGCCCCGATCAGGCGTACACCCTGGTTGGCGACCAGCGGCTTGATGATCGCGGTCGCGACATCGTCCGGCGCACTGAGCGCAATGCCGTTGGCCTGCGTCAATCGGTCGCCGGTCTTAAGCCCGAGCATCGCGCCAAAGCCGTTGTCCGTCTGCACGACCAGACCGCCGCCGCTCGGCGACAGCAACGTCGGCCACTGCACGGTGTCGGCGCCGACACCCGCGAGCAGTTCGGCATTCAGGCGCACGACGGTACCCCGAAAACCGGCAGGCGGCGCGCAGGTTCCGCTGGCACGAGCCGATGCAGGCGGCGGGCGGGCACTGGCATTCGTCGTCGATGCTACGGCGCCGCGCGCTGCAGATGGCGTGCTAGCGCGCAACAAGTAGCGTCGCTCGCCTGCGCCATCCCGGATGGTGACGCCGTCGCGCTGCACGGAGACGAGCGTGACGCCGCTGGCGATTTCACCGCCCTGCGCGACGAGCTTGGCGCCGGCCTGCGAGCGGAACAGCGCATAGCCGCGGTCCCCCGGTTCGGCGATGATCCCGAGCAGCTTCGTGTCGCCGGAGAACACCGCGTCGGCGGGTGCCGCCTGAGGCGCTGGTTGTGCGCTGTCCCGGCCGAACAGGTTTGCCGCGATGATCGTCGCAGCCGGATTAGCCGGCGCCGCCGGTGCGACACGGACGGCGGAAGGCCCGAGCACCTGCCAGCCCCAGAAGGCAATGACGAGTGCGAGCGCCGCGCCGGTAGCGAGCGCAGCCAGCGCGGCAAGGAGCCTCATCGCTATAATCGATCCTCCTCCGGTTCGCGATCCCGCATGAATCCGCTGCTGCGTCTCCTGCAGCCCTACCCGTTCGAACGGCTGCGTACGCTGCACGCGGACACCGCGCCGAATCGGACCAAGTCGGCGATCAATGTCTCGATCGGCGAGCCGAAACATCCGACGCCCGCGCTCATTCTGGATGCGCTCGCGCAGGGTGCTACGACGGGACTCGCGAATTATCCCACGACGGTGGGCAGCGTCGCCTTGCGCGAGGCGATCGCCGGATGGCTCACGCGTCGCCACGCGTTGCGCGCGCTCGATGCCGTCGCGGAAGTGCTGCCGGTTCTCGGCAGCCGCGAAGCGCTGTTCGCATTCGCGCAGACGGTGATCGACGGCAGCCGTCCCGGTGCGACAGTCGTCGTTCCCAATCCGTTCTATCAGATCTACGAAGGTGCTGCGCTTCTCGCCGGCGCGCAGACGTTCTGCGTGAACGCCGACGAGGATGCGGAATTTGCGCATCGCTGGGATGCAGTGCCCGCCGACGTCTGGGCGCGCACGCAGCTGCTCTACGTCTGCTCGCCCGACAACCCGACCGGCAGGGTGACGCCGCTCGCCGAATGGCAGGCATTGTTCGACCTGTCCGATCGATACGGCTTTGTCATCGCATCGGATGAATGCTATTCGGAGGTCCACTTCGACGAGTCGGCGCCGCCGCTTGGCGCGCTCGGCGCCGCGCAGGCCTGCGGACGCGACGGCTATCCGCGCCTCGTCGTGTTCGGCAGCCTGTCGAAGCGCTCCAACGCGCCCGGACTGCGCTCGGGCTATGCAGCCGGCGACCGCACGCTGCTGAAGGCGTTCCTGCATTACCGGACCTATCATGGCTCGGCGATGTCCGGGGCCGTCGCTGCGGCGAGCATCGCCGCATGGAACGACGAGGCGCACGTGGTGCAGAACCGCGCCGAGTACGCCGCGAAGTTCCGCGCGCTCGCGCCGCGGCTCGCGCAGGCGATGCCGTGCGCGATGCCCGAGGCGGCGTTCTACCTGTGGGCGCGAACACCCGGCGACGACGCGGCGTTCTGCCGCCGGCTGTATACCGAGGAAAACGTCATCGTGTTGCCGGGAAGCTACATCGCCCGCACCGCTCACGGGCGCAATCCCGGCGCCGGACGCGTTCGCATCGCACTCGTGCCGTCGCTCGCCGAGTGCACCGAGGCCATCGAGCGGCTCGTTGCCTGCGCACTACGCTCGTAGCGCCCGGACGTGGCTCATCCCGGAACGCCGCGCTTCGTCTGGCCGGCATGCGTCCGGTCGGCAGGGCCCATGCCAGCTGCGGGCCTGACTAGAATGCATGCCATGGCTTCCATCCCGCCCACCCGGCCGCCGCGTCCGCTGCTCGACGCTTTCCGGGTCAATCCGCTGACGCTGCTGCTGATCGCGGCGATCAACACCGGCATCGCGCTGGTGCTATGGATCGACGACACGCGCCCCTTCTGGCAGCCGCTGCTGACGGTGCAACTCTATGGCTTCTCGATCGCGTACTGCGTCAACGTGGCGAAGCCATGGGACCACGAGAAACCGCTGCGCCGCCTCGTGGCCGCGGCGCTGATCGGTTCGTTGATCGGTGTCGTGCTCGTCATCGTCGTCAAGGGCTATTCGCCCACTTACGTCCGCGAGCGAGCGGCGTTCTTCCTGTACAACGTGTTCGCCGCCTTCGGCAACGGCCTGCTGATCAGCCTCATCTTCTACGTCAAGCGCCGCGAGGCGCGCGCCGCGACTGCGCTGCACAAGGCGGAGGCGGAACGCCACCTGCTGTCGAAGCAGGCGATCGAAGCGGAGCTGAAGTTGCTGCAGGCGCAGGTCGAGCCGCATTTCCTGTTCAACACGCTTGCGTCCGTGCAGTACCTGACGGAAACCGATCCGAAGCAGGCCAACGTGCTGCTCGGTCACCTGATCGCCTATTTGCGCGCGGCACTGCCGCAGTTGCGCGCCCGCTCGTCGACGCTTGGCCGCGAGATCGCGCTGGCCCAGGCGTATCTCAACATCCTTACGATGCGGATCGGCCCGCGCCTGAAGTTCGCCATCGACGTTCCCGACGACCTCCGCGATCATCCGTTCCCCCCGAACCTGTTGATCTCGCTCGTCGAGAACGCGATCAAGCACGGCGTCGAGCCGTCGGCGGACGGCGGCACGATCACGATCACCGCGGCGCAGGCCGGTGCTTCGATCGTCGTCACCGTCACCGATACGGGGCGCGGGCTCGCAGCGGGCAGCCGCACCGACGGTGACGGCGTGGGACTGACGAACATCCGCGAGCGGCTTGCCGCGCTGTACGGTTCCGAGGGACGCTTCACGCTCGAGCCGGCAGCACCGCGCGGCATGCGCGCGACGCTGTCGGTGCCGCTCGAAGCACTGGCCGTGACGTCTTAGGAGAGCTCCGTTCGATGCCTACCGCGCTCATTGCCGAGGACGAGCCGTTGCTGCGTGCGCAACTCAAGGCGCGCCTTGCCGAGGCGTGGCCGGAACTCACGGTGGTGGCCGAAGCCGAGAACGGCGAACAGGCACTGGCATTGGCCGATGAGTGCAGACCCGACGTCGCATTCCTCGACATCCGGATGCCGCTCGTCTCGGGCATCGAGGTCGCGCGCGCCCTCGCCGGCCGGTGCCATGTCGTGTTCGTGACGGCTTACGACGAATACGCCGTCGCGGCATTCGACGAGGGTGCCGTCGACTATCTGCTGAAGCCGGTGACGGGCGAGCGGATCGCCAAGGTCACGCAACGCGTCAAGGCACGGCTCGCAACACCACCGCTCGATCTCGCGGCGCTGCTGACTCGGCTGGCGGAGCGCGAGGACGCATCGGTGCCGCTCAAGTGGATTCGTGCATCGCTCGGCAACGTCATGCAGATGATCGCGGTTGCCGACGTCGTCTACTTCCAGGCCGAGGACAAGTACACGAAGGTCGTCACGCGTGACTCGGAGGCGTTGATCAAGAAGCCGATCAAGGACCTGTACGACGAGCTCGACCAGGAAGCGTTCTGGCAGATCCATCGCGCGACGATCGTCAATCTGAACGCGATCGCGCGGGTCGAACGCGACTGGCGCGACCAGCCCGTGATCACGCTGAAGTCGCGACCCGAAAAGCTCACCGTCTCGCGCACGTTCGCGCATCGCTTCAAGGCGATGTAGCGGCGCGAGCGACTGGCGAGGGGCCCCACGCAGTGGGGATCGACAGTCATCGCGAGTCGCCGCTCGAGGCCGACACGCGGGCGCGTCCATCGCGCTGCGCGGGCAATGAGGCCGAGGCGACGGAGCGTCTGGCGAGGGCCCGCGCAGTGGGGGATCGAGACAAGAGCTTCGACTGCGCCGCCTTGCCCGGGTGGATACCGACGCACGTGTAAAATCCGCTCCTTTTAGGCGCGGCGAATGGAAAGCCTGCAGCAGGCAATCGACGGAGCGTGGGAAGCGCGCAGCACGCTGACGGCGGCAACGGCGCCGGCAGCCGTCCGTGACGCCGTGGCGCACGTGATCGGCGAGCTCGATGGCGGCCGCTTGCGCGTCGCGGAGAAGATCGACGGCGCGTGGACGACGCACCAGTGGATCAAGAAGGCCGTCCTGCTCTCGTTCCGCCTTTCCGACAACGCGGCGATCGGCATCGCCGGGCCGCAGGCGCCGTTCAGGTTCTATGACAAGGTGCCGACCAAATTTGCCCAATACGACGACGCGGCGTTCGCCAGCACAGGTGCGCGCGTCGTGCCGCCGGCCGTAGCGCGGCGCGGCGCGTTCATCGGCCGCGACGTCGTGCTGATGCCGTCGTACGTCAACATCGGCGCCTACGTCGGCGACGGCACGATGGTCGACACGTGGGCAACCGTCGGCTCGTGCGCGCAGATCGGGCGCAACGTGCATCTGTCGGGGGGTGTGGGCATCGGCGGGGTGCTTGAACCGCTGCAGGCCAACCCCACCATCATCGAGGACAACTGTTTCATCGGCGCGCGCTCGGAAGTTGTCGAAGGCGTGATCGTCGAGGAGAACGCGGTGCTGGGCATGGGGGTCTTCATCGGGCAGAGCACGAAAATCTACGACCGCGCACGCGGCACGATCGGGTATGGCCGCGTGCCGGCCGGCTCGGTCGTCGTTGCCGGCAGCCTGCCCGCGACCGACGGCAGTCACAGTCTGTACTGTGCGGTGATCGTCAAGCAGGTCGATTCGAAAACGCGCGCCAAGACCAGCATCAACGAGCTGTTGCGCGCGTGATGTCCGTCACTCTCAAATCCGAGACCGACATCGCAGGAATGCGCGAGGCTGGACGACTCGCGTCGGAACTGCTCGATCACCTGCAGCCGACGATCGTCGCGGGGATCACGACGAAGGACATCGATCGAGAAGCGCACGATTACATGGTCAACGTGCAGAAGACGATTCCGGCGACGCTCAATTACGCACCACCCGGGCACTCGCCGTATCCGGCGTCGTTGTGCACATCGGTGAACCACGTCGTCTGCCACGGCATCCCCGGCGACAAGAAGCTGAAGGACGGCGACATCATCAACGTCGACGTGACGGTGATCAAGGACGGCTATCACGGCGACACGAGCCGGATGTTCTTCATCGGCAAGCCGTCGATCCAGGCACGCCGCCTGGTCGAGGTCACGTACGAGTCGATGTGGCGCGGCATCCGCGCCGTCCACCCGGGCGCGCACCTGGGCGACATCGGCGCAACGATCCAGAAGCACGCGGAAGGGCACGGCTTCTCGGTCGTCCGCGAGTTCTGCGGCCATGGCATCGGCAAGCAATTCCACGAGGAGCCGCAGGTACTGCATTACGGGCGCGCCGGAACCGGACTCAAGCTCCAGCCCGGGATGATCTTCACGATCGAGCCGATGATCAATGCCGGCCGTGGGGGCATTCGCTGCCTAGCCGACGGCTGGACGATCGTCACTGCCGACCATTCGCTGTCGGCGCAGTGGGAGCACACGGTGCTTGTCACGAAGGACGGTTACGAGATCATGACGCAATCGGCAGGGACGCCCCCGCCGCCGCCTACGGCGTCGGATTGAAGCCGATCCGGCGCAACTGAAGGCACAGGCGAACCGGCGCCGCAGAACGCTCTCCGATGGACGTCGCAGCGCCTGACAACGTACCGGCGGCAACGCCACGCCAGCCACGCGTCGCGCACTGGCGCGAGCAACTTCACGCGCGACGCGACGCGCTGCGGCGGGAATTCTTCGAGCACTCCGATGCTCCACGCCTGCTGCGCGGCCTCGCCCGGCTGACGGACGAAATCGTCGGCAACGTATGGGGCGAAGCGGACATGCCCACCGCGGCGGCGCTCGTCGCGGTCGGCGGGTACGGACGCGGCCAACTGTTCCCGCATTCGGACGTCGACTTGCTGATCCTGTTGCCGCAGGACGCCGACGTCATCGCGGCGGCCGCCGTCGAGCGACTGCTGACATCGCTGTGGGACATCGGCGTCGAAGTCAGTCACGCGGTGCGAACGCCGGCGAACTGCACGGTCGAGATGGCATCGGATGCGACGGTGCGCACCAGCTTGCTCGAGCACCGGCGGCTCGCGGGGTCGCGCCGACTCTACGCCGAATTCAAGGAAACGTTCGACACGTCGCTCGACGTGCGCGCGTTCTACGACGCGAAGGCGCTCGAGCAGCAGCAGCGGCATCTCAAGTATCACGACGCTGCGTACAACCTGGAACCCAACGTCAAGGAAAGCCCCGGCGGACTGCGCGACCTGCAGACCGTCATCTGGATCGCGCGCGCCGCCCACCTTGGCCGCACGTGGCGCGAACTTGCGCGCAACGACCTGATGACGGTCGCCGAGGCTCGGGCCGCTGCTCGACAGGAACGGACGATCAGCGAGTTGCGCATCCGCCTGCACTATCTTTCCGGACGTCGCGAGGATCGGCTCGTGTTCGACCTGCAGGCGGCGCTCGCGCGCGAGCTCGATCTCGCCGACACGGCGGCGAAGCGCGCCAGCGAGCAACTGATGCAGCGCTACTACCGCGCCGCCAAGATCGTGCGACAGGTCAATACGCTGCTCCTGCAGAACCTGCACGGGAAGCTTTACCCCGCCGCCATCACGCCGGTCGCCATCGACGATCAGTTCCAGCGCGTCGACGAGCTGCTCGACGTCTGCGACGAGGAGCTTTTCGCCACCGATCCGGGGACGATGCTCGACGCGTTCCTCACGCTACAACGGCAT
>Ga0207697_10000127_pt1 | contig 36502 bp, 35 predicted proteins | sample KBSSwiS5withPhiX_FD_184293 | JGI IMG/M metagenome (GOLD analysis project Ga0207697, IMG submission 184293) | Switchgrass rhizosphere microbial communities from Kellogg Biological Station, Michigan, USA, with PhiX - S5 (SPAdes) (version 2) | ecosystem: Host-associated > Plants > Roots >... | reverse complement strand
AAGCCGCCGATTGAAGTGTTCAAGCAAATCCAGAGCGAGCATCCGACTTCGGAAAATCTCATTCCCGACGTAGCCAAAGACTTGGACAAAATTCGAAAATACGTCTCAAGCCATCATTTGGTCGGCATCCCCTCAGAGGTTCGGGCGAAGGTGAAAGAGACGCCGCAGTATCTCAGGGCTACCTCGTTTGCCTCGATGGACACACCGGGTCCTTTCGAGAAACGCGCGAACGAGGCTTACTATTACGTGACGCCAACGGAAAGCGATTGGCCGGAGAAACAAAAGCAGGAATGGCTCACCGCCTTTAATTATTACACTTCGGACATCACCTCGATTCACGAAGCGTATCCGGGCCATTACGTGCAATTCCAGCACCTGAACGCATCGACCGCGAGCAAAGTGGAGAAAATCTTTGGCAGCTATGCGTTCGTCGAAGGCTGGGCGCATTACTGCGAAAAGATGATGCTCGACGAGGGATTCGGTAGCCCCACTAACTCGACTCCCAGCGAGGAGGACGCCAAACGGACGGCCAAATATCGCATGGCGCAAGCCGACGAAGCGCTACTCCGGCTATGTCGTTTATGTGTGTCGATCAAAATGCACACCCAAAACATGTCCATCGAAGAGGCAACGAAATTTTTTCGGGACAATTGTTACTACGAGGAAAAACCGGCGCGCCAGGAAGCGATGCGCGGCACATTCGACCCCGGTTATCTCAATTACACGCTTGGTAAATTGCAGATCCTGAAATTGCGCGACGATTACAAAGCTCAGCAGGGCGATGAGTTCTCATTGCAAAAATTCCATAACGAGCTGCTCAGCCACGGCATGCCGCCAATCCGTCTTCTCCGCGAAATCATGCTCAAGGACCAGAGCAAGTGGGACGAAGTGCTGTAGCGTAACGCATGCATCTCGCTTGCGAACTAGCGTAGACCAGGCCCAAGGTTCGCTCTACTCCTCCGGACCGCCGAGGAGATCTTTAAGCAACGGCTGTGGATTGCTCGGCAATTCTTCGACATCTCGCAATTTTCTCGCGATCGCGCGCGAGCGTATATCGACGTCCTCCATCTTCCGCGAGGCTTGTTCGATTTTATCCTTCACCGCCGATAATGCCTCGCCGAATTTTCCGAACTCAGTTTTCACCGTTGCAAGCAGGTTCCAGACTTCACTCGAGCGCTTTTGGATCGCGAGCGTGCGAAATCCCATCTGCAAACTGTTGAGCAACGCCGCGAGAGTAGTCGGTCCCACAAAAGTGACGCGGCAATCGCGCTGCACATTTTGGACCAGACCGACGCGACGAATCGCTTCCGCGTAAAGTCCTTCGCTCGGCAGAAACATAAGCGCAAAATCGGTTGTCTTCGGCGGGTTGATATACTTGTCGCAAATATCCTTCGCGCACCGCTTCAACTGCGTCTCCAAAGTTTTCATCGCCGCTTCCACCGCTGTTGGATCGCCCTTCTCCTGCGCCTCCGCCAAACGCTCGTAGTGTTCCATTGGAAACTTCGCATCGATTGGAAGCCAGACTGGCGCACCGTTCTCGTCGCCTGGCAGTTTGATCGCAAACTCGACGCGTTCATCGGTGTCATCGCGCGTCTTCATGTTCTGGGCGAACTGATCCGGCGTCAGCATTTCCTCGAGCAAAACGCCAAGCTGCCATTCACTCCAGCCGCCGCGCGTTTTCACATTTGTGAGCACGCGTTGCAATCCGCCAACATCGCTGGCTAATTGCTGCATCGCGCCAAGGCCTTGATGCACCTGCTCAAGTTGATCGCTGACCAGTTTGAAGGATTCACCCAGCCGTTTCTCCAGTGTGCCTTGCAATTTCTCGTCAACAGTCGCGCGCATCTTGTCGATCTGCTTCGCGTTGTCCTCCTGCAATTGCTTCAGCCGAAGATCGACAATCGAACGCACGCTCTCGAGAGACTTGGTTAATTCCTCGCGCTGCGTTTTCGCCGCCGTGCCTGCTTCTTCGCGATTGCGTGAAAATTCATCACGCAATCCGCGATCGATCATTTCCAACCGCTTCACCAGTTCCGCTTCCAGGTCATCCCCACTTCCGCGCCGCGCCAACAAAACGATCATCGCGACGACAAATGCGCCGCCGACCAAGCCGATCAGAACATAAAGCAGCGGACTCATTGTTTTGTCATGTCGAGCGGAGTCGCCTGGCAAGCCGTAACTTTATATAGAGGCTGGAGACATCTCTTACTGTCAACAACGAGAGATTCCTCGACTTCGCTCGGAATGACAAGCGCGACGAGAAGCGGAGGGTCACCTCCGCGTACTCTTCGCGGCCTAGCGCGAGAAAGTCGAAAACTTCCGCGTAATACGATTTCTCCGTTCCGGCCCGCGGTTACTTTTCAAACAGCAGTTCGCCGGCGCGGCTCGTCGCTTTGACTACTGCCTTAATTAGCGTAACGCGGAGTTTGCCTTCTTCGAGTTCGAGAATGCCGTCGATGGTGCAGCCCGCCGGAGTAGTCACGGCGTCTTTGAGAAGGGCAGGGTGATCGCCGGTTTCCAACACAACACTTGCCGAACCTTTCATCGTTTGCGCTGCGAGAAGAGTCGCTACGTCGCGCGGCAAACCAACTTTCACGCCGGCTTCGGCAAGCGACTCCAGAATGATGTATGCGAATGCAGGCCCGCTCGCCGAAAGACCCGTCACCGCGTCCATGTTCTTTTCATCGACCACCACGGTACGGCCCACAGCGTCAAACATGGTCCGCGCAATTTCGACGTCGGCCGGTCCCGCATGAGCGCCTCGACAAATCCCCGTCATGCCGCAGTCGACGGCGGCGGGTGTGTTTGGCATCGCTCGAACGACCGCCACTTTGTTGCCCTTGCCGCCGCTTGCCGCAGCGAGCCGCTGCTCCAGATAGCTCGTCGGCACGGATGCCGCGACGGAAACAAGCAGCGTCTTCCCGCCAATTTCAGGAGCGATCTCCTGCAACACCTCCTCTACGGCTTGGGGCTTTACGCTCAGCAGAATGATGTCGGCGCCTTTAACGGCTTTGCGATTGTCGGTGGTGACGGCGACGCCGAGCTGTTTCGCGCGCGCCGCTGCCGTTTCCCGATGCTTCAGCGTCGCGGTAACCCGCTTCGCTACAAACAGTCGTTGCTTTAGGTAGGCACGCACTAAGATGCCACCGAGCTTGCCAGCGCCGAGCACGGCCAGTTTTTTGTCAGAAAGTTTGAGGGACATGGTCAATGGTTGCGTAACGGCGAGCGGTTTGCCTATTGTTTCCGAGGCTTCAACGGTTCCTAGAGCGGCATGGCTTTAGTTTCCTTTGGCTTTCAGTTTTACTGTCAACCCTTGCACGGCTGCAATCTCAGCCTGTTCACCTTTTTCGATGGGTCTATCGCTGACCGCATTCCAATATTCACCTTCGACGAAAATCTTTCCGCCTCGCGGATCGATTGGCGTCAGGGTAATCACGGTTTTCCCAACCATTGTTTCCGATCCGGCTCTCACGGGCAGGCGTTGGGCGCGGAGACCTTTTCCGATGACGAAAACGAAAAACGCTGCGGTGACGAGTGTCGCTGGAATGATGTAGTTAAGCGATAAACGAAAGAGCGGATCGGCCCGGTTGAAGAGCATGAGTGACCCGATCAGAAACGCAATGATCCCGCCGACCGTCAGCACACCGTGCGTTGTCGCGTAAACGTCAAAGATGAACAGCATCAGGGCGAGCGCGATTAAGACAAGTCCCGTTACGTTAACCGGCAAGATCGCCGCCAGATAAAGCGCGAGGATTAGCGCAATCGCGCCCACAACGCCGGGAAGAATCGCACCGGGCGTGGTCAGCTCTCCGATGATTCCGTAGATTGCGATAAGCATCAGAATGAACATCACTTCCGGTCGCCAGAGCTTTTGAAAAATACGTTCGGACGGCGACATCTTGACTTCCGTTACCTCAGCGCCTGCGGTCTTGAGTGTTTTTCCGTCCACCACGCGCCCGTTCAATTTTTGCAACAGGTCGGGAGCATCTACGGCTATGAGATCGATGACTTTCAATTCAAGCGCTTTCTGGGCGGTGATCGAAGCGCTCTCCTTTACGGCGGACTTGGCCCATTCGACGTTACGCTGGCGTTTGCCTGCGATTGTCTCCATGTAGCTGACGGAAAAATTCTCGAGTTTTTGCTTCATTGTATCGTCGGTCTTTTCTTCTCCTCCGCCGGGGAAACCGCCGATCGATACCGGATGCGCCGCGCCAATGGTGGTTGCCGGCGCCATCGCGGCGACGCTCGCGGCGATCGTAATGAAACACCCCGCGCTGGTCGCGGTCGCCCCGGTCGGAGCGACATAAACTACCACCGGCACAGTCGAGCCCAAAAAGCTTTGCACGATCGATTGCGTGGAATCGAGCAAGCCACCCGGCGTATTAAGTTGAATGATCAGACACTGGGCATTTTGCGTCCGCGCTTCATCGATGCTCCGTGAAATGTAAGTCGCCGTTGCTGGACCGATTGCTCCGTCGATTTTGATAAAAGCAACTTTCTCGCTCGCGAATGCAGTCGCGCACACCAGCCAGAGAACGAAGCCGAACGCCGTCTTCATCCCGGTTTCATGGGCTGGATCTTGACTGCCAGATCTTCGACGCGCGGCTTCACAATTCTTTCGTAATCGCGATAACGGATTTTGATTGCGTCGGTGTGGGTGCCCGCCTCGAAGACGATATAGTCCTCCTGGGCCAGGCGCTTGTCCACATAGGTTGGCAAACCGTAGAGATTGCCAAATGGCGGCATGGCGCCAGTCGCGCAGTCTGGGAACAGCGACTTAAATTCTTGCTCGGTATCTAGTGACACGGCTTTGCCGACCGCCTTCGCAACTTTTTCAAGATCGATCTGATGATCTGCGGGAAGCACCATCATCAAGTGCTGATCTCCGGATTTTAGCATCACAACCTTCGCATGATGCCGCGCTTTTACGTGCTCGGCTTGGGCGATCCTTTGTGCCGCGATGGCTTCGGGGTGATGCAGAACCTCGTAATGGACCTTGTTGTCATTCAAACAATCGATCAGCTGTTTTGGTATCTTCATGAGCCGACTCCGCTGCAAACTATCACTTTTCAGGCCTCATCTCTACTTTCCATCAAGCGAACACCGCCGCAAAGACGACGGCGCGCGAACAGTTTATGTATGGCTAGATGCGAAGTTTGCGAAAATGAATATGACAAGGCGTTTGAGGTAATCGTTGCCGATAAGCGCCACACCTTTGACAGCTTCGAGTGCGCGATCCATGCGCTTGCGCCAGTTTGCCCGCACTGCCACTGCCGGATCGTCGGGCACGGCGTGGAGCAGGGGGGAGAAATTTTCTGTTGCGTCCATTGCGCGCGCAGCGGCGGCCAAACGCAGTTGAAAGATCGCGTCTGACCAATGCCAGCGCTCGGAGCGAAGGTTTAGGAACTTTGGCTCGCTGCGGAATTACTTCTTATGCTGGGCGAGCAGCACGTTTTTCTTACGTAAGGCGCAAGCGTCATTGACCAAAGTAAACATCAGAGTGTTTGCGTCGGGTCGGCTAAACTTGTAAACGCCGGGGCCTTTGCAGTCTTTCGGGATCGGAGTTGTCCGGCCGGTTTCTTGAATTGTAATGGAATCGCCGGCGACCGTGTATGTGCCCCAGATATCGCGTTTGCCGTCATTATTTCGGTCAACATCGAACGTGCCGTCAGACTTGATCGTCCAGACAGTTCCTAGCGAGTTGGTCCATGTGCCGACCAACGCAGATGGACCAGACTTCGGAGCGGTTGCGCAGGCGTTCACTAACACCAGCAAAACGCCTGCGAAAATTATTTGGAGAGAGAGATTTATTTTCATGCCGTCCATTCTGCCTCGCGTGATCGATGGAGATCAAGCTCGAAGTCACATCGAAGAGATTGGTTGCAACGAGCTTTGTAACTGAGATAGAAACGCCCGGTGGAACAGAATCCGCCGGCTCTTCCTTCGAGGCCACGGTCCAACTGGTGGACACGCAATTGGAAATGGTTTGTCCCGACAGGATGCCTTACAATCTTAGTTCTCTTTTTTGTCTTTGTAGGTTCAATTGTGATGATCGTTTTCAGCGCGATCAAGTCGACCGAGCCTTACAAAGACGCCTTCGTCAGAGCCAAGACGAATCCGGAGGTTATCGAGGCCCTTGGTTCGCCAATTAAGGAGGGATTTTTCGTTTCTGGAAATACGAACGTTAACGGCGCGGCCGGCGAAGCAAACCTCGCCATTCCAATCTCCGGTCCAAAAGGCAAGGGCACAATTTACGCAAAGGCAGCGAAGTCGCTCGGGCGCTGGAGCTACTCAGATCTGGTTGTAGAAATCCGGGAAACGCGGAATAGGATTGATTTACTCAGAGGCCCGGCGCCGCCGAACGAATTCTGATCACCAATTGCAAGCAGCAACAAAAAAACTTCCGGTTAGCGCCATTCTTTTTGGCATTCTCGCGGGCATCGTTGGTGGAGTGGTCGGGCTGGTTCTTGGCATTTTTCTTGGCTCCGCTTTGGCTGCTGCCTTTCACGTCTCTCCAATGGAAGGCGGGGCCGGCTATTTCGCCGTTGCTATCGCGCTTCTCGTCGGTGCCCTCGTCACGCCGACCTCGATCGTGCTCACCCTTTACTGGCGTGGCATAAGAGGGATTTGGCTCTTCGTCGGTTTAATCGCGGTTTGTTGCGCGATTGGGGCCGTTACGACGGCCGGATTCGGACTTTGGTACATGGCTCAACCACACGTTCTGAATTTGAACGGTCCGACGCCCTTGCTTGAGTTCGAAGTCAAACCGCCGGAAGGTCAGTCTGTCGAAAGTCTTGCGAGCGTGGAGCCAGAGCTCGATACCGACCGCAACTCGATGCCCGGCTACTGGCACACCGATTCAACTGAAACCGCAGGCGTGCGCTCTGGGTACGTCGAAGTTTATTACCGCACGTCACGGCGTCTGTTCGTCTTGAAATTTCCTGACCACGAAGACCGAATCTTCCAGCTTCATTTGCCGGCCAATCCAATGAAGGCAAAATATCGCGCATGGTCCGCTTGGCAGAAACCGGACTACATCGCTAAGGACGGCGAGCAGCCATCCCGGGCATCCGGCGGAAGCGACTACCAAATTCGCTATAAGCTGGACTATCAAGATCGATAACCATCCAGCCTGTGCCCCCAGACCTGATTGTTAGCTCAGCGCGCGCAGTTTACCTCTTGTCGGGCGCGCGTAAGTTGCGACATGTCGATCTCTGAAGAGGAGGCGATGAATGCGCTGAAGTCGGTAAAATATCCCGGCTTCACTCGCGATATCGTTTCGTTTGGCCTGGTCAAGTCGGTCAATATCGACAATGGCGAAGTCAAAGTGCAGCTCGCCCTGGCCACGAACGATCCGAACGTTCCAGCGACGATTAAGAACGATGCGGAAAAGGCGCTCCGGGCCATTGATGGTGTTCGTAGCGCGAAAGTCTTGATCGACATCCAGTCGCCACCCGGCGGGGCAGTGGCCGGCATGGGCGCGAGCCGGATCCCAGGAATCAGGCATGTAATTGCAGTGGCAAGCGGCAAGGGCGGTGTCGGCAAATCAACGGTCGCGGCGAATCTGGCGGTGGCCCTACAACAGACCGGTGCGCGCGTCGGTCTGTGTGATTGCGACATATACGGACCGAGCATTTCGCTCATGTTCGGCACGCGCGAACGGCCTATGGCAACGGAAGAAAACAAGATTGTCCCGATTGAGCAATACGGATTGCGTCTCATGTCGATGGGATTTCTGCTCGACGATACTTCTCCGGCCATTTTGCGTGGACCGATGGTCACGCGCTACACGCAACAGTTTCTGCGGCAAGTCGAATGGGGGGAGCTCGATTATCTGGTTCTCGATCTTCCACCGGGCACCGGCGACATCCAGCTTACTATCGTCCAAACGGTCGCGCTTTCCGGAGCGATCATCGTAACCACCCCTCAGGAGGTCGCGCTAATAGATGCCCGTAAGGCGGCCACCATGTTTGACAAAGTCAACGTGCCCGTGCTTGGGCTCGTCGAGAACATGAGTTACTTCCTCTCTCCCTCCGACGCCAAGCGCTATAATATCTTCGGAAGCGGCGGCGGTGAACGCGAGGCGAAGCGGTTGCGGGTCCCGTTGCTGGGCCAGATCCCAATCGACATCGCGACGCGCGAAGCAGGTGATCGCGGCATGCCCATCGTGGGCGAGGACCGGCAATCCCCGGTTACCGCCGAGTTCAAAAAGGTCGCCGAAAGTCTTCGTAAGATTTTGGCTTAGTGAGACATCCGCGGCTTCGCGTCTAAACGAGACTAAATAAATAGCGGGGCTTCCGCGTCGAATTCCAGTGACTCGATCGTGTTGACCCAAAGCGTTCGGGGTTGACTGATCTTAAATCTTATGAAAGAAAAGCGAGAGATGCCCCCCTTGGAAGAAGGTCAGTCTCAATTCGTCAAGAATTCTGTTCTTTACAAGGAGTTCCTTGCCGAGCGGGCTGAGATTTTGAAACACAAGTGGATTGAGAGTGAAAAAGCCGGCAAAGACATCGGCTTCGAAAAGGCATTGCTTGATTGGATCGTGAAACACCGCTCCAATTGGCGAGAGCGACGAAGAAAGGAGGCGCGCACCGAAAAGTCCGCCTCCTAATTTTTTGTTCCTTTAACGCGATCCCGCGAGGTCGCAAAGGAAGCATATGAACAGGAAAAAACAGAATTCTTCTGGCACCGTCCCGATCATGGACGGGGAAGCGATTCGTCGGGCGCTTCGGCGGATCGCGCACGAAATCATCGAGCGCAATCCGGGACTCGAAAAGATCGTAATCGCGGGAATTCCATCGCGCGGTGTGGAGATTGCGCGGCGCATCGCCACGTTCATCCAGGAGATCGAAAAGATCAAGATCGAGACTGGCGTCATTGATGTGGCGATGCATCGCGACGACGTCGGAACGCGCCCGGACCTTCCCGTCGTGCGTGCGTCAAAACTTCCGCTTCCACTGGAAGGGCGCACGATGATCATTGTCGATGATGTCCTTTATACCGGTCGCACCGCTCGCGCGGCCCTGGACGCAATCAATTCATTTGGACGACCGGCCCGGATCCAACTGGCCGCATTGGTCGACCGCGGCCATCGCGAGTTACCAATTCGCCCCGATTACGTCGGCAAGAATTTGCCGACAGCTCTCGCCGAGAAGGTCCGCGTGCTACTCGAACAGACCGACGGCCAGCCTGATGCCGTGTGGCTGGAAAAAGAAGCATGACGACGCGCTGGACACGCAAGGATCTGCTGGGCCTGCGCGAGTTGTCGGCGGACGAAATTAACTTCGTCCTTGAGACAACTGACGCGTTTAAACAAGTCGGCACTCGCGAGATCAAAAAGGTTCCAGCCCTACGCGGAAAAACCTTGGTGAACTTTTTCGTCGAACCAAGCACGCGGACGCGCACCTCGTTTGAGCTAGCGGCGTTTCGCTTGAGCGCGGACGTGATCAATCTCTCGGCAACAGCCTCCAGCCTGACCAAAGGAGAAACGCTAAAGGACACCGCGCGGAATCTGGAGGCATTACACGCTGACATTCTCGTGCTGCGCCACAGTTCTGCGGGCGCGCCGCAGTTTTTGGCAAATCGGCTCAGAGCGAGCGTGATCAATGCCGGTGATGGGGCGCACGAGCATCCAACCCAGGCGCTTCTTGATCTTTATACGATTCGCGAGAAGAGGGAAAAAATTGGCGGACTGCACGTTGCGATCATCGGCGACATTCTATTTAGTCGCGTCGCCCGCTCGAATATTTTCGGCCTGGTCAAGCTCGGCGCGCGCGTGACCCTGGTCGGGCCCAGCACGCTTGTGCCGCGCGAGTTTGAAAAACTCGGGGTCGAAGTTTCACACAAGATCGAGGACGTGCTGCCGCAAGCGGATGTGGTAAACCTTTTGCGGATTCAACACGAACGCCAGCGTCGAGAATATTTCCCCGGGCTCGGCGAATACATCCGCCTGTTTGGTCTGACAAAAGAACGCGCAAAACTTTTGAAACCGGATTGTCTGATTATGCATCCCGGCCCGATCAACCGCGGCGTCGAAATCGACAGCGAAGTCGCCGATGGATTGCAAAGCGTTATTCTCGACCAGGTCACCAACGGTCTCGCCGTGCGCATGGCCGTTCTTTATTTGTGCGGGGGAATTTCAACGTGAGCGCGACAATCATTCGCAATGGTCGGCTGATTGACCCGGCAAACAACCGGGATGAAATCGCTGATCTTGTCATTGTCGATGGACGAATTGCCGAAAAATCCGAAATCCGAAATCCGAAATCCGAAATCGATGAGATTGACGCGGGCAATCTCATCGTCTGCCCAGGCTTGATCGACATGCACGTGCATCTGCGCGAGCCTGGATTTGCTCACAAGGAAACAATCGAGTCGGGCGCGCGAGCGGCAGCCGCCGGCGGATTCACCACCATCGTTTGCATGCCGAATACGTCCCCTGTTCCGGACAATCCGAGCACGATCGCATGGATCAAAGATCGAGCAGCTGAGGCGGCTTGCGTGAATGTTTTGCCGACGGGCGCAATTTCAAGGAATCTCGCAGGCGAAGAACTCGCGCCGATCGGATCACTCGCGCAGGCGGGCGTTGTGGCGATCACGGATGATGGGCACTGCATTCAAAATCACGAGGTAATGCGGCGCGCGGTTGAGTATGCCCGCATGGTTGGCTTGCCTTTGCTCGATCATTGCCAGGATTACAATTTGGCCGGCAATGGGGTTGTGAACGAAGGCTACTGGAGCACGCTGCTCGGCTTACCGGGCTGGCCCGCAGCGAGTGAGGAAGCGATCGTGATGCGCAACATTTTGCTCGCGGAACTTTGCGATCATCACATTCATTGCCAGCATCTGAGCACAGCCGGAAGTGTGCGGTTGCTGCGGGAAGCGCGAGCGCGCGGCGTAAAAATCAGCGGCGAAGTTTGCCCGCATCACGTTGCATTAACCGACGAAGCAATTCAAAATTTCGATACAAATTACAAAGTAAATCCTCCCCTCCGTGCACGGACAGATGTCGATGCGCTGCTGGAGGGGATCGCCGACGGAACGCTGTCGATCTTGTGTTCCGACCACGCGCCGCACGCCAATTTCGAAAAAGAAGTCGAGTTTGACGCCGCGCCATTCGGCATCATCGGGTTGGAAACCGAACTCGGCCTCTTTCTCGATCTGCTCGTGCACAAACATGGCAAGATCGACATCCTTCGTTTAATCGAGATGTACACCGTGGAGCCAGCGCGTCTGTTAAGAATTAATGCCGGTACGCTGTCAATCGGCGCCCCGGCGGATGTAACAGTGATCGATCCGAATTTGGAATGGACGGTCAGGGTCGATAAGTTCGAGTCGGCATCGCGTAATTCGCCGTTCGATGGCTGGAAACTGAAGGGACGAGCGGTGCGAACGATCGTCGAGGGGAAGACCGTTTGGAAGCTGTAGGGCGTTTTTAAACGCCACCACTCAAAATAGGCGTCTGGCATAGACGCCCGACAAACTCATCCGGTATATCCGCCATGGATATACTGTTCCAGGTGCGCGATAGCTGCGCTCTGGCAGGAAATGACGTGCTTGACCAGGTCACCAATTGAGATCACACCCACAACCTTGTCGCCCTCGACCACGGGCAGATGGCGAATGTGTTTGTCCGTCATCAGTCGCAGACACGTCTCGACCGGCTCACGAGGATGCGTGACGGTCACATTGCTCGACATGATCTCGGCAACTTTCGTTTCGCGCGATCGCTTGCCGCGCAACATCACTTTGCGTGTATAATCGCGCTCGGAAATGACCCCTATCAATCGGTCCTCTTCCATTACGAGAAGCGCGCCGACGTTTTTCTCGTCCATCATTTGGATCGCTTGAAAAACCATGGCGTCTGGCGAGATCGAAAAAACTTCCCCGCTTTTGCGATTCAGGATCGCGCGGATGGTGCCACTGACGTCCATATGTGCAGAAGATTTAGCTATCGAAACTAGCAGCTTCCTAGAGTAGGCCAATACCGCCCCGTAATGCAAAACAATTTGGAGAGGCTCGGAGGACTGGAGGCGAGCGTTGTAGACAGGGAATCAAATACAAACGGGGCACCCTCGCCGATAACGACTTATTTCTTTTCTGTCCTTGCTTTTCGTGCGTCGATGAGAAAATAAAGGATAGATGCATTTGGCTTGGCCATTTAAAGCTCGCGTCGGCAACGGCTGCGATGAAGAAGAGGATCGCTTGCCAACAGGCGACGCACGGCCAGACTTTTTGTGTGTGGGAGCTCAGAAAGCTGGGACATCGTGGCTTTATCGGCAATGCGAGCCGCATGGCGATTTCTGGATGCCTCCCCTGAAGGAACTGCATTATTTTAACAAATTAGCCAAGGCTAAACGAGTAAATCCTCCGCGCTGCAGGGGCGAGCGCGATGTCTCATTTTTGGAGAGCGTAAGTCGCCTGAGCGCCCGGCCCTACATCGACATGGAGAATTATGCGCGCTTGTTCGCGCACAAAGGATCGCGCCTTTCTGGCGACATCACGCCAACCTATTCAATGCTGAATGATGAGATTATTGAGCAAATCGTCGGTTATTTCCCAAACCTGAAGGTGATCTTTCTAGCTCGTGATCCGGTTGAAAGAGCCTGGTCGCAGTTGTCCATGGGCGTGCGTCTCGGAAGGATCAGTCCATTTGACGCAACTGATGTCGACGCAGTGATTCAGAAGCTGTTGCACCCGCATGTCCTCTCACTCTCGTATCCCAGCAAGATCGTCGCGCGATGGAGGCGCTATGTTCGTCCGGAACTCTTTCGCGTTTATTTCTTCGACGATCTGAAACAAAATCCCGCAGAGCTACGACGTTCAATTCTCCTTTTTCTCGGCGGTGATCCAAACAAGCCTAGCGGCCGGTTGAAAGCGGAGGAGAACAGCGATGCCGGCAGGGACAAACTTCCGCTGACCGCTAGAGTGCGCTCCCGTATTGCTGAATTCTTCGAACAAGAATTGAAAGCCTGCGCGGCACAATTGGGCGGACCTGCGAAGAAATGGCCGGCACGATATGGCTTTTCGGTGTTTTGTTTCTTCTGGCAGTTGGCTGATTATTTGGATCTGCTTGTGTGGTGTGATTGGATTGCCTGACTCAGGGGGAAGTAACGGAGTGGCGGAGTAATCGAGCGAGGGGATTCACCACTCCAATACTCAATACTCCGGTTTTGCTTGCTTTGCCCGCGCGCAGCCCTTTACCGTACTTCGCACGCCGTCGATGACCTGAACGCCGCGGTTCGCGAATTTGACGTGGGCTGTTTTGCCCGTCGAATCACGAACGATGGCAAGCTTTCCGTCCGGAGTCGCCCCAAGGAGGGTCACGGTAGAATCGAGACCGGTTCGGTCCGCCGTTCGTTGCCTCAAGGCATAGTTGTTACCCGCGAAATACGTCAGTTTACGGCTGCCTCCGACGTTTGGCCGCCGCTTGCTGAACCCTTTGCCCGCGCGCGATTTGCCTGAAGTTCAGCCAAATGTTTTTCCGACCAGCGACAGAGCTCGTGCAGCGGCTCGATCAGCGTCCGCCCTAACTTTGTGAGGGAGTATTCCACTTTGGGTGGCACGACTGGGTGCACCTTGCGTTGTACCAGACCGTCCCGCTCAAGACTACGCAGAGTTTGCGTAAGCATTTTTTGCGAAATCCCGCCGATCTCGCGCTGAAGCTCGGCGTAACGCTTTGTGCCGTTAGCCAGTACCTGGATGATGAGCGCGGTCCATTTGTCTGCGATGCGATCAAGCACGAGCCGCGACGGGCACTGCGCATCCATGACTGAGCCATCCGGGGAAGATTTTCGCATGGCTCTCTTTTAAAACGTCATGTCCCTAGGCGCAAGAAGAGAGTAGCAGCCCAAATCGAGTGTATAGACCCATACTACTGTAGTTGACGGCGAGTAAGCGCGTGTGGATCGTTTACTGAGTTATGAAGAGAAGTTTTGCAGTGTTTGAGAAAGGTGAGCCGGCTGCCGTGCGCCTCTTGAACGAGCCGGAGCCGCGTAATGGCTCTGGGTTGATTGGCAGAAACGACATATCGCACGACCATTCGTTACTCGACGAATATTCACGGACCGTGGTCGGCGCAGTTGATCGGGTCGCGCCCGCCGTCGCGAACATCGAGATCCAACAATGGAGCAAGAATCGGCCACGCGACATCGGCGGAAGCGGGTCGGGATTTGTAATTACACCTGACGGCTTCATCTTGACCAACAGCCACGTCGTCCACAGCGCTGGCAGAATAGTCGTTAATCTTTCGGGCGGCCGCGATTATCCGGCACAGCTCATCGGTGATGATCCCGAGACGGATCTCGCAGTGATTCGGATTGATGCGCCCCATCTTGTTCATGTGCGTCTGGCCGATTCGGAGAGTTTGCGCGTTGGGCAAATCGCGATTGCAATCGGCAATCCGCTCGGATTCCAGGCGAGTGTGACAACCGGGGTGATCAGCGCGCTCGGCCGTTCGATGTATTCGCAATCAGGTCGGCTTATCGACAACATCATTCAGACCGACGCAGCGCTGAATCCGGGTAACTCCGGTGGACCACTGGTCAACTCAGCCGGAGAAGTTATCGGCGTTAACACGGCAATGATTCGACCGGCTCAAGGGATCTGCTTTGCGATCGCGAGCAACACCGCCAAGCTTGTCGCCGGATGGCTGATTCGCGACGGCAGAATTCGGCGGAGCTACATTGGCGTCGCCGGTCAAAATGTTCCCCTGCATCGTCGCATCGCCCGATTTTATAACTTCGCACTCGAAACCGGGGTGCTGGTCGTGTCCGTGGAAAAGGAAAGCCCCGCCCAGCGGGCCGGTCTGCGGGAGGGCGACATCATTGTAGCCTTCAATGCGGAGCCGATCGGCACGATTCACGACCTGCACAAAATGTTGGTGGGCGAGCAAATCGGCGTTCCTGCGAAGGTGATGGTCATTCGACACACCGAGAAACTGGAACTGTCTGTCTTGCCTGCAGAATCACTTGTCCGCGAGGGATAACTGTAGTGGGGAACTCTAAAAGTTTCTCGCGGCCGGCACGGCTGTCTCTACAGTCAAGCCGGTCGCTATGAAGATTCTTATCGTTGGCGGCGGTGGCCGCGAACACGCGCTGGCGTGGAAACTGAAGCAATCTCCGTACGCAGAGCGCATTTTTTGTGCGCCGGGAAATGCCGGCACTGCCGAAACCGGAGAGAACGTGGCGGTTCCCGCAAGTGATCTCGCGTCACTTGTTCGCTTCGCTAAAGAAAATCGTGTCGACCTAACGGTGGTCGGTCCGGACGACCCGCTCGGCGCCGGGATTGTCGATCTCTTTGCCGCGAAAGGTTTGCGCATTTTTGGGCCGACCGAAGCAGCCGCAAGACTCGAATCCTCCAAAATTTTCGCGAAGAAATTGATGCATGAGCAAGGAATTCCAACAGCACAGGCCGGCACATTTGAACGTAGTGAGGACGCGCTCCGGTTTTGTGAGCGCCTCCAATTCCCAATTGTCATAAAAGCTGACGGGCTTGCGCTCGGTAAGGGAGTAATCATCGCGTCCGATGCTGACGCGGCGAGATCGACGATCGACGAGATGATGAATCAGGGCCGCTTCGGCGAGGCGGGCCGGCGCGTCGTGGTCGAGGAATTTTTGCGTGGAACTGAATGTTCGCTGCATGCCCTCGTCGATGGCGTGAACTATCGATTGTTACAAACAGCGCGTGATCACAAGCGGGCTTTGGACGGCGACGCCGGGCCGAACACCGGCGGGATGGGCGCGTTTAGTCCGGCAAACAATTGGACCCCTGAGTTAGAGGATCAATTTCACCAAAAAATCATGCGACCGCTGCTGGACGGTCTAAACGAAAAAAACATTACATTCCGCGGCTTACTTTACCCCGGTCTTATGATCAGCGCGGCTGGCGCGCGCGTGCTCGAGTTCAACTGCCGCTTTGGGGATCCGGAGACCGAGGCCATTTTGCCGCGAATGAAATCCGATTTGTTGCCGTTATTGGAAGCGACGATCGACGGAAAAATCGGCACGTGCGCAGTCGAATGGGACTCGCGTCCGGCGGTGACAGTGGTGCTTGCCTCGGGAGGTTACCCAGACAAATACGAAACCGGCAAAGTCATTTCCGGGCTCAGCGAAGCGGCAAAGATCGACGCGGTGCAAGTTTTCCACGCCGGAACCAAACGCGTGAATGATGAAATTGTGACTGCCGGTGGCCGCGTGCTTGCGGTGACCGCACTGGGATCAACCATCGAAGCCGCGCGCACGCGGGCCTACGAGGCGCTCTCCCGCATCGATTTCGAACGCTGCCATTACCGGCGCGATATTGCTCTGAACGCCGTTATCGCTAACGTCGGAAAATTACCGTGATATCTCGATTCTCGCTGGCAATTCTTTCGATCTCGATCATGTGGGCGAATCTCCTCGCTCAGTCGCCGACACCGGCATCGCCGGAGCCCACGCAATCGGCAAACCCTCCGCTGCTTGCATCGAGTCCGCCTGCGGCTCCATCGCCGTCGCCGACAAGAAAGCCCACCACAAGGCAATTAGTTGATTCATTAGGTCCGGCAGACTTGGAGGCCGTGATCACGCTGTTAAAGAGCAGTTTCACAAATCCCGATGCAATTACCGACACGGAATTGAATCGGGCGACCGTAGAGGGTCTGATGATTCGGTTGCCGCGTGGCGTGATGCTTTTGCCAAGTAAGGAGAGTGCGCTGTTGGAAGCTTCGAGCGCATTTTACAGCGAAGTTTTGGAGGGCCGCATCGGCTATCTCCGCCTCGGATCGCTCAACGGCGCTAATTTGCAGGCACTGGATAAGAGCCTTGGCAATTTTGTCGCGAAAAAGGTAGATGCGCTGATTGTCGATCTTCGCTGCAGCCAGGGAACAAATGAATTTGCGTTGGCCGCAGAATTTGCGAAGCGATTTTGCCCGAAAGGCAAGCCGCTCTTCACCCTGCGCAAACCGGCCGCGCGTCAGGACCGCGTGTTTGGTTCCGACCGCGATCCGGCCTTTCGAGGTCTAGTCATGGTGCTTGCCGATGGCGACACTTCCGGCGCAGCCGAAGCACTCGCTTCCGCCCTGCGATTTTATGATAAAGCCCTTGTGATTGGCCAACCGACTGCCGGTTGCGCGGTCGAATATTCCGATTTGCCCTTGCCTGGCGGCAAAATTCTGCGCGTTGCGGTAGCGGAAGCCGTTTCGCCTGAGGGGCGGTCGTTATTTGCAGACGGGATAAAACCAGACTTGCCCGTCGAGATGCCGACGATAGACAAGCGGCAAATTTTTCAGTTAAGTGCCGAGAAGGGGATGGGTCCATTTATTTACGAAACAGAACGTCCGCACATGAATGAGGCAGCGCTATTAGCCGGAACAAATCCTGAGGTCGAGGCATGGGGGGGAGCGCAGCTACACCGCGCACGCGGGTCAGAGAAACCACCGGCACACGATCCGGTCTTGCAGCGCGCACTCGACGTCGTCACCTCGCTCGAAGTCTATCAGAAGCGCTAGTAGCGACTGCTCTCGATAAGCAGGTTGTCGAGGCTCAATGTTCAACATCTAACTAGTTCGACAACGAACGAGAAAAGCGCAGGACCAACAGCAGCCGTCAAACTGAGTTGAGAGATTCTTCGACTTCGCTCAGACTGACAAAGACGTGACACCGTTGGAAGAACGTATCGGTTATAAATTCCGGAATTCACTTTTGCTGGCGGAGGCGCTCACGCATCCCAGTCTGGGCCACGAGACCCAACGCTACCATTTCGATAATCAGCGTTTGGAATTTCTCGGTGACGCCGTCCTTCAGCTTGTGATCAGCGAACATCTCTTTCGCCGTTTTGGCGGCGAAGCCGAGGGGCAACTGACAAAATTGCGCTCACGGCTCGTCTCCCGCGAAACCTTGAAGATGCACGCCGCTGCGCTCGATTTGGGACGTTACCTTTTGATGGGACGCGGCGAGGAAGCCAGTGGCGGCCGCGAGCGAACGTCGACGTTGGCGGACGCGTTTGAAGCGCTCATAGGTGCCATTTATCTGGATGGCGGTCTTGATACTGCGAGAGAATTTATTTTAGCGCAGGCCTGCTCGGATCTCGCGCAACTCGCGGAAGAGCCGATCGAGATCAATCCAAAAGGTCAGTTGCAGGAATTATTGCAAAGCATTTCGCCCCGCAGCCCAGTCTATGAGCTAATTTCGCAAAGCGGGCCTGAGCACGAAAAGACATTTGTCGTGCAAGCTGTTTGGGAGGGAATCGTTCTAGGCCAGGGCAGTGGTCGAAGCAAAAAACAGGCAGAAACCGCGGCCGCCCTCGAAGCGATGAAGTTGAAGCTTTGGTTGAAGCAGATTGAGCCGGGCGACTAAGATAGTTATAGCCGGGGGCGGTGACTCGTGCCGTGGCCAGAGGTCGCGGCTACAGCTTCAGCGAATGATGAAGCGCGTGAAGATTCTCGCCAGAGTTCGACGTCCACCGAAAATGCTGCGTGATGGACGCAGTCACGAATTTTTTCGCGCGGCCGATCGCCTTTTCTAGCGATAAACCGGAGGCAAGACCAGCGGTAATGGCGGCCGAATAGGTGCAACCAGTGCCGTGAGTTGCAACTCCGCGAACAAAGGGCGCGCCGAACTCGGTAATTTTGCCGCCGGCAAACAGGAGGTCGATGGCACTGTTTGCCGTCAGATGTCCGCCCTTGAGCAAGATCGAAGTCCGGTATTTCCTGGCCAGGGCGCGCGCCGCTTTTTCCATCGATTGTCGATTCTGTATTTTTTCGCCGAGCAATTTTGCGGCTTCATCGAGGTTGGGCGTAATCAATGTTGCCAGCGGAAACAATTTCGATTCGTAAAGCGCGATCGCACCGGGTTCGAGAAGTCGATCACCGCTGGTTGCGGTGATAACCGGATCGATGACGAGCGGAAAACGCTTGGCAGAATTCGCTAAAAGACCGGCAATGGCGCATGCAACCGTTTCAACGATTTCTGTGGCATAGAGCAATCCCGTCTTCGCCGCCGCGATCGGGAAATCTCGGCACAGAACCGCGATCTGTTCACGCACGAGCTCGGTGCTAACTGGTTCAATCCGAGAGATTTTTCCGGGAATCTCGGCAACGACGCAGGTCACGGCGGTTAATCCGTAAACGCTGAGGGAAGCAAACGTTTTCAGATCGGCCTGAACACCGGCGCCAGCACTGCTATCCGATCCCGCGATGGTCAGGGCGACAGGGGGCGAATGCTTTGAGCGTTGAGCGTTTGGCTTTGGGTTCGCGCGTTTGCCCCGCGCCCGACGGTCGCGCCCTACCATTTACGCGCCGTCGCTGCCGATCGCCTCGACCGGGCAGCCTTCCATCGCTTCCTTGCAGAGCGATTCTTCCTCCGGGCTTTCCGGCTGTTTGTAAACGTAGGAATGGCCGCCGTCGTCGTTGCGCTTAAAATTGGCGGGCGCGGTTTCGCGGCATAAATCGCAGTCGATGCATTGATCATCGACGTAAAATTTGCCCTCCACGTTTTCGGCGTATTTGTTTGCGACATCGGCCATGGTTTATCCGGTAAGAGTGGAGTTGAACGTTAGGAAGAAATACTCGCGCCGCAATTCAATTTGGCCGTTGACGAACTTGCGCGCAACGGTCAGATAACGGTTGGCGCATTAGATCGTAGCGGTATAAACGATTCTAACGATTCGCTCCCTTCTAATGAAAAAGGAAACCGCCAGAACGCTGCGAGCCTTTGCGATTGAGCTGGCAATCTACGCGGTCCTGATTGTCGCTTATTTTTTCCTGGTGCTGCATTTCCTTGGGGCATGGCTGTACCGGCTCGAAAGCCAGCACCGTTACATCTACGCCAGCGTCGCAATTCTGCTAATGATCGGCCAGGCTGTCCTTCTTCAAAATGTGACCACGCTCTTGCTGCGTTTCATTCGCGGTCGCGCCAGATAACCCATGTTTTTCCCAATTTCCGGCGCGGACATCAGCCCGATCTATTTGGTTGTCGTTGGGTTCGTGATCGGTATTATGGGCGGATTTTTCGGAGTGGGCGGGAGCTTCATTGCCGGCCCCGCCTTGCGCCTGGTTGGTTTGAATTGGAATTTCGCAGTGGGCACCGATCTGGCGCATATCGTTGGTAAGTCAGTCGTAGCGGTGCGGCAACATCGCGCCTTTGGAAATGTCGATCTAAAGCTCGGACTTCTCATGGCCATCGGCACCATCGCTGGAGCGGAGGTCGGCGCGCAGTTGATTCAAATATTCAAGCGCGCCGGCAATGTAAACCTTGTCGTCAGTGTGGTTTCTATTGTCGTTTACCTGAGCATCTCGGCGTTCATGCTGTGGGAGAGCCGAAAAACACTCATCTTGCAAAAAAGCCGATTGCCGCAAGGAAAAGTCAAAGGTGTGAAGTCAAAAGAGGACCATTCTGCATTCGGGCCCGTCACGCGTGCGATTCAACGTCTGAAAATTTGGCCGATGGTCTCCCTGCCAGCTTCGGGGATAAAGGAAATTTCTCTCTGGTTGATTCTTTTGGTCGCGTTCGTGGGTGGTTTTTTTAGCGGCTTTCTCGGCGGAGGCGCGGGCTACATCCGGATGCCGTCGATGGTATATGTGCTCGGAATTCCCACCCACCTTGCAGTAGGCACCGATTTGTTCGAGATCATCATCTCGGCCAGTTACGGAACCTTTAGCCACGCAGTAAAAGGCAATGTGGATATCTTGATCGCACTGGTCATGCACACCGGTGCAGCCATCGGCGCGCAGATCGGCGCCATCTGCACCCAGTATTTTGCCGGTCCGAAAATTCGCCTCGCTTTCGTCCCTTTGCCCCTCATCGGCGCAGCCATCGTCATTTACACTCTTTTTACCGGACATAAATTGTAACGCTCGATGAGAATTTTGATTTGCAGTGATGGAACATCGCCCGCGGACAGCGCAATCCGAATCGGCGGCCTTTTGGCCGGTTCGACGCGCGCTGAAACAACGCTCCTTGGCATTGCGGAAAATCCGCAGGACGAACGGCCATTGCGTGATGCGCTCGAGGCGCAGGCGCAATCGCTCCGCACGCACGACGTTATACCGGAGATTGTTGTGCGAGCGGGCGAACCGATTCGGCAAATTCTCAAGCAAACGTCGAAAACGATCTACGACCTCGTTGTGATTGGTGCGCGGCGAAAGGGAACCACCGGACTGTACTGGCGCTCGGAGAAGACCTACGAAGTGATCAGGTCGATCCGGCCGCCAGTTCTCGTCGCGATCGGGGAATGCACAGCACTAAAGAAGTTTCTCGTTTGCACCGGCGGAAAAGAATCCATCGGAAAAGCGGTGCAACTCACCGGCAAATTGGCTGCCGCCATTGGAGCATCGGTGACGTTGCTGCATGTGATGGCCGAGCCACCGGCGATTTATGCGGATTTGGTCCGAATGGAAGAAGATGTGGATCGACTGCTCGAGTCGAAATCGGAACTTGGAACCAATCTGCGCCGGCAAAAAAGAGAGCTCGAACGCCTTGGTGTTTCGGCCGCAGTCCGGCTTCGGCACGGCATTGTGATCGACCAGGTTTTCGAAGAAGCAAGCGAAGGCGATTACGACTTGATCGTGACCGGTTCGTCGCCGGCGCGAGGTCTTTTCCGTCATTACATCATGGGCGACCTCACGCGCAGCATCTTGAATCACGCAAATTGTCCCGTGCTCGTGGCGCGTGGGGGAAAATGACGGCTGCTGGAAGTTTTTAGAATTCTTTCAAGTAGTCGTCCGGCGGCGGATCAGGACTACTTCCCGACAGAATAAACAGAATCGACAGAATGAAAGCCCGACTCATTCGGTGCATTTTGTTAATTCTGTCTAATCCTCCGGTCATTGTCTCCGTAATATGAGCGAGCGGACTTGCCGGCGCGGGTCGAATGTATCGTCAGATGCAGAATCGGAAGCCAACCCGCTCCGCTGTCCGCCGCTGGATTGTCCATCTCTGGCGTGAATGGACGGTGGAAAGTCGGCGCCCGATTGCCCCAGCTTTTGCCAAACCGGAGCCGCGGAAGTGGAATGATGCGCGAGTCACGCTGGCCTGGCTGGGTCATGCGACCGTGCTCATTAATTTCTTCGGCATAAAAATTCTTACCGATCCCGTGCTTTTTCCGAGGATCGGGATTCGATTACCGGGATTTACCATTGGTCCCAAACGCTTGATCGCGCCCGCGCTCCAATTCGATGAGTTGCCAAAGATCGACGTCGTTCTGCTATCGCACGCGCACTTTGACCATTTCGATCTGCGAACGCTCCACTGCTTTGACGAGAATACGAGCGTGATCACGGCACCGGAGACGCGCGACCTCTTAAGATGGACGCGTCTTCGCAACATCACGGAGCTTCGTTGGCGCGAAACGAAGTCTCTCACGACTGCCGCCGGTGCAATTGGCATCATTGCTCTGCCAGTGAACCACTGGGGCGCGCGGAAGCAGCGCGACACCTACCGCGGTTACAATGGCTACCTTTTGGAGAGAAATGGACGACGCATTCTTTTCGCCGGGGACACTGCGCTTACGAATAGTTTTGCCGAATTGGGTGAGCGCGCCCCCGTCGATATCGCCATTATGTCAATCGGCGCGTACAATCCCTGGATTCGATCGCATTGCACGCCCGAGCAGGCGATTGAAATGGCAAACGCTGCCGGCGCGGAATTTATCATGCCGGTGCATCATCAAACTTTCCGGCTCAGTTTTGAGCCCTTGCGGGAACCGATCCAACGGTTCCAAGCCGCACTCAAACAAACGCCCGAACGCATCGCTCTTCGCGAAATTGGCGAAATATTCATTCTTCGGCTGTAGTCGCGCCTCTGTGAGACGCGTGGCGCGCGGCTTGCAAACACTTGAGAGCGGCACTTGTCTCCCGCGCCCCCGGATGTAATCTTTGCCTCCGCCGCGCCGACGTAGCTCAGCTGGTAGAGCAGCGGTTTCGTAAACCGCAGGTCACGGGTTCGAATCCCGTCGTCGGCTTTGTCACTGTTTCTGCTTCGCCGTTTCCTCTTGAGAGGTAACCGGTGGCCGCGCTTTGTGCCAACCGGTGCTTTGCTCGTAGGCGTGGGCGATTTGCAAAATGCGCGCTTCATCGAGTGCTTTGCCTAACAACTGCAGGCCGATCGGCAACCGATGCCCATCGACTTCAGCGAAGCCGCATGGCACACTGATTCCACAGATGCCAGCGAGGTTGGCCGCGTTCGTGTAGATGTCGGCCAGATACATTTTCAACGGATCGGCCGTGCGCTCGCCTAGTTTGAAGGCCAGCTCGGGCGTGGTCGGAGAGATAAGGGCGTCAACTTTCTCCAGAGCCTTGGTAAAGTCCTGGCGGATCAGGGCACGGACTTGTTGCGCGCGCAGATAATACGCGTCGTAATAGCCCGAGCTCAGCACGTAGGTGCCGAGAATAATGCGCCGTTTCACCTCAGCGCCGAAACCTTCGCCGCGCGTACGCGCGTAATGATCGAACAAATCTTTTGGATTCTTCGCACGATAGCCGTAACGCACACCGTCGAACCGCGCCAGGTTGGCTGACGCTTCCGCGGTCGAGATGATGTAGTAGGTGGAAACGGCGTATTCAGTGTGCGGCAACGAAACGAAAACGATCTCGGCGCCGAGCGATTGCAGATGTTCGATCGCGGCGTTGACCGCTCGTTTCACTTCTGGATCGATTCCGCCGATCAGATATTCCTTTGGCACCCCGAGCCTGACTCCGCGTAAATTGCCGTTCAAGCCAGCGGTGTAATCCGGCACCGGATTGCGAAGACTCGTTGAATCTTGCGAATCGGGGCCGGCAATTGCATTCATAATGAGAGCGGCATCGCGCACGGTTTTCGCGAGTGGCCCGACTTGATCGAGCGATGACGCAAATGCGGTCACGCCGAAACGTGAGACACGCCCGTAGCTTGGCTTTAATCCGACAAGACCGCTGAGCGACGCTGGTTGCCGAATCGATCCGCCGGTATCAGAGCCGAGTGCGCCGAACGCCTCATCAGCAATCACCGCCGCGGCCGATCCGCCGCTCGAGCCGCCGGGCACGCGCGATGAATCCCAGGGATTGCGCGTCGGCTGGAAACTCGAATTTTCGGTCGATGAACCCATGGCGAATTCGTCCATGTTGGTTTTGCCGAACGGAATTGCGCCTGCGGCGCGCAATTTACGGATGACGGTCGCGTCATACGGCGCGATATAGTTGGCTAACATTTTTGAAGCACAAGTACAAGGTTGCCCGGCAACGTTGATGATGTCCTTGATCGCGATCGGCACACCGCCCAGCGGAAGATCGACATCTACTTTTTCTGTCTCTCTTAGGGCGGACTCGAAATCACGCGAAAGATAAGCGCCGATTTTTGGATCGACATCGTCAATGCGCGCCTGCAGCGCCTGCAAGACATCTCTCGGCGAAACCTCCCGCCGCCGCAAAAGCGCCTGTAAGTCGGCGATGGTGAGCGCCGGTAATTTGGACGGGCTCATTCCACCACTTTCGGGACAATGAAAAGGCCCTTAGCCTGCTGGGGGGCGTTGCTCAGTGCTTGCTGCGCCGTAAGCCAGTCGTGCGGCTCGTCTTTCCGGAAAACATTAAAGATCGGCAGCGCATGAGCAGCTTCTTCGACATTACCCACGTCCACTTCGCGCAGCTTCTCAGCGTATTTTAGTACATCGCCGAGCTGCTTCTGGAAAAGCTCCGTCTCCTTGCCGGTCAGATTTAGCCGCGCCAGCTTGGCGACGTACGCGACATCGAGGTCGGAAGTCTTCGCCATGGTGGCCAATCAACCCCGAAAGCTTTCGGGGTCAAAAGTGCAGGTGGCTCATCAGCCAGACGACCGCTGCTCCGAGCGCCACCACAAGCAGCAGGAAAACCATTCGCCCTTGCCGTCGCTCTTTCCGCAGCGAACGCGGCCGCCGGCGGCTTCCGCTTTTATGGAAGTAGTTTCTGTCTTCCAAGGCGACTGAGACGTGGAGTTGCTGATCGCCGGTACCGTCTTTTATGCCCCGTTTTTGTCCTGATGACGTATCTTGTGCGCTTTGTGGCGCGCGTGTAACCACGCGCTCGAGTTTTTGGACCTTCTCACGCAGCTCCGCTTCCCGTTGTTCTATCTCTTGTTGCCTGCGGCGCAGCGCCGAAGGTGATTTAGGCGAGCGACGAAACATCGCCATCACCGGCTGGCCATCCAAAAGAAAACAGCAAGCGCGATAATGCCAAAAATAATCAGCGGCAACGTGAGCGCGACGCCAATCTGAAACCACTGAGAAAACGAGCGTCCGCCGTCGTTCTCGTAAGCATCCGATGCAACGCCAGGCAATGGCGTATCGCCGGTGTTCTCGCCAGTTGCCTGCAGGCGGCTGCGCTGCTCGCTGTACTCAGTGCGTGCGTCATCCACCGTGCTCAAAGCGCGGCTCAATTCCTTGTGCAAATCGTCGGGATTCCAGCTCTTTGGATCGATCGCTTCTATTAATTCCAAATGCTGACCGAAACTTTCTCGAGTGGCGCGGATCTGCTCGAGCCGCTTTTGCGCGTTATAAGCTTCGCGTTCGAGAACAACGAGTGAGCGCGTTAACTTGTCGGTCATTTCCGTGCGACCGTGCTCCAATTCTTCCTGACGACGGCTGAGTTCTTCGAGCTCGCGCTTTTGTTTTTCTATCTGTTCCTGCTGGCGCTTGAGCTGGAGCAGTTGCTCCTGCGCTTTTTGCACTTGCGAATCCAAATGCTCCGGGGAGAGCGTGTCGTCCTCACTCAGTTCCAGCATCTGTTCAATCGGTCGAAGTTTCTCTGCCATGCCAAGTCGTCACTCGCCGCAGCGCCATATTAGTTAAGCCCGTTCAGAATGCCAGAGATTTTCAAAAGGAAATTTTCACTACAGCCGAACGCCGCTCAAATTTCCAGGGTCACATACCGCCGCAACGGTTCATCGCGCCGGCATCATTTCCAACAGGACGCCTTTGAAATATTCCGTTTCCGGCAAAGTGGGAACGACCGGATGATCCGGGGCCTGCTGGAAACGGCGTAGCCGACGGGTTGAGCGTCTTGCGTCCACCAGCGCATCGGCGATTATCTGCCCGAACGCATTTTCACTGACGTGATGCGAGCATGAAAAGGTCGCGAGCACGCCGTCGCGCGAAAGCAATTTGAAGGCGCGAACGTGGAGCTCGCGATAACCGCGCATTGCGTCCCGCAGCCCACTTTTGGTTTTTGTGAAGGATGGTGGATCGAGAACAATCAAATCGTATTGGGACTGCCGTTTCTCGGCGGCGCGCAGGAATTGGAAAACATCCTGCTCCAGCCATTTCACTTCCAGATTGTTTCGCGCCGCATTTTGTTTGGCGGCGGCGATGTTTGCCGAATTTTCTTCCACCGCCGTCACCTCAGCGGCTCCGGCGCGGGCACAAGCCAATGCGAATGCTCCCTGGTTTGTGAAGCAATCGAGCGCGCGGCGCCCGCCGGCATATTGGCCGACTAGCTCATAGTTCTGCCTTTGATCGAGGTAAAACCCCGTCTTTTGCCCATGCAAGAGATCGATTTCGAACTGCAAGCTGCCGATTACGATTTCGACGGGCGAAGGAACGTTTCCCTGTAAAACGCCGCTGCGCAATTCGAGACCTTCCGCACGGCGAACCGCCACGTCATTGCGCTCGATAATTGTGACGTCGCCAAAAAGATCGACGATTGCGTTCATTATCAGATCCTTTCGGGTATCCATCCCCAGCGTAAGCGTTTGCAGCACGAGATAATCGCCGTAGCGATCGAGGATCACGCCGGGAAGTCCGTCACTCTCGCTCCAGACGACGCGGCAAAGCTTCGGATCGACACCTCGTCGCGCTCGGTATTCGGCGGCTTGCGCGATCCGGCGGTTGAACAAGTCCAGATCGAGATCCTGTTTCCGCCGCGAGAAACGTCGCGCCACAATTTGCGATTTCGAATTATAAATCGCGCTGCCGATCAAATGATCTCGGCCGTCTTTGAGTGAGATCACATCGCCATCCGCCGGTTTTCCGAAAATCTTCAGCACTTCGCTGGAAAACACCCAGTCGTGGCCGTGTAAAATTCGTGCGCGGGGTTTGACGACGATTCCAGGCATGCAGTAATCATGTCGCAATTATGGCAGCCTCTCCACAATCCTTTCTCGAACTTCCCGGAATCAAAAAATTGCGCAGCGGCAAGGTGCGCGAAGTTTTTGATCTCGGCGAAACACTTCTCTTCGTCGCCACCGATCGGCTTTCTGCATTTGATGTGATCTTGCCGGATCCGATTCCGCACAAAGGCGCGGTCTTGAATCAGCTCTCTGCCTTTTGGTTCCAACGCTTCGATGAGATCGATAATCACTTTGTCACGGCGGATTTCGATGAATTCCCGAAAGAACTCCACGCATTTCGCGATCAGCTGACCGGTCGCTCAATGATCGTGCGCAAGACGAAACCACTCCCGGTGGAATGCGTCGTCCGTGGGTATCTGGCCGGCTCAGGCTGGAAGGAATATCAGGAATCGCAAAGCGTTTGCGGCGAAAAGCTGCCGTCCGGATTGCAACTGGCCTCGCAATTGCCGCAGCCGATTTTCACTCCCGCGACGAAGAGCGACGAAGGGCACGACCTCAACATCGACATGAACACGTGTCGCCAAATTTTGGGCAGTGAAATGGCGGAGCGCGTGCGCGGCCTGAGTTTGCAAATTTATGCTGCCGGACGTGATCACGCCGCGCACCACGGGATTATCGTGGCGGATACGAAATTCGAGTTCGGCGTTGTCGATGGGAAATTGCTTCTGATCGACGAATGCCTCACGCCCGACTCATCTCGGTTTTGGCCGAAGGATCAATACGTTATCGGTCAAAGTCCGCCCAGCTTTGATAAACAATTCGTCCGCGATTATCTGGAGACTCTTGATTGGGACAAAACGCCGCCCGCGCCTTCGCTGCCGAAGGATGTGATTGCAAAGACTTCCGCCAAATATGTCGAAGCATTCGAGCGATTGACCGGCGAGAAACTGAGGTAGCACAGGCATCCTGCCTGTTTTGTTCGACGGGCTTCCAGCCTGTCGAGCCATGCAGCCGTGCGACAAGTCCACGCAAGCAAGATGCCCGCGCGCCGCACAGCCGAAACGGCTATGTTACCAGTAAATCGCTGACCAGCGATTTCTCTTCTTTTAACTCGGCGATCGACTTGTTGATCTTATCCCGGCTGAATTCATTGATCGGCAAATCTTGCACGATTTTCCATTCGCCGCCCTGAACGCGCACTGGGAACGACGAGATCAACTCTCTATCGACATTATAACTTCCGTCGGAACGAACCGCCACGCTATGCCAATCGTCACTCGGCGTGTCATTGGTGAGGAAGCGCACAGTATCGATGATCGCGTTTGCCGCTGAACCAGCCGACGAAAGCCCGCGCGCCTTGATCACAGCGGCGCCGCGTTGCTGGACGCTCGAAATAAATTCTTCCTTCAGCCATTTCTCGTCTCCAATGACTTCGTTTGCGGGGCGATGGTCGATCTTCGCGTTGTAAAAATCAGGATACTGCGTGGAAGAATGATTTCCCCAGATAGTCAGGTTGGTGACGCGAGTGATTTCGACGCCGGCCTTGTGGGCAAGCTGGGCGCGAGCACGGTTTTCGTCCAGTCGGGTCATGGCAAACCAGCGATCGCGCGGAATTTCTTTCGCGTTGTTCATCGCAATCAGACAATTCGTGTTGCATGGGTTGCCGATCACGAGAACGCGCACGTCAGCAGCTGCGTTCCTTTCGATTGCCTGACCTTGCCCGATAAAAATCTTGCCGTTGATGCCGAGCAAATCTTTCCGTTCCATACCCGCCTTGCGCGGGACGCTGCCGACCAGCAGGCCCCAATTGATGTCGTGAAATCCCTGATCGAGATCGGCGGTCGGCACCACCGATTCGAGCAACGGGAAAGCGCAATCGTGTAATTCCATCACCACGCCCTTGAGTGCGTCGAGCGCATTGGGAATCTCGATCAAATGCAGGGTGAGCGGTTGGTCCGGCCCGAACATCTCTCCGGAGGCGATCCGAAAAACGAGCGAGTACCCAATCTGTCCGGCTGCTCCGGTGACAGCGACTTTAATGGGAGACTTCATAATTCAATTAGCCACGCTCTGTTTCTTTATCCAGCATCTCGTGGTGTGGCAACGCTAGACGCGGCCGGTTTTTTCCAGCAAATCGTGCATCAATTGCATTCGCTTCCGTTCCTTTCGGCTCGATTGAAGTTGCGTCACGCTTCTTTGCATTCGCCGTGTCCAGTTCGAACTTCCTGTCGTGCCAGGGACGTTGAACCGATATCTTCGCGCCAGCAAATCCGTGATCATGACGATGGCAATCCAGGCGTTGCTTTTGAAAAGCGTCTCCATGATTGCTGGATAGAAGTCTTTTTCGAAGTCGATGTGGCTGATTGTTGGATCGAAGCCAGCAAAGGCGGCGATTCTCTCCAAATCAAATCGCGATTGTTCTGACGTAGCTGTGGTATGCTCAAACGCCTCTTCCCACAAAGCGCGAATTGGTTTGTGATCGTGTGTCGTATAAGTCGTTACGGAGAGCCGCTCATATTTGTCTCCTGACGTGACCCCTCCATCACGCGCTTCCCACTGCGGAATTTTGAATCCGGCAACGCCAAGTGACCGCAGGTTTGGCCGCACGTAATCGGGCACCATGCCAAGATCTTCGCCGACCACGCGCGTGGCGCCGGCATCTTCCAGCACAACGCGCAGGTATTCTTCTCCGTCGCGTCTATTTCCTTCGCAATTTTCCGATGTCTCGTCGTTTCGCGGGATGAAATGCGGCGCCCGGCCACCCGTTTGCTCGAGCATCTGGTTCTGATCGAGCGGCAGAAATTGTTTGTTTTTCCGTGGCCGCCAAGGAAAGGCATAAATGCGATAAAATCCGAGCACGTGATCGATACGAAAGAGATGAAAAATTTCACGCACCCCACGCACGCGTTGCCGCCACCAAGCAAAATTGTTTGCCCGCATCTTGTCCCAGCGATAGAGCGGAATGCCCCAGTTCTGGCCCCATTTTTGCGTAAAGGCGTCATCTTTAAAATACGGTTCGGGCGGCGCGCCGCCGGACCAGTCGAGCATGAATTCATCCCGTCGCGCAAAAACGTCGGCGCTATGATAGCTGACCCCAAAAGGAATATCGCCCATCAAGGCGACACCGCGTCCATCGGCGTATGATTTGATTTCGCGCCACTGTTGATGCGCGATCCACTGCACATAACAAAAGAAGCGTTGGCGCTCCGTTATGGCTGCTTGTTGCTCCGGTGGCAGATCGCTCAACCAGGTCCGTGCTCTTTGAATTGATTGATGTTGCGCGGGCCATCGGTTCCAGGCGGGGTTGTCGTTGTTCCTCTCCATGAGGACCCTGAAAAATGCGTAGTCGGGCAGCCACGTGGCTTCCGCTTCGCAAAATTTTCGAAAACCAGACTGTCGATCTTCACTGCCGTGAGCAGAGAAATTCACAAACGCTCTCTCAAGTAGACGTCGTTTTAGTTTTTTAACGTGGCGATACTTGACTCCGTTGCTGCGGAAAGCGGGAAGATTCACGTCGGCGAGCGCAACGCTAAAGTCTTCGACCGTCAAGTCCTCCGGGAAACCTGGCCTCAGTTGTAGCGTAGTGGGCTCGATCGCAAGCGCGCTAATCGCATTGTACGGGCTGTTGTCGGCTCCGGTCTCGTTGATTGGCAAAAGTTGGACGAGCTTGAATCCAATCCCGGCGGACCAGTCAATAAACTCCCGCAGCGCACCGATGTCGCCGATCCCGAGATCGTCTTCGCCCCGCAGCGCAAACAGCGGCACGAGGACACCAGCAATCTTCTTTTCCGGTGAAAGGTTCATTCGCAAACAAATGACGAATGACTAATGACGAAGCACGAAGGAATGACGAAATCCAAATGATGAAAAAAATCTGCCACGTCGCTTGGTCATTCGTTCATTCGGGCTTGCTTGGTCATTCGTCATTCGAGCTTCGTCATTTCGCCCGTTGCACCTGCCAGTCCTCGATGAGCTTATTTGGAATTTCTTTCAGAAAACGTGATGGCCGTTGGAAAACATCTCCGTACCCTCCGCTTAACCGCATCTGCGGAAAGGTGAGATAAAGTTCGTCTCGCGCTCGCGTGATCGAGACATAAAACAGACGCCGCTCTTCTTCCAGCGCATCGCGTGTGTCGAGCGAGCGGCTGCTCGGAAACATCCCGTCCGTCAGCCAGATCACGAAGACAGTGTGAAACTCAAGTCCTTTGGCTTGATGCACCGTGGAAAGGTTTACTGCCTCTTTGTCGCTGGTTTGGTTTGGCGCCGCTTCCGCATCGACATTGCTGATAAGCGCCAATTGCGAAAGAAATTCGTGCACGTCCTTAAATTGGCGCGCAAACATCGCCAGCTGATCCAGGTCTTCGCGCCGCAATTCGTAATTTGGGAAATTCACCTTCGCGTAATCATCGTAAATGGCCTCGACCACGGACCTGATCATCTCCGACGGCGGGCTGGGTTGCCCGCCGGGCGCAATTTCGTCCAGAGTGTGGGCAAGTTGCGTCCACATTTTCTTCGATTTGCCGGAGACACTCATCGCCAGCAAACGCTCGCCAAAGTTATAGCCGGGGTCGTTGACCACGGTTGGCACTGATGTTGTTCCCTGCCCACGGTCAATGCCCGCGGCTACAAGCCCAGTTTCCCATGAACGCCAAAGGTTTTCTGCAGTGCGGTTACCGATGCCGGGCAGCAATTTCACCATTCGATTAAAGGCAACTTCGTCCCGCGGATTCGCCACGAATCGGACAAACGACGTTACATCCTTGATGTGGGCTTGTTCGAAAAACCGGATGCCGCTCGTGATTTGATACGGAATTCCGCGACGCGAAAGCTCCAGTTGCAATTCAATCGCGTGATAATGCGCACGATACAGCACGGCGATGTCCCGAAGATCGACATTTTCATCGCGTAGTTCGAGGATTCGTTGGGCGACAAATTGCGCTTGCTCGGCGCCATCGTTGAGCGCGACAAGCGCCGGCTTCACCGCGTTTGATGCGCGGGTTGCGCTCAAGTGTTTGCGGAATTGCTGAACATTGCCAGCGATAGCCGCATTAGCCACTTCGAGAATCTCCGGGACGCTTCGGTAATTCATCTCGATCTTGAAAACCTGCGCGTCCAGATAGCGTTTTGGAAATTCGAGAATATTTTGAAAATTCGCGCCCCGCCACGAGTAGATCGACTGGGCATCGTCGCCGACCACCATCACATTCCGGTGATCGCGAGCAAGCAGATCGATAAGATCAGCCTGGATTTTGTTTGTGTCCTGGTATTCATCGACCAGGATGAATTGAAACTGCCGCCGATAAAATTCCGCGATTCGTTCGTGCTGCTGAAACATCGACAGCGTCTTTTCGAGCAGGTCGTCAAAGTCCAGTGAGTTGGTCGCCTTCTTCTTTTTCTCGTAGCGGTCATGCACGTCCCGGATTTTGTCGAGCAGCGGCAGGAAATAAGGAAACTTCTCCGCGAGCAATTCTTCCAGCGGCTTCTCTGTATTGACAACGAAACTGAAAATCTCGGCGAGCACATCGCCTTTCGGGAACCGGATTTCTTTTGGGTCAATTCCCGCGTTCGCTACGACGGTGTTGATCAAATCCTTTTGATCTTCGCGATCCATGATGGTGAATCCGCTCGTATAACCGAGAGCGCTGCCGTGACGGCGCAGTATCCGATTTCCCACCGAGTGGAATGTCCCGCCCCAAAGTCCGCTGGCATCGACGGGCAACAAATTCGCAACGCGATCGAGCATTTGCCGGGCGGCTTTGTTGGTGAACGTGAGCAGCAAGATATTTCGCGGATCAATTCCGTTCTCCAGTAAGTAGGCCACGCGATACGTGAGCGTCCGCGTCTTTCCCGACCCCGCGCCGGCGATCACAAGAAGCGGACCCGGCGGCGCGGTCACCGCCGCAAGCTGCTGTTCATTCAGCTCCGTTGCGTAATCGATGTGGATCGATGTCGATCGTGGCGCGCGTTGCAGCGTGTATTGACGGGACATGGATATTGCGGACTGCAAAGAACCGCAGCAACCGCGGGTTCGCAAATCCACCAACATGGGACAAAAAAGCGAATAGATTGGCACGTAGCTCACCGATCAGGACGACAAGGCAGGCATCTCATGAATAGGTTGATCCTCGTTGCTCGCGGGTCGAGGGCGGCCCGGCTCCATCGGCATGCATCGACGATCAACGCTGGAGACGGCCTGCCCTTAGGCCGTTCTCTGGCATGAGATGGCCGGCTTCTAGAACTCTCGTCCGACAACTGCCGAACGGGAATTACCCTAGCCCCCGGGCCCTGGCGGAACGGAGGGGCGAGGCGACTCGGCCGAGGCGGCGGCGCTTACACTCGATGTTGCTGTACGTGTAGGCGTTGCGGTCGGTGTCGGTGCGGGAGTTGGCGTTGGCATTGGAGTTGTAGCTCGAAGCAAACGCGGCGTCCGGCAACTTTTGGACGCCGCGTTCATAAAGAAGTAGCTTGGTTGTTCCCCTATTGCGGGAAAGTCACTCTCGCATTGTTGGAGCAGGTCGCCGTGCCAGCTTCACACACCCGATAGGTGTAACGAGCCCGGCCAGTGTCGCCGGTGGAATCGATATAGGAACCATCGTTCGCCGTTGTTACGATCAGCACGGCATCCCGGTAGACGTCGATGTTGGCTGAGTTCGATCCGCTCCAGGTGAGACGCACGGTATTTGTTCCCCCCACTTTGCGCTTCGCGGCGCTCAGCGTGATCGGCGATGGCTCACCACCATTTGTTGTCCGAAGAATAATGCCGCTCTCGCCAACTGCGATGCCTGTCAAAGCATCACCGGCAAAATTGACGTCGCTGAGGTTTGTTGAGGTCCCGCTTGTTTGCTCATTCCACGTAACGCCGGAATCGTTCGTGCGCAGGATTCTACCTGACCCGCCAACGGCAAATCCAATGTCCGCTGTCGCAAAATCAATGCCCTCGATTGCCTGATCGAAGAATAGGGTTGACCAATTCGTTCCGCCATCCGTCGTTCTCGCGATCGCTCCTCGCCCATCGAAAACGACTCCTGAGACGACGCCAGTGTTTTGATCAAAGAAGAATGCGTCAGTGCCACCGCCCTCATTGCTATCGAAGTAAAAAGACTGAAACGCCCAACTCGCGCCGCCATCGGTACTGGCCCCAATCAAAGCCTGAAAGATGGCGTTTTGGCCGACAACAAAACCTGTCGTTGCGCCTAGCATATGAGCGCCCTGGAAGCCAGGACCAAAAAATCCAGTTTGACTGATCTGCCACGAAGCTCCCGAGTCATTCGAATAGAGGATCGTGTCCGAACCGCCGCCGCAGATTCCATTTACCCCGCTAAAAGAAATGGATCTAAGACTATCTTGCACGCCGCTGGCAACCCTATGCCAGGCAGCGCCTCCATCAGTCGTCCGGAGAATCAGCCCCTGCTCGCCAACAGCAACTCCTTCATCAGGATTAAACAAATAGACGTCGTGTAAGACAGTTGTTCTCCCCGATGTGAGTGGCGCCCATGTCGCGCCGGCATCGGTGGTCTTTAGAATCGAGCCAGCATCTCCCACCACGAAACCTGTTCCCGCATCGAGGAGATAAGCACCATTTATTTTATTCGTTGTGCCTGAATCAACAGGGAACCATTGCCCAAACACGCTCACGCTGGAAAAGAAAACGAGAAAGAATGCAAGACGAAGCGCTTTAAGACTAGAACCCATCTCACAAATAGGGACTGATCGCGCGCACTGTTCAATCGGAAAATATTGTAGCGCGTCTGTGTCAGCTCCGAAGGCTTTCGGAGTTCGCAGAAACGCCCTACAATTTCAGATGTTCTATCTCACTGTGACTGCGGAGGAACCGGAGCGGCCGTGATCGTCCAGCGCGGTAAGTTCGTAGCGGCCGGGCGCTGATTTCCAGGAGAGAATGTCGGCGGCAGCAGATTTTCCAATGAAAGTCTTGTCGGCGAACCAATACACTTCGCGAACATCGGCATCCGTTTTCGCTCGCAACGGAATTCCTTGTTTGCGACTCGAATCGCTGTTTAGAACTTCATACGTGCTCCCCGCTGCTGGGGCGATAATCCGTGGAGGATTCCCGGTGCGCGCTACCAGCTCCGGATCTGTGTCCGGCAAAAAAGGCGGCGGCAATTTTCTCGGCACTCCGGCGCGGCGAAAGATCGACAACAACTCCGTCGGCCAAAACTCATACACTTCACGCCGGAGTTGGCGCGTTCCATCATCACGCGCGACGCGGAGCCCGCTCCTGGCGTCGACGAGCACTTCCTGATGGACGTCGCAAAGTTTAATCGGGGAAATTCCGGGAATGAACCACCCCTCGACGTGTTGGGTGCAATACGGCTCAGGTAAATCACCCGAGACGGCGCAAAAGGAGACACGTTTCAAATTAGCGCCCGGAGGCGGAAGATGCGGTTGGTTAGGCTCCGGCCAAGTCGCGCGCAAACTGTCGATGATTTGAAACAACAGCGGAGCAGCGGAGATTCGTCCCACAAAAGTTCCGTTGGCGCGGCCATCAAAGTTTCCAATCCAAATCGCCAGCACGTAATGATTGAATACGGCGATTGACCAGGCGTCGCGAAAACCATGGGACGTTCCAGTTTTCCAAAAAACTGGCGAGGCCTGGTCCGAATATGCTCGGCCAACTTCAGGTCGTGGCAAGTTGAGCATTTCCAAGGTCAGGAATGCCGCTTCCGGCATGATAATCGGACGGTCTCGCGACGCGGTTGGATCACGCGATGTGCGGCGAAGAGAACGCAACTCTCCGTTATTGGCGAGCGCGGCGTAAAGTCGCACCAGATCTTCCATTGTGACTTCGGCCCCGCCCAGCGGAAGCGACAACCCATAAACCGATTCCGAGCGCGGCAATTTGACGCCGGCGCCCCGGAGGAATTCGTAAAGTGTGGGATGATGCAAATGGGATGTGAGTTCAACCGCTGGAAGATTGCGGCTGCGCGCGAGCGCGTCGCATGCACGGATCGGGCCGACGAATTCGCGATCGAAATTTTCCGGATTGTAATCGCCGAAACTGTGTGGCGCGTCCGACAGGATCGACAATGGATGAATCAATCCCTGCTCCAGAGCGAGCGCATAGACGAACGGTTTTAGAGTGGAACCGGGCGAGCGCGGTGCGCGTGTTCCGTCCACTTGTCCCTGTATTTCGGCGTTGAAGAAATCGTCCGAGCCGATTTGCGCGAGCACATCCATCGTCCGCGTATCAACCAGCAGGGCGGCGGCATTCTGAATTCCGCGATTGCGATTTGTTTGAATATAATCGGCGATACGGCGCTCGATTAATTGCTGCTTCGCCAAATCCAGCGTCGTGACGATTTCGTCGCGGCCCTTCTCGGTCGCCAGGATCCGCTGAACAAAGTGCGGCGCGAGAAATTTTCGTTCCCTTTGCGCGCGCGCGCTGAACAAGCGCGCGGAGAATTCCCGATCGATTTTGGCGCGGTCATACCAATGGCTCTGAGCCGAATCGAGCGAGCGGTTGTCCCGATCGACAAACAACGCCCGCCGGGCCGGGC
>Ga0207697_10000123_pt1 | contig 36928 bp, 34 predicted proteins | sample KBSSwiS5withPhiX_FD_184293 | JGI IMG/M metagenome (GOLD analysis project Ga0207697, IMG submission 184293) | Switchgrass rhizosphere microbial communities from Kellogg Biological Station, Michigan, USA, with PhiX - S5 (SPAdes) (version 2) | ecosystem: Host-associated > Plants > Roots >... | reverse complement strand
CGTTCCATTCTTTAGCCTAAAGAGATGGGAGGATGGGGCAGCGATAGCTGGGAAATATCTCGACGGTTGTTTGAGGCATCGCGTCCGAGACTGACTGAGTTACTACTGAGCCGCGGACGCCCGCACCAGTCCTGTCATTCGGGAGAGCGGCAGTCTTTTTTTCCCGTTAGCTTGGTCTTGTTCGGGATTTTCCTGCCAATCTTTCCTGTCGGTGGAGGTACCGCCGCATTGCTCCTTAACCGGACGCGATTGGGTTACTACCAACAGCTGAGCCAAGCTACTGAGGTCGCGCGCGATCCGATTGGGCCAGCTACGAGTTTCGATCCGACGGAGCCTGCGGTCGCAAAACGTGTTCAGCAGAGCGGCTCCTTTCTCTGCTGCGAGCAATACTGCCGGCCTTATTTGGTGGGTAGCCGCGGCCGCGGCGGCCAACACATTGGCACGACCCATGTTGGTCGATCCGTTCCGCCTTCAACTAACTAACAATTTGAAGCAGCTATTCTTATTCTTACTAGTAGTCGTAGTTTTTGTCTCGAGCTTACTCGGGCAAGATCAGCGTCCGAACTTCCTCATTATCATGGTCGATGACCAGAGTCATGACACTCTCACGCAGCAGTTCATGCCGAACACGAAAGCGATGATTGCCGATCAAGGGTTGATCTGCACGCAGTTCATCATGCCAACTCCGCTGTGCTGCCCGAGCCGGTCCAGCCTTCTCACCGGGCAGTATGCGCGACACCACGGGGTATGGGACAATTCCGCGCAATTAGTTGGCCCGACCGTGGCAAATCGCTTGCACGAAGCTGGCTACTATACCGGTTTAATTGGCAAATACCTCAATTCATGGCCGGGGGATGCGCGGCCGGAATACGATTATTGGACAGCCTGGATCAGCGGCTACCTCGATCCGAAAATGAACATCTTTGGAGTATTTCGCAATGTGTCCGGCTACCTTACCTACATCCAGCGCGATTATGCCCTCGACTTTTTCAGTAAAGTCCCCGCAAATCAGCCGTTCTTTCTCTTATTCACCCCGCACGCGCCGCATGGGCCTGCTACTCCTGCTCCTGGAGACGAACACCTTTTTGCCAACCTGCCTAATTGGCGGCCACCGAATTTTAATCCATACAATCAGTCCGACAAACCACTCTGGCTGGCAAATACGCCACAGCTGAAGGCACGCACGGTTGAGAAGCGAGTGGATCACATTCGACTTAATCAGCTGCGGTGTTTGCACTCCGTGGATCTAGCCGTGCGCGACATTTTGTTGCGTCTCGCTCACGAAGGAAAACTTGATAACACATTTATCGTTTACTATTCCGATAACGGTTTTTTTTGGGGTGAGCATCGACTGGTTGGAAAGAATCGTGTTTACGAAGAGGCCAGCCGCGGGCCGTTTGCGGTGCGCTATCCTCCATTAATTAAAGCAGCTCGGACGGAAGACAGATTGGTAGGTGTGATTGATCTGGCGCCGACGATTTATGAATTGGCGGGTTTGCCGATTCCACCGGAGGTCGATGGCCGATCCCTTCTACCACTGCTGCGTGGGACAGAGAAATGGCGGGACGCAATGCTCCTGGAAGGTTGGCCCGGCTCCTTTAATTTGGAAATGCAAAAGAAGCGAGGCAAAGCAAGCGAAGAAGAGGAGGATCTGTCCAATCCCGCGGATGCGCCCATGGCGCACCGACCTCAGCTGGAAATCCCTGAGGATTACGAGGCAATCCGGACGATGGACTACATCTATATCGAAACGAAGGGAGATAAACCCGAGCTTTATAACTTAAAGATCGATCCTTTTCAGATGCACAATCTCATCGGCCAGCCGGGATATGCAGACCTGACAAAGGAGCTGAGCTATCGCCTGCACCACGACAAACTATAGCAGACGATCTCTGCAACCGTCGCGTTTTGTCTGTTAGATAAAGATCGACTTCGCTGCGCGATCTTCTAAGCTCGTTAGTTGGTGCAGTTTCCCAAAGCCGAGCTCGAAACTTTGTGGGCGCCGTGGCGCTTTGAATACTTTGAAAAATCGGGCACGCCCGATTTCCTGTCCGAAGCCGCGCGGGCCAGCGATGATGCGGCCCATCTTGTCCTGGTGCGCCGGAAGAATTCGTTTCTGATGATGAACCGCTACCCTTACACCGTGGGCCATCTAATGGCGGTACCATATCGAAAAGTGGGCGAACTGCGCGATCTCGGTGAAAATGAAGTGGCCGAGCTTTTTTCCCTCGTCGTGCGGGGGCAGGAGTTGCTGCGGCAGGTCACCAAAGCCCAGGGGTTCAACATCGGGATCAACGTCGGCGAATGCGCTGGAGCGGGCGTGCCCGATCACCTGCATATTCACATCGTACCGCGTTGGAGTGGCGACACGAATTTCATGCCAATGCTTTCAGGGACGCGCGTGCTCTCACAAGGACTGCACGATCTCTATCAAAAATTGAAGGCGGCGCAGACGGCGTCGGATGAAGCGAGATGAACACCTGGATCGAAGGTCCGTCGCCGCGAGAGAGGCGTGGGATGGGATGTGTGGGCAAAGGTTGTTTGATTCTGGCTTGCTTCATCGTCTTTCTAATCATCGCCGGCGCCATCGGCTTATATTTTGGAACGCAAACGTATTCCGCTTTGCTCCACGGTCTCTCTTGGGCAAATAAAACGCACGTGCTGGCGCAGGAACCCTCACCTGTGCCGCAATTCGAAACCACCGACGAAAATGTAGCGGCGGCAGAACGGAAGTGGAAAGATTTTAAAAACGCTCGCAATCAGCCTGCGCATATCGAACTCACCGCAGACGACTTGAACAATCTGATTGCGGAAAACCGACACGCTCGCGGCAAGGCCTTCGTCGCGATCGAGGGCAATCGTTTGCGCATTCAAACCAGCGTGCCGTTGGGCGAATTCGTCGGGCATGGCCGCTATTATTTGAATGGTGACATCGTAGTTGAAAGCAACGGTCCGGAATCCCTGGAGAATCCGCGCCTGAGCAGCATTACTATCAACAACGAGCCGGTGCCCCCAGACGTTCTCGATTGGAAATATCACGCCCGCCCGCTGCGAGACTATCTTCGCGAATACCGCCGCAACATCTACGGCAGCGGATCGTTTGAAATTCGCGATGGCAAATTGATTATCGACCGACGTGGCGGCGATTGACCGAAGCAATTGAGAATAGTGGAGCTGATATCTAGGTATCGCACCCTGCAACGTTCAATTGCTAACTCGATCGCGGCGGCATGACTACGGTTGCATGATCTCCCGCGCGAAGACGTTCAGCTGACCATCTTCCTGCTTTCGCACTTCCGTCACCTCGAGTGGACGAACCTCGTCGCGGCTGACGACTGAGCCTGGCTTGGGGGGAACGTAACCAGTCGGATACTCGACAATGATACGAACGGAATTCCCACCGGTGAGAAACATTACGGAGTCGGGCACGCGCGAGCGTGGCCGCAGTACTGCTTTATTAGCATCGGCAAAATTGACCACGAATTGTCCCTTCAGGTAGGTCCGTTCTCCAGTGAGACCGCGGTCGGCGACTTGACCGAGATCAGCTGGAGCGACGAGACGGCCAATCGGCATTTTGCCCGGCGCATAGGTTTTCCAATTTCCGCCGCCAGCGGTCGAGGCCAGCGCAGCGCCATCGGCGGGAAGGGCTGCGGGTGCACTGGAATTTGGGGCCGGACTTGATTCCGTGAACTTTTGCAACGGCGGTGTCGATAACGCGGGAGCCGGACTGTTCATTTTCGCGACTTGAATCGGCGTCACGCTCGGCGCCGCTGTTGGCTTTTGATTTTTCGCGATTTTCCCGGCTTTCCCGGCGGGCGTCGGCTTTGTCCCTTTCAACGGGAGCGGCGCCGGCGTGCTTGCTGGCATTTCAATTGGTAAGGCCTGTTCTACGCGAACAAGTAAATTCTCGCTTGGTGGTGGCGTGCCGCTGGGCGTGATTCCGGGAATAGCAATCGTTCCGGGCGAAGTTGGCTCGTTTTGACGCAATTGTGCGTATCGATCTTCAGCTGCCCGCAATTCCTCGCGTTTAAACAGGGGCCAGCCGGCAGCCAGGTTCAAATCCAGTGGGGGCTCCAGAGTGAAGGTCCCGGTACCGCGCGTGACAGCATAGGTTCCGTAAAGCAAAGGCATCGCCGTGATCAGGACACGGCCGTCGGCGCTGCGATCGGCGTGAATCACTGCCGAAATATCGTGTGTTCGTTCGAGCTTAACTTCCAGACCAGGCGCAAGTGTCTGGCGCATGAGCGGAATGTCTCGCCGATCGGCCGGATAAACGTGCTCGAGCAGGACTTCCCCGTTATCGATAGCGGCAGCGAGCGCCACGATACCGGAAGTGAAAACGTCTGCCGCGCCAAGTTGGTGAACGTCGATAATACGGAAGCGACCGACAACGTAGGGGACCAGCCCGTGAACTTGCTGGAAATTGCGAATGTAATTGCGTGCCAGCTCGCTGTTGGCCTTGGATAATTCCGCTTCGCCCAACGGCGCGTAGCGATCATGCAATTGTTTGGGATTGAGAAATTCGCCGGCGGGTGCGGCGGTCAATTCAAATCGCCGCGGCGGGTCAATTCGATGTAGTTTTTTTAATAACCGATAACTGTCCGGCCGTTCCGGTTGCCAAAAAACATAGAAACTTCCCAACCAGGCGACAAAGGCGAAGGCGGTGAGCAGAAGAATTGCCAGCGTCCAGGCGAAGTAATTCGTCCGCTGCCGGGGACGGCCATAAGGCGTTTCGTAGCGAAAAAATTCCTGTGCCATCAGCGAAGTTCGCTCACTTTAGAGTGGGCGCGCCGGTTCGAAGGAGGAGCCGCAGCCGCAGATGCGCGCGGCATTCGGATTAACGATCTGAAACCCAGCGCCAGTGAGCGCGTCGCGATAATCCAGGGTCGATCCGCGCAGTAACTGCGCGCTCTCTTCATCGACAAAAAATTTCACGCCGTCGCGCTCAATTACGGCATCACCGGGGCGACCAGCTCCGAGCGTCATCTCGTATTGCAGACCGGAACAGCCGCCCTTAGCAATCCCGATGCGCAATCCTTTCTCAGCGGCGTCCACGCCCACCAGTGTTCGCAGTTGCCGCACCGCGCTTTCGGTAATCTCAATCATTCACTGAAGGAAACGTACGATCCACCCCTCTTAAGTCAATGAGCAGGCGCCTTGCCTTATCTGGACGAAAAGTGTCGCGAATAGCCTGACTGACAAATTCTTCTCCATTAGAAAGCGAAAACTTGTCCTGAGCGAGCGAAGCGAGTCGAATGGATCTAAGATCAGAAGTCCAATGAGCCGGATCAAACTTCTTCCCGAAACTCTCGCCAGCCAGGTGGCCGCGGGCGAAGTGGTGGAGCGGCCTGCCTCGGTCGTGAAGGAACTGGTCGAGAATAGCATTGATGCTGGTGCGCGCGCGATCGAGGTCGGGATTCAGCGTGGCGGAATGTCGCGCATTCGGGTGGTCGATGACGGCTGCGGAATGGATCGGGATGACGCCCTGCTTTCCCTCGAACGGCACGCCACGAGCAAAATCGCTTCCGCGGCTGATCTCGCAGCCATTAGCACACTTGGTTTTCGGGGCGAAGCATTGCCGAGCATCGCCAGCGTTTCACGCCTGCGGCTGAGCACTCGCGAACCCGGTGCGGTCGCCGGCACGGAAATTCTCGTAAACGGCGGACGGATCGAGACGGTGCGCGACGGCGGCGAAGCCCCTGGGACGCAGATCGAAGTGCGTTCGTTGTTTTACAATGTGCCGGCGCGCCGAAAATTTTTGCGCTCCGAAACGACGGAAGCGCGAAATATCGAGCATCAATTTTTTCTGCAAGCGTTGGCCCATCCCGAAATTGGCTTCACCCTGGTGCGGGAAGATAACATTGCGTCGCAATTGCCGATAACGACCTCGCTGCGAGACCGGATCCGCGATCTCTATGGTGCGAAGCTCCTCGACGACTTGCTCGAAATTTCCCTTCGTGATCGGCGTGGTATTCAGGTTCATGGCTGGATCGGTCGCGCTGGGGTGAGTCGGCAAACGCGAGCACAACAATTCGTTTTCGTAAACGGACGCGCGATTGACAGCGGAATCCTCTCTACCGCCTTGCGCGAAGGTTATCACACCGCTCTCATGCGCGGACAATTTCCGGTTACGTTTCTGTTCGTTGATCTGGATCCACGTGAAGTAGACGTCAACGTCCATCCGGCGAAACGCGAAGTTCGTTTTCGCGATCCGGCCAGCGTTCGCGAGGCAATTGTCGAGGCGGTGCAACGCACGCTCGAGAGCGGTCGCGTTGAGTGGCAACGAAAATTTAATGCACCGGCTGCACCCGCAGCGGGATTGCCGCCGGGACCTGCTGCAACTCGGCCAGATGGAGGGACGACCTCCGTGTCGTCCCAAATAGTGGGACGGGACACCGCCCGTCCCTCCAACTTTGCACCGCTCGATCAAGCGAGTAGGGCCGATTCACTGAATCTTCCGCGACCGATTGATGGCAATCGTCCTGAACCGCAAATCGAACCGCGGCGTGATCAGCAATTTCAGATTATCGGCGTGCTCAACCGTCTTTACGTGCTGATGGAAAATTCCGACGGGCTCGTTTTGGTGGATCAACACGCCGCGCACGAGCGAATTTTGTTCGAGGAATTGCGCCGACGGATGGAAGAGCAGGGAGTGCCGTCGCAGCGCATGCTATTGCCGCAGATCTTTTCGTTGCCGCCGCGCGATGCGGAATGGGTCGAACGTAATGTCGCAACGTTGCAGAAAATGGGAATTGGAGTTGAAAACTTCGGCGCCAACAGTTTTCGGGTCGATACCCTGCCAGCCTTTCTCGAAATCGCGGACGCTGCAGGATTCTTGCGCAAAGTGATCGACGAATTAATAACGACCAGCCGCAGCAGTTCACCTCTGCGTCTGGGTGAAGACATGATCGCGAAAACCGTTTGCCGTCACGCCGTCAAAGCCAACGATCCGTTGCGTTATCCCGAAATCGAGAAACTAATTCGCGACTTGCTGGCCTGCGATCTGCCCTACTGCTGTCCCCATGGCCGGCCCACCATGATCCAAATTTCGCACGCCGAATTGGAAAAGAAATTCGGGCGAAAAGTCTAGAATGACCGTGCCGAGAATTGGAGTTGCCTCCAATCCGCGCTTCCTATCCGGGCCGTTCTGCAACTCGCGAAAGGCGTTTTACAGCCCCCTTTCCCCTCATAGATTTCCGAATGTCAGAGCGACTCCTTGTTACCGGAGCGGGCGGCTTTATCGGGGGCCATCTCGTCGCCAATTTACTGCGCGAGGGTAACGAGGTGCGCGCGGTCGATATCAAGCCGTTGCAGGAATGGTATCAGCTTTTTCCGGAAGCCGAAAACTTGCAGTTGGATCTTTGTGGCAAAGATGCGTGTGAGCGCGCGGTCCGGGATGTCTCATTAATCTATAACCTTGCCGCCGATATGGGCGGAATGGGTTTCATCGAGAATAACAAGGCACTTTGCATGTTGAGCGTGCTGGTGAACACCCACATGCTGATGATGGCAAAAGAAGCGGGAGTTTCGCGTTTCTTCTACTCCTCTTCGGCTTGTGTTTACGCAGCCGATAAACAAACCAATCCGAACGTCACCGCTCTGAAAGAAGAAGATGCCTATCCGGCGATGCCTGAGGACGGCTACGGTTGGGAAAAATTATTTTCTGAACGAATGTGCCGGCACTTTCGCGAAGACCTCGGGTTGGAAACCCGCGTTGCGCGTTATCACAACGTCTATGGGCCACAGGGGACTTATGCTGGTGGCCGGGAGAAGGCACCGGCGGCGATCTGCCGCAAAGTAATTGAAGCAAAGCTTAGCGGAAATCATGAGATTGAGATCTGGGGCGACGGCCATCAGACGCGCAGCTTCATGTGGATTGATGACTGCGTGAAGGGGACACAAATGATCATGGACAGCGATTTCGCCGAGCCGCTAAACCTCGGCAGTAGTGAACTCGTTAGTATCAATCAGCTAGTCGACATGGTGGAGGAAATCGGGGGCGTAAAACTAAAACGGAACTACAATCTGAGAGCGCCCAAAGGAGTAAACGGTCGTAACAGCGATAACAGGCTAATCCAGAAAATTTTTAATTGGGAGCCGGCGACAAAGCTACGCAATGGGTTGGAACCCACCTATCGCTGGATCTATGATGAGATGACAAAGGGTTCGCCGAAGGCGAACGCCAAGAACTGCATCAGCATCTCGGCATGATTGCCTGTCCGTAAAATACTTCCAACAGGGTAAAGACAAAGGGCAAGTTTGTCCGAAGGTTTCTTCGAAATCGACGGTTGAGGGCATCGCATCGTGCGGTTCCGAAAAGGTTATGTTCGATCAGTTGCCGCGAACTGCTTCGATCCCGCTAATCTTGAAAGAAGGCCGGTGTTCATGAAACCAGCTGGCGAGTGAACTACCAACAAAGCCGCAGATTCCGGTAACGAAGAGCTTCATCGCGAGAGCCGACAATGAGATTCGGTTGAGGACCAGGCAAAATTAATTTTGACCGTGGACACGCTGAAGATGACGCTCCTAAGATTGTAGCGAAAGCACGAACGAAAGGGTAGAGCTCTCACAGTGAACGATTTTCTTTTGTCCATTTTACTCGGGATTGTCGAAGGACTAACGGAATTTTTACCGGTCAGCTCGACCGCTCATCTCCGGATCGTTGAAGCGCTACTGCGTCTCGATCTACATGACGCTTATTGGAAGATGTACACGATTGTAATTCAGCTGGGAGCAATCCTGGCGCTGCCGGTTTATTTTTGGAACCGGATCCTGAAATTTCTTTCAACCTTCCCACGCGGCGCAAGCAGAGACCGCAACATCTTTACCCATCCACTTGGTCTCACCATTATCGCCTTTGTTATCACCGCGGTGCCATCGTTCCTTTTGAAAAAACAAATCGGGCAGAACCTGGAAAATCTTTGGGTGATGGCGTGGGCGCTGTTTATTGGTGGCATCATCATGTGGCTGGTGGACGCACTTTGTCGCAATCCGCACACGCTGCGAATGGAAGAAATGACTTTGCCTCAGGCAGCTTGGATCGGTCTTGCTCAGATTACATCGGCGGTTTTTCCAGGAACATCACGTTCGATGTCAACCATTGCGGCCGGTCAGTTAGCCGGCCTCTCCCGAAGCGCGGCGTTGGAATTTTCGTTTTTCCTTTCCATGCCGACAATGGTGGTTGCGACTGGTTACGATTTGCTCAAGACCTTGCGGCACGGCAGCGATGAAACAAGGCTCGCGCCTCTGGTCATGACCGGGCACAATTGGGTGGTGCTAATGATTGGCGCAATCGTTTCATTTGTGGTGGCGTTGGGCGTTGTTGCCTGGTTTATGAACTGGGTGCGGGCGCGCGGCTTCGCGCCTTTCGCAATTTATCGGATCGTTTTGGCGGTAGTGTTATTCGCGCTGCTAATGCGCGGTTTGATTTAAGAAATGGCTGCGACCGATGTTATCCTGCCCGATCTGCAAAGCTGCGTGCTGTGTGAGGACGTCCGCCACGAATTCAATGGCATGCAGACGCTGGTAGGCGTGATCAACATCGTACCGGCCCCGCAATTACCAATCACCTGCATGCGACTCTGCATTTGGTCGCGCTGGTGCAGCGGCGCGGGGAGATTCAAGCAGCGCTCACGCATCGTCGGGGTAGATGAGCAACAGGTGCTGGCGCAGGCGGAGGTGGATTTTGAGTTAAAGGAGATGGAAGGGCATGCCACCAACGTCCATTACTTTGGCGGGGTGCAGTTCCAACAATTCGGGCTGCATCACGTCGAGATTTATCTGCAGGACGAACTGCGATTGCGTTTTCCGTTGCCAGTGGTGCGAGTGGTAGCGAAGTGACAGGAAATCACGATTCGGCAGAAATGCCGATATAACAGGCTGGAAGCCCCGCGCTCCCCTTACGCAAAAGGGCGCTATGCCCGCCAAAGGAGCAGGATTAAGATTATCAGAAGCAATAATCCGCCGCCCGGGAAATAGCCCCAACCCGTCGGCATATAACCCCAGGTAGGCAGACTGCCGATTAACAGCAGAATTAGGATGATGAGTAGAATGGTACGCATATTTTGTTGAGACACCTTGTTATCGCACAGCGTAGCCAGAATGGTCTTGCGCGCGGAGCCGCCGCTCTTATCCTGTGACGCAAGTCCCGAATGCCTCGACCGAGCGCATCGGGACAAAATTTTGCCCAAAAAAAGTCATGGCCAACACGATCTTGATCGGTGCGCAATGGGGCGACGAAGGGAAGGGGAAGATCATCGACGTTCTTACCGCCGACGCCGATATCGTGGTGCGCAGTCAGGGTGGGAATAATGCCGGCCATACCGTCATTCATCGCGGCAAGAAATATATTTTGCATTTGATTCCGTCGGGAATTTTGCGGCACGGCAAAGTTTGCGTGATCGGCAACGGCGTCGTGGTCGATCCGGTCGCGCTGGTGCAAGAAATTAATGGCTTGAAGAAATTAGGCGTCCGCATTGATCGCAATCTTCTGGTGAGCGACGCTGCGCATCTGGTTCTGCCGTACCATCGCGCCCTGGACGAACAGCGTGAGCTGCGGAAAGGGGTGGCGAAAATCGGCACGACCAAACGAGGGATTGGTCCTGCCTACGGCGACAAGGCGGCGCGAACCGGCTTACGGGTTTCCGATTTGATGCAGCCCAGGCTGTTTTCAAAGAAGCTCGAAGCGAAAATGCGGGAGAATAACGCCATCCTGCGAGCGCTGGGGGCAAAGCCGAATGATTTTCGCGAAGTGAACCAGCAATATTTGGCGGCCGGGGCAGCGCTATCGCCGTTCGTGGCGAACACGGTGGTTTATTTGCATCGCGCCTTACAGAGCGGGCGCGAGATTTTGTTTGAGGGTGCACAGGGAACGTTTCTCGATATCGATCATGGGACCTATCCGTACGTGACATCGTCGAATACGACGGCCGGTGGCGCGTGTACTGGTTCGGGCGTTCCCCCGCACCGTATGGATCGCGTGGTTGGGGTGATGAAAGCGTACACGACGCGGGTGGGCGAAGGACCGCTCCCGACCGAAGACGCGAGTTTTGCCAAAAGATTGCACGAAATGGGGCGCGAATTCGGCGCGACCACCGGACGGGCCCGCCGCTGTGGTTGGTTCGATGCCGTGGCGACGCATTACGCCACGATGATCAATGGGATTGACGAGCTAGCGATCACCAACCTCGACGGTCTCGATGGAGTGAATCCGATTTCGATTTGTGTTGGCTATCGTTTGAACGGAAAGCGTCTCGATGTTCCACCGTGCGATTCTGCGCAATGGAACAATTGCGAGCCGATTTATGAGAGCATGCCGGGCTGGTCGGAACCGACGCGCTCGGCCCGGAAATTTTCCGACCTGCCGAAGCGGGCACGGGATTACCTCAAACGAATCTCAGCATTGACCGGCGCGAAACTAACAATCGTTAGTGTTGGGCCGACGCGCGCGGAAACAATCATGCTTTGAGGATGGCGGCGCCAAAAATCATTCCGCGACACATTGCCATCATCATGGATGGCAACGGTCGCTGGGCCAGGCAGCGTGGCTTGCCGCGGATCAAAGGCCACGAGAAGGGGGCGGATGCAGTGCGGGAATGTGTGGAAGGCTGTGGCGAATTAAAAGTGGAATACCTGACGCTCTACGCTTTCTCGGCCGAAAACTGGCAGCGACCGAAGAGCGAAGTCTTCGCCTTGATGCGGCTGCTCGAAAAGTTTTTGAAGGACAAGACGCCGGAGCTGATCGAGAAAAATGTTCGACTACAGGCAATAGGAAGGCTGACCGATTTACCGGACAACTGTCAGAAGCGTTTGCACGAATCGATCAAACGCACTGCGTCAAACAACGGGCTTACGCTGATTCTCGCGCTCAGTTATGGCGGACGCGACGAGATCATCGATGGAATTCGCAGCTTGCTGCGTGAAGTCGAGGCCGGTCACATCGATCGGGCGATGATTAATCCGGAGATGTTCAGCAAACATCTTTACACCCGGTATTATCCAGACCCGGACCTGCTGATTCGCACCTCCGGTGAAATGCGGATCTCCAATTTTTTGCTCTGGCAGCTTTCTTATACCGAGATGTATGTGACGCCAAAGCTGTGGCCGGATTTCACGCGCAAAGATTTGTTTGCGGCGGTCGACGATTTCGCGAAACGGCAACGCCGGTACGGCGGGGTGTGATGGATTGTGACCGGTGATCGATGAAAGGTGATCGCGCCTTTCTGGCAGGCGGCGCTCGCTGTGGCGCGTAGGCATTCAGGGTAGCGCACACGTCTCGCGTGTTGGCGATTGCGTCCTCGCGATCGCGGACTTTTCTGGGAAGACTGTTTCGGCGAGACGCCGAAACCAACATGCGAGACGCGTGCGCTACCCTGAGGAACTGAAGATGAATTTACAGCAACTCTTCCGCAACGGAATCCGCCAGCAATTTTCCGGCACGAGTCAGCGCGAAGCGATTTGCTTGGCGGGAAAGCAATCCATCGCTGATCAATCTCTCTGCCTGATTTTGGCCAATCGTATGGACACCAATTCCCTCGCGGGTGCGCAGGCCGAGCGCGACGTGCTCGGTCCGTTTCATCGCGGGAGTTAATTTTTCGATCGAGGCGACCGGCGATTCGTTAGCAAACAGGCGCCGGGCATATTCGTTATGATTGGCGACGTTCTGCCAGCGTTCTAATCCGCGCGTGGAAAACGCGCTCGGACCGATGCCGATATAGTCCGCGCCACGCCAGTAAGCGCGATTGTGCTCGGAGCGAAATCCCCGACGCGCATAATTTGAAATCTCGTACTGCTCGTAGCCAGCCGTCTCAAGCGTCGCCATCGCCAACTCAAGAAAACGTGTTTCCGTTTCATCGTTAACAGCGAATTCGCCGCGCTGAAATCGTGCGAGAAACTCGGTGTCCTCTTCGTAGGTGAGGCAATAGGTGGAAATATGTTCGGGCTGGAGCGCAATTGTCTTGTGCAAAGAATCGCGCCATTGCTTTTCCGTCTGCCCGGGCAGGGCAAACATCAAGTCGACGCTAATGTTGAAAAATCCAGCGCTGCGAAAAATATGAAACGAGTCTTCTGCCTGTGCTGCGTCATGCTCACGGCCCAGCAATTTCAATAGCTTGTTGTCCCAAGTTTGCACACCGAGGCTGATACGGTTGATACCCGATTCGCGTAACGTCACTGCTTTCTTTACCGAGACGCTGCCAGGGTTTGCCTCAATGCTCCATTCGCGCAACGCGCTCAGATCGAAAATTTCACGAAATCGCTCGAGCAAGTTCTTCAGTTGGACCGTGCTAAGAGCGGTCGGTGTTCCGCCGCCAAAGAATATTGTTTCCACCGTGAGGGGGAATTTTTTCGCAACTCGCCTCGCTTCCAAGACGAGCGCCTCACAAAAGCGTGCGACCTCCGTCGCGTTCCCGCGCGTTTTGTAGAAAGCACAGTAGGGGCAAATGCGAGCGCAAAATGGAAAATGAACGTAAAGGTGCCGGATCACGTTTGAGGGATGCGTCTCATTTTCGTTCATACGATCGTGAATCTTCCGGTTCTACCGAAGTTACATCTCGCGGATCGGATCGAGCTGAGCAACCTTTGGATGTGAACGAGCTCGAATTACTGAAACCGGTATCGCGTTCGTTTTATCTTTCGATTCGCTTATTGCCACGCGCGTTGCGGGAACCAGTCGCCCTGGCCTATTTGCTGGCGCGAACGGGCGACACCATTGCCGATAGCAATGCGGTAGCGGCTGAAAAACGAATCGAGCTGCTCGACCGATTTGCGCGTGCGATTGCGGGAAAAGATCAATCGATTGGGAAAGCATTGAAAGACCTTCTTCTTTCGAAACAGGACGGCTCCCAGTCTTCGTCCCGCAGTCGCGGAACTAAGACCCTGCAGGACCTATCGTCCGGGATAACCGAAGGAGAAGAGGCGTTGCTGGAATCAGCGGAGAAAATTTTGCGAGCTTTGAAAAATCTTTCGCGTGAAGATCAACGCGATGTTCGCGAATTGCTCGCAATCATCACGCGTGGTCAGCGAGAGGATTTGACGCGATGGAGCGGAGGACTCGCGGCGCTGGCCCACGCGCAGGAATTGCTCGACTATACCTATTTGGTGGCCGGTTGTGTGGGCGAATTTTGGACGCGTGTTTGTTTTCGCAAAGTGCAGAGTTTCACCGCACGGCTCGAAGCGGACATGCTCGAGCTGGGAACGAATTATGGCCGGGGGTTGCAGTTGGTGAATATTTTGCGCGACGCGGGAAGCGATTTGCGGGCCGGTCGTTGTTATTTTCCGGAAGATGAGTTGCGCGCAGCCGACCTTTCGGCGTCCGATTTGCTGGACGCTCCAGCTGCTTTTCTTCCAATTTATTCACGCTGGATCTCAGAAGCGCGCGCTGGGTTGGACGCGGGGCTGGAGTATGCTATCGCGATCAATCCAGCGCGAGTGCGCGTCGCCACAGTCTTGCCGGCCATGATCGGAGTGCGCACGCTCTCGCTGCTCGAGGAAAGCGGATTGGACGCTCTGCGGACGCGGGTCAAAGTCCCGCGCAGCGAAGTGCGTGGCATGATTGCGTCAACCACGATTACTCTTGCGAGCCAAAGCCGGCTGCGACGGGCGCGAGCACAGCTGTAGGGTAGTGGCTAGTGCGCTATTTCAGACTTTCGTCATCCCGAGCGCAAGCGAGGGACCTCGCCAACATGCGCAAGTTACACAAGTCGATTTGAGCGCTAATCTCCGAGTGTGAGGTTCCTCACCGCGAAAGAATTCGGGTTTCGGGATGAAATCGTTACGACCGTGGTCACAACCGTCGCTAAAGAAAATAGTTTCGCTGTCTCTCGCTGATCGGGCGGTCGAGTTCTTCAAGCACCGCCATCATGTCTTCCCAAACTTTGCGTTTCTCACCGGGCGATTGGTTCCGCAGCAAATACGACGGGTGATAGGTGATCATGAGCGGGGTGTCGTGATAGGAATGCCATTTGCCACGTAACTCACGCATTACGCCGCGCGCTCCGAGCAATCCTTCCACCGCGGTCGCGCCCAGCGCGACCATCACGCGCGGCTGAATGATTTCGATTTGCTCAATGAGATAGCCGATGCAGGTCTGCATTTCCTGGGGCGTCGGCGGACGATTTCCCGGCGTGCCCTTCGGCATGTCAGGACGGCATTTTAAAATATTCGCGATATAAACCTCGTCCCGGCTAAGGCCCATCGTTTCGATGATGCGAGTGAGCAATTGACCGGCTCGGCCCACGAACGGTTCACCGCGTGCATCCTCATCCGCGCCCGGTGCTTCACCGATGAACATCAACTCCGCATCCGGATTACCGACTCCGAAAACGGTTTGGGTGCGGCTGCGCGCGAGGTGCGGACACTTCGTGCATACGCAGACGCGATCGCGCACCTGCCCGAGCGAAGAGGCTTTGGCCGCAATATCGGGAACGTTTTGGTGGTGCCGCGACTCAAGCAATCGGTTAAGCGTCGCACTCGAAACGCGGAACGTTTTTTCCTGGGACTCACGAATTTCCTTCAGCGCTTCGAGAACGAGAGAAAGCGCGGGCTGAAGCACGGGCTGATGATGTCATCTTTGCGCGCGCGATCAAATCCTTTGATGATGAAGGCGTGAGTACGCGGCTAAATGATTACAATTACGAGCTGCCCCGGGAATTGATTGCGCAACATCCGCTGCCGCAGCGAGAAGATTCGCGCATGATGGTGGTGCATCGCGACCGGAAGAAAATCGAACACGCGCGTTTTGTTGATCTGAAAAAATTTCTACGCGATGACGATCTGCTTGTCTTGAATAACTCGCGCGTTTTACCGGCGCGACATTTTTCCAATGACGGGAACTTCGAGTTTTTGTTTTTGGAAAAAACTGCGCCCTGCCGGTGGAAAGCGTTGGTAAAGCCGAGCCGGAAATTTGGTAAAGGCGCAGCCGCTGTAATCCAAGGAGTGCGCGCGGAAGCGGGCGAAATTTTTGAAGATGGTTCACGGGAAATCACGTTGTCTGAAGACGTCGATGTGCAGCAAGGCGGTGCGATGCCCTTGCCGCCGTATATTAAGCGGTCGGCAGTCATCGACCCTCGCTACAGGGCAGAAGATGAAGCGCGCTATCAAACGGTGTTCGCGAAATACGAGGGCTCTCTTGCGGCGCCGACGGCCGGGCTGCATTTCACGCCGCAAATTCTGGGCATTCTTCCGCACGTTTTCATTACGCTTCACGTCGGGACGGCAACTTTTCGTCCGGTTAAAGTGGAAGACATCACTCAACATCAAATGCATCCCGAGCGATTTTCGATTTCGCCGGATGCAGCCGAGGCAATCGCGAATGCAAAGCGCGTCGTCGCGGTCGGAACAACAACGGTACGAGTCTTGGAATCTGTTCAGCGCAGTTTCGGGAAAATTCAAGCCGGCGAAGGCGAGACGAATACTTTTATCTATCCGCCGTTCCAGTTTCGGGTGGTTGATATTTTGCTGACAAATTTTCATTTGCGGCGTTCGACCTTGCTCATGCTGGTAAGTGCCTTTGCCGATCGCGAATTTATCCTGCGCGCCTACAAGGAAGCGGTGCGAGAGCGGTATCGTTTCTTTAGCTACGGCGATTGCATGCTGATTTTGTAATTGCCTCATACGAGCGTAATCAAAGGATCCGACCGCGAATCCTAACGGTAGCTCATCGGGATCCCTCGACTTCGCTTGCGATGACCGCTTATAAGGTGATCACTCAATATGCGGTCGCCCGAAAAACCCAAAGGCGAATTGGTTATTCGCACCATCGCCATGCCGGCAGATACAAACCCCAATGGCGATGTTTTTGGCGGATGGCTGATGTCGCAAATGGACTTGGGCAGCGGCATTCTCGCTTCGAAAACAGCGAAAGCGCGCGTCGTTACGGTCGCAATGGAGGGCCTGTCATTTCTTCAGCCGGTCGGGGTAGGGGATACGGTGACGTGTTATGCCTGGGTGGAAAAAATCGGGCAGACGTCAATGACCATCCCGGTGGAGGTTTGGGTGGAACGCTTCCGGGAACATGGCCGGCAAATCCTAGTGACGCGCGGCGTCTTCGTTTACGTCGCGCTTGATGATGCCGGTCGGCCAATTCCGGTGCAACGGGAAGGCAACTAGTTTTCGGATGTGGCTGGTTCAGCGCTTGCGGTAACGGATTCGGGTCCAGTGCCGGTCGCGATTGTTGGCTCGCTTTCCATGCGTGGCGGCTGAATTTTCGGCGAACGGGTGAGCTTTCGTTGCAGCTTCATCCGGTTGTAACTGGAGTGCCTAATATAACGGGCATAAGCAGCCTGATGCCGTCCGTTGGAGGTAAGGTAGGAACAACTGCCTTGAGCGAGCGCGATTAGGACGACGAACAAAATAAGGGGGATCTTCTTCACGACGCCTTCGCCAGTTGCGGCATGGGATGGACGGTTGCGATTTGCCCGATCCGCAACATCTCGGAAACCACGATATAGATTTTCAATTCACAAACTGCATTCTGTCGAAACAGCTCATTAATAGTGAAGCGGCGATCATTGGTGTAGTTCCAGATTCGTTCGGCCAACGGCTTCAGCTCCTGGTCCGCATCGCGCGGCCATTCAAAACTCGGGGCCAGCCGTTGGAGCAGCGTGTTGGGGTCAGGTGTCGTTTTCTTGAGATTGTGAAACTCATCGCGATGCCGCATGGCGGTAATAAGCATGTCGTTTGGAGATTGATTGATCTCCACCGATTGCAGGCATTCGGTTATTGGTTGCACCCCGGAGGCGAAGGAAAAACTCCCGGGAATATCGTCACTCAGAAAGAGCTGCCAGAATGCTTCCTCGCCGGTGAGCTGTTGAAATTGGCCGCTACGCAGCGCGCCGCCTTGAAAATAGAAGGTCGCCAGCCGCTCATTGTGTTCGTTCAACACCTCGAGCTCGCCGGTTTGTCCGGAACTAATGATGGTCTGGTTCACCGTAATCAAATCGAAGTTCGCAAGGCTGCCGCTCAGTTTCTGAGGTCCGCTCGGTCCGTTGCCTGCACGCACTTGGTGGAGCCGATGCGCCATTTGCTCGCACAGGAAAAGGAGAAACGACGGGACTCGTTGCGAAATCGCGACGAAATTCTCACGATTGAAACATTGCAAGCTGACGATTTCCTGGGCCCGCGCCGAACGTAAACGCGGCATTTTGCCAAGAGCCTCGGCAACACCGAAAATATCCCCGCGAGTAACGAAACTGCGCTCATCCGATTCGCCGGGAATGAGCTTGATTACCTCAACGACGCCCCGATTAACACTGTAGACTTCTTCGGCGAGCTCGCCGGTGGTATAGATCAATTCGCCTTTTTGCAGATGGCGCACGTGCGACAGTTCGCCGAGGGCCTTCAGCTCAATCGGCCTGAGCGTCGTGCAAAAGGAGAAGAAATCGCGACGGGGCACGGGCTTGACTACAGCAAAAGTCATGCAGGACGCGCGTCTAACTTATAATAAGCGGTTTTCATGCCCTCGCGACGTTGGCAATCAGGCCGGAGCGCGTTAAATCGAGAGGTGCTTGCTTACGTTTTTGAACGCTTCCCAAAATTTTCCCAAACCTTTTGCTATCGGGAAATTGCCGAGCTTTTCCACCAGGGCGTCCAGCCTGCAATCTTCTCACTCCGCAGGCCGGACTTCGGCCCGGAAACTACGTGGGACGATTCGATCACGTCGAGGGTGCACCAACTGCCGGAAGGCGATGTTTTTGCGCGATTGGCAGACGAGGCGTCAGCCAGTTTGCCAAAAGCGGCGCGGAAAACTTTACACGAATGGCGCGGAAAACCCGACTCACTTCGTCTCCATCAAGCAACTTACATAGGAGCGCGGCTTAAGAAAAGCGGGGTCCGGCATGTCCATACTCATTTCGCGGGCATGGCTGCCCGAACCGTGTTCTGGATCAGGAAATTCTTTGGGATCAATTACAGTCTTACCGTCCACGCCAACGATATTTTTGTTCCGCCCAATTTCGAGATCGGGCTACCCGAAATTCTCTCATCGGCCAGCGCCATCGTCGCTGTCAGCGATTTTGCTGCGAATCAGCTCCGGGGACGCTTTCCCGAAAACGCTGGGCGTGTGCATCGGATCTATAACGGGATTGACTGCGACCAATTTAAGCGAGCGCAATTCGAGCGACCGCCGCTAATTCTCTCCATCGGGCGGCTGATCAGTAAAAAGGGTTTTGATGTACTCATCGACGCCTGTGTTCTGCTGCGACAAAGGGGACACGGATTCCGCTGCGAAATTATCGGCGAAGGGCCGCTCCTTGAGGAATTGCAGGCGCGCATCCATCGGCAGGATTTGCGCGAGCACGTGAATTTGGCTGGACCACAAACGCAATCCGGAATCGCGGCGCGCTTGAGCCAAGCGACTGTTTTCGCACTGCCGTGCCGGATCGATCCCGATGGTGCGATGGATAACCTGCCGACTGTCATAATGGAAGCGATGGCGGCCAGGCTGCCGGTTGTTTCTACCGATGTCGGAGGGATTTCGGAAATGGTTCGCGATAGAGAAACCGGATTGCTGGTCGTGCAAAGTGATCCGGCTGCAACCGCTGATGCGCTTAGTCAGTTGATTGGGGACGTTGAGCTCGCGCAATCATTTGGCGGCAAAGGTCGCACGCGCGCGGAAGAAATTTTTTCGATTGAGAAAAACGTCCACGCGTTGCGGGAGATTATTGCGTTATAGCTGCCGCCGTGTCTCCGGCGGCAGAAATATTTTTGACGGCCCTGCCGCCAGCGACGGCGGCACCTACAGTAGCGCGCGAACTTTTTCGACGGCGCGAAGATAAACGTGATGCGGTCCGCCGCGCATCAGCTCTTCGCTCATTAATTTGACCGGATCGTTCTCCGCCGATGGCAGGACCTGGCGAGCTGGAGCCTCGCCTAATTTGCCGCGACAGACTTCGAGAAGATCGCCGCCGCTTGCCAGTATTACTTGAAATTCAATCTCACCCGATTGGGCGGTGAAAGAAGCGATTGGCGCGTCGCCTTTTTCCTGTAATTGGATCCGCACCGTTTTTCCATCGGAGTTTTCCAATTCAATTTTTTCGGCATTTTTCTCACTTCGAATTTCCCAACCGAGTTGCGCCCCGAGCCAGCCGAGAAAGAGAATTGCGGTCGAGCGAAATCCGTTACCAAAGATGATCGAGCCATTTTTGATTTCACGGAAATGATGATGCGAGCTCGGATGATCGAAGAACTGGGCGAAGGCGAGGCGGAAACGAACGAGCCGCGTCCAATTCAAATCACACAGTACGATACGTTGTTTGGCTTCGCGTTGCGCAGTCTCGACCAGGCGCATTTGGGCGTTGAAATCGCGCCAAGATTGGCTGTCGTAAATCAATCGATCGATCCACGACCAAAGCTGCGGATCCATCGGCTCAGCAAATTCCGATTGCCACCAAAGATAGAGCGGGAGATCGGAATCGAGTTGGGAAAAAACAATGCTCGGGAGGAATTTGACCGTCGCGCCTTCGAGCGAAAATGAAATTTGTTCGGAGCAAACTCGCTTGGTCCCGGCGCGACTAATGTGACAATGCGCGCTGATCCACGCCTCCATCCGATCGTTTTTGGCCTGCGGGTTAGCGCCGATGACGATTGCCCGACAAGCGTGGTTCTCGGTGATTCGCGCCAGCAACTGCGTGTTGCGGTTCAGCGAATCTGGATCCTCGCTGTAGACTGCGAGATTCATCAGCGACGCTCGCGTCATCGCGCCTTCGCCCTCGCTCCAAAGTTTTTTTAGCTCGCGATCAATCCGATCGATCGCGACTGGAAGGCCAAGCGAGATTGTTTCAGCGGTAACAGGCATTTTAATGAACCCCCAACTTCGTCATCCCGAGCGCAGTCGAGGGATCCCGCCATGCTGCCTTAAAGCTTCCGCAACGGGATCCCTCGGCTTGGCTCTGGAGGACGGGAGAAGCGATTCTCTTCATAATCGCCTCCACGCCCGTCCATCGCGAGCGAGAAGTTCATCCGCTTCTTCCGGTCCCCAGGAGCCGGAGGGATAAAATGTTAATGGCGGCGCGTTTTTCTCCGCCCATGTCTTTTCGATGGGGTCAATAAATGCCCACGCCTCCTCGACTTCATCGCGACGTGCGAAGAGGGTGGCGTCGCCGCTCATGGCATCGAGGAGCAAACGTTCGTACGCTTCCGGGCTGGCTTTGCCAAAGCTAGTGCCGTAGTGGAAATCCATCTTTACCGGCTCGATTCGCAAACTCGTTCCTGGAATCTTTGCCATCATCCGCAACGAAATTCCTTCGTCCGGTTGGATGCGTATGACGAGCACATTTTGGTCGTGCTCGGTGCTATCGCGATTGAATAAAACCATCGGCGCTTTTTTGAAGTGCACAGAAATTTCCGTGGCAGATTTGGGCAGGCGTTTCCCGACGCGCAGATAGATCGGAACCTCCGACCAGCGCCAGTCATCGATGTGCAATCGTAGCGCCACATACGTTTCAGTCTCGGACTTCGGATCTACTTTTTCTTCCTCGCGATAACCGGGAACGCTCTCGCCATTGATCGCGCCCCTGGTGTACTGACCGCGCACGACCAGCTTCGCGATTTCATCTGCGCGATAACGACGCAAGGAACGAACGACTTTCACTTTTTCGTCGCGAATGCTGTCGGCGCTGAGGTCGGTGGGCGCTTCCATCGCGATGAGGCAAAGAAGCTGCAGCAAATGATTTTGCACCATGTCGCGTAAGGCGCCGGCGGTTTCGTAATATCCGGCCCGGCCTTCGACTCCGAGTGTTTCGGCGGCAGTGATCTGGACGTGATCGATGTAGCGGGCGTTCCAGATGGGCTCAAAGATGGCGTTGGCGAAACGGAGAACGAGAATGTTCTGCGCTGTCTCCTTCCCAAGAAAATGATCGATGCGGTAAGTCTGATTTTCGGCGAAGGCATTCGACACGATCCGATTTAATTCCTGAGCGGAAGCGAGGTCGCGGCCGAAAGGCTTTTCAATGATGACCCGGGCCCAGCTGCCTTCGTTCGCTTTATTGAGTCCGGCGGCTTTAAGATTTTTCAGGATCGGTTCGAATTTCTCCGGCGCTGCCGCGAGATAAAATAAACGGTTGCCGCGGGTGCCGCGTTCTTCGTCGATCTTACTAAGGCGTTGCGCGAGTGATTGGTACCCCGATTCATCTTCGAACTCACTTTGATGGTAGAAAAGCGATTGCGAAAAAGTCTTCCAAATATCTTCGCGAACATCCTGACGCGAAAATTGTTTGGTGGTTTTTTCAAGTTCCTTACGGAACTCGTCGTCGTTTTTGGGGCGACGGGCGAAACCGCCGACGGTCACTGCCGGTGGCAATTCTCCAGCGGCGGCAAGATTATACAGCGCCGGAATCAATTTCCGATGGGTCAGGTCTCCGGTGGCGCCAAAAATCACAATCGCGCACGGTTGCGGCACCGCGCGGGTGCTCAAACCTTCGCGCAGCGGATTCGTTTGGTCAGAGCCCTTTGTCATGTCGAGCGAAGTCGGGATATCCCGCGGTGGAACGATAAGCTAACATATCGGGATTCCTTCCAGCCTTCGCATAAACCTACGGCGTGACAAGCGACTTCGCTCGGAACGACAGAGGGCGGAACACAGACTTCCAGTCTGTGCGCCCAGCGGACATTCTGTCCGCTGTCCCTTCAGCGGGTTACAAACCCGCTGGGCGCACAGGCCATAAGGCCTGTGTTCCGGGGAGCATACGCGCCTCGCGTGTAAGTTTCGGCGCCTCGCCGAAAAAATCTCTGGTGCACGGAAAAGTTCGCGATCGCGAGAGCGCCATCGCTCCGAGCCGGACTGGCGATAGCACGCGGGGCGCGTGCGCTCCCAGAGAGGAAGCGCGCGTCTACGATGGTAACGGAAACCGTCGCGTCAATTCGCGCACCTTGCCGCGGATCCGTTCAAGAGCGGCATTATCATCGCGATTTTGCAGCGCTTCGGCGACGAGATCGGCAATCTCCAGCATTTCTTCCTCACGCATGCCACGCGTGGTGACAGCCGGAGTGCCGACGCGAATTCCGCCCGGCTTGAAGATGGGATAGGTGTCAAAAGGAATAGCATTCTTGTTCACGGTAATGCCCGCTCGATCGAGAACTTCCTGCGCTTGTTTGCCATTGATTTCCTTCTGGCGCAGGTCCACCAGCATCAGATGATTGTCTGTTCCGCCGCTAACGATGCGATAACCGTGTTTGCTCAAACCAGCTGCGAGCGCTTTAGCATTTGTCACCACTTGCTTTTGATAGGCGCGAAACTGCGGTTGTAACGCTTCGTGAAAACAGACGGCTTTGGCCGCGATCACATGCATGAGCGGGCCGCCCTGAATCCCCGGGAAAACCATCGAGTCGATCTGTTTCGCGTATTTCTCCTGGCATAACACGATCCCGCCGCGGGGACCGCGCAAGCTTTTGTGCGTCGTCGTCGTGACAAATTGCGCGTGCGGAATCGGACTAGGATGCTGGCCGCCCGCGACGAGGCCGGCGATATGCGCCATGTCTATGAAGAGAAGCGCCCCGCAGGCATCGGCGATGTGACGCAAACGCGGAAAATCGAGCGTGCGCGGATAAGCCGAGGCACCGGCAGTGATCATTGCTGGCTTGGTTTCGTTGGCCAGTTTTTCGAGGGCGTCGTAATCGATCTGCTCGGTTTTTTCAGCCACGCCGTAATGCGTGACTTGATAAAATTTGCCGGAAAAATTCGCCGGATGTCCGTGGGTCAGGTGGCCACCGTGGGCCAGATTCATCGTCAAAATCTTGTCGCCCACTTTCAGGGTCGAAAAATAAACTGCCATGTTCGCCTGCGAGCCACTGTGTGGCTGGACGTTTACATGTTCTGCGCCGAACAATCGCCTGGCTCGATCGATCGCAAGCGATTCGACGGTATCGACATTTTCACAGCCGCCGTACCAGCGTTTGCCGGGATAACCCTCAGCGTATTTGTTGGTCAACACGCTGCCTTGCGCTTCCATCACCGCGCGGCTGGTGAAATTTTCCGACGCGATCAGCTCGATGTTTTCGCGCTGCCGTTTTTCTTCGGCAGCAACTGCGTCGTAAATCTCCGGATCGACTTTGCCTAGACCGCCACTAGGCGCGCCCAAACTCGGTTCAGTCGAATGCGAAATATCGCTCATCAGATAAGTGGAAGAGCCGCCGCTTCGCCCGCTCGAGCGCACGGCTACTTCGCTCTGTTCTACAAACGCGAGCACGCTGGGCAAGGCGTTTTTGATGGTTTCCGCGCAACTATTATAAACATCGCGCCCAAGTCCAATCGGATCGGGGACGTCACGCCAGCAGGTTGCGCCGGCCTCTTCAAACTCGCGCAACAGAAAAGTCTTGTCGGCGGCATTTGGAAAAAGCATCTGGATCGCTTCGACATGCGCCCCGGTCATGGCGAAAATATGGGTCGCGCGCTCGACTAATGCGCCGGTCAAGGGCTGGCTCCGCAGGTTGCCGATATTGGCGCCTTCCTCGGCGCAGACATCGACCGCGTGCGAACTTGGTGGCTGCCCGCGCACTGCATGCACGCCGGCGGACGCCACCTCAATGTCCTTGCGATTTCCCAAGAGACGGCGAAAAAGACCTTCCGCAATGGGACTGCGACAAACATTACCGGTACAAACGAAAAGGACGCTTTTCACAAGATGCGGCCGCGCGAACCTTAGACGGCGGCCAAGTACGTTCGCACAAAATTACGCCAACGCGACTGGGGTTTATCCGACTTATTTATGAGACGAGCGTGGAAAAAATTGCGCTACCGCCTGGAGCACATCGGCCTGTTGATTGCGGCTGGCCTTGTGCCTCTTTTGCCGCGGCCTGTCGTTGTCGCTCTGGCAAAAATATTCGGCGCTCTCGCCTCGCTCTTGGATTGCTATGGGCGGCGCATTGCCCTGGCCAATCTCGATTGCGCCTTCGGCCAAAAATATTCGGCTGCAGAAAAACGACGCATTGTTCGCGAATCGTACCAGCATTTCGCTCAGACCATGCTCGATCTGATGTGGAGCCCGCGGCTCACTCCCGGGAATTTTGATCGCTACATCGAGATGAGCGGGTTTCCCGCGCTCGATTCCAAACAAAGCCTGATTGTTGTCTGTTATCACTACAGCAATTTCGAATGGCTCAGTCTGGCCTGCGGATTTCGCGGTCGGACGGGCACGATTCTCGCCCAGGAATTTAAGAACGCGTTGCTCGATCCAATTTTCCGGCGTTGGCGGGAACAGTCCGGCCATGTCTTTAGCGCGCGCACGGGTGGAATTCTACGGCTTTACAAAACCCTTCGTCGCGGAGGCAATACTGCCATGCTGGTTGATCTGACCGTTTTCCCGGGTCCATCTGCCGTCGCTATTCGGTGTTTCGAAATGCACACCAGCGTTACTTCCGCTCACGCCTGGTTGCAGCAACGCTCAGGAGCCGCGCTTATCCCCGCCCATTGTGAGCCATTGCCGCGAGGACGTTACCGGGTTGTTTTTCATTCGCCGATTGACCTCGGGCCGAATGCAACCCCGCGCGAAATCGCGCAGGCATGCTGGAATTCATTTGAGCCAATCGTGCGCGCGAAGCCGGGACCGTGGCTTTGGATGTACAAACATTGGCGCTATTGCCCGAAAAATCCCGATCGCCCCTACCCATTCTATTCCGGGCCGAACGGGAAGTTGGAAAGAATGCTGGCGCAAAAATGATATCGTTTAATGGAAAAAGCCCGTGCCACCCCATCCAACGCAAAACCTTTTTACGCGGACGCGAGCAAAATTTTTAGGAAGTTGAGAAAATGCCGGAATTGACCACAAGCCAACGAGCCTGGCGCAGACAAGCCGGAAACGTTTCTCTGCCTGAAGTGCATCGCAGCGTCGTCGTCCCTGTGACCGCTTCGTTTTGGCGAAAGTTGTTCGCATTTTCCGGTCCCGGTTTCCTTGTCGCGGTCGGCTACATGGATCCAGGCAATTGGGCCACGGATCTCTCTGGCGGCGCAAGATTCGGCTACGCCCTGCTGATGGTCGTCATGATTTCGAATTTCATGGCGATCCTGCTGCAGCATCTCTGCATCAAGCTCGGCGTCGCTACCGGACGTGATCTTGCCCAAGCCTGCCGCGATCATTACTCGAGGCCGACGGTGTGGGCATTGTGGATTCTTTGCGAGATCGCAATCGCGGCGTGCGATTTAGCCGAAGTCGTCGGTTCGGCCATCGGCTTGCAACTTCTCTTTGGCATTCCGCTGGTTTGGGGATGTGTCATCACCGCGCTCGACGTGCTCGCTGTGCTTTATCTTCAGAACAAAGGCTTCCGTTACATCGAGGCGCTGGTCATCACGCTCATCCTAACCATCGGCACCTGTTTCGCGATCGAGTTGATTCTCTCGAAACCCAGCATCATCGGAGTTGCCCTCGGCTTCGTCCCGGGCCCGCGCATTATCCTGAATCAGGAGATGCTCTACGTCAGCATCGGCATCCTGGGCGCAACAGTGATGCCGCATAATCTCTATCTGCATTCGTCCATTGTGCAGACGAGGAAATTCGAGCAGACACCTCGGGGCAAGCGTGAGGCGATCAAGTTCGCCACCATCGATTCGACGGTGGCCCTGATGTTCGCTCTATTTATTAACGGCGCGATCCTGGTTTTGGCTGCTTCCGCCTTTCACTGGTCCGGTCATCAGAATGTAGCTGAGATTCAGGACGCCTATAAATTGCTCAGCCCTCTTCTGGGAGTCGGTTTCGCCAGCGTCCTCTTCGCCGTCGCACTTCTCGCTTCTGGACAAAATTCCACCCTTACCGGAACGCTGGCGGGACAAATCGTGATGGAAGGTTTTCTTAACTTTCGCATCACACCCTGGGTGAGACGATTACTCACGCGTCTGATCGCCATTATTCCGGCCGTGCTCGTCATCGGCATTTTCGGCGAAGGAAAAACCACTCAGTTGCTGGTGGCGAGCCAGGTTGTGCTCAGCATGCAACTCGGTTTTGCGGTTTGGCCGCTTATGCGATTCACCGGTGAGAAGGCCAAGATGGGCGAATTTGCCAACGGACTTGTGGTGAAAATTTTTGGCTGGATGACAGCAATCATCATCATTTCACTCAATGTGAAATTACTCTTCGATACTTTTATGCCCGAGCCCGTGCTTAAAGCCTTTTATGGTTTTCTCGGAATACCGGCTCCCACTCAATAAGTCGCGGTTATGTATCAGCAAATTCTTATTCCACTTGAAAACAGCTCTGCTGACGAAACGATCCTGGCTCACATCAAACCGCTGGCTCGCCTGACCAACGCACGCATTCACCTTGTTCATGTGGCGGATGGCTGGGTCGCGCGCAATTTCAATCAGCTGCAACTGGCCGAAAGCGAAGAGATGAAGCAGGACCGACTTTATTTGGAAGAACGGCAGCGCGAGCTGATAGATGACGGTTTTTTCTGCGATGCAGTTCTCGCCCTCGGCGAACCATCAGACGAAATCATTAAACTGGCCCGCGAAAAGGATATTGATCTGATCGCCATGACCACACACGGCCATCGCTTCATCAGCGACATCCTCTACGGCGCTACGGTGGACAAAGTGCGGCACGCCGTGGATGTGCCGGTGTTGCTTTTGAAGGTAAAAAATTAGGCGATCTTTCCCAGCACCGCGCGCGAGACTTGCCCTGCTTTGCGCCTACGTCTACTACAGACGCGCGTGAAAGTGCTTCTCCTAACCAACGAATATCCGCCCTGCACTTACGGCGGGGCCGGAGTGCATGTGGAATATTTGTCGCGCGAACTGGCCAGGTTGATGCCGGTAGAAGTCCGCTGTTTCGGCGATCAAAAGGTCAAGTCCGGTAATCTGACGGTGCGCGGTTTTCAATTGGACATGTCCGGCTGGAATTGTCCGAAAGAGCTTCGCTCAACTCTGGGCGCAGTCCAACGCTGCGTCGATTTTAACGCCGCCGGCATCGATGCCCGGATTGTGCATTGTCATACCTGGTATACCCACTGGGCCGGAATTCTCGCGCAAAAGAATTACGGCATTCCGCTCGTCATTACGGTGCATTCACTGGAGCCGTTGCGCCCTTGGAAACGGGAACAGCTAGGCGGCGGGTACGATTTTTCGCTCTGGGTAGAAAAGACCGCGCTCGAAATGGCGGATGCGGTCATCGCCGTTTCAAACGAGACCAAGGCCGACATTGCGCGCCTCTTCAAAGTAAAGAAGGAACGCTTACATGTGATCTATAACGGGATCGATCTCGATGAATATCGCCCGGTGAAATCGAAGGATGCTCTCCGCAAATTCGGGATCGATTCGGAAAGACCTTATCTCTTGTTCGTCGGTCGGATTACGCGCCAGAAGGGCATTATTCATCTTGTGCGCGCGATCGAGTTCATGGACAAAAATTTCCAAGTGGTGCTTTGCGCAGGCGCCCCCGACACGCCGGAAATCGCTCGAGAAATGAAACGAGCGGTTGAGCAGGCGCGGCGCGCGCGCGACGGCATAATCTGGATCGACCAGATGCTCGACAAACCGAGTGTGATTCAATTCTACTCGCATGCGGCAGTTTTCTGTTGTCCATCGATCTACGAACCGTTTGGCATCATTAATCTCGAAGCCATGGCCTGCGAAACCGCGGTGGTTGCGAGCAAGGTTGGGGGAATCAAGGAAGTCGTAGTAGATGGCGAGACCGGTTTTCTCGTTCCACTCGCGCAAATGAAAGAGAGCCCGTTTGAACCAATTCACCCGGGAAAGTTCGAACGCGATTTGGCGGCGAAGATCAACGAACTGATGCGGGACGAAAAGTTACGCGAGCGTTTCGGCAAAGCCGGCAGGCTAAGGGCGGAAGAGACGTTCAGTTGGCGCGCGATCGCGCGGGAAACGAAGTCGCTCTACCAATCGCTTGTCGCAAAGAAAGTCGCCGCATGAAAATGGGATGTTTGCCGTCAGCGCGCTCTCCGAAATTGCGGTGAAAGCGACGCAAATTACCGGGCCGGCAGCTGGGCAGGAGTACCTACGGTTCTTTTTTAATCCGGTGGGATGCATTTGCCGCCCTTATTACCGGCACGGTCCAGTCACCGCACTTGGTCGGGTAGCATTGAAACAACCGCGCGATTCGTTGATTTTTGCAATCGGCCCGGAATTCAACCGCCTGCTCTTTAGCGATCCAGATCTATTCCGACCGACCGGTTTAATCTTGCCCGCCCCGAGGGAGTCGGCCCAACGCCGCGTCCACCTCGTTAATCGACGGCGCCGGTGATGAAGAAGAACATCCTGACCGGCGCGCTCGCAGCCCGCGAATACATTCAGTTCTTTCGCGACCCGATTGGTTGCATGCGCACGTTGTATCGGCAGCGCGGAAAGCTGGTGGCACTTGGCCCGATTGCGTTTGGCGAACCCACTAAGCTGCACGTGCTTGCAATCGGACCAGAATTTAATCGGCAGGTTTTAGGCGATCCCGCGAAATTTCGCACTACTGGTCAATTCATTCACGGCCCGAAAAACTCCGCGCAACGCCGTATTCGCTTCGGTCTCACGCGGATGAACGGTCCGCAGCATAAGCAGCAACGCCAACTCATCCTGCCGCCGTTCCATAGGAAAGCCGTCGCCGGTTATCACGATTTGATCGTTGCACTCGCAAAGGAAGGCATCGGCCAGTGGAGGACGGGCCGGCGCGATGTTTATGCCGATATGCGCGCGGTTACGCTACGGATCGCGAGCGCCGTGCTATTCGGCCACGAAGCGAGCGATGCTTATCGGATCGCACATTTGCTGGAAATTTGGGCGCGCCGAAACTTTTCCGGACCGGTCTGGCTCTTTCCGATCAATGTTCCCGGCACGCCATATCATCGGTTGCTCAAGCATGCCGAGCGAGTAGAACGCGAGATTCTTGCACTGGTGGAGAAACGCCGGCGCGATTCCGCTGATCGCACCGATGTGCTTTCCCTCCTGATCCAGGCGCGTGATGATGAAAACCGTGGCATGACTGACACCGAGTTGGTCGGTCAGGCGACAATTCTTTTCGGAGCCAGTTTCGAAACCACCGCCAGCACGCTGACATGGACGGTCTTCCTTCTGGCACAACATCCCGCGATCATGGGGGAATTGATGGATGAACTTGATCGCGTGCTCGATGGTAATGCGCCAACGCGCGATCAACTGGCGCAGCTTTCATTTCTCGACCGCGTCATCAAGGAAAGCATGCGTATTTTGCCACCGGTGCCGTTTACCATCCGCGCGGCGGATGACGATGCCATTCCAATGGGATCGCTTACGCTCAGTCACGGCACCCGCGTGATTTGCAGCCATTTTCTCACCCATCATTTGCCGGAAATTTATCCGGAACCGGAAGTCTTCCGTCCCGATCGCTGGCGAGACATTGATCCAACGCAATATGAGTACATGCCTTTTAGCGCTGGGCCACGCGCCTGCGTAGGTGCGATGTTTGCGATCCAGGTGCTGAAAATTTCGCTGGCCATCATGCTGCAAAAATTCCGATTCACTGTAGCACGGGGCGCGCGCATCGATCGCGTTGTTCGCATCACCATGAACCCGCGATATGGCATGCCGATGCTATTAACGAAAAACGATCGCCGTTTTCAGAGCAGCGAAGTGCGCGGTCAAATTCACGAGATGGTGAAGTTGCCGTTGCAACAAGGGTAGGGACGGATCTCCGAGCCGTCCCCTAATTTTTTGACACCCCGGAGGCGTGTCCTTCCCTTTGACAGGATACCGATGCAACTCTGGTCGCTCTGCACCAGTCGCTCACTCTGGTGCGAACCATTCGGCGAAGGCATCCCAGCTTCGTTGTTGCGAGAGCTTTCCTTTGTGCGGACGCCATCGCAAACCGCCGACGCTAATTGTGAGGGTGCCAAGCTTTCGCCGATTCTTTTTCCACTTCTCCCACACTTCAAACTTCACGCCGGGTTTCCCTACCGCCACGTGTTCCTTCATCGTTGCCGAAACCCATTTGGTGGGGCGACCCTGCTGGCGACCTTTCATAACTGTTCAGTGACCAAGGGAGCTAACGATAAACAGGATGTAAATAGCAACCAAATTCGACGGACCAAGAGTCGCTTGTTGCCGGCGTAAAAGCGTCTAGCCCAGAAACCCATGGTTGAATCGTGATGGTAGAGCAACCGTTCGTAGTGCCCGAGATCGAGATCCGTCTCCGCGCCGCTGCGAGGTGCCTCGCTTGCGCTCGAGATGACGGGGCAGGGATGACACCGGGGGTTCACGGTGGCAGTGTCTCACGTCGTGTTTGTCGATCGCATCAAAATTTTTGCGCAGGCCGGAAAGGGCGGACGGGGGTGTGTCAGTTTTCGGCGCGAAAAATTCGTTCCTAAAGGGGGACCGGATGGGGGTGACGGCGGACGCGGCGGCGATATTATCCTGCAGGCTGATCAACACACGGACCACCTTGCTCATCTTTTCTATGAGCCTATTATCAAGGCGAAAAGCGGCGGACACGGGCGCGGTAAAAAAATGCACGGCAAAAATGCGCCGCACAAAATCGTAAAGGTTCCGGTTGGAACGATGATTTATCAATTGCGCAATGTGGATGGCGGAGGGCGGATTGAAGACGAGCAACCAGATGATGCGATTCCTGGCCTCGAAGGTTCGATCGATGGCAGTGAAATTAGCAAACAACCACGTGGTTCCACAGAAGAACACTCCAGGATCGAGCTCCTCGCCGATCTCACCCGCGATGGCCAGGAGTTTCTCCTCTGCAAAGGTGGCGCGGGCGGCAAAGGTAACGTGCATTTCAAAAGCTCGCGCAATCGCGCGCCGCGCGAATACACGGAAGGCGGCGAGGGCGAAGGCGGTCACTTTCTTTTCGAGTTGCGTTCTATCGCAGACGCAGCGCTGGTCGGTTATCCCAACGCCGGGAAATCAACATTGATCCAGCGGATCTCCGCTGCCCGGTCCAAGATCGCGCCTTATCCATTTACCACCTTGCATCCGGTTATTGGGATAGTGGAGCTTGGCGATTATCAGCGTGCAACCGTTGCAGATATTCCAGGTTTAATCGAAGGGGCGCATCGCAATCTTGGACTCGGTCATGATTTTCTCCGGCACATTACGAGGTGCGGTTTATTGCTTTTTGTTCTCGATATGGCGGGGAGCGAAGGGCGAAGTCCAATCGCTGATCTCGAATCGCTCCGCCGTGAAATCCATCTCTATGCTCCGCGTTTGTCGGAGCGGCCATGGTTTATTGTCGCTAACAAGATGGATCTTCCAGAGGCGGAGGAAAATTTGCGCGATTTCAAAAAACGCTTTCCCCAGCGCACCATTGTCGTAATTTCAGCAAAGGAGGGACGCGGAATTAACGAGCTTAAACGATTACTAAAGGAATGGATGGATCAGCACTCGGAGCTTGTAACCGGTCAGTCTTCGACCGGGGGCCGGACAGATTAACCATTAGACAAGATGCAGGACTTCGAACACAGTCAGCGGTTTCGCATGGCTCGACTTACGGTTGCTAGTTATTGCACTACCTTTTTGAAGCCGGAAATGCTGCACATTTACCGGCAGGTTACTTCTTTGCGGCGAACGCATACCTTCGTCATGACGAAGAGGATCGAACACCCCAGGCGTTTCCCCTTTGATGACATCGAACTAATTCCGCGGCCGCATCGGAATTTACTTCGCCACGGCTGGATGAAATTCGTCGAGCGTCGGCCGCCACTGATTTATCGGGGTGAGTATCAGATGCTGGTTTCGATTCTTGCTCTACGCGGGGCCGACATGATGCACATTTATTTCGGACACACCGGAGTGCATCTATTGCCCTTCATTAAGGAATGGAACAGACCGTGCCTGGTTTCGTTTCATGGCGCCGATGTTGCGATCAAGCAGGATGTTGAAAATTATGTAAAAAAATTGCGCGTTCTCTTCGATTCCGTCGCGGTCGTTCTGGCTCGATCGCAATCGCTGGCTGATCGCTTGATCAAATTCGGTTGCGCGCCGGAAAAGATTCGAATTAATCGCACCGGAATTCCGCTCCACCAATTCTCCCCGGTGCCGCGGGAATTTCCTACCGACGGCCACTGGCGAATCCTGCAAGCCTGCCGGTTGATCGAGAAGAAAGGCGTCGGATCGGCCATTCGTGCCTTTGCGATCTTTGCGCGGGAATTCCCCCAAGCCGAATTCATCATCGCGGGCAAGGGGCCGCTGCAACCGGAATTGCAAGCGCTCGCGCAAAAGCTCGGCGTTGCTCGGAAAGTGCATTTCTGCGGTTTTCTCAGCCAATCGGATCTACGCCATCTTTACGGACGCGCGCATATTTTCATTCATCCAAGCGAAACGCCACCTGACGAAAATCAGGAAGGAGTGCCGAATTCCATTCTCGAGGCGATGGCGACTGGCCTGCCGATAATTGCGACGCGGCATGGTGGCATCCCCGAAGCAGTCACTGAAAATCTCAATGGATTTCTGAGCGACGAGCGCGATATCAAAAGCCTCGGCCGTTCCATGGTAGCGCTAGCAAACTCCCCGGAATTATATGCGCGTTTTAGTGCGGCGGCGCGCCTGGCCGTGGCAGAAAATTTCGATCAGGAAATAACGAACCGGGAACTCGAACGCATTTATGAAGAAGTTTGTGATTCGGGGGTGGCGCAGGAATCGAAGCGTGGCGAAGTGGCATTGCCTGCACCGCTGATCGAAAGCGCAGTGGCGAAATAACTTGTCATCCGCGGAAAAGAAGCTTTGATAAGCGCGGCAAGCGCCCCAGGGTCGAGCGCGGGACCGTCAGGCTGGTCCCCCTCCAGGCAAATCGGGTTTTCGTTTGCTCAAAACGCACTCAATGTTTTTGCATCGCTATTTTCTTCGAACCAAGCTGGTTGCTCTTTGCGCGCTTGGAACTCTGATTGCACCGGCAATCGCGCTGGCGGCCGAACCGACCGAGCACGAAACTCTTTCTCTCAAGGCCGCGCCTCTCTTTCAGATCGGGGAATTTTCGGTTACGAATTCGATACTTGCCTCATGGATTGTCGCGTTGGCGGTGATCCTCTTCGCGCAGATCGCGACCCGAAATATCAAAACCGTCCCGACCGGTGCGCAAAACTTTTGGGAATGGCTGGTGGAAAGTCTCTATAATTTTCTCGAGGGGATCATCGGACGGGAGCTGGTGCAGAAAACGTTCTGGTTCTTCGCCACCATTTTCATCTTCATTCTCTTCACCAACTGGGCGGGACTGATTCCGGGAGTCGGGACGGTGGGTTGGGGACATGTCGATCCGACGACCGGCGCCTTTCAAATTGATCGCCCTTTGTTCCGTGGCGCCAACGCCGATCTCAACATGACTTCGGCGATGGCCGTTATCTTCTTTGTTCTCTGGCTTATTTGGGCACTTCAGGCGAATGGTATCGGAGGATTCCTGATGCACCTGTTTGGCCCAAAAGGTGAGACGTCCGGCGTCCTTAAAATATTGATGGTTGTCGTCTTCTTTTTGGTTGGTTGGCTGGAAATCATCGGAATTCTTTTCCGGCCGATTTCGCTCAGCTTTCGTTTGTTTGGAAACATTTACGCGGGCGAAAGTATTCTCGACGTGATGTCGCACATGGTCCCATATTTGGCCTGGCTGCTTCCTATTCCGTTTTACTTTTTGGAAATCCTGGTGGGGTTCGTTCAGGCCCTGGTCTTTATGTTATTGACCGCTATTTTCACGCTCTTGATTGCGCAACATAGCCCCGGAGAAGAAGCACACTAAATTTCGGCGGTCTCAGGGGAGATCGCCAAGATTAACCAAATACAAAAAACTATGATACTACCACTACTAGCAGAAATCGGCGGAAGCATTCACGTCGGCCTGGCGGCAATGGGCGTCGGCATCGGCATTGGCCTGACCGGCCTCGGAATGACGACAGCCGTTGGGCGGAATCCTGGAGCCTTCACGCCCGTTCTCGTGCACGCAATTCTCGCGATCGCATTGACGGAAGCGATCGTCTTCTACGCCCTTTTCCTGGTCCACTAGGAGACAGGAGATTGCACGTGGATGCGTTTGCACCGGCGGGACACTTTTAGTTTATGAATGCGATATTCCTGGCGACAAATCTCAGCGACACTGCGCGGGAGACAGGAGAAGCCTTTGGCTGGGATCCCAAGCTCTTTTTCTCGCAGGTAATTAGCTTCATTATCGTCGCCTATTTATTGAAGCGCTTTGCCTACAAACCAATCCTTGGTGTGCTCGAGCAACGCCGGCAGCAAATTGCGCAAGCTCATTTGAATGCGGAGAAGATCAAGCAACAACTAGCCGAGGCCGAGCAGCGTTACGCCGAGATTCTGGCGAAGGCCAATGCCGAGGCGCAAAAGATGATCGAGGAAGCGCGCACCAGCGCCGCGCATCTGGCCGATCGTAAACAACAGGAAGCCATCACGGCGGCGGAACAGATCCTGGCCAAAGCGCGCGAAGCCAGTTCGATTGAACACGAGCGCACGATGACGCAATTGAAACGCGAACTAGGCAGACTGGTAGTGGAAACAACGGCAAAAGTTACTGGCAAAGTTTTGATGCCGGACGATCAGCGCCGTCTGCAGGAGGAAGCGGCACGCAGTCTCTCCGCCTAGATCAAAAACAAGCACAATGCAGGTTAAAAAGGAAGTCAGGCAAATCGCGCGCGAAATGTTGCGGGCGAGTTTCACCGATGGTCAGCTCGATCGCGGTCGGATCGCATCGCTGGTCGATTCCATTTTGGCAAGAAAGCCGCGAAACTTCCTCAAGATCCTTGAATATTATAAGCGGTTGCTTCGCCTCGAAACAGAGAAGCGTCATGCCCGAATCGAGACCGCGACGGCAGTAGAACCGCAGATTGCCTCGCAAATTTCTGTTAATCTGGCGAGGCGCTACGGCACCGATTTAAGCACGGAGTTTGCGATCAACCCGGCATTGCTTGGCGGGATGCGAATTCGCGTCGGGAGCGACGTTTGGGACAGCAGCGTCCGTAATCGCCTGGAAAGACTTCAGCAACAACTTTGAAATTACCTAACGAGATATGAGTAGCATTCTTGAAGAAATCGAAACCAAAATCGCGGGACTGAAAACCTCGACCACCAAGAGTAACATCGGTACTGTCCGCGAAGCCGGCGACGGCGTGGCGCGAATCGAAGGACTAAGCGACGTAATGTTAAACGAGATGATCGAATTTCCCGGCGGCGTCTTCGGGCTCGCCCTGAACCTCGAGGAAACTGAGGTGGGCGCGATTTTGCTCGGTGACGCCACCAAGATATCCGAGGGCGACGAGGCAAAAACGACCGGTCGCTTGCTCTCCGTCCCGGTAGGGAAGGCGTTGCTCGGTCGTGTGGTCAATACCATCGGGGAACCGCTCGATGGCAAGGGCGACATCAAGTCGGAAACATTTTATCCGCTGGAAAAAATTGCCCCCGGAGTGATCAAGCGCCGTAGCGTGAGTCAACCGGTGCAGACGGGTATCATGGCGATTGACGCGATGATTCCGATTGGACGGGGCCAACGCGAGTTGATCATCGGCGACCGCGCCACCGGCAAAACCACCATCTGCATCGATACCATTATCAGTCAGGCGCGTTTAAACAAGGCGGCGGAGGATTCCAAGAACCAGGATTATCGTCCGCTCTATTGTATTTACGTCGCGATTGGACAGAAAAATTCCAATGTCGCCCGCGTTCTCGCTGTTTTGGAAAAAGAGGGTGCGATGCGCTATACCACAATTATTTCCGCGCCGGCCTCCGACAGCGCGACTAATCAATATCTCGCCCCGTTCGCGGGTGCGGCCATGGGGGAGTGGTTCATGGATAACGGGATGGATGCGCTTATTATCTACGACGATTTGTCGAAGCACGCGGTCGCCTATCGCCAAGTCTCGTTAGTTTTAAAGCGACCTTCCGGGCGCGAAGCTTATCCGGGCGATGTCTTCTATTTGCACTCGCGTTTACTCGAACGCGCCGCCCGCGTCAGCGATGAATACGGCGGTGGCTCGGTGACCGCGCTGCCGATCATCGAAACACAGGCCGGGGACGTCTCCGCTTATA
>Ga0207697_10000120_pt1 | contig 37164 bp, 36 predicted proteins | sample KBSSwiS5withPhiX_FD_184293 | JGI IMG/M metagenome (GOLD analysis project Ga0207697, IMG submission 184293) | Switchgrass rhizosphere microbial communities from Kellogg Biological Station, Michigan, USA, with PhiX - S5 (SPAdes) (version 2) | ecosystem: Host-associated > Plants > Roots >... | reverse complement strand
CGCGCACGTGCTGCGCCCGAACGGCATTCCCGTGCTGAAGGTCGACCGCGGCGGCCAGGTGACCTATCACGGGCCGGGCCAGCTCGTCGCGTACCTGCTGAGCGATCTGCGGCGCGCGCGTTTCGGCGTTCGCGAGATGGTAAGGCGCATCGAGGCAGCGGTGATAACATGGCTCGCATCCTGCGGCATCGCTGCAACGGGCAATGTCTCCGCACCCGGTATCTACGTGCAGCGGAACGGCACCGAGGCCAAGATCGGATCGCTGGGGCTCAAGGTGCGCAACGGCTGCACCTATCACGGCGTCGCAGTGAACATCGACATGGACCTCTCGCCCTTCGACGACATCGATCCCTGCGGATTTCCAGGGCTTGCCGTTACCGACGTCAAGGCGTTCGGTGTCGCGCGCACCGTGGACGAGGCAGGCACCGAGCTTGCGCCGTTGCTGGCCCACCGCCTCGTGCGCTCGTGGCGCGCATGATCGACGACGCGACGCAAGGCGAAGCGACACCGGCGGCGTCCAATGCGGCCGGCGTCAAGCACAAGGGCGGCGGAAAGACTGCACGCATCCCGATCAAGGTCGTGGCCGTGGAACGGCTGCGCAAGCCCGAATGGATCCGCGTTCGCGCGCCGTCGTCGCCGCGCTTCTACGAGATCAAGCGGATCCTGCGCGAGCACCATCTGCACACGGTGTGCGAGGAAGCGTCGTGCCCGAACATCGGCGAGTGCTTCGGCAAGGGCACGGCGACGTTCATGATCATGGGCGACATCTGCACGCGCCGCTGCCCGTTTTGCGACGTCGGTCATGGCCGGCCCCTGCCGCTCGATGCCGACGAGCCGATCAATCTCGCGAAGACGATCGCAGCCCTCGGCCTGCGCTATGTCGTCATTACCAGCGTCGATCGCGACGATTTGCGCGACGGGGGTGCTGCGCACTTCGTCGATTGCATCCGCGCCGTTCGCGAGCATTCGGCGCAGACTCAGATCGAGGTGCTCGTACCCGATTTTCGCGGCCGCCTCGACCGTGCGCTCGACGTGTTGGCGCAAGCGCCGCCCGACGTGATGAACCACAATCTCGAGACGGTGCCGCGGCTCTACAGGCAGGCACGGCCGGGGTCCGACTATGCGCATTCGCTGCGCCTGCTGCAGGATTTCAAGGCGCGGTTCGCCGATGTGCCGACGAAGTCCGGCCTGATGGTGGGCCTTGGCGAGACCGACGACGAGATCCTGGCGACAATGCGCGACATGCGCGCGCACGGCATCGACATGCTGACGATCGGCCAGTATTTGCAGCCGTCGGCGCAGCATCTGCCCGTGCTGCGCTACGTGCACCCGGACACGTTCGCGTCGTTCGAGCGCGACGCGTACGCGATGGGCTTCCGCCATGCGGCCGTAGGCGCTATGGTCCGCTCCTCCTATCACGCGGACCGGCAGGCCGAAGAGGTTCTCGCCGACGCGTAGTGCGCGTCGGCCGCAGCACGTTCAATCGATGCTTGCGGCCGGCGGAGTCGCTCCGTTGGGCCACAGGATCCACATCTTCCCCTGCTGACGCATCCGGCCCGCCTCGCGTCCGGCATCGTCGCCGAAGCCCCAGAAGAAGTCCGCGCGGATCGGCCCGCGTATCGCGCCGCCCGTGTCCTGCGCCATCACCAACCGTTGCAGCGGCGTGTCCGACAGCGGTTCGGTCGTGGCAATGAACGCCGGCGCTCCGAGTGGGATCGCGCGGGGATCGACGGCGATCGTGCGGCCACCGAGCAATGGAACGCCCAGGCTGCCGATCGGACCGTCGATCTGCGCCTCGAGCGAGCCGGACAGCGGAGGCGGCACTTCGCGAAAGAAGACGTAGCTCGGATTCTCGTCGAGCAGTTGCGGCAACTGCTCGGGGTGCTTACGGCCCCACGCGCGAATGCCCTGCATCGACGCTTCGCCCATCGTCAATTCGCCGCGGTCGATCAGCACGCGAGCGACGGATCGAAACGGCTGGCCGTTCTGGTCCGCGTAGCCGACGCGCATCACCCCGCCTTCGGCCAGTGCTACACGGCCCGAGCCCTGGATCTGGAGGAAGAACGCGTCGACGGGATCGGTGACGTACACGAGCGCCTTGCCGGCGACGTTCGCCTTGCCGCCGTCGATGTCAGCCCGTGGCCAGTATGGAACGACGCGGCGCCCTTCGAGTCGTCCGCGGACCCGCTTCCCCTTGAGTTCCGGATAGAGGTCCGCCAATTCGACGACGACGAGATCATCGGGCGGCGCATAGAGCGGCGACGGAAAGGCCGGACCGGGGTAGCGCGAGCCGCGCAGCAGCGGTTCGTAATAGCCGGTGACGAGTCCGGCGTCCGCGCCGTCGGTGGCCGTCACGCGGTACGGCGTAAGATTGGCCTCGAAGAACTGGCGAATTGCCAGCGGGTTTTCCGCGTCGACGATCTCGGCGGCGGCGCACGTCGACTGCCAGAGCGGACGCGTGCGCTCGCGCTTGACGAGTGCCGCGCAGCCGACACGAAACGCCGGCCACGCAGCCTCCGGGCGATCCTCTTTCCAGCCCGGCATCGCGTTGAAAGCGGTCGCGGTGAAGATCGGGCGTGCGGGTCCGGCGGGTGGCGCGACCGGCGACGGTGCGGGCGTCTGGCATCCGGCCAATGCAGCGAGCGCGCCGATCGTGAGCGTCCGGAGCGCCTTGCCGGTCGTTGCAGGTGAAGCAGCGTTGAGGAGTGCCATCGGTGGAATGGTTGCTGTTCGAATCACTGATCGCGTTCGCGATCCTGGTGGCGATCGTCGCGTGGACGATGGGCCCGCTTCGCAAGCGCCGCGCGCCGCGGCCAACGCCGCGCGATTCCGGCGCACCGCCGTCCGAATGATGCGCGCCGCGTGCGGCACGTTACCTACAATGCGACGCGTATCAGTGCAGCGTGCGGGGAATCGACAGCGTAAACGACGCGATCGGAACGTCGAACGCGAGGCCGTCCTCCGCGAGCATCTGGTACGAGCCGCGCATCGTGCCGACAGGCGTCGCGATGCTGGTGCCGCTCGTGTATTCGAAGCTCTCGCCCGGCTTCAGCACCGGCTGCTTGCCCACGACCCCTTGCCCGCGGACTTCCTGGACCCGCTGCTCGGCGTCGGTGATGATCCAGTGCCGGCTGACGAGTTGCGCGGCGACGCTGCCGGTGTTCGTCAACGTGATCGTGTAGGCGAACACGAAGTGACTCTTGTCCGGGTCCGATTGTTCGGCAAGGAACGTGACTTTCGGCGAGACCGTGATCTCGTAGCGTTTGCTCTCCGCCATGATGTTTCGTACGCAGGTTTCTGCGATTATAGTATCCGATGAAGCACACTTACCGCATTGCACCGTCGCTGTTGTCCGCCGATTTCGCGCGGCTCGGCGAAGAAGTCCGCGCCGTCGTCGATGCGGGCGCCGACATGATCCATCTCGACGCGATGGACAACCACTACGTGCCCAACCTGACCGTGGGGCCGCTCGTGTGCGCGGCAATCAAGCCGCACACCCGCGTGCCGATCGACGTGCACCTGATGGTGAAGCCCGTCGACAGGATCATCCCCGACTTCGCGACCGCCGGCGCGTCGTTCATCAGCTTTCATCCGGAGGCGTCCGACCACGTCGACCGGACAATTGGCCTCATTCACGAGCACGGCTGCAAGGCGGGGCTGGTCTTCAATCCCGCGACGCCGCTCGACTGGCTGATGCACACGCTCGACAAGCTCGACCTCGTTCTGATCATGTCGGTGAACCCCGGGTTCGGTGGCCAGGCGTTCATTCCCCACGCCCTCGACAAACTGCGCGCCGCCCGCAAGCTCGTCGATGCGGCGATGGAACGAACCGGGCATTCGATCCTGCTCGAAGTGGACGGCGGCGTTAAAGCCGACAATATCGAATCGATCGCGGCGGCCGGCGCCGATACGTTCGTCGCGGGCAGCGCGATATTCGGCGGCGGCGACTATCGTGCGAAGATCGCCGCGATGCGCGCCGCGCTGGCGCGCACGACCGGTTCCGCATGAGCGCCGCAGGGGCGCCCCAAGGCGCGACTCCACCCCCTCGGGGGCAGCGCAGCGGCGCAAGCCGCAAGCGTGGGGGGGTCTCATGATGACCGAGACCGAATTCCAGGCGCTCGCCGCACAAGGGTACAACCGTATTCCGCTCGTGCTCGAGACGTTCGCGGACCTCGACACGCCGCTTTCGCTCTATCTCAAGCTCGCGCAGCAGCATTACACGTTCCTGCTCGAATCCGTCGTCGGCGGCGAGCGCTTCGGCCGCTACTCGTTCATCGGCCTGCCGGCGAAAGTGCGGATCCGCGTCAAGGGCTCGCACGTCGAGGTCGAGAATGCCGGCGGCGTCGTCGAGCGCCACGACGGCGACCCGCTCGAGTTCCTGCGCGCCTTCCTGGGTCGCTTTCGCGCCGCGCCGCAGCCAGGCCTGCCCCGTTTCTGCGGCGGTCTCGCCGGCTACTTCGGCTACGACACCGTGCGGCACATCGAACCCAAGCTCGCGGGCCACGCGCCGAGCGAGCGCGGCCCGCTCGGCGACCTGCCCGACATGCTGCTGCTGCTGACGGACGAGCTCGCCGTCATCGACAACCTCGCCGGGCGCATCTACCTCATCGTGTACGCGGATCCGGGCGAAGCCGACGCGTACCGCAATGCGCAGGAGCGGTTGCAGCAATTGCGGCGCAAGTTGCGCACGCCCATCGAGATCCCGCACCAGACCGCAACCGAAGTCACGCGTGCCGAGAGTGCCGGGGGGCGCGAGGCATTCGAGGCGGCAGTGAGGCGGGCGAAGGACTACATCGCGGCGGGTGACGTGATGCAGGTCGTGCTTTCGCAGCGGATGGAGCTTCCGTTCTCGGCGTCGCCGCTGTCGCTGTACCGGGCGCTGCGCTCGCTGAATCCGTCCCCGTACATGTTCTATTACGATTTCGGCGATTTCCATGTCGTCGGCGCATCGCCGGAAATCCTCGTGCGCAAGGAAGCGTCGACAGTGACCTTGCGCCCGATTGCCGGCACTCGGCCGCGCGGCGCGACACGCGACGCCGACGAGCGGCTTGCCAGCGAGCTCGCGAGCGATCCCAAGGAGATTGCCGAGCACGTGATGCTGCTCGACCTCGGCCGCAACGACGTCGGGCACGTCGCGACCACGGGCAGCGTTCGCGTCACCGAGCAGATGGCCATCGAGCGCTACTCGCACGTGATGCACATCGTGTCGAACGTCGAAGGCAACCTGCCGGCGGCGACCACCAGCTTCGACGTGCTCGCAGCGAGCTTTCCGGCCGGCACCGTCAGCGGTGCGCCTAAGGTGCGCGCAATGGAGATCATCGACGAACTCGAGCACTCGCCCCGCGGTGTCTACGCTGGCGCGGTGGGCTACATCAGCTTCCAGGACGATATGGATCTCGCGATCGCGATCCGCACGGCAGTCGTTCGCGACGGCATGCTCTATGTGCAGGCCGGCGCGGGCATCGTCCACGATTCGGTACCGGAAACGGAGTGGCAGGAAACGCTCAACAAGGCGCGCGCAGTGCTGCGCGCCGCGGAGATTGTCCAGCTCGGTCTTGACGCGGAGTAATTAAACCGACGGGCGCATAATCATCCACCGGCCGCAGGTTTTACACCTGCTGGTAATTCCTGCCGCCGGGACGATTGCGCGCGCGGCCGTTCGCCGTTGATTCGGCGGAACATTTCCGGATCGTCCCCGCTGGCACGCGCGCTGCTCTATCGTTTACACCGGTAGAAGGCCCTCATCATGGACAAAATGGAATCCCGTTCCGACGCGCGCGCGTTCCTGCGTTCTGCGCAGGCGTTTGCAGCGCTCGATCAGCTTGAGCAGCATGTTCCGCGCACGTCGCGCGAACGCGTGCCGCCGCCGCTCGACAAGGCGCGCGCGCGCCAGGCCTGCGCGCCGATGGGGACGCTGCATTCGATCGTCGTCACGGTCAACGCGCACAAGCGGCGCCGCACTTGGTACATCGTCGATCCCGATACGGCAGTCGCACCCCAGTACGCTGCGGCCGGACTCGACCTCACGCCGGGCTGCAAGGTGCTCGTCGACGCCGAGTTGATGCGTCCCGTCGCGCTCCTCGACTTCGATCCTGCCGTCAGCGCCCAGGACAGCGATCCGATGCCGCACGGCTTCAATCCCTACTTCGACCTGCCTGCAGGCTGATTGCAGTGCGTGCGCAAACCCATGCGACATCAATCAGCCGAAGTTGTGGGTAGTCGCGTCCGGATTGGTTACACGCTCGATCTCGACTACGAAATATCCGGCCCGTCCGACTTCATCTTTCTGATCCACGCCGCGCGGTCGGCGCAACAGCGCGTTCTGGACGAATCGCTCTTGCTCGATCCCGCGGTGGACTGGCGCGTGGAGATCGAACCCCATTTCGGCAATCGGCTGTTGCGCCTGCGCGCGCCCGCCGGTCCGCTGCATGTGAGCTACCGCGCCCGCGTCGAAGTCGATCACTATATGGCCGAGCCGGCACATGTCGTCGCGACGCCGCTCGACCGCCTCCCGGCTGAAACCCTGCCATTCCTCTGGTCGAGCCGCTACTGCCAGGCGGACCAGGTCCAGCAGCTCGCCTTCCGCGAGTTCAGCCACATGCCCTCGGGGTTCGCGCAGGCGGACGCCGTGTGCAAGTGGGTGCGCTCGCAACTGGAGTTTCGCGTCGGTACGTCGACAGTGCGCACGTCGGCGCTGGAGACGCTCGAGCAGCGGATGGGCGTATGCCGCGACTTCGCCCATTCGATGATCGCCATACTGCGTAGCCTCAACTACCCCGCCCGGTTCGTCACGGGGGTCGATTACGGCGCCAGCGCAGAACTCGGACCGCCGGACTTCCATTCGTATGTCGAGGCGTACATCGGCGACCGGTGGTGGTTGTTTGATCCGACCGGCATCACGCCGCTCACCGGCCTGATCCGGATCGGAACGGGACGCGACGCCGCCGACGTCGCGTTTGCGACCATGTTCGGCCAGGTCCAGGGCCGGATGCCCAGCGTTTCGTTCGCGGCGGAGGACGATCCCGCTGCCGGCATCCAGAAGCCCGAGCCGACGACGCTTGCGGTTTCGACGTCACGCTAGCCGTCTTCACGCGTAGGACTGCCGGCGACACCAGACTCTAGCCGCGCCGACTTCATGAACAGTGCCGCGCCGACTGCACACCGAGTCCGGCCTCGCCACAATCTCTTCGCATCGGCGCCCCGTTGGCGCAGAAGTGTCGGAAGCTCGGGAGGGTGAATGCGCAAGCAGCAGACGAAGCAGGGGCAGCTATCGAGCCGATCGCCGGACTCCGGCAAGAGCGCTGATCAGCAGACCCAGAAGAACGTGCACGGCGAAGGCAACTACGCGGCGTCGAAGCAGTACAACGACGCGACGCGGAACTTCGTCAAGTCGGGTCGCGTCGACAAGGCCGCTCAGGATGCCGCTCCGAAGTCCGACGCCGACGCTTTGCAGATGCAGGCCGCGGAAGCCGAGGGCAAGCGGCATGCGAAAGGCGAGGATCCGGCGCTGAATCGGAAGAGCGAAAACTTAGCACCCGATGCTGCCCGGTCGCCCAAGCCCGGCGGCGAGGAGTGACCGATGGCCACTCAACTTGCGTACATGGACGCGCCCACCGCCACGATACCGCTGCTCGATGCGAGCGATCTGCCTTACGCGGACGACTGGGCGGTGTTGGAAGCCATTCAGGCCGACGGCGATTTTGGAATCGACGCCGAGCCGGACTTCGATCGTTTCGGGCGGTTCAGGGTATCCGCCTCGTTCGACGAGTAGTACCGCGATGTTGTCCTAAAACCGTAGGTCGCGGGTTGATCAACTCTGTATCAGGAGGTTTGCCATGTTGCAATACGCTGCGGTGTTCTTCGTCGTTGCGTTGATCGCGGCCGTGTTCGGCTTTACCGGCATTGCCGTCGGTGCTGCTGAGATCGCCAAGATATTGTTCTTCATCTTCCTCGCGCTGTTCGTCGTTTCGCTGCTCGTCGGCATGTTCCGACGCTCCCCGTAGCAACCCACGCGCGAATGCACTGGTTGAACGTTAAAACGAAGTAGCACACGGCAGGACCGTTTACCTCGAAGCCCCCCGAACGGCGAGTTCGGGGGGTTTTTTTATAGGCTGACGAACGGCTTGCCCTTGTTCGGATCCACGACGTACTGATAGAACGCCTCGTTCACCTTCCCCCAGTTCTTCAGCGATTTCATGTTGCCCATCCAGCGCGAGATGTTCGGATACGCGGCAAAGTTGCACGCGATCACTTCGCCGCCCAGCACCATCATCGCGCCGAGATAATCGGCGATCGTGATCGAGTCGCCGCACAGGTAGTTGTTGCGCGGCCCGATCAGGCTCTGGTCGAGGATCTGCAGCCAGCCGAGTGCCTTCTCCTTGCCGAATGCAATCGTGCCAGCCTGGACGATGTCGTCGGATCGGCGCAAGAACGGGAAGATCTGCGGGTAGAGAAACCCGTAGGAGAAGTCGCGGTAGAAGCCCGTGTTGAACCAGTCCATCCGCTCGTTGACTCGCGCCCGCTTGCGCGCGTCGGCCGGATAGGCAGCCGAGCCGTGCTTGTCGGCGAGATACTTGAGAATCGTCGAGCTCTCGGTGACACGAAAATCGCCGTCCTCGAGCACCGGGACCTGGTGACTGGGGTTGATCCCCAGGTATTCAGGCGTGTACTGCGCACCGGTGAACAGGTCGACGACCTGGTAGTCGAGTTCGATGCCGGACTCGTGGGCGAACAGCACGACGGGCCGGCTGGTCGTCGACACGGGATGGTAGTAGAGCTTCATGGAAATTTCCTTTTGCAACGAAGGGACGACGTTGAAACGCCGCGGTTCGCGTCGCCTGTTTCATGGCGGCGCGAACCACAGCGTCATGGTTTGCGATCGGGTGGCGTGGCGGCGATCGGATCAGGCGGGCTCGCGTCGCGAAACACGAATCCTTCCATCGATACCGTGATCTCGCCGGCGGGGCTGCTGCGCATGCAGGATAGCGTCGGATAAAACCCGGCCACAGCGACGGCCTTGGGCGACTTGATCGGCGTGCATCCGTTCGGTTTGCCCGACAGGTATTCGCGTGTGACCATCTGCTCGTAGAAGATCACCTTGCCGTCATACACGCCGTAGATCCAGCTGTGCGTGAACGGCTGTTTGTTGAATTCGGGCGCCGTCACGTCGATCAAGTGGTTGCCCATCGCCGGCACGACCGCACTCACGTCGCGAAAATCCGCGTGCACGTAATTGGGCGGCAACGGCTTGCGGCCGATCTCGAATTGATCGCAACGAACCCGTTCCGGCCCGCACGGTCCCGCCTCGATCGCAAAGATGTCCGCGATCGGAACCATGACGAAATGGATATCGAAGTGCGCGACGTCGTAGATACCCGGCGGAATGTGGCCGACGGGATTCCAGTTGAGCAGCACCCATTTGAATGGAATGTCCGCTCGCCGCGCGGCGGCGTCGGGCAGCGGAATCACGTGCTCGAACGTGTGGATGCATTGCGTTGCACCCCCCATGCTGCCGTCCCGGCCGCGATCCGTGCAGTGGTGATTGTCCGAGCCGGCCGGGAGCCCGTCGAGCGCCGCGGCGGGCATCGCCACGCCGATCGCCGTCGGCGCACCCCGGCTATCGAACTCGGCGTAGCTCGTCGCCGTTGCCTTCCCGAGCGGGACTTGCCAGCCCGGTGACCGTCCGCCGTTCAACGATGCGCACGCCCCCAAACCCAATACCGCCGCGAACAGCACGCACGCCACCCTATTCGTCATCGCTTACCCCCTCGGTTTGCGATCATCAAGGCGAGGTCAGCGGTGCCCCCGATACCAGTCTGCGGGCGCCGGCTGCACTCGAACGCTACTCGGCCAAGCGGTGCGCACGCTACGCCGGCGGCGGCGACAGGTCAAGCCATTCCCGATGACCTGGCCGAAGCCGAAGCCAGCCGATTCAAGCGCTTAGTCGATCGGCCGGCGAGCAGGGCCGGCTCGATCGACCGACCCCGCAGGGCTCGTGGCATCGTTGGGCGCCATTAGACTGATCGAGGCGCCGAGAGCCCAGTGGAATGAAGCTGAACGGTCGTTGTTACCAGCTATGCCGGAGACGGCGCTGGCGCCTTTGGGCTTGAAAACATCAGGAGGAGTCATGGCACGAGCACACCCGTGGGCAATCGCAGCTGTCGCCGCCTTGACGAGCATCGGCTCTGCGAGCAGCGCGCACGGCGCCGACGCGACGCTCGAACGGATCGCAGCGGGGTTGCGCGCCAACGAGCTCAAGTCGGTTCGCTACTCGGGAGACGGCGTGGGCTGGACGTTCGGGCAGGCGTACAAGCCCGGTCAAGCGTGGCCGAAGATCAGGCTCAATTCATGGACGCGCACGGTCAACTACGAGACTGGTGCTGCACGTGACGAGATCGTGCTGACGCGCGCCGAGGCGCTCGGTGGCGGCGGCTACCCGCATACGGGAATGCAGCGCAACGACCAGTATGTGTACGGCGATTTCGCCTGGAACCAGACGGCCGCCGGTCCTGCTCCGGGTCCGCGCTTCGTCGCCGAGCGTCTTCACGCGCTCTGGATCACGCCCTACGGAGTCGTAAAGGCCGCGCTGCGCAACAATGCGAAAGTCGGTACGGGCAAGGTCGGGAGCGCGTCGATGACCACGCTGACGTTCACCGAGCCCAAGCGGTTTCGCGCCGTAGCCTACGTCGACGGCGGTCGCGTCGTGCGCGTCGAGTCGCGCATTCCCGATGCCGTGCTGGGCGAGACCGATGTGGTGACCACGTACGCCGGCTACGCAGACTTCGGCGGGTTTGCATTCCCGACGCGCATCACGCAGACGCAGGGTGGACATCCGACGCTCGAGTTCGCCGTGCGCGAGGTCATTCCGAACGCGCCCGCCGACATTGCGCTTCCCGATGCGGTACGCACGGCCACCGAGCGGGTCACCGTCGACAAGGTTGCCGATGGCGTGTGGTTCATCTCCGGCGGGTCGCACAACAGCGTGGCGATCGAGATGAAGGACTACATGATCCTCGTCGAGACTCCGCTGAACGACGGCCGGAGCCTGCCGGTGATCGACCAGGTGAAGAAGCTCGTTCCGGGCAAGCCGATCCGCTACGTCGTCAACTCCCATGGGCATTTCGACCATTCCGGAGGCCTGCGTGCCGCCGTAGGCGAGGGGGCCACGATCGTGACGCAGGCGCAGAACAAGGCGTACTTCGAGCGTGCGTTCGCGACGCCCAACACGATTGCGCCGGACCACCTCGCCAAGTCGGGGAAAAAGGCGCGGATCATGACGGTCGACGAGAAGACGGTCCTCCGCGACGGCGCGCGAACCGTCGAGCTTCACCACGTGGCCGACAGCAACCACAGCGACGCGTTCCTGGTCGCCTACCTGCCGAAGGAGAGGCTCTTGATCGAGGCGGACTCGTTCACGCCGGGCCCCCCGAATACGCCGCCACCGGCGCAGCTCAATCCGAACAACACGAACCTCGTCGACAATCTCGCGCGCCTGAAGCTTTCGGTGGACAGGATACTGCCGCTGCACGGGCGCGTCGTGCCTTCGTCGGAGCTCTACGCGGCGGTCGGAGGAAAGCCGCCCAACTGAGCCTTGGGACCAGTCTGCACGCGCGCGTGAATGCGCGAGTGCGGGCGACACACCGCAAGCAGTCGACGCGGAAGCCGGATTCGCGCACTTCGTCCCCAGGGGCGGATGTCGCGCGGCTGACGTACGGCCCCGTACCCGCGACGCTTCGAATCGCCGGCCGCAGGCCGCCGCGTCATGGCAGCGGTCGCCCCTATGGGCCAGGAAATAGCCATCTGGCCGTCGCATTTAACCGATAATTCAGCCCAACGCGGACACCGGTCGCTCCGCTCGTGAATAAATCATAATGATGGTCGCGTCATGCTGCTGATGCTGGACAACTACGACAGCTTCACCTGGAACCTGGTCCAGTACCTGGGTGAGCTCGGTGCGACCGTGAAAGTCGTGCGCAACGATGCGATCACCCTCGACGACGTCGAGGCGCTGAATCCGCAGCACATCGTCATCTCACCGGGCCCGTGCACGCCCACCGAGGCGGGAATTTCGGTGCCGCTGATCCGGCGCTTCGCCGGCAAGATCCCGGTGCTGGGCGTTTGCCTCGGCCATCAGGCGATCGGGCAGGCCTTCGGCGGACGGGTCATTCGCGCCCAGCGCGTGATGCACGGCAAGCTGTCGTCGATCGTCCACGATCAGCGCGGCGTGTTCGCCGACGTCCCGTCGCCGTTCAACGCGACCCGGTACCATTCGCTCGCCATCGAGCGGTCGACGCTGCCGCCGGTGCTCGACGTCACCGCGACGGCGGAGGACGGCGAGATCATGGCCGTGCGCCACCGCGAGCTGCCCGTCGAAGGCGTGCAGTTCCATCCGGAAGCGATCCTGACGGAGCACGGCCGGAAGGTGCTGCAGAACTTTCTCGCGACGACCGTTTAAACTGCCGGCCGGACGACCGCTCTTCGGGCGGACCGCGCTACGGGTTCAAAGTCATGGCCATCACGCTTCAGGATGCGTTGCAGCGCGCGATCGAGCATCGCGAGATCTTCCACGACGAGATGCTGTCGCTGATGCGGCGGATCATGAGCGGTGAGGTGTCGCCGGTGATGATTGCCGCGCTCACCGTGGGCCTGCGGGTCAAGAAGGAGACGATCGGCGAGATCGCCGCCGCCGCGCAGGTGATGCGCGAGTTCGCGACGAAGGTCGACGCCGGCGATCCTGCCAACCTGCTCGATATCGTCGGCACCGGCGGCGACGCGTCGCATACGTTCAACATCTCGACGGCCGCGATGTTCGTCGCTGCCGCAGCGGGCGCGCGCGTGGCCAAGCACGGCAACCGATCGGTGTCGTCGAAATCCGGCAGCGCCGATGTGCTCGAAGCGCTCGGCGCGAACATTCAGCTCGCGCCCGCGCAGGTCGCCGCCTGCATCGAGCAAACCGGCGTCGGCTTCATGTTCGCACCCGCCCACCATGGCGCGATGAAGCACGCGGCACCGGTACGCAAGGAGCTCGGCGTGCGGACGATTTTCAACATTCTCGGGCCGCTGACCAATCCGGCGGGTGCCGAAAACCACCTGATCGGCGTGTTCCATCCCGACCTCGTCGGCATTCACGTCCGCGTGCTGCAGCGGCTCGGCAGCCGGCGCGCGATCGTCGTCTACGGCAAGGACGGCATGGACGAAGTCTCGCTCGGCGCGGCAACGATGGTCGGCGAGTTGAAGGATGGCGAAGTGACGGAGTACGAGATCCATCCGGAGGATTTCGGCCTGCACATGAAGTCGAATCGCGGCCTCAAGGTCACCGATGCGAGCGAGTCGAAGGAGATGGTGCTCGAAGCTTTGCAGGGTGTCGACGGCACGCCGCGCGAGATCGTCGTGCTGAACGCCGGCACGGCGCTGTACGCGGCAGGCATCGCCGATTCGATCGAAGATGGCATCGCGCGCGCACGGGAAGCGATCGCGAGCGGCGCCGCCTCGCGCAAGCTCGACGCGTTCGTCGCGGCGACGCGTTCCCTCGGTCAAGCAAGCTGATCGCACACGCCATGGGCGACAGCGACATCCTGGCGAGGATTCTCACGACGAAGGCCGAGGAAGTCATCGCCGCGCAGCTCGAGCGGCCGCTGGCCTTGCTCGAGGAACAGGCACGCGCTGCGTCGCCGCCGCGGGGCTTTGCGAAGGCGATAAGGGAACGCATTGCACAAGGACGTTCGGCAGTGATCGCGGAGATCAAGCGTGCGAGCCCGTCCAAGGGCGTGCTGCGCCCGCAGTTCGATCCGGCCGCAATCGCCGCTTCGTACGCGGGAGCGGGTGCTGCGTGCCTGTCGGTGCTGACCGATCGTCCGTTCTTCCAGGGCGCGCCGGAATTCCTCGTCGAGGCGCGTGGCGCCTGCGCGATTCCGGCGCTGCGCAAGGAATTCATCGTCGACGAATACCAGGTGGTCGAGTCGCGCACGCTCGGCGCGGACGCGATCCTGCTGATCGTCGCGGCCCTCGACGACGCGCGGCTCGCGGACCTCGAAGCGTGTGCCAGGGCGTACGGCATGGACGTGCTGGTCGAAGTGCACGACGCCCTTGAGCTCGACCGGGCGCTGAAGCTGGCGACGCCGCTGATCGGCATCAACAATCGCAACCTGCGCACGTTCAACGTGTCGCTGCACACGACGATCGAGCTTTTGCCGCGCATCCCGGCCGATCGCGTGGTCGTCACCGAAAGCGGCATCCTTGCGCAACGCGACGTGGCGCAGATGCGCCGGCACGGCGTGCACGCGTTTCTCGTCGGCGAGGCCTTCATGCGCGCGCCCGATCCCGGCGTCGCGCTGACCGCGCTTTTCTCGTAGCCTGCTGCCGGCTCCCGCGATTTCGTGTCGGCCATCCTCGCCGAAAACCTGAGCAAGCACTGGGCGACCGCCGAAGGCGAAGTGCGCGCCGTCGACCGTGTGACGTTCGCGTTCGACGAGGGCACGCTCAACGTGCTGCTCGGACCGTCGGGATGCGGCAAGTCGTCGACGCTGCGCCTGATCGCCGGCCTCGAAGCCGCCGACGGCGGCAGGATCACGATCGCCGGCCGCGACGTGACGCACCTGCCGCCGGCAGCGCGTGCGATCTCGATGGTGTTCCAGAGCTACGCGCTGTTCCCGCATCTCACCGTCGCCGAGAACATTCTGTTCGGGCTGCGCGTACGTCGTGTCGGCGCAGCCGAGTGCGATGCGCGCCTCGCGCGTGTCGGCGACCTGCTGGGGCTGAAGACGCTGCTCGCGCGGAAGCCGTCGCAACTCTCCGGCGGTCAGCAGCAGCGCGTGGCACTCGGTCGCGCGATCATCGCGCAGGCGCCGGTCTGCCTGATGGACGAGCCGCTGTCCAACCTCGATGCACAGTTGCGTGCAGAGATGCGGCTCGAGATACGCGCGCTGCAGCGCAAGCTCGGCATCACGATGGTGTACGTGACGCACGACCAGGTGGAAGCAATGTCCATGGCCGACCGCGTCGTGCTGATGCGCGCGGGCAGGATCGAGCAGAACGGGACGCCGGTGGATCTGTACGAAAATCCCGCCAACACGTTCGTCGCGCGTTTCATCGGCACGCCACCGATGAACCTGCTGCAACTCGAGGCGGGTCGCGGCGGCGCCGTCATCGCCGGCACCGAAGCGCCGGTCGTGCTGGACGCGCGCTTCGCTGCGGGAACACTGGGCGTTCGGCCCGAGCACATGCAACTTGGCTTCGAGGATGGCGTTCGTGCCGGCGTGGAAAGCGTCGAGTATCTCGGCGGCGACTCGCTCGTCGGTTGCCGGATCGGATCGCAAGCTGTGGCGGTTCGCGTGCAAGGCAGTGTGGGATTGCGTCGCGGCGACGCGACCTGGATTCGCTGGGTTGCCGGTGCACAGCACTATTTCGATGCCGCGGGATTGCGTGGCCCGGTCGAGGCCCATGAGCCGGCGGCAACGTTGATTGCCTGAATCACAAAGTCCAATGGAGGAACGATGAAGCTGTTGAAGCGGTTGCTGGGTGCGTTCTGCGCATCCTTGATGACGCTGTTGGGAACGGCAGCGCTCGCGCAGGCGCCCGTGGAGGTGCCGTTCTTCTTCCCGGTCGCCGTCGGCGGTCCGATCACGAAGATCATCGACGGTTACGCCGCCGATTTCGAAAAGGACAATGCGGGCATCAAGCTTCACCCGATCTACTCGGGCAGCTACCAGGACACGATTGCGAAGGCGCTGACGGCCGTCAAGAGCGGCGATCCACCGGTGACGTCGATCCTGCTGTCGACCGACATGTACACGCTGATCGACGAGGATGCGATCGTGCCGTTCGACGACCTGATCAAGACCGACGCCGACCGCGCGTGGCTGAAGAGCTTCTACCCGGCGTTCATGGAGAACAGCCAGACCGGCGGCAAGACGTGGGGCATTCCGTTCCAGCGCTCGACGATCGTCCTCTATTACAACAAGGATGCGTTCAAGGAAGCGGGACTCGATCCGAACCGGCCGCCGGGTACGTGGAAGGAGATGGCGGACTATGCGGCGAAGCTCACCAAGCGCGACGCAGCGGGCAACGTCACGCAATGGGGCGTGCAGATTCCGTCGTCCGGCTTCCCGTACTGGCTGTTCCAGGGACTGGCACTCGAGAACGGCGTCAACCTGATGAACGCGGCGGGCACCGAGGTGTACTACGACAAGCCCGAGGTGATCGGCGCATTGCAGTACTGGCTGGACCTGATCAACAAGACCAAGGTGCATCCGCCCGGCATCGTCGAATGGGGCACCACGCCGAAGGACTTCTTCGAGCGCAAGGTCGCGATGATGTGGACGACGACCGGCAACCTGACGAACGTCAAGAGCAACGCGAAGTTCGATTTCGGCGTGGCGATGCTGCCGGCCGGCAAGCAACGCGGCAGTCCGACGGGCGGCGGCAACTTCTACATCTTCAAGAAGTCGACGCCGGCGCAGCGTGAAGCGGCCTTCAAGTTCATCAAATGGGTGACCACACCCGAACGCGCTGCGCAGTGGGGCATCGATACCGGCTACGTCGCCGTGCGCGCCGATGCGTGGGACACGCCGGTGATGAAGCAGTACGTCACCGGATTCCCGCCCGCGGCCGTTGCACGCGATCAGTTGCCCTTCGCGAAGGCTGAGCTGTCGACGCACGACAACCAGCGCGTGACGAAGGCGCTCAACGACGGGCTGCAGGCGGCGTTGACGGGCACCAAAACGCCCGAGGTGGCCATGAAGGACGCGCAGCGCGAAGCCGATCGGCTGCTGCGCAGCTACAAGTAGCAGGGGATCGGCCGCGGGTCCCCGATGACGCGAACGCGCGAGTGGCTGTACGCCTGGCTGCTGTTGCTGCCGGCGGCCGTGCTGCTCGCGTTGTTCACGCATTACCCGGCGATCGCGAATCTCTGGCACAGCTTCTACTCGACGCCGAAAGGCTCGCGTCCACCGAGTTTCGTCGGGCTCGACAACTACCGCGCGCTGATCGACGACCCGATTTTCTGGCAGGCGCTGACCAACAACGCCTGGTACGCGCTCGGCACGATCCCGGCGTCCATCGCGCTGGCCTTGCTGATGGCGGTTTGGGTGAACGAGCGGCTTCCCGGCCGCGGCTTCCTGCGCCTCGCGTATTTCACGCCGACGGTGCTGCCGATGATCGCCGTGGCGAACATCTGGCTGTTCTTCTACACCCCCGAATACGGCCTGCTCGCGCAGGCGACCGGCCTGTTCGGTATCGGTCGCCACAACTGGCTCGGCACGAAAAGCACCGCGCTGGCCGCGCTGATGGTCGTGACGATCTGGAAGGAGGCCGGGTTTTTCATGATCTTCTACCTCGCGGCGCTGCAGTCGATGTCGCCGTACCTTGCCGAGGCCGGCGCGATCGAAGGTGCGTCGCGCTGGTACTTCTTCCGGCGCGTCACATTTCCGCTGCTGATGCCGACGACGTTGTTCGTGCTCGTCAACGCGGTGATCAACGCATTCCGCCTCGTCGATCACGTCGTCGTGATGACGCGCGGCGGGCCCGACAACGCGACGTCGCTGCTTCTGTACTACATCTTCGAGATCGGGTTCCGTTTCTGGGATTCGTCGTACGCAGCGGCGCTGACGATGGTCTTGCTGACGTTGCTCGCGGCCGTCGCGATCGCGCAGTTCGTGTTCCTAGAGCGGCGCACTCACTACCAATGAGCGCAGCGGGCGAGGCGAAGCCGAGGCGAAGCCCGCAGGGGGCGGCGCTGCGCGTTTTGGTGAGGCCGACGCAGTGGAGGTGCGTAAGTCGGCGCTGGTACAAGGAGGCCGATCAGTGAGCGCGATGCAGACCGCGACCGGCGTCTACGCCCCCCACGGCTTCTCGCGCGCGCTCGAGACGCTCGGCGCATGGGTGCTGGGCGTGCTGTGGCTACTGCCGCTCGCCTATGCGATCTGGACGGCATTCCATCCGTCCGCGTACTCGACCAATTTCACGCTGACGGCGCCGCTGACGCTCGAAAACTTCGTCAAGGCGTGGCACGCGGCGCCGTTCGCGCGTTATTTCCTGAACACGGTGATCCTCGTGACGATGGTGCTCGTCGCGCAGATGGTGCTGGTGACGCTCGCCGCATACGCGTTCGCGCGCTTCGAGTTCCCCGGTCGCAACATCGCGTTCGCGCTCGTGCTCGTCCAGCTGATGATCATGCCCGACGTGCTGATCGTCGAGAACTATCGGACGATGACCGCGCTGGGCATCAAGGACACGATCCTGTCGATTGGCCTGCCGTACATGGCGAGCGCGTTCGGCATCTTCCTGCTGCGGCAGACGTTCAAGACGGTGCCGCGCGAGCTCGACGAAGCGGCGCGAATCGAGGGCTGCTCGCCGTTGCAGACGCTGTGGAAGGTCTACGTACCGCTTGCGCGGCCGACTTACCTCGCGTACGCGCTCGTCTCGGTGTCGTATCACTGGAACAATTTCCTGTGGCCGCTCATCATCACCAACTCGGTCGAGTCGCGGCCCGTAACCGTGGGCCTGCAGGTGTTCTCGTCGACGGACCAGGGCATCGACTGGTCGATCATCAGTGCCGCGACGCTGCTGACGACCGGACCGCTGCTCGTGGCGTTCCTGTTATTCCAGCGCCAGTTCGTGCAGTCGTTCATGCGCGCCGGAATCCGCTGACCCGTGCTTTTCAACAGCTATGAGTACCTGATCTACTTCCTGCCGGCCGCGGTGCTCGGGTTTTTCGTGTTCGGCGAGCGTCCGCGGTGGGCGGTGCGCTGGCTCGTCGTCGCGTCGCTGTTCTTCTATGGCTGGTGGAACCCGGCGCATCTGCCGCTGATCGTCGCCAGCATCGCCGGCAACTTCTGGCTCGCGCACCGGATCCAGCGCTCGCCGCATCGACACCGCTGGGTCGTGACGGGCGTCGCAGCGAACCTCGCGCTGCTCGGCGTGTTCAAGTACGCCGATTTCATCCTGCGCACGCTGGCGCAGACGGGACTGATGGACCCCGTCGAGCTCGGGCTCGCGCTGCCGCTCGGCATCAGCTTCTTCACGTTCACGCAGATCGCGTTTCTGGTCGACGTAAGCCGCGACAAAGCGACCGAGCCGAGCTTCGACAACTACGCGCTGTTCGTGACGTTCTTTCCGCACCTGCTGGCCGGGCCGATCATCCATCACAGCGAGATGATGCCGCAGTTCCAGTCGACGGCGAACAAGCGCGTCGACTGGCGCAACGTCGCGGCGGGGCTCTTCCTGCTATCGATCGGGCTGGCGAAGAAGGTGTTCCTCGCCGATCCGCTCGTGCCGCTCGTCAGCGCGGGATTCGACCACGCGACGACGATCGGCACCCTGCAGGCCTGGCTTTCGGCGCTCGCCTACACGCTGCAGATCTATTTCGACTTCAGCGGCTACACGGACATGGCGCTCGGTGCCGCGCTGATCTTCAACATCCGCCTGCCGATCAACTTCGACTCGCCGTATCGATCGCTCGACCTGCGCGCATTCTGGCATCGATGGCACATGACGCTGTCGCGGTTCCTGCGCGAATACGTCTACGTTCCGCTCGGCGGCAACCGCGCGGCCGAAACGCGGGTGCTCGCCAACCTGCTGCTGACATTCCTGCTGGGCGGCCTGTGGCACGGCGCCGCGTGGACGTTCGTGTGCTGGGGCGCGCTGCACGGGCTCGGGCTTTGCGCCGTGCGGCTGTGGCGCAGGACCGGTCGCACGCTGCCGGCGCCGGTGGCATGGGCCGTCACGTTCCTGTTCGTCGTCTTGACGTGGGTGTTCTTTCGCGCGCACTCGCTCGGCGACGCGTGGGCAATCGTGCGGGCGATGGCGGGCTTATCGTCGTCAGCGGACTGGGCGAGCGTCCGTGCACTCGTCGCCGGCAACGCGGCCGCAGCGTCCGCGCTGGCAGCGGGGATGCTCGTCGTGTTCCAGCGCAGCAATTCGAATGCACTCGTACGGTCGTTCGCAGGCTCGTGGATGACGGCCGTGGCGGCGGCTGCCGCGCTGACGCTCGCCGTGCTTCAGCTGAGCACGGTCGCGCCATTCCTCTACTTCAACTTCTAGCGTCCTGCTACAGCACACTCCTTGCATCGATACGATGATCGTTCGCGCGACCGACGTCCCCGCAGCTTTGGAGCCACCGGTGCCGGACAGGCGCGGGCCGGCCCACTGGCGCCGATGGTGTGCCGCGGTCCTCGCGGCGACCGGTGCTACGCTGGCGGCGGTTGGCGCGATCAATGCCGCCGTCGACCCGTTCCAGCAATATCGCGTTGCCTCATCGCATGCGCCGCGGTTCTACGCGCTCCATCATCGCTGGATCAATCCGGGCATTGCCAAGCACGCTCCTTACCAGACGGCGCTGATCGGCTCCTCCATCATGGAGAGCACCCGCAATGCGTGGATCGCGGATGCTTGCGGCGGGCCCGCGGTGAACCTGTCGATGCCGGCGATCAGCGCGGCGGAGATCCGCACGCTGCTCGATACGGTGTTCGCCGCCCGGGCACCGCGCCGAGTCGTCATCGTGCTCGACTTCAATGCATTCGCCGGAACGCCGGACGAGCGGCAGGACAGCGCCGGGCCCTTGCCAACCTACCTGTACGACCGAAACCCCTTCAACGACCTGCCCTATCTCTTATCGGGCACCGTGCTGAAGAAGTCGATCGCGATTCTCGCCGGCCGTAGCGACGAATCGTTCCGGTCGGACGTCGACGCGCCGTGGTTCTGGGGCGACCGCTTCCGCTTCGCGAGGTCCGAAGTGTTGAAGGGTCTCGACCCCGACGACATCAACGCGCGCTTCCGCCAGCCGGCGCGGACGCTGGCCGGCATGCAGGCGAGCTTCGAGCACAATATCGAGCCGACGCTGAAAAGCCATCCGAAAACAGAGTTCGATCTCGTGTGGCCGCCGTACTCGATGTTCGTCTGGCGCGACTTCGCGCAGCGCAGGCAACTCGACGTCACGTTCGACTTCAAGCGCTACGTGGCGCGCGCGGTCGGCGGATTGAAAAACGTCGCCATCGTAGACTTGCAGCCGCATGCCGAGATCACGACCGATCTCGACCTTTACATGGACATCTATCATTTTGCGCCGCAAGTGAATCGCTGGATGATCGAGCGCACGTGCGCCGGGCTCGATCGTGTCGACGCGGCGGGCGCTGCGGACGCCGAGCAGCGGCTTCGCGCGGAACTGGCGCGGTGGCGTCCACCCGCGACGACTGCCACGCGATAGACGAGGGGTGTCAACGATGCAACTCATCACCTGGAACGTGCAATGGTGTCGCGGCGTCGATCTCGCGGTGGATGCGGCCCGGATCGTCGCGGAGGCGAAGAGGCTCGCCGATTTCGACGTGCTGTGCCTGCAGGAGATTGCCGACAACTACCCGGATCCCCGCCTCGGTGGCAATGACACAAGTGACCAGTTCGCCCGTCTCGCCGCACTGCTGCCGGGCTACACGGCGATTCCGGGTGTCGCCGTCGACCAGCCCGCGGACGACGGATCCCGGCGCCGGTTCGGCAACATGATCCTGTCGCGCCTGCCGGTCGTGCAGGTGTACCGCTACCTGTTGCCGTATCCGTTCGACGCCGGTGTGCCGGGGATGCCGCGGATCGCCGTCGAGGCGATCGTGCGCACGCCGTCCGGCGACGTCCGCGTCATCACCACGCACCTCGAATACTATTCGGCGGTGCAGCGGATGGCCCAGGCCGAGGCGCTGCGCGCGATCTACGCGGAAGGCCATGCGTACGCGCGTGACGCGACGGTGACGATGAACGACGGCGGTCCGTTCCAGACGTTCGTGCGGCCTCGGGCGACGGTGATCACCGGCGACTGCAACTTCGAGCCCGATTCCGCCGAGTACCGGCGGATTCTCGCCCCGTTTGCCGACGGGACGCCGGCGCTCGTCGACGCGTGGCACGTCGTGCATCCGGGCACGCCGCATCCGTCGACATTCAAGATCTACCAGAAGGACGCACCCGGCGATCCCGAGCTGCATTGCGATTTCATTTTCGTCGGCGAGGAGCTGCGTGCGCGCGTCCGCGACATCCGCGTCGACCAACAGACGCAGGCGTCCGATCACCAGCCTGTAATCCTCACGCTGGCGTGAACCTGCATCATCACCATTTCCGGACCGGCGTGGGTTCATCGTTCGCCCGAACGCGTGCCTACGGTTGACATCGTCATTCCGCTGGCGCGCGACGCGGAAGCCGCGGCGACGTGCGTGCGCTGCGTGCTCGAATCCAGCAATGCGATGCCGTTCGATGTCATCGTCGTAGCGACGCCAACGCTTGCGCGCAAGTTCGCGGCACGTAGCGATGCCGCTCCCGACCGTGTGACGATCGTCCACGCGCAGAGCCTCGATACCGATACCGATCTCGTCGCACGCGGCGTCGCATTGCACAGCGACCGCGATGTCGTCGTGCTGCGACCCGATGCTGAAGTCCACGGCAACTGGCTCGACCGGCTCGCTGCGCATGCATCGGAGCCTGGCGTCGGCGTCGTCGCCACGTTCACCGACGGCAGCGGCGTTGCGATCTATCGGGTGGGGCACAGCGGCTCCGGCCTGTCAGCCGTTGCGTCCGCCGCAGAGCTGGATCGCTTGTTCGCGCGCGTCAACCACGGCCAGTCGGCCAGCGTGCGGCGAGCCGAAAGTCCTGCGTTGTATGTCACGCGAGCGTGCGTCGCGGCGCTCGGTGGCTTGCGGGGCGTCACGGCGTCTGGCGATCCAAACGACCCCGCTAGTCTCGCCGCGCGCGCTCGCGACGCAGGCTTCGATACGCGCGTCGCAGGCGATGTATTCGTCGCCGGACAGGCACCCATACGGCCGACCGACGCGGGGGAGCGCGAACGCTCCGACGTGCTGCGCCTTTTCGCAGGCCGCGTCGAGGTCGCGCGACGCGCTGCGTCGCCGCGGCCGGCCATCGTCTTCGTCGCACATGCGTGGGGCGGTGGCATCCGGCGCTACATGGACGACGTTGCCGCGCTCGTGCGCGATCGTTTCGACGTGCTCTACCTCGAGCCGGCGGATGCAACGACGGTCAAGCTGCACTCGCCGCACGAAACCGACCCGTTCGCGGCGTGGTTCCGGCTGCCCGACGACTTGCCTGTATTGGTGCAGACGCTGCAGGCGTTGGGTGTCGTCCGCCTGCATTTCCATCATGTGCACGGATTGCCGCCGTCGATCCTGCAGCTGCCGCAGGCGAGCGGGCTCCCTTACGATTGCTCGCTTCACGACTATTACGCGATCTGCCCGCAATATCATCTTGCCGACGCGGAGGGGCGCTATTGTGGCGAGCCCGACGAGGCCGGGTGCCGCGCCTGCATGGCAGGGCGTCCCGCACAATGGAACATGGACGTCGGCTTGTGGCGCCAAACGCTTGGCGCATTCGTGCGCCAGGCGGCGCGCGTCATCGCGCCGTCGCGCGACGTCGCCGAGCGCATCGGTCGCTATCTGCCCGGTCTCTCGATCGACGTCTGGCCGCATCCGGAGCTCGCGCCGCAACGTCCCGTGAAGGTGGCACGCGTCGTGACGCTGGGTGCGCTGTCGCCGGAGAAGGGGCTCGCCGTCGTCGCGGCATGCGCACGCGATGCGCAGGCGCGCGGCCTGCCACTCGCGTTCCGCGTGCTCGGTGCGACAGCGCAGCCGCTGCCACAATGGCCGGAGGCGTCGCTGACGGTTCACGGATCGTATGACGAGCGCGCGCTGCCGCAACTCGTCGCGGCCGAACGTGCCGACGTGCTGTTCTTTCCCGCGCAGGTTCCCGAAACATATTCGTACACGCTGTCCGTCGCGCTCGCGACGGGCACGCCGATCGTCGCGTCGGCGCTCGGTGCGTTCACCGAGCGTCTTGCGGGTCATGCGCGTGTGCGATTGCTGCCGTGGAATGCGCCGGCAGCACAGTGGAACGATGCGTTGCTCGACGCCGTTACGCTCGGGGGATCGTCTGCAGGTATCGATGCGGAAGGGCCGGCTCCCTCGGTCGGTGCGACGGCACCGCAACGCTATGCGACGTTGTACGCCGCGCCGCTTCCCGCCACCAAGCCCGCCGCGACTCTCGCAATCGAGGCGGTGGCACTGCTTCCGCGCCATTTCGACCCGCCGTCCGCCGCCGCAGCGGCACCGTTGTCGCTGCGGCAGCTCTACATTGCCGGCGCGCTGTGCGGACACGCCGAATCGCGCGACGAGCTCGGCCGCCGTGTCGAGTTCGCCGACCGCGAGCATGACGAGATCGAAACGCTGCGCAGTTACGTGCAAGGGGATCCGCGCCGGGTAGCGATCGACCTGATCGAGGCACAGCGCGATCTCGCGACGCTGCGGACGAGTACGCGCAGGACCGAAGCGGAGCTCGCCGCGGCGCGTGCGCGTACGCGTGAGCTGGAGACGTCGACGACGTGGCGCGCGAGCGCGCCATTGCGATCCGCGATCCATGCGCTGAAGCTTGGACGCGAGGAGGTCGTTGCACGGATGCGCGTCGTACGCCAGATGCCTCGCCATGCGGGACTCGCATTCACGATCTTGCGCACCGACGGCGCAGCGGCGCTCGCCCGTCGCGTCGTGCGCAAGCTGCGTCGCACGAGCCGATTTCGCAGACGCGCCGCGCGTACGTGGCGCGCCGAAACGCAGATCGTCCCCCTCGCGGTCGCGACGTCGGATTCGCCGGCGGTGTCGATCATCGTTCCGGCCTACGGTCAACCGTTGCTGACGTTCACCTGTCTTGCGAGCATCGCCCGCGAGACGACGGGCGCGTACGAAGTGATCGTCGTTGACGACGCATCGCCGGAACCCCTTGCAGACGCGCTTGCGGGCGTGTCCGGCGTTCGCTTCGAGCGCAATCCGGAGAACCTCGGCTTCATCGGCACGTGCAATCGTGCTGCAACGCTGGCGCGCGGATCAACGCTCGTATTCCTGAACAACGATACGATCGTCACCCCCGGGTGGCTGGACGCGTTGCTTGCCGTGTTCGTCGCACACCCGGACACAGGCCTCGTCGGCGCAAAGCTCGTATACCCCGATGGCCGGCTGCAAGAGGCGGGCGGGATCGTGTGGCGCGACGGCAGCGCGTGGAACGTCGGCCGTGGCGACGATCCCGACCGTCCCGAATTCGATTACCTGCGCGAAGCCGATTACTGTTCCGGCGCGTGCATTGCCGTGCCCCGCCGCGTGTGGGAGTCGCTGGGTGGTTTCGACGTCCGCTATCGGCCTGCTTACTACGAGGACACCGATTTCGCGTTTGCCGTCCGTGCTGCGGGGCGCAAGGTGTTCTACGCGCCGCACGCGACGATCGTCCATTTCGAAGGCCAGACGTCGGGTGTCGACATCTCGCAGGGCATCAAGCGTCACCAGGCGATCAACCAGGCAACCTTCGCCGACAAGTGGCGCGCCGTGCTCGACGGGCATCAGCCGAACGGCGTTCTCGCCGAGTTCCAGCGGGACCGCTGGGCGCGCCGGCGGTTGCTGGTCGTCGACGCGTGCCTGCTGCGGCCGGACCAGGATTCCGGCTCGCTGCGGATGCTGGAGTTACTCGAGATCGCCACGTCGCTGCGATGCAAGGTCACGTTCGTCGCCGACAACCTCGAGCATCAACAGCCGTACGTGCGCGCGATGCAGGATCGTGGCATCGAGGTGCTGTTCCATCCGTACGTGCGCTCGATCGCCGACCTGCTGATGAAGCGCGGCCGCGAATTCGACGTCGTCATGCTGTCGCGTCACTACGTCGCCGCTCAGCACCTGGACACGGTGCGACGGCACGCGCCCAACGCACGCGTTGTGTTCGATACGGTCGACCTGCACTTTCTCCGCGAGGAACGGCTGGCGGCGATCGATGGCGGGACCGCGGCGACGATCTCCGCGCATACCAAGCGCGCGGAGGAACTCGCGCTGATCGCCAGGGCCGACGTGACCGTCGTGGTGTCGCAGACGGAGCAGGCGATGCTGAAGTCGCTCGCCCCCGCGGCGCGTGTCGTGCTCGTCTCGAACGTGCATGCGCTGTCGCCATCGGTTGCACCATGGGGCCAGCGGCGCGGCATCGTGTTCATCGGCGGTTTCCGGCATCCGCCCAATGTCGACGCGATGCTGTGGTACGCGCGTGAGGTGCTCGTCCATGTCCGAGAGCGGCTGCCCGGCGTCAAGACGTACGTGATCGGCAGCGACGTGCCAACCTCGATCAACGCGCTCGCAGCGGACGATTTCGTCGTGCTGGGTCACGTGCCGGATATCGAGCCCTATTTCTCCGGCTGCCGCGTCTCGATTGCGCCGTTGCGCTATGGCGCCGGCGTGAAGGGCAAGGTCAACCTCGCGATGAGCCACGGGCTGCCCGTCGTCGCCACGACGGTCGCGATCGAAGGCATGCACCTGACCGACGGTGACGACGTGCTGGTTGCCGATGACCCGCGTACGTTCGCCGACGCCGTGCGGCGCGCGTACGACGACGAGGCCGTGTGGCAGCGCCTTTCCGACGGCGGGCGGCGGAACATCGACCGCTATTTTTCCCGCGACGTAGCTCGCGCGGCGCTGTGCGAGCTTCTCGGGATCGCTACGCCGGACGCTTCGTGAACAGCATGTCGAACACCGCGTGCCCGCGCGCGATGCCGCGCTGTTCGAACTTCGTCAGCGGCCGCCACGTGGGCCGCGGCGCAAATCCGTCGCTGGTGTTGGCGAGCAGCGGCTCCGCGGCCATCACGGCGAGGATTTCGTCAGCGTAAGGCGCCCAATCGGTTGCGACGTGCAAGTACCCCCCAGGTGCGAGGCGCATTGCGAGGTCGTGCACGAATGGGGCCTGCAGCAGGCGGCGCTTGTGGTGGCGCTTCTTCGGCCATGGGTCCGGAAAATAGACGTGGATGCCAGCCAGCGAGTCGGACTGAATCATCGCGACAACGTCCACCGCATCGGCCCGGACGATGCGAACGTTGGCGAGCTTCGCTTCATCGAGCCGGCGCAGCAGCGCGCCTACGCCGGGGAGGTGCATCTCCACGCCCAGGAAGTCGACGTGTGGCTGCGCTGCCGCGATCGTCGCGGTGGTCTCGCCCATGCCGAATCCGATTTCCAGCACGACCGGAGCGGATCTGGCGAAAATGGCGCGCCACTCGAGCGGCGTGCCTGCGGGGACGCCGTAGCGTGGCAGCAGCGCTTCGCATGCGCGCTGCTGTGCGGGAGACAGCCGGCCCTGGCGCAGGACGAAGCTGCGGATCGCACGTGGCGCACCGGCGGACCCGCCGTCGGTGTCGGCGGTGCCTTCCGGGATTGTCATCAACGTGGATCGAAGGCGACCGCCAGGTGACGTCAACGAACGCGCGTCCAGGTTGCGTCGTTGATCCGGCGCTCGATCGTTCGCGGTGTCGAATCGCGACCTGACGTGTATTCAACGCTGAGCGCTTCAGCGCCCTTCCACGCGACACCGGCATCGCTCCACGTCTCGGCCGGCTTCCACGCCAGCTCCTTGCGTACGCCCGTGTCTTCGATCCGCCAGATGGCGAGCTCGTTACCGCACGCATCCGCGCAGAAATCCGCGGTGGCGAAGCGCTTGTGGCCAGGCGCCAATACCGGTTCGGACGGAAGACGGAATTCGCCACCGCCGCGGCGCTGCACGATCCAGAACTCGCTGCGGTCGCCGTCCGTCGCGAACAACACGACAACCTCCAGATCCTCGATGTAGTCCCACACGGCGTACGTGCGCGCACCGATGATGTTGACCGCATCCCGGAACACCGCCAGGCCGACAGGCATGAGTGCGATCCGCAGCTCGTCGCCCTCGCGCGTTGCAACCTTCCTGAGTGCCGGCAGCCGGCGCGCCTCGACCAGGCGCCCGCAATGCGCCTGGTCCTCGGCGTCGGTGCAGAGCTTCGTCAACTCGGCGGGTGTCGGCGGTGCCGCGCAGCAGAGCGGCGGTACCGCGAGCGCCATCAGCACGCACGCAGCGTGCGCACGCAGCGACCTGCCGGTACGGGCCGTCACGTGATGAGGCCGGACGTGGGCGAACTCGGGCTCGCTGCGTACGCCTTGCGCGGCATCCGGCCCGCGAGATACGCATCACGTCCCGCGTCGACGGCGAGGCGCATCGCGCGCGCCATCCGCACCGGGTCGCGCGCGCCCGCGATCGCCGTGTTCATCAGCACGCCGGCGCAACCGAGCTCCATCGCGATCGCCGCGTCCGACGCGGTGCCTACACCGGCGTCCACGAGCACGGGCACGTGCGACTGCTCGAGAATGAGTCGCAGATTCCACGGGTTGAGAATGCCCATTCCCGATCCGATGAGCGATGCGAGCGGCATGATCGCGACGCAGCCGATCGCTTCGAGTTCGCGCGCCACGATCGGATCGTCCGACGTATAGACCATGACCTGGAAGCCGTCGGCGACGAGTTGCTCGGCGGCTTTCAGCGTTTGCCGCACGTCGGGAAACAGCGAGGCCGAATCGCCGAGCACTTCGAGCTTGCACAGCGCGTGACCGTCGAGCAGTTCGCGGCCGAGCTTCAGCGTGCGCACGGCGTCCTCGGCCGTGTAGCACCCGGCGCTGTTCGGCAGATACGTGAATTCGGTGGGCGGCAACGCGTCCAGCAGCGACGCCTCGCCGACGTTCTGCCCGATGTTCGTGCGGCGAATCGCGACGGTGACGATCTCTGCCCCCGACGCGACGATCGCGTCGCGCGTCTGCGTGAAGTCGCGGTACTTGCCGGTACCGACGAGCAGCCGCGACCGATAGGAGCGGCCGCCGATCACGAGCGGATCGGCCAGCGCCGATGCGTTTTCCGGAGCGTTCATCGGCAGGATTTTACTCCAGCCCTGTGCGCGGAAAGCGAAGGGCCGTCCCGAGCAACTTGATCTCCGCGCAAAGTTTCGCTCGCTGCCGCGCGCACGATACTTTGCGCGGTTCGGGCTTCCGCGGAACTCTCGGGGCGGCCCTTCGACTTCCGCGTCGGAAACAGCGGTGGTGCTAGCCGCCGCCGACGGCGCCGACGATTTCGAGCCGGTCGCCGGCCGCAACCGGCGTTACGCCGTAGCGGCTGCGCGGCACGATCTCGCCGTTCTTCTCGACCGCGATCTTCTTGTCCGCGAGCTTCATGCGCATGACGATGTCGGCGATCGTTTTCGCGTCGCCGAGATCGGTCTGCGTCCCGTTGATGACAAGTGCTGCCAACGTGTCAGGTCCGGTACCGCGACAGCGCCTCGCGCATCACCGCCATCTGCCGCGAGAACCGCGAACATGCGGTACAGGCAGCGAGGTGCAGGCGCAGCTTGACGCGCTCGCCGAGGCCGAGCGGCCGATCTTGCGCCTGCGACATCAGCCGCGTCGCTTCCTTGCAGGACAAGATGTGCGTCAGTCGATGGAACATGATTGCTGGGGGCGCCTTTTCAACCTCGCGCCGGGTCGGCAAACCAGTTCCGCTCGAGACATTCGCGCAGCGACATCCTCGCCCGGTAGAGGATGACCCATAGATTATTCGCCGTAATCGTCAATTCCTTACAGATTTCCTCGGTATCGAGCTCCATTACCTCGCGCATCACGAATACCCGAGCGGTGTTGGGCGGCAGCTTTTCGAGGCAGATCTCCATGACGCTCATGAATTCCTGCCGCGACAGGGCGTTTTCGGGGTCGCCCCAATCCGCAGGAGGTGCCTGCCACGCGCCATTGTCCTTGAACAGCGGGTCGAAGTCGTCGAGATCGGTTTCCTCGTCGAACGACGCGACGACGACCGGCTGACGCTGCCGCTGCCGGATCGCGTCCACGATCTTGTGCTTCAGGATTCCCGTCAGCCAGGTCTTGACGCTCGACCGGCCGGTGAACCCTACGCGAGCCCCCAGTGCAGCGACGAGCGTCTCCTGCACGACGTCCTCGGCAGCGTCCGCGTCGCGCAACTGAAGTTGGGCGACCCGCAGCAGGTACCGGCGGTGTCGATCCAGCTCGGCAGTGAAGTTCGAAGCGTCCAACGCGTACCTTCAGACCAATCCGAGACGCGAATAGTAGGGCAAATCTGCGCGGGGTCACTTGTAGGCGTCAACTTGTAGCGTTGCCAGCCAGCTGGTGGCAGTAACTTTGTCATCCGCGGCCCTTTCCACGGCGATGCGGGCGATTGCTGCCGTGCGACGTCACCCCGCATTTCGGAAGCGCCGTCGCAAGGAGGCGGCGCGCGCGCGTCGCATGCAATTGCGGGAGCGGTGATGTCGTTGCAGACTCGGGTAACCGCGTAGTCATAACGGGCCCAAAGTTTGGCACGCGACTTGCCGTGGGTGGTCATCATGCGCAACGATGCCACCTCCCACACCGGCGGAGATCCGGCGCTGCTGGTGCCGCTGGAGCCGCAGCCCGAGATGAAATCGGGCGCTGAGGTGGCGTTCGCCCGTGCCGGGATCCGGCGCGTCGCATACCCGGCGCTCGACAACGCGCGGACGATCGCTTCGGCCGAAAAGCCCACGTCGAACGCGCCGTTCTATTTCACCGTTCGCCGCAAGTTCGCATTCTCGCTGTCGCTCAGCGTGGCGTGGCTCGCGCTGACAATCGTCATCGCGCTTCCGTGGGTCCACGACCTGTCGCTGCTGATGGGCGCGCCCCTCGCGTGGCTCGCCATCGGCGGCATGGCCTTCGTGCCGGGATTCATGAACGCATTCCTTATCACGAGCCTGCTGCTCGACCGGCGCCCTGCGCGACAGCAGCCGAGTCGCTATCCGCCGCTGTCGATTCTCATCGCGGCGTACAACGAGGAGCCGTCGATCGCCGACACGCTCCGCTCCATCGCCAATCAGGATTATCCCGGCGTGTTCGAGGTCTTCGTCATCGACGACGGTTCGACGGACCGGACGGCGGCAATCGTCGATGCGTGCGACCTCGACTGGCTGAAGCTGCTGCGGCAGCCGGCGAACGCCGGCAAGTCGGCGGCGCTCAATCGCGGTCTCGAAGAGGCGCGCTTCGACCTTGTCGTGACGCTCGACGCCGATTCGTACCTCCATCGCGGCGCGCTGAAAAACCTCGTCGAGCGCTATCTGAACGATCCGCCGAATACGCGCGCGGTCGCGGGCACGATGCTCGTGCGCAATTCGCGGAAGAACTGGGTGACGAAGGCGCAGGAGTGGGATTACTTCCACGGCATCGCCGCGATCAAGCGCGTGCAGTCGCTGTATCAGGGAACGCTGGTCGCGCAGGGTGCGTTCTCGCTTTACGAGCGCGCGACGCTGAAGCAGGTGGGCGGCTGGGTCGATTGTGCGGGCGAGGACATCGTGCTCACATGGGCGATGCTGCGGGAGGGCTGGCGTGTCGGACACGCGGAGGATGCACTGTGCTTCACCAACGCGCCAGACAACCTGCACCAGTTCGTGCGCCAGCGGCAGCGCTGGGCGCGCGGCGTGATCCAGGCGTTCCGCCAGTTCCCCGACATCCTGCTGAAACCCCGATTGTCGACGATGTTCGTCTGGTGGAGTCTGCTCTTTCCATGGCTCGATCTCGCGTACACGCTGTTCTTCATCCCGGGCGTGATCCTCGCGCTGTTCGGCATCTACTGGATCGCGGGACCCCTGACGCTGGCGCTGCTGCCGATGGCGCTTGGCATCAACTACATGATGTATCGCGTCGGTTCGCAGATGTTCACGGCGAACGGGCTGCAAGTCCGGCGCAACGTGTCGGGATTCATTGTCTATGCATTCGTCTACAGCCTGATTCTGCAACCCGCCTGCGTCGCGGGCTACTTCCTCGAAATTCTCGGCCTCCGCAAGAGCGCGCGCACGAAGTGATCTGTGCGCTCGTCGCGGCACTGGCCTCGTGCCTCGCGTGGCATACGAGCTACAACCGCTCGACCCGTTGCGTCGACGCGCCCGATTACGCCTATCGAGACGTGTCACGCTAATCTGTCCGTCGTGAGGACGGGTTCCCTGGATGCGGTGCGTACGGACGAGCTGCGGGCCACCGGGGGGTGGTCGATAACCTCCACGTGACGCGTCATGCCCGCTACAATCGCTCCGCTGACGATGCCGATATTCCGGACACTTCCTTCGTGCAAGCCGGCGTGACGCTCCGCTATCCGTTCTGACCTGACGCGCGACTCGCGATTCCGCTGATTCGACCTTGGAATCGCACCTTCACCTGCAGTCGCTGATCGCGTATTTCTCCGCGCATCCGGAGGTCGCGCTCGCGGCCGTTTTCATAGCGTCGTTCCTCGAATCCGTCGCGTTGATCGGCACGGTCGTGCCCGGCAGCACGATTGCATTCGTTGGCGGAGTACTCGTCGGGCTGAAGGCGCTCGATCCGTGGGCCGCGGGCGCGGTCGCGGTCGCGGGCGCGGTGCTCGGCGACGGGATGAGCTACTGGCTCGGACATCGCTATCGCGACTCGATCGGGTCGATCTGGCCCATTCGCAATCACCCCGAGATCATCATCCGCGGGCAGGCGTATTTCGCGGCGCATGGCGGCAAGAGCGTGTTCTTCGGCCGCTTTTTCGGCCCGATCCGCGCGGTCGTCCCGGTAATCGCGGGGATGACCAACATGCCGGCGTCGCACTTCTACGTGATGAACGTCCTGTCGGCGTTCGGCTGGGCTGCCATTCATCTCGTGCCCGGCGCGCTGTTCGGTGCATCGCTGCAGGTTGCGGGTGCGGTGAGCGCGCGCCTCGTGGCGCTGATCGCGTTTGTGGCGGTCACCGTATGGGCGATCGTGTTCGCAGTCCGGTTGGCCGTCAGGTTCGCGTGGCCTTACGTGCGCCTGCTGCAGGACCGGATCCTCGTCCACGCGAAGCAGCAGCCCGGCTGGCTGGCGAAACTGGTGCTGCCGCTCGTCGATCCGGAGCGCCGTGAATCGATGTCGCTGCTGATTGCGGCGACGTTGCTGATCGGCGGCGCATGGCTGTTCCTCGGCGTCGTCGAGGACGTCGTCACCAATGACACGCTCGTGCAGGTCGACCGCTCGGTCTACGAGGGACTGCAGGGTGTGCGGACCGGCTGGATCGACGACATCATGGTGACGCTGACCGCGCTCGGCAGCGCTTACGTGACCGTTGCGGTGATTGTCGCTGTGGCGGTGTGGCTCGGTGTCGTGCGGCGCTGGCAGACGCTCGCCTATTGGATCGGCGCAGTCGCATTCGCCGAAGTCCTCGTCTGGGCGCTGAAATACGGGCTGGAACGCAAGCGCCCGGATACGCACTTTGCGCTCGTGGATCCGTACTCGTTTCCAAGCGGCCACGCGGCGCTGTCGATCGTCGTCTACGGATTCCTCGCATTCCTGCTGGGCCATGGCAAGAGCGGCTGGAAGAAGACCGCGTTCGCACTTCCGGCGGTGGCGATCGCTGCGCTGATCGCATTCTCGAGGCTGTATCTCGGCGCGCACTGGTTCTCCGACGTGATGGCGAGCCTGGGGCTCGGTCTCGCATGGATCGGTCTCTTGTGCATCGCGTACCTGCACCATGTGCACGAAAAGCCACTGCGAGCGTTGCCGATGTCGATCGTCGTGTTCACGGTGTTCGTGTTCTTCGGCACGCTGTACGCACATCGTTACCACGAACGCGATCTCGCGCTTTACGCGAAACCGGCGAACGCACGAACGCTGACGTTCGCCGGCTGGATGAGTGGCGAATGGCAAGGGTTGCCCGCGGCGCGCTCGGAATTCCGCGGCGAGCGCGAGGAGCCTTTTTCCCTGCAATGGGCGGCAACGGCGGAAGCGGTGCGTGCCGCGCTCGAGAGCGCGCAATGGCGGGCGCCGGCGGCGTGGGAATCGGGTGCGACGCTGCTGTGGCTCGTTCCCACGACGCCGATCGACCAGTTGCCGGTGCTGCCGAAGTTCCACCAGGGCCAGCCGCCGGCGCAGACGTTCGTTCGCGCCGTCGATGCTCGCAATCGCGACGTGATCCGCCTGTGGCGCGTCGCAACCGTCACCAGGCCGGATGATCCGGCCAACCCATTGCCGTTGTGGGCAGGCGTGGTGACAACCGAGCGCGCGCGAACCGAGTTCGGACTCGTGACGTCGGCTCGCACGACGAAAGAGACGGCCGCACCGCTGCAGGCCGTCGCCGCTGCGGTCCAACAGGCCGGCATGCACGTCGACGCTAAGTCGCTCGTCGACGTGCCGGTGCTGCTCGCATGGTGACGCTGCGTCGATCCGCGCGTCAAGGCGCCGGGCTTCGGGACGGTCTGCTCCGGCCGTGTCTACAATGCCGCAGGCGAGACAACATGGCACGCTGACGATGTCCGACCTCCTGTTCCACATGATCGGCGGAGCACCCGATCCCGTTGCGCCGTTTTCGCACGCCGTCGAGGCCGATGGATGGGTGTTCGTCACCGGGCAGATGCCGTTCACCACGGTGTCGAACACGTCCGCGTACCCCGAATCGATCGAAGACCAGACGCGCCAGGTGATGAAGAACCTGGTCGCGGTGCTGAACGGTTGCGGGCTTACGCTCGCCAACGTCGTGGCGGCGCGCGTGTTCCTGGTGCACTTCGACGAGGATTACGAGCGGATGAACGCCGTGTACGCCACCTATTTCGATCCGGGACGATTCCCGGCGCGAACGTGCATCGGCGTCACCGGCCTCGCGCGGGGCGCGCGCGTCGAGATCGACATGATTGCGCGCCGCGCCGGTTGATGCCGGGACATCAGCTCGGTGACGATGGGCTCGGTACGCCATCAAGCAACCCGAGGGTGGAACGCTGGGCGGCGTGTGGTGGCGTGGTGTCAACAAGGCTGCTTGCGCAACGGGTCGCTTTGCGGGTAGGCGCGGGCATTGTTGCGGCTGACCGAACCGTTGTCGCCCTTCCTGGGGGCCGGACGAATTGCAGGCTTCGGCGGGGTCGTCTACCGGTCGGCGCCTAGCGCTTGTCCCCGCTCGCGCTCCAGCGCACCATGAATCGATGAGCGCTGATTTCTCCCATCGGGGATTTCCGATTTCGATTTTCGTTCGCCGGAAGAGCGATATGTGGGAGGTGACGACCACCATCTATGCTCCCGAGGACCTGATTCAGGAGTTGGGTGATCGAGTCACCATGGACGTGATCAAATTGCCAACCAATCGAATCGAGCAGGTTCGATCCGACGCCTTCGATCAAGCCAAAAAGGCCATCGACGGAATCGTACGTGATCGCGCGGCAGCAGCGCTGCTGGTGAAAACCTAGTTGGATGGATCGGGCGCGTTGACCGCTGCGCTCAGTCATCGACCTCAACCCGCTCGACGCGAAGACCGTAGGGATTTCGGAAGCGATTGGATCGTGTAGGCCTACCGTGGTATGCGGAGACCGCTGGCGTTCCTTTCATGCCCCGTAGTCATACTGCAGGTCTCTGCACCAACACATCAGGCTGGAGTTAGATGAAGAATCCTTGGCTCAAGAAGAACCCGTTTATGAGCATGTGGCTGAGCGGGGCCAACACCGTGCTGAATTCGGCACGTGCACGGGCGACCGGTGAGGGTAAACGGCAGGCAGCAAGCATGATGGCGGAGGGGAGTCGTCAGATGGTTCGATTTTGGACCGGTGCAATGACGGGCTCCGCAGGCAAGAAGAAGCGCTCCAGGTAAGCGCAATGGCGGCTGTTGCTGGGCGGGATTGTTGCGGTTGCCCCTCATTAATCCCGATGTGGCAAGGGCCTGCCGCAACAGCGACAAGCCCTTGAATTTGGTAGCGAGCGAGGGATTCGAACCCCCGACCAAAGGATTATGATTCCTCTGCTCTAACCAGCTGAGCTAGCTCGCCTCTGAGCCCGTTATTATAGCCAAACGGGTCCGCCGCCCGCGCGGGCTCGCTCTTTTCCACATCGCGTCGCGCAACGTGGCGCCGTTGTTCCGCCGCCGATGCCGCTCGCCCTGTGGTTACCCGATGTGCCTGTCCACATGCTGTTGGCGGTGCCGCTCATCGTGCTGCTGGGCTATACGATCTTCGGTGCGACCGGCTTCGGTTCGTCGATCATCTCCGTGCCGGGTCTCGCGCATTTCTTTCCGCTGACGTTCACCGTGCCGCTGGTGACGACGACCGACGCGTTCGCGGCGTCGATGACGGCGTTCAGGCTGCGGCGCTATGTCGCGTGGCGCGAAGTGCTGCGCCTGCTTCCGGCAATGCTGATCGGCATCGGGCTGGGTGCGACGCTCCTGCTGAACCTGCCGCCCGGACCGGCGCTGCTCGCGCTTGGGTTGTTTGCCGCGAGCTACGGGACCTACGTGCTCGTCGGCGCGCGTCGGCTGCGCAGCGCGCCCGGATGGCTCGCATGGCCCATCGGCGTGATCGGTGGAGTCTTTTCGGCGCTGTTCGGCACCGGCGGACCGGTCTACATCGTCTACCTGTCCGCGCGAATCCCCGACAAGTCGTCGCTCCGCGCGACATCGGCGATCGTCGTTGCCGTCAGCGTCTGGATTCGCGTAGGGCTGTTCATTGCGACGGGACTGTTGCTCAACACGCCGCTCCTCGCCCTCGTGGTTGCATTGTTGCCCGTGATGGTGCTCGGCCTGTGGCTCGGCAACCGGCTGCACCACGCGCTGTCGGGTACCGGCGTGCTGCGACTGATCGCTACGCTGCTCGTCGGCAATGGCATCGCGCTTGTCATTCGCGCCATCGGGCTGATCCGCGAGTGATCGCTGAATGCGTCGTCGTCACAGGGTGCGCAGAAACGCGACGAGGTCTTCGCGTTCGCCCTCGGTGAGGCCGATGCCGAAGCGCTGCTCGTAGAAATCGACGACCGCGGCGAGATCTGCCGCCGAACCGTTGTGGAAATACGGTGGCCGGCTGGCGAGCGCGCGCAGCACCGGGCCCTTGAAGCGTCCGACATCCTTCCAGCGGCCGGTGATCAGCGCACGGCCGGGGTCCGTCGTCTGCACCGTTTCAAACTGCGCCGACGTATGGCGCAGCGTGTACAGCGGCATGTCGGGTGTCCGCCGTAAACCGTCGGCGATGCCGATATCGAGCGGCGCGAGAATCGAGTGGTTGCCCGCGGACGGCGTGTCGTGGCATGTCGTGCAAGTTCCCTGCAGCACCGGGATCGAAAGATCGTCGTTCAATCCCTTGACGCCGGTGATCGCGATCGGCTTGGTGTTGAACAGCGTCTCGCCCCGCGCGACGGCGGCGCGTGCTTGCGTCCGGTCGCGGCCGTCGTCATCGGGGGTGCCATGCGCCACGGCGTCCCATCGTTCGTACAGCGTGAACACGTGCGGATCGAACAGCGCGCCCGTGCGGTAGTCATTGGAGACGACGTCGTTGATGCCGAAATAGGTTTCGACCGCGCTCAAGGCCCTCGGCCCGCCGCGCGC
>Ga0207697_10000117_pt1 | contig 37548 bp, 37 predicted proteins | sample KBSSwiS5withPhiX_FD_184293 | JGI IMG/M metagenome (GOLD analysis project Ga0207697, IMG submission 184293) | Switchgrass rhizosphere microbial communities from Kellogg Biological Station, Michigan, USA, with PhiX - S5 (SPAdes) (version 2) | ecosystem: Host-associated > Plants > Roots >... | reverse complement strand
GGCCCGATGAGGCATCGGGGCGTATAGCTCAGGCGGTTAGAGCGCTTCGCTGATAACGAAGAGGTCCCAGGTTCAAGTCCTGGTACGCCCACGGAACCTAACAGGTTCAGGTAACACTGAACCGGAATGAGGTGCTTGTGAAGAAGTTGCTGGTAGTAGTCGCAGCGGCGATCGCAAGCGTCCTGGTCTATAAAAAGGCGCAGGAATCCGAAGCCCGGAAGGATCTCTGGAGCAAGTCAACCGACAAGGTCGACTAGCCACGGAGCCCGGTCTGGAACTGGCAAAAGCCAGTCCTGACATGGGGTATGATTGACGGGTTGCTTCTTATGGGGGCATGGCGCAATTGGTAGCGCACCTGCTTTGCAAGCAGGGGGTTCGGGGTTCGAGTCCCCGTGCCTCCACCATAAGAAAAGTCCCGGTCAGAAATGACCGGGACTTTTGCATTTAACCCATTCACCTAGTTGGGCGGGACTCTCTTCAGCGCCCGCTCCAGGAATGCCTTCAGTTCACTATCCCCCAGCACGGGAGTCACCACACCGAGCTCCAGTGTCGGTTGCGTCTTGGCATCGGCGGCCGCCAACGCGGCCTGGACATTCCGGCGTGCTTCAGCCACGGCCGAGGAATCCCCGCGCTTGGCAGCTTCGAGCATGATCAGGGACTCTTCTACTCCTCGTCCGTAATTGGCTGCCGCAGTGGCCCAATGGGCGGCGTCCGCTGCGAACCCCGGCACTGCCATCCTGGGTAACAGTTCCGGCAACCTCTGCAGCAGCTCAGCTCGGGCCTTCAAGCCGCCTGAAGGTGACCGTCCGGCGTCGTAATCCGACCAGAACTGCTCTATATCCCGCCGCAGCTCCGGAGCGGACGGCGTGAGCTCGTCGTCCTGCCAGTCTTGGTTGAGGTCCACGAAAGCCTTTACGGCCGCGCGGACCTCCGGATCCGGGCCGGAAACTTGATTCAGGGCCGCGTCCATGGACTTGCCGGGATCGTACGCTGGTCCATTCCATGAGAGGTCGGCATAGTTAAAGATGGCGGGGAAAGACAGGTAGGGCTCAATCATTGGATTGGTCACGATTCCGCGGACTGATTTGTACAGCTCTGGGTCGCGTCCGATCACCGGTGCCATGAAGAGGTGGTCCTGGGAAAAGTCGTTCACGGGGTAGTTATCCCAAATGACCAGGTCCCGTGGAGAACCTGGGCTCCCGTATGTCAGCCGGGCGGTCTCGGCTGAGTCGGCGCTGATCCTGTGGGAGACCACGTCTTCACCGGTCCACTGGACCACGATTCCAGGGTTCAGGGACCGGCCAAGTTCCCTCTTGTAGGGATTGCTGCCGGAACCGTTGTAAAAGGTGGGAACCGTTTGCAGGGGTTCGATGTCCTGCTTTGTCGAAATGAACCGGTCATTGACGTCATTCAGAAATGAAGCCTGCGCTTTGGCCAGGTTGGCTTGACCGGCGCCGAACTCCTTGAGGTCTTCGGCGCACTGGACCTTGGTGGCAATGTCATCGAGCGGAATGACGAACGAACGGACACCGACTGAATAGAGGGATTCAAGCTTGGCCACTGCAAAGTTCAGGTCCGCCTCGCGGGAGTAGCAACTATCGATGCCCGGGGACAGCGCGTAAGTAAAGCGGATGTGGTTGGCCGTGGCGGTATCCACCAGCTCCTGTAGTTCCTTGAGGTCCTCGTTCGAGTACAGTGCCCGCCACTTCTCCCGCAACAGTGGATCATCTTTTGGGGAGTAGATATAGGTATTCATTTTCTGGCGTCCTGCGAATTTGAGGACATCCAAACGAGCCTGATGGGACCATGGCGTGCCGTAAAAACCTTCGATGACGCCACGGGTTTCCATCAGCGGCCAATCACTGACCCGGGCGGCTGCCATTGCCCCGTTCTTGAGCAATTGGCGCGCGGTCTGCACGGCATGGAAAACGCCGTCGGCATCCGTTCCGGCGAGTACCGCCGTCGGCATCCCTGAAGTTTTTCCGGTAGCTATGGCGTAGCCTTCGGCTCGGTTGACTGCGTCCTGGTTCTCCGCCGCGCTGTCCTTCCCCAGCTCTTTGAGTACCGGGCTGACAGTGGGATCTGCTGCAGTGCCAAGGAAGACGGCCGAACTGCCGGCCGCTGGGCTGTTCAGGGCCGTCACGGCTTCTGCAGTGCCCCCGGCTCCTGTCACCAGGTCTTGGAGGGCGGCGATTGACGCTTGGTCTGTGCCAGGGGAAGCCACGATGTAAACGTGGCCGTTCAGAGGGATGGGATCCCCCACTCCGGCCTGGAGATGTTGTGGGACCGGGAAGATACTTGGGATTTCGGTCTTGCCCGTCCCTTGGCCACCGGGCCGTTCCCGGGAAACCACCAACCAGCCCGTAACGACCAGAGCGACAGCCAGAGCCGCGACCGCGAACAGCAGCAGTACTGATCGTCTCCGTCTAGCTCCACGGACGGGCGTTGTGTTCAATCAGGTGTCCCCTTGGGAAAGCCGTCGCCGACTGTCTGGAATGTTGAATCAAGACAACCACACTGTCCGCGCCGCACATAGAGGGCAGGACGGCTGCCTCACCAAACTAAGGTTGATCCGTGAACCTTCTCATTTCCGCGCTGGGAGTCCTGGGCGTGGCTTCCTCAGGACCACTGATCGCCGGCACCTTGGGTGCCACGTCAGTGACGGCGTTGGCGATCGCCTTCTGGCGGAACGCTATTGGCGCAGTCGTGATGGCCGCACCGGTGGCCATCCGGGAGCCCAAGCAGTTTGGGAAGATCAACCGGCGCGAGTTTGGCTGGTCCACGGTTGCCGCCATCGCCCTGGCCTTTCACTTCGCTTGCTTCATCACGGCGCTGCAGCTGACCTCGGTGGCTGCAGCCACCGCCTTGGTCTGCCTCCAGTCAGCATGGATCGCGGTCTTCCAGTTGTTCAGAGGCGCCCGACATCGCTGGCCGGTTCTGCTGGGCCTGGGGATAGCCTTTGGCGGAGTCGTGGCCATTACAGGATTCGATATGGGCTCCTCACCGCAGGCCCTGCTGGGCGACGTCCTGGCGCTGGCTGGTGGAGCCCTGGCCGGCTTGTACACCTTGGCTGGCGGCAAGGCCCGCCAATCCATGGGAACGGGCACGTACACCACGCTCTGCTATGGAATGTGTGCCGCGATTGTTGCCGTGTTGGCTTTGCTCAGTGGCCAACCGTTGGCAGGGTTCGACGCCGGAGGTTGGCTTGGGATTCTCGCCATCACCGTGTGTGCACAGTTGGTAGGGCACACCGCCTTCAACCACCTGCTGGCCACAATGAGTCCCTTGCTGGTTTCCATGATCATCCTGCTGGAAATTCCGGGGGCAGCGATCCTGGCGGCGATCTTCCTGAACGAGAAACTGCCGGCCGGGACATACGCCGGCCTTGCGCTCATTCTCGTTGGACTCGCGGTGGTGGTCGCCGGGCAACGGCGTGGCAAAGGCGAAGCAGAGCGGCGCGAGGCCGAGCTGGGAACTGACTGAGCTTCCGCCGTCGGGCTTTTACTGCCTGGTGTGCCGCTGCGTGGCCTGACGCTGCCTGGCTTGTCGCTGTATGTCCGGGGGCCTACAGGCTGCTGCGTCGAATGCCCTGCGCCGTGTTGGCCGTATGAATGGCCCGCAGGAGTTTGGCGGGGAAGTAGACCGAGAAGAAGACCACCATGGGCGCTTTCAGGGCCATCTTCTTAACGTTGTGCGCCTTGTACGTCCGGTCGAAGCGCGTGACGTAATAGCGGTAGTCCCGCGGAGAGTCCTCAAGGCGTCGGGCCGACATGCCGGACACCATTTGCGGGCAATAGCGGACGTGGAGATCGTGCTCGGCGAGGTGCAATGAGAGGTCGATGTCCTCGTGCATCTCATCCTTCTCATCGAGGCACGTTTCGTCGCGAATGGTCTCCCATGCGGTACGCCGGAGGGCCATGTTGGAACCGAACAGGAAGTGATACTGGTGCTTGGCCAGACGCAGCATCAGCTGGCGCATTTTGTCGTCAGCTTTGAGCCCAAAGCGACGCATTGGCATGTCGTAGTAGACCACAGGTCCGGTAGCGGCCTGGACGGACTGGTCCATGAAGGCCTTCTGGACTTGCTCAACCCAGTCAGGTTCCAAGACGGAATCGGCGTCGATGCGCCCCACGATTTCCCCGTTGGCGCTGTTGAGGCCGAAGTTGCGGGTGGGAATGAGCCCCTGCGTGGCGTCCTGCCGTAAAAGGATGATGGGGCTTTCAGGGTATTCCTGCTGCATCTGGCGTACGATCCTGGCGGTGCGGTCAGTGGAGAGATTGTCCACCACGATGATTTCTTCAGCAGGAACAGACTGGTAGATGGCCGCGATGAGGCACTGGCGAATGACGCTTTCCTCGTTATACGCCGGGATGACGATTGAAACCCCCGGAGGCTCCGGGACTTCCTTGAGGGCACCCGCAACGGGTCTATCGGCTGACATCACTTCAAATCTAACACCCGGCAAAGCCTCCCCAGCGGACCGTTGGGTTACAAGCTGGAAAACACTGAAGGGATCCCGGGCTGGCCGGGATCCCTTCAGACGATGTTTCAATGACGGCCGCTATGAACCAGGCCAATCAGAACCCTAGAGCTGGGGGTCCTTGGACGTGGAAGTGTTGCCGGCGTCCTTGTGGCCGCTTGCCGCGATGTTCCTGACGGCGGTCTTGGCATCCGTAGCGACGTTGGATGTGGAATCCTTGCCCTTCTCGAACGCATCCTTGGTTGCCTGCTCCACTTCGGCAGCCGCTTCCTCGGGCGTAATGTCAGAAGCTTTGGATTCGGTCGGCAAGGTTGCCGTCGCTGTAGCTGATGCTGCAGTGTCTGCGGGAGCCGGGGCCGGAGCTGGGGCCGGGGTTGGATTGACCGGGGCCGGCGTCTTCCAAGGATCCTCCACTGGCTTGGAGGCCTTCCAGGCAGCAACACCGGCAGCAACCGCTGCTGCAATAACTGTGACAACCAGCCATCCGCGCTTCTTCGGCTTCTGCTGGACAGCCAATTGCTGGGAAACAGCCTTGCTGGTCTGGTCCGCCACTGCCTTGATCTGCTTACTGGTGGCCTGCGCTTGCTCCTGCACGCTGTGAACCACACCTGAGTCCACCAGTTTCTGCGCAACGGCATCCACTTGGGCGGGTGCGTTCTCAAGGACGTGATGGACAACTACTGAAGCCTGGCCCAACTGCTCGGAAAGCTTGGGCAGGTACTCCTCAACTACCTTGTCCCGGGCGAGTCCAAGCGCCGGAGTTGCCTTATTAAGGGTCTCCTGGATCTTGGGCGTGGCGTCCTCCACAGCGTCATGGATCTTCGGCGCGAGGTGCGCCAGTCCATCCTGAAGCCGCGGCGTAACTGTTGCCACGCCGTCGGCGAGGTTGTGCGCCGCAGACTTCAGTCCCTCTTGGATCTTGGGGGAAGCGGTATCAATGCCGTGCTGAATTCGGGGAACAGCCCAATTGACGGCTGCTTCCACGCGGGGTGCCGCCCAGTCGCGGGCGTTATCCACACCAGCCGCCACGGAGTGTTCAAGGTCGCGGGCAATACGGTCTGATTTCTTCACAACTACCTCCCGATACACATGCTCGTTTGAAGCTAGCCTACGTGCCTTGAGGAACACCGGCTATTCATCTGCAGGATTCTTCCCGGATTTCACCGAGCGCGGAACCGGCTTTACAGCCACACCGGCGTTGACCCTGCATGAAAGAATGGGGCCATGACCATCGCAACCGCAAAAGCAACGATCCACACGAGCCTCGGCGACATCAAGGTTGACCTCTTCGGCAACCACGCCCCCAAGACGGTCGCCAACTTCATTGGCCTGGCCACGGGCGAAAAGTCCTGGACGCACCCGGAAACCGGCGAAGACAAGACCGGCACGCCCCTTTACAACGGCACCATCTTCCACCGCATCATCAAGGACTTCATGATCCAGGCCGGCGATCCCCTGGGCCGCGGCGTTGGCGGACCGGGCTACAAGTTCGACGACGAAATCCACCCCGAGCTGACCTTCAACGCTCCCTACAAGCTGGCCATGGCCAACGCCGGTATCCAGATGGGCAAGGGCACCAACGGGTCACAGTTCTTCATCACCACGGTCAACACCGACTGGCTGTTCGGCAAGCACAGCATCTTCGGTGAAGTAGCTGACGAGGAATCCCGCAAGGTTGTTGACGCCATTGAGGGCGTCCGCACCGGCATGGGCGACCGCCCCGTTGAGGACGTCGTCATCAACAGCATCGACATCGAACAGCTCTAACAACAGGCTGAATTAGAGCCCATGAGCTACGGAATCCCGTCGGCAGAGCCGTCCGCCACAATTCCGGTGTGCCCACGGCACCCGGACAGGCCCTCCTATGTGCGGTGCCAGCGCTGCGGGCGCCCCGCGTGCCCCGAGTGCCAGCGGGCGGCCGCCGTCGGGTTCCAATGTGTTGATTGCGTCAACGAACAAAAACGTACGACGCCGAGCTACCGCTCTCCCTATGGCGGTGCCTTGGCAACCGGCCGCCCTTTGGTGACGTTTACGATCATCGGGTTGTGCGTGCTGGTTTACATCCTTCAATGGATTGTTCCTGGCGACGCCGTGTTCCAAAATTTTGCGTTCGCAAATTATGCAGCTGCCAGCGAGCCGTGGCGGATGCTTACTGCCGCCTTCCTTCATTCGCAAGGATTCCTGCTCCACATCGTCCTGAACATGTACACCCTGTGGATTTTCGGACAAGCCCTTGAGCCTTTGCTCGGGCGGATCCGATTCCTGGCCGTGTACCTGCTCTCCGCCGTTGGCGGATCCGTGGGCTACCTCTTGTTGACTCCCACGTTTCCCGTGGTTGGCGTTGTGGGAGCTTCCGGCGCCATCTTCGGCCTGTTCGGTGCCATGCTTGTGGTGCAGCGGCATCGCGGCGGTGAAACCAAACAACTGTGGATCCTCATTGCGATCAATGGCGCCATTGGCTTCTTTGTTCCCAGCATTGCCTGGCAAGCCCACTTAGGTGGCCTGATCACCGGCGGCCTCGCTGCCGCCGCCATCGCCTATGCCCCGCGGGGCAAGAACCAGGCCCTGCTCCAAACAGGCGGCCTCATCCTCGTGGCAGGCCTTTTGGCCGTGGCCGCGTGGTTCCGCATCACTGCCGGCTAGCTCTGGCGCTTCCTGCAACCGCGACCGGTTGCCGCAGTATCGTCCTGAGTTTCTCCGATGCGGTACGGCGTGGGTCGCTGAGGTAGATCTCGTGATGCTTCCCCAACATCATCAATGACTCCCCGGGAATGAAGCTGGTGTGCATTTCCGCGAGCACTGGACCCTCGTCATCGTAGGGGCCGATGTGGAGGGTTTGGACGCTGAGCCCTTCATCGAGTGTTTCCAATCGAAGACCATCCATTGCCGGCCCTTGGCCTTTTTTGCCTACGATCTGACGCGCTTCCTCGAAGTGGTCTTGGGTGAGCCAATCGGGGACCATATTCATCAGCGTCCAATCCCAGCGTGATTTATCCCTGGCGCTTGTGAAGGTATCCATGTCCTCCGCCCACCAGAGCCCTTCCAACGGCATCACGGTGTAGTCGCGACCCAACTCCTGTTTGCTGAAGAACTTCATCTTGTAAGCGACCGGATAGATGGTGGTCAGCGCGTCCTTGTAGTCCTGGGAGGTGTTTGGATCACCATGGCCGTCGATCATGAGGAACTGCAGGGCTGGAACCGTCACCACGGAAAACCTGCCATGTGAAGCGCTGTACGTTTTGATCTGCTTTTTGAGGTCGACTTTCATCGGCAAGTAATCCCACTCCCCTGCTGTTGGCGTTGATGACGTTATCCACAGCCGTTGTCCACAGTGTGTGTAACTTACATCTGTGTAGTTAGCTCGTCAGAGTGCTGTGCGGCTGGTCAGGGCGGTAGATATCCCCGGAAAGGCATGGGTTCATCCACATCTGTGGATAACTTTGTCCCCGAACCTGTCTGGTTTGTGGACAACCAAGCCATTTCTGGGCCAGTTGTGGATAAAGCTGTTAATGATGGTGTGGAGCGGCCTCTATCAACAGGCTTATCAACAATGTTAATAACTTACACGCGTGTAGTTCAGGACCGTTGTGGTTCCTTTTAGACCGCAAGCGCGCGGATCCAGCACGGGAAACCCACAAGTTTTCCCCACCTGTGGATAACTTGTGGGTAGGGGGTTGTTGTTAAGTGGGTAACTCCGCAAGCCGCGAAGGTCGTGAAAGGTGATCACTGCGGGAGGAAGGCCCGCTCTGAGATGATTTTGGGCTCCGGCACCTCGGCCAAACGCTGGTTGGTAAATCCAGCAATGCTCCGCCGGTGAACGTTCAATGAAGAAACGGCCACTATCCACAGCGGAATGCACAGTGGGCATAACTCCTACCTGACGGTCCTGAGTCCAAGATCAGCACTGCGACGGGGGATTCCAGGGAAAGTACATGGATGTCCACAGAACTTATCCACGCCTGTGGAAAAAGTTACGCACTTCTGTGGAAAAGAACTGTGGACGTCGGTGGGAAGGGCTAAGGCCTACTTCTGACTTTGCTCCAGCCAAACGCCCGACGTACCCCGCCTGTGGCTATCAACCAAGTGGGTATCGATGATCCCCACGGCTTCCATGAGGGCATACATGGTGGTGGGTCCAACGAACGCGAAGCCCTTCTTGCGAAGCGCCTTTGACAGAGCAATGGATTCCGGCGAGGTAGTGGGGATTTCTGCGTAGGACCGGGGCGCAGGGGTGGTTTCCGGCTTGAAGGACCACACGAAGTCCACCAAGCCGCCCTCTGCCCTCAGGGCGATGGTGGCCTTGGCATTGGTGATGGCCGCCTGGATCTTCAAGCGGTTCCTGACGATGCCTGCGTCCAGCATGAGCCGCTCGACATCCGTGTCCGTGAAAGCAGCGACGCTTTCAGGGTGGAAATCCAGGAAAGCCTTCCGGAAGGCATCCCGTTTCCGAAGGATGGTTGCCCATGACAGGCCGGCTTGGAATGCCTCGAGACTGATGCGCTCATACATTCCTTGCTCGTCCTGGACCGGCATGCCCCACTCGTGATCGTAGTAGGCCTGCATCAAAGGGTCCGAGGCAGCCCACAGCGGCCGTGCCAGGCCATCCTGGCCGATGATGATGCCGGTTTCTTCCGTCGCCATAAATGCTCCTCTGCGGCAGTCCACCGGACGCCGACCTTTGCTCTTGCCTTTAGGGACATTCTGCCCGTTGGCTGTGACATTTTGCCCGCCTGGGACATTTAGCCGCGGCGATCCGGTCCCTAGGACAGTCCGGTGACACGCATCGTGATGTTGATCCGTCCATGGGAGAGCCCACACCCTTCCGGGCAGGTTCCCGGGAGAACCTTTGGGATGCCGTGATACGCGAACCTTGATGCCCCGCCGAAAACGAAAAGGTCTCCGGATCGGAGTTCGACGTCCGTGTATGGCTTGGTACGCGTCTGGGTGTTGCCGAAGCGGAAGAGGCACGTCTCCCCGATGCTGAGGGACACTACCGGAGCATTGGAACGTTCATCTTTGTCCTGATGCATCCCCATGGCGGCGCCGCGATCGTAGAAGTTCACCAGTGCTGCATCGGGTGTGTAATTGACAGCGAGCTCGGCGAGGGCCTCGTTGCCTTCCGGCCCTGACGAGTAAGCATCGGATACGGCCTTCCTGCCCAAGCGAACCATCCACTCCGGGAACTCGAGTACGGGCTGGCCGTTTACATCCGTAGCTTCGCGCGTGTAGCGGTAGGGCTGCCAATGCCAGCCAAGGCAAAGGGTCCGGACAGACATCTGATGCCCTCCCGGCAATGTTGCTGCCCGGAGGGGCACCGGCCCGTGCGTCCAGTCGCCAAAGCGTTGCACGATCCACCTCTGCTGCTCCAGGCTGAGCCAGCCCGGCACGTGCACGGCGCCTGGAGCTATAACCCGAGGGGCGGCGTCGTGGGTGTCAGGTTGGATAAGTGTCAACGGAAACAGGGCGTCCTCGCTCATGCGGCAGCCTCAAGCGTAAGGAGCCTTCGTTTCGCTTCGGTTCCACCGAGGTAACCGCCGAAAGTGCCGTCGGACTTCACCACGCGGTGGCAAGGAACGATGACCGGCAGCGGGTTGGTAGCGCAGGCGGTTCCAACGGCGCGCACAGCTTTGGGGCTGCCGGCGGCCTGGGCCACCTGTGCGTAACTTTCGGTACTGCCGTAGGCGATCTGCGGCAAGTGGTGAAGGACGTTCAGGCGGAACCCGCGTGCGAGCTGGAAATCCAGGGGAAGGCTGAAATCCTTACGGGTGCCGCTGAAGTACTCGTCCAATTGGCGGGCAGCGGCCTCAAGTTGTGAAGGTGCATGCAGGATGCGGGGACTCACCGTGTTGGCCAGTAACTGTAATACGGCGTCGTGGTTCTCAAGCTCGAACGCTACCCGCACCACGCCATGCTCCGTAGCCGCCAGGAGCAGCTTGCCCACAGGAGAGTCCACCACTGTGTAGGCGATGTCCAGGGAATGGCTTTCCTGTGCAGAGCGGACAAGTCGCGCGTGGAGGCTGGCCAGGGCAGGTTCGATTCCGGCGTCGAGGGGTTGAAGGAGTGTGGCAACCGCGGCGCGGTCCGAAAGGGATTCAAGAGTCATCGGATTTCTCCTTTCGCCGATGCTGGGACCGATGATGTAGTCACGGACGTGGAATGAACCAGGAACGCTCCGACGGATTCGGGCTCTTCGCGGAGCATGGAACGGAGGGCTTTCACACCGTCGGATCCCGCACGTCGTGCGGCATCTGGTGTCCCGCCCAGAAGTGACGCAATGTCCCGATATGGGAGGCCCGCCAAATAGTGGTAGGCCACTGCCTGGCGTTGTTTAGGTGGCAACTGCCCGACGGCGTTGAGTAGCTCCGCTTGATTGTCACCCGGAATGCCAATCTTCGAAGGCCGCTCTGGTGGCTGATCGACAGGCAAGGCGCGCCGATTGCTGGAACGGATGAGGTCGATGCATTTCCGATGCGCAATAGTGACGAGCCAGGCCTCAAGGTTGGCATCTGCAGGGAGGGCGCCATAAGCCTGCAAAGCCGCAAGAAAGGTTTCGGACCAGGCGTCGTCGGCATCGTGAAGACCCACCACTGCACGGCATACCCGGAGCACAGTGCCGCCATGTTCCTGGACGACTGCTTCGAACGGCCTCTTGGTGTGGGCGTGCTGCCGGCGCTGCATCAGAAGAGCTTGCTCTCTTTCACGGCGGCAGGCTCTTCGAGCTCGAGGAGGAAGCGCTTGTTGCGCAGGCCACCCGCGTAGCCAGTGAGTTGCCCGTTGCGCCCCACCACGCGGTGGCACGGGATGATGATGCTGATGGGGTTTCGACCCACTGCGGACCCGACAGCCTGGGCCAGGTGGGGATCGCCCATCTCGAGAGCCAGTTCACCGTAGCTGATGGTTTCCCCAAAAGGAATGTGTTGGAGCCGCTCCCAGACCTTCTCTTGGAAGGCATTGCCCCGGGCTTCAAAGGGAACGTCGAAGTGGGTGCGCTTTCCTTCGAGGTACTCACCGAGTTCGCCGCGGGTCTGATCGAAGAGTGGTTCCTCGATCCCTGCCGGGACTCCAAAGTAGTCCGGCGGAGGCATGTGCCAATGGCCTTCGTAAAAGATGCCCGTCAAAAACTCCCCACGGGCAGTCAGCGTCAGCTGCCCCAGCGGGGAATCCATGGTGGTGTGCCTGGTGTTCATATCCTGTAGACGTTCGCGGGCACCGAAATGTGAGGTGTGGGATTCCTAGGCGCGCCAGCGCGTGGTCATAAGGAATCCGACGATTGCGATGCCGAACCCAGCCACGATGTTCCACGAAGCCCATTCCTGAACGGGGAACCGGCCCTCGGTTATATAGAACGTGATGATCCAGATCAGTCCAATGATCATGAGGCCAAACATGACCGGCTTGTACCAAACGGGATTCGGCTTGTACTGCTGCGCGGCGGAAGTCTGCTGGGCCTGACGGGCAGGCCGCTTTCGGGGCTTGGACTCGGGCACGGATCCTCCTTGGCTGTTCGATTGAAACCCGATGCTGCCGGCCTTGGTATCCTGCAGGAAGGAAAAAATCCAGCGGTCAACGGCCACGCGGTGCTCCGGGTTGTTACTAGCTGTCAAGTCTAGCCGCAACCGGGGTAGGCCAGCGCCGCCCGCGCCCTATACGAGGAGACCCTGTGGCGGACCAGCAGACGACGGCGGCTGCAGCCGTGCCGTCCGCCCGCGGGACGCAGCGAAAACCTCCCCGCGCCCGGCTCAGAGCCTCGGACGTTATGCGCAAAATCAGTCAGGTACTGGGCGAGTTGCTCATCACCGCAGGCATTGTCCTCCTGCTTTTTGTGGGCTGGGAGCTATGGTGGACCAACGTGGAGGCCGACGCCAAGCAGACCGAAGCCGTGAAGAGTTTTGCACAGGAATTTGCGGGACCGGTGACACCGGCTGCCAGCCAGGCTACGGACTACGGCCCGCCCGTCGTCGGGACAGCTCCTGCACATGGGAAAACGATCGGGATCATGTACATCCCGCGATTCGGTCCGGACTACACGCGGCCCATTATCGAGGGAACAGACCAGGATGTCCTGGACACACTGGGCCTGGGACACTACGGAAACACCAGCATGCCCGGAGCCCTGGGCAATTTTGCCGTCGCGGGACACCGGCAGACCCACGGCGCTGTACTGGATAACATCCACACACTGGTCCCCGGTGACAAAATCTACGTCCAGACGCCAGATGGCTATTACACCTATGTTTTCCGCAACAACCAGATTGTGTTGCCCAGCCAAACCGACGTTCTGATGCCGGTCCCCACCCAACCCGGTGTCACGCCACGTGAAAGCATCCTGACCATGACCAGTTGCAACCCGCGCTTCGGATCCCAGGAACGCATCATCGCCTACTCCGTCCTTGAGGGGTGGCGACCGGCCTCGGCGGGACCGCCGTCGGAAATCGCCGCCCAAGTAGCCCAAGCCCAAGGAAAGGGGTAACGGATGTACGCCTGGATCTTCAGGAATTTGCCCGGCCCCTTGTGGGTGCGGATACTGACATCGGTGGCGCTTGTGGCCGTAGCCCTCGTCCTGATGGTGGAGTTCCTCTTCCCGTGGTTCTCCCAATTCACTTCTTTGACCGACTCAACGATTGGTTTAGTGCAGCAGCCATGAGCTCAACAAAAATCCTCGTCGTGGACAACTACGACAGCTTCGTTTACACCCTGGTGGGCTACCTGCAAGAACTCGGCGCCGAGACAACCGTGGTCCGAAATGACGACGTGACACTCGCAGAAGCCAAAGAGCTTGCCGCAGCCCGTGATGGAGTCCTCATCTCTCCCGGTCCAGGAACGCCGGCAGAAGCGGGTGTTTGCATCGACCTCATCAAGTGGTGTGGCGAGGCCGCCAAGCCTATGTTCGGAGTGTGCCTTGGCCACCAAGCCCTTGCCGAAGCTTATGGCGGCGTGGTCACCCATGCGCCTGAGCTGATGCACGGCAAAACCTCGCCTGTGCAGCACGAAGGCAAGAGCGTCTTTGTCGGGCTTCCGTCGCCTGTGACGGCTACGCGCTACCACTCACTCGCTGCGGTTCGCGACTCGATTCCGGACGTCCTGGAGATCACAGCCGAGACCACCAACGGTGTGGTCATGGGCCTGCAACACAAGACAGCTCCCCTCTGCGGTGTGCAGTTCCACCCGGAATCAGTCCTCACCGAAGGCGGCTACCAGATGCTGGGCAACTGGCTGGAGTCCCTCGGCATGACCGGCGCCGCGGAACGTGCTTCGAAGCTGAGCCCGCTGATCCAGCACTGAGGTGTAGCCAGGGGGCGGCGACTGATTAGTCCCTCTTGGTGGGCGTCGGCTTGGGGCTTGAGGTATCTGTTGGCGTAGGTGTGGGAGTCGGAGCCGGGGCTTTGGCTACCGTTACCGTTACTGTCTTGCCCTGGTCCACTTCAGTATTGAAGGTTTCGCTTTGCGCCGTGACCTTGCCGGGGGTCACCTGGGAATTTTCCTGCTCCACCACGGTCATGACGAGGCCGTTCTCCTTCAGCAGCGCTTCGGCTTCCGACTGGGCAAGACCGATCAGTTGGGGCATCAGCACTTTGCCGGAGGAGACCTGCAGCTCAACGTTGGAACCTGCGGCTATGGGCGCCCCCGGGGCTGGACCCGTGGTGATGACGAGTCCGATGGGAACGGTGGGGCTGTGCGTCCTCACGCTGGAGATGTTGCCCGTGATTCCCAGGCGCCGGAGGGTATCGCGGGCATCTGACTCTGTGCGGCCCACAATGTCTGCAGGGATAGTTACCGAGCTGGGACCGCTGGAGATGTTGAGGATGACCTCAGCGTTCTGTTCAAGCATTGAGCCCGCACTGGGTGCCGTGCCGATCGCCATGTCCTTGGCAACCTTGTCACTGGCCACACGTGCCGTTTTGGGGACCAGCTTTGCGGAGTAGAGCTCTTGCAGCGCCTGGGACTCCGACATGTTGGTCACCGAGGGAACCGCCACCTTGGCCGGTGTCGCGGGGGGCGCGTTGACGAGGCTGTAGATCCAGAATCCGGCGCCTGCGAGAACAAGGATAGTGAAGATTGCCAGTGTCGCCGCCCAAGTCCGACGCCGGGACTTCTGGCGCGCGGTCCGCTCACGTTCGGGTGGGAGGTCCAAGGGAAGCGGTTCGTCCAGCGGTTCCTCCATGGGATCCTGGGGGACGTCCTTGTAGTGCTCGACATCCAGGAATCCAACGGCTGTTGCGCTCAAGAGCTGCGTGTCCGGGTCTTCGGATGAAATGAGGTCGTTCGGATCGGTGGGTGCCTCGCTGGCGGGAAGAGCGGGTACGGGGATGCCATTGCTCGCGGCCCTGAGTGCCCGCCGGAAAGCAGCCGCATCCTGGAATCGGTCCGACCGGCTCTTTTGCAGGGCCTTGGCAAGGACGGAATCCAAAGCCTCGGAAACTTCGGGGTTATGGACGCTGGGAAGGTCTGGCGTCTCCCGGACGTGCTGGTAGGCCACTGAAACCGGGCTGTCGCCTACGAATGGTGGCCGGCTGGTAAGCAGTTCATACAGAAGGCAGCCGGCAGAGTAAAGATCACTGCGGGCATCAACGGTCTCGCCCCGTGCTTGTTCGGGGGAAAGATATTGGGCTGTTCCCACCACAGCCTGCGTCTGCGTCATGGTGGCAGCGGAGTCAGCCATGGCGCGGGCGATGCCAAAGTCCATGACCTTGACGTCCCCGGTATCAGCACAGACCATGACGTTGGCCGGCTTGATATCGCGGTGCACAATGCCCGCCCGGTGGCTGTACTCCAGCGCCGCGAGGACGCCAAGGGTGTAGCCGATGGAGTCTTCAACACCGAGTTCGTGCGCTTTGATCATGTCCCGCAGGGTCCGTCCTGCGACGAACTCCATCACGATGTATGGGACACGCACGTCCTCACCCGGTCCGCCCGGGACAGAGTACTCACCAGTATCGAAGATGGCCACGATGGAAGGGTGGTTCAGTGCCGCGACAGCCTGGGCCTCGCGTTTGAAACGGGCCTGGAACTGGGGATCGCGGGCCAGGTCAGCGCGCAGGACTTTGACGGCAATGGTGCGCCCCAGCAGCGTATCTGACCCACGGTAGACGTCTGCCATGCCACCACGGCCGATCAGGTCACCGAGTTCATAGCGACCATTGAGGATGCGCTGCGAAGAGACAGGTGTGCTCTCCTCTCGGTGCGCTGGACCGGGCCGTGGCGTAGACATGGCGGCTACTTAATTGCTCGGGCTGCCGGAGCCGCTGGGGCTGGCGCTCGGGGACGTCGGATTGCTCGGTACAAGCGACTTGGACAGGTGGTATGTGACTACCGAACCAGCGGCAACCTTAGTTCCAGGGGCTGGCTCGGACCGTACGAAGGTGCCTGGTTTCTGGCCAACGGCACCATTCACGGGATCGCCCGGGACCCACCGCAGGTTCGCGGCTTCGATCAGTCCGCGGACCTCGTCCTCGCTGAGGCCTACACCGATGCTGGGCACGGACACCATTTCCGGACCCTTGGAGTACTGGACAGTGATAACTTCCCCTGGATCAACAGGACCGGTGGGGTTAAGGTCGGTTACCGTGCCCACCGCGGCAGTGTTGAACACTTCCTGCCCGTTTACCTGCAGGCCCAATCCAACGAGCTGGCTGCGGACAGTCTCAAACGGTTGTCCAAGATACTCCTCAGGGATGAGGTTGATCTTCTGGGGGGTGGACTGCGTCGGTGTCGGTGAAGGGGCCTGGGACGTCTGGGTTGGGGTGGCCGATTGCGACGTTGGACTTGCGCTCCGGCTTGGGCTTGCGGATGTGGATTCGCTCGGACCGGGATTCGGGGAGAAGAAGCCCGACTGTGAAATCAGGAAACCAACCAGTGCGAAGAGCACCAGCAGGATCAGGGCAACGAGTGGCCAGGTCCAGGGGCTCCGCTTCTTACGCTCCGGCTCGACGTCGTCGTAGTTGTCGTCATCGCTGTAGATAACTTCTTCTTCGTCGTTCAGCTGCCGCTCTGCCTCAAGTGCATTCGCCCGCGACAAAGGGTTGTCGGCGGAAGCGCCGGCAGCTCCAAGGGCAGCCCCTGCTGCGCCTCCAACAGCGGCGGTGGCGCCGATCACCGGAAGTGCGGAAGTCGACGTCGTGGAATGCTCCTTGCCAAACGGCGAGGTAACGACGCCGGTGGGGGCCGTAGCGGTATTGACAGGTGCCGTGATGGGTCCAGTAGCGGCTTCGAAGAGAAGCATTCCCGGCACCGCGGCGTGGGCAGTGGTTATGTCGCCGTTGCGGATAGCCTCGGCTGCCTCAGCCAGCTTGATGGCGTTGGCTGGACGGTTCTTGGGATCCTTGGCGAGCATGGACATCAGGAGGGCACGCACCGGAGTAGGCAGCGTCTCCGGAAGCGGTGGCGGAGCGTCGTTGACCTGTGCAAGCGCAATGGCGATCTGCGATTCACCGGAGAACGGACGGTGGCCGGTGAGGCATTCGTAACCGATGACGCCCAGCGAGTAGATGTCAGACGAGCCAGTGGCAGTTTGTCCTGTTGCCTGCTCGGGAGCAAGGTACTGTGCGGTACCCATGACCTGGCCGGTCTGGGTCAGCGGCACCTGGTCAGCCAGGCGGGCGATACCGAAGTCGGTGACCTTGACGCGGTTGTCAGGCGTGATGAGGAGGTTGCCCGGCTTGATGTCACGGTGGACCAGGCCCTGGGCATGGGCCACGGCCAGGGCGCGCGCCGTCTGGGAGATGATCGAAAGGGTCATGTCAGGCGACAGGACCTGCTCGCGCTCAAGGATGCCGCTCAACGGATGGCCGGGCACCAGTTCCATGACCAGGTACGCAGAGCCGGCTTCTTCGCCGTAATCGAAGACGTTGGCAATACCCACGTGGTTAAGGAGTGCCGTGTGGCGGGCTTCAGCGCGGAAACGCTGGAGGAAGCCGGGGTCCCCGGTGTATTCCTCCTTGAGCACCTTGATGGCAACGATCCTGCCCAGGATCTGGTCCTTGGCCTTCCAGACCTCGCCCATGCCGCCAATCGCAATGCGACTGGTCAGCTGGAACCTGCCGCCGAGTGTGATTCCCGAAGTAGGTCTCACTTATTCAACACCGCCTCAAAAATCTTCTTTGCGTTCGGACTGGTTAGCTTGGCGCCTGTGAGCACATCCACACCTTCCATGACGATGGTGACGGCCACTTGCGGATCGTTCGCCGGGGCGAACCCGGTGAACCAAGAATTGTTCAAACCTGAATCGCCGAGCTCGGCGGTACCGGTTTTACCGGCTACCTGGACTCCCGGGACGGCAGCGCCGCTGGCGATGCCGTTGGAGACCGCGCTGCTCATCCACTGGGTGATCTGGTTCGCGATGGGTTGGGTGGTGCTTGTACGGAGGGCCTCGGGCTTGAACTCGCTGATAACCCGGAGATCGGGTGCACGGACTGTCTTGACCAGGTTGGGCTTCATTTGCACACCACCGTTGGCGATTGCCGCAGTCATCAGGTTGATCTGCAGCGGGGTTGCCTTGACGTCGCGCTGACCCACTGACGACTGGGCTAGCTGCGCTTGGTCCAGATCCTTCGGGAAGACACTGACGGCCTGCTGGAGCTTGAGCTGCTCGCCGAAGGTGTCCCCGAAACCGAACTTCTCTGCCTGCTCCCGAATGGCGTCCTGGCCCAGGTCCAGCGCGATGCTCGCAAAGGGTGTGTTGCACGACTGTTCCAGGGCGAAGGAGAACGTTGCCGTTTCACGGACGTTGCAGTTGCCGCCGGCGTAGTTGGGCAAGCTCGCACTGGATCCAGGGAGGGGCAGGCTGCTGGGGTTTGGCAGTTCGCTGTCCTTGTTGTACTTGCCGGAATTCAGGGCGGCCGCAGTATCGACGAGCTTGAACACCGAGCCTGGGGACAACAAGTTACCTGTGGGCCCGCTGACGTTCTGGTTCAAGTTGATGCCGGGAATCTTGTTCAGCTCGGCATAATTGGCCGCTGCGGCAGCGGTGTCATGGGTAGCGATCAGGTTGGGGTCGTAGGACGGCTTGGAAACCATGGCCAGGACGGCGCCGGTTTTCGGGTTGGTCACAACGATCGAGCCACGCTGACCCTCCGGGATGAGGTCGTAGGCAAGTTGCTGGATGGCGGGATCGAGCGTGAGTTCCACGGAGGCGCCCTTGGGCTCATTGCCCAGGAACATCTGGCTGACGCGGTCCAGGAACAGCTGGTCAGAGTTTCCGGCCAACTGGTCACTCAGGGACTGCTCGAGCCCCGTAGAACCAAATCCCCTGGAGAAGTATCCGGTGATGCCCGCATAAAGTGCCGGCTGGGTGTACTTGCGTTGGAACGCGCAGGACTCGTTTCCCGGTACGGACTCTGCAATCGGCTTACCGGCGACGATGATCGCCCCGCGGTCGTTGCAGAACGTTGCCAGGATGGCCCGCTGATTCCATGGATTGGCGTTGAGATCGTCAGCGCCAATGACCTGGACGTAGCTGATGGCGCCGAAAATCAACGCGAACATGGCGACGGCAGCCATCCACGAACTTCTAATTGCCTGGTTCATGGGTGCTTCACCGCTTCCGTGGGTGCGCCCGGTGTGGGTACAGGGGCCGACTTGCGGGCGGCCGGGTTGGTGCTGCTTGCCGGAGGTTTGTTGACCATCGGAGTGGTATCTATGGGCCCGCGGGCTGTGTTGGAGATCATGAGCAGGAGACCGACGATTATCCAGTTGGCCAGAAGCGAGGATCCACCGGCGGCCAGGAACGGCGTGGTGAGGCCTGTCAGCGGGATAAGCCTGGTGACGCCTCCGATGACCACGAAGCACTGGAGCGCGATTGCGAAGGAGAGCCCGCAGGCCAGCAACTTGCCGAACGCATCCCGGGTGCCCAGTGCGGCGCGGAAACCGCGGGTAAAGAGCAACAGGTAGAGCATCACGACGGCGAACAGGCCAATGAGACCGAGTTCTTCGCCGATGAGTGCCACGATCATGTCGCTGTTGGCGAAGGGCACCAGATCCGGCCTGCCTTGGCCAAGGCCAGTGCCCACCAGGCCGCCATCAGCCATGCCGAACAAGCCTTGGACGATCTGGCCACTGCCACCGGGTGACCTGCCAAAGACCTCCGGGGTGAAGGCGTTGATCCAGCTGTCGATCCGGAACGCAACGTGCGAGAAGATCTTCGAAGCGATGAAGCCCCCGCCAAGGATCAGGGCAAGGCCGATCACCACCCACGAGATGCGGCTTGTGGCGACGTAGATCATCACAATGAAGAGGCCGAAGAAGAGGACTGACGATCCAAGGTCGCGCTGGAATACGAGGACGCCAATGCTCACCAACCAGGCGGTGATCATGGGACCCAGATCCTTGAACCGCGGGAACTGCATGGGGCCGATTTTCCTTCCGGCCAGCAGGATGAGGTCCCGGTTGGAAGACAGATACCCGGCAAAGAATATGGCCAGGGTGATCTTGGCAATTTCACCGGGCTGGAACGTCATCGGGCCGATCTTGATCCATACGCTCGCACCCAGTACTTCACCGGCAGAGATGCCGGGAACGAGCGGCAAAATCAGAAGGAATGCACTCGCTGCCAAGGAAATGTAGGTAAACCGGCGAAGGACGCGGTGGTCCTTGAGGAACCAAATGACAGCGATGGATACTGCCATGGCGATAAGCGTCCAACGGAGCTGATTATTACCGGTATCGTCGCCGGGGCCGTCCATGCGGTGGATCAAAGCGAGGCCGAGCCCGTTCAAGGCAACGACGATCGGAAGTATTACTGGGTCGGCATACTTAGCGCGCAGTCTCAGAACAACGTGGAAGGCAAAGGCAGCCACAGCAAGCAGGCTGGATTGGAACCAGAAGTCGCTGTCCAGTCCACTTTCGGAATTGATGCTCACCAGAGCACTGGCGCCGATGCCAACGGCAAGCGCAAGCAGGATGAGCACCAGCTCAACATTGCGGCGCGGCTTGGGCGCGGTCTCAGTCTGGATCATTTTGCCGCCTCACAGGGAGTCGGTACGGGCGAAGGCGTGGGGCTGGCAATGGCCGCTGTACTTGGAATTGGAACACTTGTTGTCGCTGACGGAGTGGGGGAAGGAGTGGTGCTGGGGCACGTTCCCGACGTACTGCCGTAGTTCTTCAGGTTCTCGACAATACGCTGGGCATCGTCAAGGTCTCCGGCAGGAACGGTCTGCCGAACACTCTGTTGACCGTACTCGGGAAGGGACTCAACACGGAGGTCAGTAACAGCCTCAAGCCGGGACAACTGGATGGGTCCGAGCCGCTGCGAAATGCCGTTGAAGATTGCTACCCGGGAATCGTACTCGCCCACGTAATAGCGGGTCTGCGTCCAAGCGTAGCCAAGCCATAGGCCAACCACGACGCCGAGCACAACAACAGCAGCAACAGCGGGCATGAGCCAGCGAATGCGGCGTCGTGCCGGTTCTTCGACTTCCAAGCGGTCCTGCTCGGCTTTGTGGGTCAGGACCGTAGCCGCGCGTCGGGCAACAGTGCGGCCCGCTACCGTCGGGATTGATCCCGTTTCGGCGGCTGTAGCTGCGGCACCCACAAGCTCATGGGGACGGCTGGCGAGCTCTTCGCGGAGGACCTCAGCGGACAGGTGCTCACCCAGGTGCGGGTCAGTAGTGGTGGGCGGCTCTTTGGAGGTTCCGGCTTCGTCAGCCGACTCAGCCTTCTCCGCGGTTGGGTCGCTGGTGCTGAAGGATGAACCGGCGTCGGCAATCTTGCCATCATTGGGCGCAGTTGCCTTAAGCTCGCCCGGACTGGCGTCTGCGGGCTTGGTGGCGGAGGGACCTTCCGTCGGCTTATCTGCAGCAGACGATTCCGGCTCGTCCAGCGCGGCAAGCGCCGCGGGAGGAACGACGTCGACGGCGGCCGTGTTGACGTCGTCGTCGGTCTCCTCAACAATCTCCAGCACGACCACGGTGACGTTGTCCGGGGCGCCGGCTTCCAACGTGAGATTAACCAGGATTTCCGCGCATTCCCGCAGGTCCTTGGTTTCCCGGAATACCCGCTCCACCACGTGTCCTGCCACGTAGTTGAGGCCATCTGAGCAGAGCAACCAGCGTTCGCCCGGCTCGACGTCGAGGGCATCCAAGTCCAGCTCAGGGCTGGCGTCGACGTCACCCAGGACGCGCATCAGAACGTTTTTGTGGGGATGTGTTTCGGCTTCTTCGGGGCGGAGCCGGCCTTCATCGATAAGGCGTTGAACGAACGTGTGGTCAATGCTGACTTGCTCGAACTTCTTGTTCCGCAGGCGGTAGGCCCGGGAATCGCCGATGTGGGCGAAATGCAGTTTGCGGCCCTCAAGGAGCAGGGCTGTGACGGTGGTGCCCATGCCGGAGAGTTTGGGATTCTGATGCACCAGCTCAGACAGCAACGAATTGGCGGTCTGGATCTCATCGGCGAGGATCGTGTCGGCGCCGTCCGGGTAGTCATCATGATCGAGGTGGATCATGTCCAGCACCGTGGAGGCCGAGGCGACGTCTCCGCCCGCGTGACCGCCCATGCCATCGGCAACGACTGCAAGATGGCGGCCCACATACGCGGAGTCGTCATTCTTGGAGCGGATCCGTCCGACGTCGGATCGCGCGGCGTAGCGCATGATGAGTGGGCGCTCCGCCGGCGTTTCCTTGCCTTCCGGGGTCTCGGGAGAGGCCATGGACTACGGCCTCAATTCAATAACCGTCTTGCCGATTCTCACGGGAACGCCAAGCTCCACCGGCAGGGCACGGGTGAGCTGTTGATCGGCCAGGTAGGTGCCGTTAGTGGACCCGAGGTCCTCAATGAACCAGCGGCTGCCCTGCGGGAACAAGCGTGCATGCCGGCCGGAAGCGTAGTCGTCTTCCAGGACCAGCGTGGCTTCCTGAGCGCGGCCCAACAGGATAGGGCTTGCCGCCAAGGGAAGCGTGGTGCCTTTGAGTGGGCCCTCAGTCACCACCAGATTGCGCGCATGCTGGATGGCGGGCGCCGGGGAGGCGGCCAATTCGGGGTGCTTGCGGACCTCGCGCGCTGTGGGGGCCCCGGTCACGGCCTTGCGGCCAATCTGGAAGTCGCGGCGCATGGTGGACACGATGCTGAAGACCAAGACCCACAGCAACAGCAGGAAACCGAAGCGAAGGGCCGTGATGGTCAGTTCGCTGATGTCGTTCACGCGTGGCCACCCAGGGTCTGGGGAAGGAGGCGGAAAATGATCTTGGTACGTCCCATCGTGATGGTTGAGCCGTCAGTGAGCTCCACGCTGCCGTCCACCTTGTGACCGTTGACGTAACTGCCATTGGTGGAACCAAGGTCAACGGCCCACGTAGTGCCGTTCTGGGTGCGGACCTCAAGGTGCTTCCTGGACACTCCGGTGTCATCCACCAGGATGTCTGCTTCCGAAGAGCGGCCCAGGACGACCGACTGGGCATTGAGGGAATACCGCTGACCGGCAATGTCAAGGACAGGCTGGAGCCGGGTGGGCTGCCGGGCGGGCGCAGCTGGAACATTTGGCCGTGGGGCCTGTGGCGCGGCAGCGGCGTCGTCGGAGGATTTCTCGGTCCGGGAAGTTATTTCGAAGTGTCCGGCGCGTTCCTCTTCATTTCGACGGAACGAAATGCGGACCGAGCCCTGGAGCGTGTAGCCCTGGCTGCGAACGTGCTGGATGACCACATCGCACAGTTCCTCTGCCAGCGGAGTCCCCCACTCCTGGGCGCGTCCGAAATCTTCGTCGCTGAGGAGGACATCGAACACATTGGGGGCGAGAGTGCGCCCGGCTGCGATGGTGATGGACTTATTGTCCAGCTCGCGCCGTAGCTTGCTCGCGATTTCCACCGGCTCAACACGTGCCCGCGACCCCGTGGAGAAGACGTTGCGGACAGCCTTTTCAATGCCGCGCTCGACTTTGTCCAGCAAACCCATGGTCCTTCTCCTTTCCTCGCCGCGGCACCCGCTGTGCCTGGTTCAATACTCCGTGCTTCGACCCGTCCACGCACACAGCAAAGTGAGCGCCGAACGGCCCTTCCACTTCCCGATACTACTGGGAGTGTCTGGGAATGGCCTTAATCCACAACGCCTTACGACGCGGAAAAGTTCGATTCCGGCCCGTCCTGACGGGGGAGCGAGGGGGTGAAATTTCCGTGCCGTTAAGCAGAAGTTGTACGCCTTGGGGGCCTCACGGTCGCGTTGTCCACACCCGGCAGGGACTCGATTGGTGTTTTGTCTGGAATGTCCGTTATGCTTGATCTCGCTGCTTTTGAAGGAAACGAAGCCGGGAGACCGGTGGAACGTCCTGAAAAAGAAGTTGCGCGCGAGTGGCGGAACGGCAGACGCGCTGGCTTCAGGTGCCAGTATCCGAAAGGGTGTGGGGGTTCAAATCCCCCCTCGCGCACGCAATTGAAAGAGCCCCGGTCTTAGGATCGGGGCTCTTTTGCTTTGCCCGGAGTCTTTGCCCGGAATGCCTGGCCGGTCCATGGAAACTGTCAGCTGCGCGGCGAACCTTTGAACCGGCGTCGCGAATTGCTCAGGTGCAGGCGCATGGCCGCCGAGGCAGCGGCTGGGTCGGCATCGGCGATGGCCGCGTATATAGAGGAGTGCTCGTGGACCACTTGTTCGAAGCGTTCCCGGGAGTCCTCCTCGTCACTGGCCAGTAGGCGTGTGCGGGGCATGGTGATCATCGTTTGGCCCAGCGCACTGATGCAGTCCGTATAAAAGGGATTGCCTGAGGCTGCAGCAACGGCCCGGTGGAATTCGAAGTCAGCCTTCATGGAGTGGGCCGGGTGGCCGGAACTTGCCGTGAATTGCTCCAGGGCGCCGTGCACTGCCTTTAATTGATGCTCCGTGTGATTCAGGGCCGCCAACGCAGCGGCTTCAGTCTCCACGCCGATCCGGAAGTCGAGCATCTGCAGCCGGTCTTCCATACTGACAACCGGCCTGGTGCCCGGAGCTTGAAGAGGGCCCTCCGATGGCGGGGTCAGTGCGAAGCTGCCCCGCCCACGCTCGGTTTCGACAAGTCCCTCCGCTTGCAAACGGGTCAGGGCGGAGCGGACTACTGTCCGGCTGACACCGTATTCGCTGATGAGGGTGTTTTCGCTGGGGAGTTTCTCACCTGGCTGGATGACGCCGTCGACGATGCGGTTGCGAAGGTCGGCGGCGAGATCCGCGGTCAGGTTTCGGCTCATGGGTTCAAGATTACGCGCCGAATTCCACGGATTCGGTGGTCCAGGCGCGGGCCTGCCCGCTCAGCGTCACGCCGAGGCCGGGGCGGTCCGGAACGATCATGCGGCCGTTTTTGGTCTCGAGGCGTTCCTCGAACAATGGATCCAGCCAATCGAAGTGCTCCACCCAGGGCTCGCGCGGATAGGCGGCGGCCAGGTGGAGGTGGATCTCCATGGCGAAGTGCGGAGCCAGGCCAAGGCCACGTTCGTCGGCAAGGGCTGCGAGGCGCAGGAACTGGGTGATGCCGCCAACGCGTGGTGCATCGGGCTGGATGATGTCGCAACTGTTGGCGTTGATGAGGCCCTTGTGTTCCGCAACGGAGGCCAGCATCTCGCCTGTGGCGATGGGCGTGTCCAATACATGGGCAAGGTGGGCGTGACCCTCAAAATCGTAGGCGTCCAGGGGCTCTTCGATCCAGATGAGGTTGAATTCCTCAAGTTGGCGGCCCATGCGCAGGGCAGTCGCCCGGTCCCACTGCTGGTTGGCGTCCACCATGAGCGGTACGTCCCAGCCGATGTGTTCGCGGACGCCGGCCACGCGACGGAGGTCTTCCTTGGAATCCGGGAGGCCCACCTTGATCTTGATGCCGCCAATGCCTTCTTCGATGGACTGCGTTGCGCGTGCCTTGACCTCTTCCAATGTGGCGTTGAGGAAGCCGCCGGAGGTGTTGTAGGTCTGCACGGAGTCGCGATAGGAGCCCAGCAGTTTGGCCAGGGGGAGTCCGGCGCGCTTGGCTTTGAGATCGTAAAGTGCGATGTCTATTGCTGCCAGGGCCTGGGTTGCAACGCCCGAGCGGCCCACTGAAGCTCCGGCCCAGAGAAGCTTGGTGTAGATCCTGCCGATGTCGTTGGGGTCCTCGCCGATGATGCCCTCCGCGACCTCCTTCGCGTGGGCGTACTGGGCCGGACCACCAGCGCGTTTTGAGTAGCTGAATCCGATGCCGCTGTGGCCCTGCTCCGTGGTGATCTCGGCGAAGAGGAACACGACTTCGGTCATCGGCTTCTGACGGCCCGTGAAGACCTTGGCGTCGCTGATGGGCACGGTCAGGGGCAGGCGGGCCGTTGACAGCTTGATGTGTCGAATGAGATCTACGGGGCTCATGGTTCTCCTAAGGGATGGGCATCTTTACCTGAAACTTAGGATACAAGTTAATAACTTGTACTACAAGGAACTGTTGGTCGGAATCTACCGCCGCAGCGCCCCGAACCCGCCGATCAGGGCCTCGAGCCCCAGGTTAAAGGCAACGTCCGTTGGCCGCGGGTGCTGCTCCAAGGCAAGTCTGTCGACGGCGGCGGTGAAGTTGGGCACCTGGTCGGCGAGCGAGCCGGCGTCGAAGATGTCATCCGGCGCAGTGACATCGTAAGCGGCCCCAAAGACGAAGGCCTCCAAGGCAACAATCGCTGAGATGATCTTCTCCTCAGGGAATCCGGCGTCGCGGAATCCGGCGGTCACGGCCTCGTACATAGCCAGGGTCTTCGGGGCATTCGCCACCGGCAGCACCGCAATGACGGGGATCAGCGGCGTGTGCTCCGAGAACACGTCCCGGTAGGACCACGCCCAGCGGCGCACGGCTACGTCCCACGGCTCCACGCCAAAAGCGGACACATCAACCATCGCGGCCAAGTGGTCTTCCACCAGCAAGAGCACGTCGTCCTTGGATGCGACGTGGTTGTAGAGGGCGGATGGCGCCACGCCCAGCGAGCGTGCCAGGGCTGCCATGGTGAGTCCGTCGTAACCCTTGCTGCTGATTAACTCCAGGGCCGCCGTCGTGATGCCGTTTTGGTCCAGGATGCGCGCCATGGGCCGTCCGGCACGCCGCCGTGCCTTGCTGGCAGGAGCGGGGGCAACGCCCGGCTCGGGTTCTGGAGCGGGTGTGGGTGCGGGCATCGGAAGCCTTTCTGCTGCCTGTATCTCCAGCATTATTCCATCGGGTCTTCCCAGTCACGGACTTGGCCGCTATTATCAAATATAAATGAACGCCATTCATTTATTGGTCAGCCACCACGGACGGCCACGGAGAGGACATCATGCAGAATCTTGATCGCGACGTTGTGATCGTCGGTGCCGGACCGTCAGGGTTGACGGCGGCACGCGAATTGAAGAAGACCGGACTCAGCGTTGCAGTGCTTGAAGCACGCGACCGCGTGGGGGGCCGCACCTGGACCGACACGATCGACGGCGCCATGCTGGAAATCGGCGGCCAGTGGGTTTCCCCGGACCAGACGGCCCTCATGGACCTGCTGGACGAGCTGGGACTGAAAATGTACTCGCGCTACCGCGACGGCGAGTCCGTTTACATCGGTGCCGACGGCAAACGCGTCCAGTACACGGGTGACACCTTCCCCGTAAACGAGCACACCAAGGCCGAGATGGACAAGCTCGTTGCCATCCTGGACGGGCTCGCCGCGGAGATCGGACCCACCGAGCCCTGGGCGCACCCCAAGGCCCGCGAACTGGACACCATCTCCTTCCACCACTGGCTCCGCCAGAACTCCAACGACGAGGAAGCCTGCAATAACATCGGGCTCTTCATCGCCGGTGGCATGCTCACTAAGCCCGCCCACGCCTTCTCTGCGCTGCAGGCTGTTCTCATGGCCGCTTCCGCAGGGTCCTTCACACACCTGACGGACGAAGACTTCATCCTGGACAAGCGCGTTATTGGTGGCATGCAGCAGGTTTCGCTGCTCCAGGCAGCCGAGCTGGGTTCCGACGTCGTGCTTAACAGCCCGGTTCGCACCATCAACTGGGACGTCGACCGCGTGACGGTTGAGTCTGAGCGAGCCACAGTGAATGCGCGGTATGTCATCATGGCGGTGCCGCCCAACCTGTACTCACGCGTTTCCTTCAACCCGCCGCTGCCGCGCCGCCAGCACCAGATGCACCAGCACCAGTCACTGGGCCTGGTCATCAAGGTGCACGCCGTGTACAGCACGCCGTTCTGGCGCGAAGAAGGCCTCTCCGGCACCGGTTTCAGCGCCGGCGCCCTGGTCCAGGAGGTCTACGACAACACCAACCACGGCGACTCCCGCGGCACCTTGGTGGGCTTCATTTCCGACGAAAAGGCCGACGCCGTGTTCGAGCTCAGCGCCGAAGACCGCAAGAAGGCCGTCCTCCAGTCCATCGCCGGCTTCCTCGGCGACAAGGCACTCACCCCCGAGGTCTACTACGAATCAGACTGGGGCTCCGAGGAATGGACCCGCGGCGCATACGCATCCAGCTACGATCTCGGCGGCCTGCACCGTTACGGCAAGGACCAGCACGCGAACGTGGGACCGATCTACTGGTCCTCGTCCGATCTCGCGGCCGAGGGCTACCAGCATGTGGACGGCGCGGTCCGGATGGGCCAGGCGACCGCAGCCCGCATCGTCGAGGCCAACAAGTTGAGCGCGCTGCCGGTCGGCTAGGGCGTTGCGCCGGGATGGCACTTAACACCCGTTTTCCCGCCTGGGATCGGTGTTAAGTGTCACCTCGGCGCGGCTTGTCCGGCTCTCGGCACGCCTGCCGCTCGCTCCGCTTCGATGAGTGCTTGGGCCAGACGCTCGACGGCGGCCTGATAGTCAGTCCCGGGTGTCACCCGGCAGTGCTCAGCCTCCCGCATAGCGCGGGCAAGAGCAGCTGTCTCGGCCGTTCTGACGTCCGTCATTGCCGGGAAATCTATTGCTTGCCCGGGATCGAGTTCGTAGCGCTGCCACTGCTGGAGGACGCTCGCGTGGCGGGCGGCAGCTTCCGCAAAACCAGGACGACGCCGGGGCTCAGCTGAGTGGAGGCGCTCCACCCTGCGGCTGGTCGCCAGCGTTGCTGCTGCCGTGGTCATCGCGACGAAGACCATGATCAGTCCGGCCGGCGCCCATTCCACTGCGGGAACCAGGATGGCCGGAAGAATCACCACCAGGCCCGCGAAGAGATCCCAGAAGATCGTGTCCGGTTCCGGGCCGCGCCCATGCGTGAGTTTTCTGTGGAGGACGAACGTGGTTGCCGCTGTTGCGAGCACCAAGGCTACGCCCCACAGGAGCATCATGGCGGGCATTGGACCACCTCCAGGCGAGTACGCGCTGCTGTGATTTCAGTATGCGCCTGAGTGTTTCCGGGCAACACCTCCGTACGGACAATTCACCGCTCCCCGGGCGTAGCCTAGGCACCATGAGACTGAAAATGTGCAGCATCCACGTCAAGGACCCCGCTACGGCCCACGCTTTCTATACGGAAACGCTTGGCTTCGAAACCTTGATGGCCATGCCCGAGTACAACCTCTTCATCATCAAGGATCCCGGCGCAGACAACACTTCGGTGGGACTCCTGCTGGAGCCCAGCGACAACCCGATCGGCGCTAACTACATGAACGCCCTCCATGAGGCCGGGTTGGCAGCGATCACCTTTGGCGTGCCTGACGTCCAGGCTGAATATGAGCGTCTGCTGGCTGCCGGCGTGACGTTCCAGGGCGAACCCAGTGAGGATTTCTCCGGGATCAGCGCCGTCTTCGACGACGGGTGCGGGAACTTCGTCCAACTCCACCAGGACTAGTTAAACAGCTGTGGCCGGGACCAAAGGGTCCCGGCCACAGTCAGCTGAAAACTATGCGTGATCGCGCTTTGACGTCTTCGGGGCATCGCGCTTGGCGGCTGCGTTGTCCTTGGCTTCCTTAGTAGCTGCCTTCTTCGCAGCTTCGTCCTTGACCCTCTGGGCCTCGGCGCGGACTGCGGCGTGGGTGGCACGCTCCACAACCAACCACTGCGGCGGCGCCTGCAGCAGCTCGGTGATTTCCGCCGTCGTGAGTGCTTCTTCGACGCCGCCGCGGGCGAGGCCGCTGATGGAGACGTTCAGCTTCTGTGCCACTACCGGGCGCGGGTGCGGGCCGTTGCGGCGGAGCTCGGCGAGCCACTCCGGCGGGTTGGCCTGGAGTTCGGCGAATTCTTCGCGGGAGATGGACGAATCCTGGAACTCCTGGGGTGTCGCGGGCAGGTAGATGCCGAGTTTCTTGGCAACGGTTGCCGGCTTCATGGACTGGGAGTTCGAGGACGTCATGCTTCAAGGGTATCTGGCCGGTACTGTGAGTGTGTGCCAGCCGCTGAAGAATCCGCCCAAATAACCGAGCCCCCCACCGAGCTTCGCTTCGCCTATGTTGCCGGTGTGACGCCTGGGAAATGGATCCGGCGGTGGGAAGAGCGGATGCCGGACGTGCCATTGCATGCGTTTATGTCCGACGACGGTGCGCAGCTTTCGGTTCTGCGCGACGGTTCCGCTGACCTTAGCTTTGTTCGGCTGCCCGTGGACCGGGAAGGCCTGAACGTCATTCCCCTCTATGAAGAGCAGCCAGTGGTGGTCGCTCCCAAGGGGCACGAGATCTCCGTGTTTGAAGAAGTGGCGCTGGAGGACCTGTCCGAGGAGAACTTCCTGGACGTGGAGGAAATGGGCGGGCCCCATATGGCCTTGCAGGTGGTGGCTTCCGGAGCCGGATTGGCCATCCTGCCCATGTCAGTTGCCCGGCACCTGAACAACAAGCAGACCGTCATGCGGCTATTGACTGGCGCTCCTGGAACGCAGATTGGCCTCGCGTGGCTTGCTGGTACGGATAGTCCGGTGATCGAGGAGTTCATCGGGATTGTGCGCGGCCGGACTGCGCAGAGTTCACGCCAGCCGTCCGCTCAGCAGGAGAAGCCGAAGAAGGCGCCCAAGCCGGATCGTCGCGGGGGCGGGGCCAAGAAGCCTGCCGTCGCGCAGCGCTACGCCCCGAATCCGGACAAGGGCCGCGGCAAGGGTTCGCGCAAGAAGGGCAAGCGCTAGTTATTCACCGTGGATTGCGGCCTGTTGCTGCTCTGATCTGTTGAGGTAGGCGAGCAAAAGGTCCCCGGCGCGCTCCAGGTCGCCGGATTCGAGCGCTGAGCAAATCTGCTCGTTTTCCTTGAGCCAGTCGCTGTAGAAGTGCGCGTTCATGGTGGCCTTGTGGAAGTACAGACGCATCTCAGCGAGCACTTGGGCCATGATCGTGTTCAGTCTCCCGCTTTCGGCCAGGGCAACGATGGCCCCGTGGAAATGCTGGTTGGCGCTGCCCAAGCCCTCGTTGTCGTTGGCGGCTGCTGCGCGCTTTCCCTCCTCGACGGCGGCCCTGATGGCGGCAATGCGCTCTGGGGAACCGCCGGCACGGATGGAACTGACCTCAATGGCGCGGCGGACCGTATAGACATCGTGAATATCCCCAGCTTCCAGTGTGGCGACGTACACTCCGCGGTTGGGGAGACGGACCAGGAGCCGTTCGCTGGCTAGTTCCGCGAAGGCTTCACGGACGGTGTTGCGGGAAACGCCCAGGTCCTCGGCGATGGTTGCTTCCGTGAGCTTGGCCCCTGGCACAAGGAAGCCTTCGGCCAGTTGGTAGCGCAGTTCCTCGGCAACCCTCTCGGCAACTGAAGGCACCCGAAGGCGCATACGGGCGCCGGCGCCGTCGATGCCAGTTCTTTCGCTGGATTCCTGATCTGCACTGGCCATGACACCAAAATTACACTATTGCCAAAAATTAGGATCGCTGGATTGTTGAACAATCCGGTAATCTGGTGCATCCTTGATGTAACGCACATCACGAGGCAGGAATCACACCATGGCAATCATCGACCTGAACAGCGACGTCGGAGAGTCTTTCGGACGTTGGACGCTGGGCGACGACGCAGCCATGTTCGAATCCGTTTCCAGTGCCAACGTTGCGTGCGGATTCCACGCTGGCGACCCCAGCGTTATCCGCAGCACCTGCAAGAAGGCGGCTGAGGCCGGCGTCGTGATTGGCGCCCACGTCGGCTACCGGGATCTTGCAGGATTCGGCCGTCGCTTCCTGGACGTTGATCCCATGGAGCTGGCCGACGATGTCGTTTACCAGATCGGCGCCCTGCAGGCGCTGGCTGCCACGACGGGTGCGAGCGTCAAGTACGTGAAGCCCCACGGCGGTCTCTACAACGCGATCGTCAAGCACACCGCTCAGGCAAAGGCCGTGGTCGACGCCGTGAAATCAGTTGACCCCACCCTCCCGATCCTCGGTCTCCCCGGTTCCGAAGTCCTCCGTCTTGCAGACGCAGCCGGACTTCGTGGTGTTTCCGAAGCTTTCGCGGACCGCGCCTACAACCCGGACGGAACCCTCGTCCCACGCACCCAAGCAGGCGCCGTCCTACACGATCCCGCTGAAGTGGCGGAACACGTTTTGCGGATGGCCACCGAACAGTCCGTCAGGACCATCGATGGTTCCATCCTGAAGATCCGCGCGGAGAGCATCTGCGTGCATGGTGACTCACCAGGAGCTGTCGCGATGGCTACTGCTGTGAAGTCCGCTCTCGACGACGCCGACGTCAGCATCGGCTCGTTCCTCTAAATCCCCAAGCTTGAGCACAACCCCCTCATCCCCCCGGAGGAAACCATGACCAGCACCAACGCAGCCAAGGCCGTGACAAGGAAGCCACCGGCCGGCGCCCTGAAGGCTTACGTAGCCAGCCTCACCGGCACGTCGCTTGAATATTATGACTTCGCTATCTACTCCGTAGCTTCGGCCCTCGTCTTTCCCAAGATCTTCTTCCCCGGCAACGATGAATTCGTTGCACTATTGCTCTCCTTCTCAGCTTTTGCGGTGGGCTACTTGGCCCGTCCGATCGGCGGCGTCATCTTCGGGCGTTTGGGCGACAAGATTGGCCGCAAGTACGTCCTGGTGTTCACGCTCGTGCTTATCGGAGTCGCGACCGTCCTCATAGGTGCGCTGCCTGACTACTCAGTGATTGGCGTGGCGGCGCCCACCATCCTGGTTCTTCTTCGCCTCGCCCAGGGCATCGGCGTCGGCGGAGAATGGGGCGGAGCGGTTCTGCTGTCCAGCGAATTCGGCGACCCCAACAAGCGTGGCTTCTGGTCCTCCGCTGCGCAGATCGGCCCGCCCGCAGGCAACCTGATGGCCAACGGCGTGCTCGCCATCCTTGCTGCTTCATTGAGTAACGAGGCGTTCCTCTCCTGGGGCTGGCGCGTCGCCTTCCTCGCCTCCGCACTCCTGGTGGGCTTTGGCCTGATCATCCGCCTCAAGCTCGAAGAAACCCCGGTCTTCAAGGCAATCCAGGCCCACGGCGAACGACCCAAGGCACCCATCAAGGAGGTCTTCACCACCGAACCCAAGGCCTTGGTTTCGGCAGCGCTGTCCCGGGTCTGCCCTGACGTTCTCTACGCGCTGTTCACGGTGTTTGTGGCGGTGTACGCCACCAAGCAACTTGGCATGACTACAGGCAATGTCCTGGCAGCCATCCTCATCGGTTCCGCGTTCCAGCTGTTCCTCATTCCGTTGGCCGGCGCTCTCACCGACCGCTTCAACCGCCGCCTTGTCTACGGCGTAACAGCAGCCGTTACAGCCGTCTATATTCCCCTGTTCTTCCTCATGATCCAGGGCAAGTCCGTGGTTATGCTGACCATCGGAACAGTGATCGGCTTGGCGCTGCACGCGTTCATGTACGGCCCGCAGGCCGCCTTCATCACCGAGCAGTTCCCAGCCCGCCTGCGCTACGCCGGCAGCTCACTGGCTTACACCCTGGCCGGCGTGATTGGTGGAGCCGTTGCGCCCATCATCTTCACGGCTCTCTACGGCGCAGCATCCGGCGGCTGGTATTTGATCGCCGGGTACCTCGTCCTGACAGCCGTCGTCACCATCGTGGGCATGGTCCTGGGCCGGGATCCGAAGCCCGAAGAAGACGTTCGCCTGCTGCAGGAGTCGCCCGCCTAAATGGCGGCGAAGCGGATGATGGAGACCGTGATGCAAACGACCACCGCGAAGCAAACTGCCACAGCGAAGCAATCGACCACCGCGAAAAAGGTCCGCTCTGTGCGACCCGTCGGCACCCGTGCCGTCCTTGCGGAGCTGGATGGGCTGCAGGACGTACTGGCCCTGCAGGACATGCTCTACAAGTCTCCGCTCCCTGGCCAGGTGGACGTGCTGGCAGCAGCCGAAACTGTGATGGTTGTTGGCGAATCCGCTGCGGCAACCCGGGCCATCGGCGCCCGGTTGCTCGAACTGGACCTCGTCGCGACGGACGTTGCAGATTCCGGGCTCGTGGTTATCGATACCGTATACGACGGCGATGACCTCGCCGATGTCGCGGAGCTCACCGGCCTGAGCGCGGAGGGCGTAATTTCGGCCCACACAGGCCAGATCTGGACTGTTGCTTTCGCCGGCTTCGCTCCCGGATTCGGCTACATGGTGGGCGAGAATGAAGTCCTCACGGTTCCCCGCCGCTCCTCACCCCGCACGGCTGTTCCCGCTGGATCCGTGGCCCTCGGCGGCCAGTACTCGGCTGTCTATCCCCGGCGTTCTCCCGGCGGTTGGCAGCTGATTGGCCGAACGGGAGCCCGTATGTGGGATCTCGACCGTCCCCAACCGGCCCTGGTTCGGCCCGGTGACAGGGTGCAGTACCGCGCTGTTCGGGAGGTTGTCACGGCCAGCGCGGAGCATCAAGCTGAACCCGAGGCTGATCACCACACGGACTCCGGCCTGCGGATCCTCAACCCCGGGGCGCAAAGCCTTATCCAGGATCTTGGCCGGAGAGGCTACGGGAACTTGGGGGTCTCGGCGGCCGGTGCGTTGGACCGGGCATCGCTGCGCCGCGCCAACCGACTGGTCGGCAACAGTTCCTCGGCTGCCGCCATCGAGACCGTCAACGGTGGGCTGACCGTGGAAGCGGTCGGTGACCAGGTGATTGCCGTGACAGGTGCGCCTACCACCCTTACCGTCCAGTCGCCGTCGTCGGCTGAATATGAGGAGTCTGACGGCGACGCCCGGGACGCAGTGCGCAGCGTCCCGATTGCTGCTCCATTCGCCTTGCTCGACGGCGAAGTACTTACCCTCGGACCGCCCGAGGCCGGGTTCCGGAACTACGTTGCAATCCGCGGTGGCATAGCGGTTCCCGAAGTCCTGGGGAGTCGTTCGGCCGATACGATGTCCGGGATCGGACCTGCCTCGCTGGTGGTTGGGCAGGAGCTCCCGGCGGGCGACGCCACGGCGTCTACTGCGGTTGGAAGTCCGGAGCTGCAACCGGAATTTCCGGGTACCAGTGTCACCGTTCTCGATGTGGTTCCCGGACCCCGTGCTGATTGGTTCGATCAGTCCGCCATCGAGTCCCTGACAAGTCAGGAATGGCTGGTCACACCACAATCCAATCGCGTGGGCATGCGACTGGACGGTACTCCTCTCCAGCGCGCCCGCGAGGGTGAACTTCCCAGCGAGGGGACTATGGCTGGTGCCCTCCAGATCCCGCCCGCCGGACTTCCCGTGCTGTTCTTGGCCGACCACCCCATCACCGGTGGATACCCCGTGATCGGCGTGGTTCGCGACGAACACCTTGACCTTGCCGGGCAGGTCCCCATTGGCGGACGGATCCGGTTCCGGATGGTCCCCGATTCCCCCGACTTCACCAAGACCCCAGAGAAGTGAGTATTTGATGCGAAAGGTCCTGATTGCGAACCGCGGAGAAATCGCTGTTCGAGTCGCCCGAGCCTGCGATGACGCCGGCATTTCCTCGGTGGCCGTCTATGCGGACATCGACGCCGACGCAATGCACGTGGGTGCCGCGGATGAAGCCTATAGCTTGGGCGGAAACAGCCCCGCTGATACATACCTTAACGTCGCGAAGCTGCTAGCCGTTGCCGAACAGTCGGGGGCTGACGCCGTCCACCCCGGGTATGGCTTCCTCTCGGAAAACGCCGATTTTGCGCAAGCAGTCCTCGACGCCGGACTCGAGTGGATCGGTCCGTCACCGGAGTCGATCCGGCAGTTGGGCAACAAGATTACAGCCCGCGAGATCGCTGTCCGTGCTGGTGCCCCCCTTGTGGCCGGCAGCGATGGCCCGGTTGCTACTGCTGCTGAAGCCCGGGCATTTGCCGAGAAACACGGACTGCCGGTGGCCATCAAGGCGGCCTTTGGCGGAGGTGGTCGCGGGCTCAAGGTTGTCCGCGAACTCGCCGAAGTGGAGGAGGCTTTCGACTCGGCAGTGCGTGAAGCCATCACAGCGTTCGGGCGTGGGGAATGCTTCGTGGAACAGTACCTTGACAGGCCGCGGCACGTGGAGGCGCAGGTCATCGCGGATACCCATGGCAACGTCGTTGTGGTGGGTACGCGCGATTGCTCCCTCCAACGCCGGCACCAGAAGCTCGTGGAAGAGGCACCTGCACCTTTCCTCACCGAGTCCCAGCAGCAACAGATCTATGACGCCGCCAAAGCAATCGTCCGCGAGGCCGGCTACTACGGCGCCGGGACTGTTGAATTCCTGGTCTCCGCAGATGGGGCCGTGGCCTTCCTCGAGGTAAACACGCGCCTGCAGGTGGAGCACCCGATAACCGAGGAAACGGCTGGGATTGACCTCGTTCAGGAACAGTTCCGCATTGCAGCCGGCCTGCCCTTGAGCATTACCGAGGATCCCATAGCCCGCGGCCATTCCTTTGAGTTCCGCATCAACGCCGAGGACGTTGGCCGCGGATTCCTGCCTTCCCCGGGCACAGTGGCATCGTTCCAAGCGCCCACGGGTCCCGGCATTCGTTTGGATACCGGCGTGCGTGCGGGCTCGTTTATTGCACCGCAGTTCGATTCGCTCCTGGCCAAATTGATTGTTACTGGTGCCGACCGCCAGCAAGCGCTGCGCCGCGCACGCCGAGCACTTGCCGAAATGGAGATCACCGGACTGCCCACCGTGTTGCCGTTCCACCGCGCGGTTGTGGAATCCGATGACTTTACGTCCGTAGCCGGGCTGCGCGTTCACACCCGGTGGATCGAGACGGACTTTGCAGATCAGATCCCCGTTGATTCCGAATACAACGTGGTTGCCCCAAGTGGCGTGCGGCGCACCATCACCGTGGACGTCGACGGCAAGCGGCTCGCCGTTGGACTCCCGGCTGATCTGCTGGAGGGTTGGGCCCGGTCAGGGCAGGGACTCCCCTCAGGCGCGGTGGTCACGGGGTTGCAGGGCGATTACGTGGGAGCGTCCAATTCAGCCGGAGACTCGCCAGCGGAATCAGCCCTGGTTTCCAGCATGGCCGGCACCGTCGTGAAGTGGCTCGTGGAGCCCGGCACCGAGGTCTCGGCAGGGGACCCCTTGCTGGTGGTGGAGGCCATGAAGATGGAAACGCAGGTGGCAGCACACCGTGCGGGTACGCTCTCCGAGGTGCTCTCGGCACCCGGCGGTGTGGTGACCGCGGGAGCCGTGCTGGCGCACATCGAGTAGTCCGGCTGACTTAACCCCGACGGCGGTCCAGCCCTTCGTGAGGGGGCCGGGCCGCCGTCGTGTTCCACTGGTCAGGACGGTCGCTGGAACGTCGCTAGCCTGCTATTTCGTCGCTGGGCAGCAAAGGATCAGCGGCCAAGCAACGAGGTTGTGGCTCCCCAGATGCTGTCCAAGAGGCCGTTCCGGAACTTGCCCGAGGGGTCGTTGGCGACGGCGAGGCTGCAGAAGTCCTCGAAGCGTGGGTAGAGCGCGGCGAAGTCGTACAGGCTTGGCGTGAAGAGCTTGCCCCAGTGCGGCCTTGCGCCGAAGGGGCGCAGTGCTTCCTCCAGTTCCGGGAGTACCGCTTCCACCTGGGCTTGCAGTGGCTTCCATGTGAAGTGAATAGCGACGCTTTGTTGCCGGTAGAACGGGCTGAGCCAGAACTCATCCGCGGCTACGGTACGGATCTCGGAGATGAACAGCAGGGGTGCCAGCTTGTCCGCGAGCTCTCGGACAGCTTCAAGCGCAGCGGGTGCATGCTCCAGGGGCAGGAGGAATTCGCTCTGCAGTTCCTCACCATTGCTCGGCGTGAATTCGTGGCGGAAGTGCGGCAGGCGGTCCAGCCATTTGCCGGGCTCGTCCAGCTGACCCGTGCAATTCTCCGCCGACATCCCGGGCAGCGGGTGGAGGGCGGCCGTAGCG
>Ga0207697_10000114_pt1 | contig 37714 bp, 34 predicted proteins | sample KBSSwiS5withPhiX_FD_184293 | JGI IMG/M metagenome (GOLD analysis project Ga0207697, IMG submission 184293) | Switchgrass rhizosphere microbial communities from Kellogg Biological Station, Michigan, USA, with PhiX - S5 (SPAdes) (version 2) | ecosystem: Host-associated > Plants > Roots >... | reverse complement strand
ATGAGTGCGCGCCGCTACTGCAGCGGCCAGCGCGGACGCACCGAGAACGAAAGGTCGGTCGACGCGGACGCGATGCGCAGCGCGCCCGCCATCGCGATCATCGCGCCGTTGTCCGTGCAGTATTTCGGCTCCGGAAAGAACACGCGACCACCGCGCCGCTCGACCGCATCGACCAACCGTGCGCGCAATTCGCGATTCGCACCCACGCCCCCCGCCAGCACCAGTGTCGACAGCCCGGTCTCGCCCAGTGCCTGGATCGATTTCGCAACCAGCACGTCGACGACGGCCGCCTGGAAGGCGTGTGCGATGTCGGCCTTGCTGGCGTCGGAAAGCTTTGCCGGATCGCCGCCGTCGCCGGCGGCGGCGCGAGCCTTCAGCGCAACGGCCGTCTTGAGGCCTGAAAACGAGACGTCGAGATTGCCGGAGTCGAGCATCGGCCGCGGCAGCACGACGGCACCCGGCCTCCCCGCTTCAGCAAGTGCTGCGAGCGCCGGCCCGCCCGGATACGGCAGACCGAGCAGGTGTGCCGTCTTGTCGAACGCCTCGCCGGCAGCGTCGTCGAGCGTATCGCCGAGCAGCCGATAGCGCCCCACCGCCGCCACCTCGAAGAACTGCGTGTGGCCGCCGGACACGAGCAACGCCACAAACGGGAACGACGGCGCCGGCGATCCGAGCATGGGGGACAGCAGATGGCCTTCGAGGTGATGGACGCCGATCACGGGCTTGCCGAGCGCAAACCCGAGTGCGCTCGCGATGCTCGCGCCAACGAGCAGCGCGCCCGCCAGCCCAGGACCCTGCGTGTAGGCGATCGCATCGATGTCGGCGATGCCGATGCCCGCGTCGTCGAGTACCTGGCGCAACAGCGGCAGCACGCGCTCGACGTGGTCGCGCGACGCAAGCTCGGGCACCACGCCACCGAACGCCCGATGCATCGCCACCTGCGAATGCAGCGCATCCGCGACCAGGCCGCGCCCGGTCTCATAGAGCGCCACCCCGGTCTCGTCGCAGGACGTCTCGATGCCCAGTACGCGCATCGCCGCACTATACCCGGGCGCTTGCCTACGCCTCGGAACGGCTGCTATACTTACCGATTGCCGTCGACCCCCATCGAGCCTTCACGAAAGGTAGCATCGAGACATGACCAGCGTTCGCGTTCGGGAGAACGAGCCTTTCGAGGCCGCACTGCGCCGTTTCAAGCGCACGATTGAGAAGACCGGCCTGCTCACCGAGCTGCGGGCGCGCGAGTTCTACGAAAAGCCCACGTCCGAGCGCAAGCGCAAGAAGGCGGCGGCGGTCAAGCGCCACTACAAGCGCCTGCGCAGCCAGCAGCTGCCCCCGAAGCTCTACTGACGGTTGCACGGTCCGGCGCCTGCCGGATTCCGCTACAGGGGCGAAGCGATTCGCCCCTTTTGCATTGGAACGCGATGAACGACTCGACGACTCACCTGAAGGACCGCATCACCGCCGACATGAAGGACGCGATGCGGGCGAAAGCGACGGCGCGCCTGTCGACGATCCGCCTGCTGCTCGCCGCGATCAAGCAGCGCGAGGTCGACGAGCGCAAGACGCTGGCGGACGCCGACATCGTCGCCGTCATCGACAAAATGGTGAAGCAGCGTAAGGACTCCATCACGCAGTTCGATGCCGGCAATCGCGCCGACCTCGCCGATGCGGAGCGCGCCGAACTTGTGATCCTGCAGTCGTACCTCCCCTCGCAATTGACGGATGCCGAGATCGACGCGGCAATCGACGCCGAGATGGCGGCGGCGCGGGCTGCAGGGGCGGCCGGTCCGGCGCTGATCGGCAAGGTGATGGCAGGGCTTAAGCCCAGGCTCGCCGGCCGCGCCGACATGGCCGCCGTATCTGCCAAGGTCAAGGCGCGGATCTGACTTCACGCACCGGTCGGAAAGGCGCGCGCGGCGCGGCAGGCCGTTTTATACTGAAGCGTTTCCCTGCCGTGTGGGAGCGCCCGCGGCCGGCGCCAAAGCCGGTCGCGCGGTGCCCTAGCCCGGGCACCGGTGTTCTCATCGTCGGTCGGGCCTCGTCCGGTCGCCCAGCGAGTCGGCATTTGCGCACGCGATGATCCCCACCGACTTCATCCAGACGCTGCTCGCGCGTGTCGACATCGTCGACGTCATCGATCGCAGCGTGCCGCTCAAGAAGGCGGGCGCCAACTACCAGGCGTGCTGTCCGTTCCACAGCGAGAAGACGCCGTCGTTCACCGTCAGCCCGACGAAGCAGTTCTACCACTGCTTCGGCTGTGGCGCGCACGGCACGGCCATCGGGTTCCTCATCGAGCACGACGGCAAGTCGTTTCCCGAAGCCGTCGAGGCGCTGGCTCGCGAGGCGGGTGTCACCGTGCCGCACGTCGAGTCGGCCGGCGAACGCGAGCGGCGCGCCGAAACGGTCGACCTGACGGAAACGCTGCTGGAGACGGCAAAGTTCTACCGCGCCCGGCTGAAGGAAGCGCCGGCCGCGATCGCCTACCTCAAGCGGCGGGGCCTCACCGGCGCAGTGGCGGCTCACTTCGGCATCGGGTACGCGCCGGATGGCTGGCAGAACCTTGCCGCGGCGTTTCCGGATTATGCGAGCCCGCAACTCGACGCAGCGGGACTGGTGGTCGCTGGGGAAGGGGGCAAGCGCTACGACCGGTTCCGCGATCGCGTGATGTTTCCGATTCACGATACGCGGGGCAGGGTCATCGGCTTTGGCGGCCGGGTCCTCGATTCCGGAGAGCCAAAATACCTTAATTCACCTGAAACAGCAGTCTTCTCGAAGGGAAGAGAGCTCTACGGCCTCTATCTTGCACGAAATGCCATTCGCGACGCTGGCCGGGTTCTGGTCGTCGAGGGTTATATGGATGTCGTAGCCCTCGCCCAGCACGGCATCGAGTACGCGGTAGCGACACTCGGAACGTCCACCACGCCCGTTCACGCGCAGAAGCTGTTTCGGCTGGCCGACCTCGTCGTCTTCTGCTTCGACGGCGACAACGCCGGGCGCAAGGCCGCCTGGCGGGCGCTCGAGAACACGCTGCCGGTGCTGTCCGACGGAAAGGAGGCGCGTTTCCTGTTCCTGCCCGACGGCGACGACCCCGACGATTTCGTGCGCGGGCACGGCAAGGCCGCGCTGGAGCGGGCGATCGACGGCGCAACACCGCTGTCCGAGTATCTGCTGTCGGAGCTTGCCGCCCAGCATCCGCCCCACACGGCCGAAGGGCGCGCCGCGCTGGTCGCCGCCGTGCGGCCGTACGCGAGCCAGATCACTGCGCCGGTCTTGCGCGCCCTGGTCCGAGCGCAGGTCGCTGAACTTGCCGGATTGCCCACGGACCAACTTCAGATGCTGCTGGGATCTTCGGCTGTCGACGAAGCCAATGCGCCCCGCGCGGCACGATCCGTAGCCACGGCGCGCGGACCCGCCCGGCGACCGCCGTCGCTGTTGCGGGCGATGCTGCAGGGCGTGCTGCTGGAACCGTCGCTCGCGAGGCGCCACGCGTTGCCGCGGTCCGACGAGCGCGGTCCGGAGCCCGCAGCGTGGGCGGCGCTTCTCGACTACTGCGTCAACGCGCCGGCGGATCCGACGACGGCGAGCGTCGTCCAATACTTCGCCGAGACCGAGCATGCGGCCGTTCTGGGCGAGATTCTGGCGTCGGCGGCGGACCAGGAACTTGCGCCCGAACAGGTCGAGACGCAGGTACTCGCCGCTGCCGCCCGGTGGCGTCACGCCGACGACCAGCGCGCGCTGCAGTCCCTGCTGCGCCAGCCGCTCGAGGCTCTGACGGCCGACGAGCGCGACGCGCTGACGCGGGGTCTGATCGCAACCGCGCGGGGCGTGCGCCGCGATGGCGATGCGCCGTCGTGAAGGGTGCCGCTGTCCCCAAAGACGAATGGCGGGGACGAAGCGCCGTTGTCACGCTATAATTTGAGGTTTTTCGCGCCGCCCCCATTGTGTTGAAACGGCGCGGCCTTCGAGAGACGGAACGGCGCACCGCCCGTGTGCCAACCCGGCGGCGCCGTACCGAACAAGGATGATCATGGTCAAGAAGCACGCGAAGCCTGCCCGCAAGACGCCCACCGCGGGCAAAGGCAAATCCGCCGCCCGGAAGCCGGCCGCCAAGAAAACGCCGGCGAAGAAGACGTCCGCCGCAAGGAAGCACGCCGCAGCAGCGAAGCACGCTCCCGCCAAGCGGCCGGCACCCGCGAAAAAGCCTGCCGCGCGCACCCACGCGGCGGGCAAGACTGCGCGACCCGCGCCAAAGCCCAAGCCCACGCCCAAGTCGTCGGCCAAGACGAAAGTTGTCGCCAAGACGCCCGTGAAGGCCGCGCCTGTCGCAAAGCCGGATAAAGCCAAGCCCAAGCTCGACAAGTCCGTAGTCAAGCATGACGTCAAGCACGACAAGCTGGCCGCCGTCGCCGACAAGTCGAACGGCAAGTCGAATGCCGCGGGCGCCGCAGCTGCGAAGACGCCGGCGGGGCGCAAGCCGTCGCCGGGCGAGATCGCTGCGCGCATCGCCGGCAAGCGCGCCGAGGACGCTGCGCACAAGAAGGGCCGCAACGGCAAGCACGCCGAGGTTGCGCCGCGCGAGTTGACGCCCGCCGACGTCGAAGCGCGCAAGCGCCGGCTGAAGACGCTGATCGTGCTCGGCAAGGAGCGCGGCTACCTGACGTACGCCGAGATCAACGACCACCTGCCCGACGACATCCTCGACGCCGAACAGATCGAAGGCATCATCTCGATGATCGGCGACATGGGGATCCAGGTGTACGACGAGGCCCCCGACGCCGAAACGCTGCTGATGTCCGAGGCGCCCGCGACGGTGCCTGCCGAGGACGTCGAGGAAGAGGCCGAAGCCGCTGCATCGACGCTCGACTCCGAATTCGGCCGCACCACCGACCCGGTTCGGATGTACATGCGCGAAATGGGCTCGGTCGAGCTCTTGACGCGCGAGGGTGAAATCGAGATCGCCAAGCGGATCGAGGAGGGTCTGAAGCACATGATCCTCGCGATTTCCGCATGCCCGATGACGGTCACGCAGATCCTCGATCTCGCCGACAAGATCGGCAAGGACGAGCTCAAGATCGACGATGTCGTCGACGGCCTGCTCGACTTCAACGAGCAGCTGACGCAGATCGAGGACGAGACCGACGAGATCGAGGACGAGGAAGACGAGACCGACCCGGGCGTCATCGAGAGCGAGAACCTCGAGCGCCTGAAGGTTGCGGCGCTGGAGCGCTTCGGCACGATCCGCAAGCATTTCACGCGAATGCTCGCCGTGCTGCAGAAAGAGGGCCACAAGGCGCCGAAATATCTCGACCTGCAGAAGAAGATCTCCGGCGAGCTGATGCAGATCCGCTTCTCGGCGCGAATGGTGGAGAAGCTGTGCGACTCCGTGCGCACCGAGGTCGACAACATTCGCCAGCACGAGCGCAAGATCCAGGACCTCGTGGTGAACAAGGGCGGCATGCCGCGGCCGGATTTCATCAAGGCATTCCCGACCAACGAGACGTCGCTGCGCTGGATCGACCGCGAAGTATCCGGCCATCACAACTTCAGCGAGCAGCTCGGCAAGTACCGGCAGGCGATCGTCGAGCAGCAACAGAAGCTCCTCGACCTGCAGACGCGCGTGATGATCCCCTTGAAGGACCTGAAGGAGATCAACAAGCAGATGTCGACGGGCGAGGCGAAGGCGCGCAAGGCGAAGCGCGAGATGACCGAGGCCAACCTGCGCCTCGTGATCTCGATCGCCAAGAAATACACGAACCGCGGCCTGCAGTTCCTCGACCTGATCCAGGAAGGCAACATCGGCCTGATGAAGGCTGTCGACAAGTTCGAATATCGGCGCGGCTACAAGTTCTCGACGTACGCGACGTGGTGGATCCGCCAGGCGATCACGCGTTCGATCGCCGACCAGGCGCGGACGATCCGTATCCCGGTACACATGATCGAGACGATCAACAAGATGAACCGGATCTCGCGGCAGATCCTGCAGGAGACGGGGCAGGAACCCGATCCCGCGACGCTCGCCGTCAAGATGGAGATGCCCGAGGAGAAGATCCGCAAGATCCTGAAGATCAGCAAGGAGCCGATCTCGATGGAGACGCCGATCGGCGACGACGACGACTCGCATCTCGGCGATTTCATCGAGGACCAGTCGACGGTGGCGCCTTCCGACGCCGCCGTGAACGCAAGCTTGCGCGACGTGTGCAAGGACATCCTCGACACGCTGACGCCACGCGAGGCGAAGGTGCTGCGGATGCGCTTCGGCATCGAGATGAACACCGACCACACGCTCGAGGAAGTGGGCAAGCAGTTCGACGTGACCCGCGAGCGGATCCGGCAGATCGAGGCGAAGGCGCTGCGCAAGCTGCGGCATCCGTCGCGTTCCGAGAAGCTGCGCAGCTTCCTGGAAGGCGAGTGAGCAAGCGGCGCCGAAAGGCCAAGGCGCGCAGCGCCCGACCGTTTGCGAGCGAGTGAGCCCGACACGCCGACAACGCGCTTCACTTCGAAGCCCAACGAGGGCGAGAGTAGGGACGCAGACAATGACGAAAAAAGCCCCGCCGATCGCGGGCTTTTTTAGCCTCGAGAAGACCGGACCGTGATCGGCGTCAGGCCAGCGGCAGCGTCGCGATCACCTGCGTGGCGTCCTCCGGGTCGTCGGCAATGGTGAACCCGAGCGAGCGCACGAACGCCTGCATCCTTTCGTTCTCGCGGAGCACCGTGCCTTCGAGCCGCTCGAGGCCGCGCCGCTTGGCGCATACGATCAGTCCGCGCATCAGCACGCGGGCGACGCCGCGCCGTTGCCATGCATCACCGACGACGACGGCGAATTCCGCGCTGAGCCGATCGGGATTCGCGATGTAGCGCGCGACGCCCACGAAGGCCTGCGAACCGCCCTCGTCGGTCGCTGCGATCGCCACCAGAGCGAGCTCGCGGTCGTAGTCGACCTGCGTGAAGCGCGCGAGCATCGCAGGCGTGAGCTCTGAAAGTCGATAGAAAAACCGGTAGTAGCGCGTCTGCTCCGACAGGCCGTTGACGAACGATCGCTCCATGTCGGCATCCTCGGGCCGGATCGGGCGAACGTGCAGCACGGTACCGTCGCGCAACGGCACGTCGCCGATCAGCTCCACCGGATACGGATGGATCGCCATGTGCGGATAGCCGCGCAGCAGCCTGCGGCTCGCCACCGCGTCCATGCGAGCACCGACGACGAATGCGCGCCCGCTGTCGACCAGCACCGAATCGAGCACGACGTGCGTGACCCACGGCAGCGCGCAAACGAGTGCCGACAACTTCGTCATCAGTTCGACGAGCGCGCCGACGATCGCAGCGTTGGGGGGCTCGGCGTCGACGTCGGCGAGGGCACTGGCAATCGCGTCGGATGCGAGCCGCGCATTCAGCGGCGGCAGCATCACCACGCGTCGACGGACAAGCGAATGCGATTCGGAGCCGCGCTGGATCCAGATCACCGGACCGAAGCTGCGATCGGTCGAAACGCCCACGGCGAGTCCCGGCGCGTTGGCGTCGCGCGGGCCTTCCCGCACCACGAATGCGCCGTTCCAGTGCGGCGGCGGGCGTCGTTTGCCGATCTGCTGCAGCTCCGTCCACGCCTTCGATAGCGACCGCCGCATGCGGACGACACGCCTCGCGCCCGTCGTATCCGTCGCGTCGAGTTCCAAGAGCAGCGGATAGCGCCAGGTGCGCGCGCGCTCTTCCGCGGTCGCAAGCCGATCGAACACGGCGGACCGGGTGATGCCAAACGCGCCGAGCACGCCGCCGATCTCGCCCGCCGTCAACTGCGTTCGGCCGGAATCAACCAATCCCTGCCGCAGCATTTCGAGCGGCGCCAGGTCGAGCGGCTCCGGTTCGGGCTGCGGTGGCGGCACTTCGAGCAACCAGCCTTGGTTGTTGCGATACGCAACGAGGAACGACAGCGCGTCGACGGCGTTCTCGGGTGTGAAGAAGTTCGAGACACTGCCGGCTTCGAGCGCCGCGTGAACCTCCTGGCGATCGACGGCGCCCATCCACGCCGCGAGCACGGGCTTGCTCGAGTCCTTCAATACCGTCGCGAGCGCCTCGGCCGATGCGAGCGGCGGAGTGCCGGGGCGCGGCACGTGCAGCGCAACGACGGCGTCGACGTTTGGATCGTCGAGCGCAAGCTTTACCGCGTCGGCCAGTCGAGCGGGCGGCGCGCCACCGCCGACGTCGATCAGGTCGACACGCGACGGATCCTCATGCAGCAGCGCGTCGAGCTTCTTCACCGTATCGCGGGTCAGCGTCCCGAGGCGAAGTCCGCGATCCGCGGCCGCATCGGCGGCCAGAATGCCGGGACCGCGTCCGTTCGACACGATCGCAATCCGGTTTCCCTGCGGAATTCGCCCGCGCGCAAGAATCCTTGCCGCGGCAAACAGTTGCGTGTACGTCGACACGCGTACGGTACCCGAGCGGCGCAACGCGGCGTCGAACACGACATCCGGCGCAATCTCGGCCGACGGGTCCATCGACCGGCCGGATTTCAGCACGACCACCGGCTTGGTGCGCGCTGCTGCTCGCAGTGCCGACACGAAACTGCGAGCCTCACCGACATCCTCGACATAGAGCAGGATGCCATCGGTCAGCGGATCGATGAGCACCAGGTCGAGCAATTCGCCGAAGGCGACGTCGACTCCGCCACCGAGCGAGATCACCGTCGAGAAGCCGATTCCAAGCGGCGTCGCGAAGTCGAGGACCGCCGTCGCGACGGCGCCCGATTGCGCGATCAGCGCCAGCCGGCCCGGAATCGCCGATGGCACGCAATAGGTTGCATTGAGCCCAATGTCCGGCCGGATGACGCCGAGCGCGCCAGGACCGACGACGCGCACACGGCTGCCTTTCGCGGCGCGCGCGACGTCGCGACACCAGGCGCGCGACGCCGCCGTGTGAATCGCCGGCGGCGCTGTCATCACGACGGCAACCTTCACACTCGCTGCGGCAGCCGTCGCGAGCACGTCCGCGACCGTTTCCTGAGGCGTCGCAATGATCGCAAGGTCGACCGGCGCCTTGATGGCCGCGAGCGACGCAAAGCTCGGGCGTCCGAGCACTGTGCGATGGCCGGGATTCACGGCGTAGAGCGGTCCCTGGTAGCCACCGACCAACATGTTCTCGTACACGGTGCACCCGACCGAACCGGGCCGCTCCGACGCACCCACGAGCGCAACAGACGCGGGCTTCAACAACGGGCGAAGGTAGTGGTACAAGGTCGGCGCGTGTTATCGGAGGATGCGACGTGCGAGCGGGATACGCAGCGAATGGTAGTCGAATTCACGACGGTCACTCGCGTTCGAGCCAAAGATCGCGATCGGAGCCGCCGGCCCGGACGCTGCGACGACGCGCACTATAATGGCGCGCGGAAAAGCCTGCCGTTCATCGCCACCGACTCGAATGCCGGATCGCTCGCGCGACCTTGCGACCAGGACTGCCGTGCACACCCCGATCGTCGATGCAAGGGCCCGTAGCTCAGTCGGTTAGAGCAGGCGACTCATAATCGCTTGGTCGCTGGTTCGATTCCAGCCGGGCCCACCCCATTGCATGCAACACCCGGCAGCGACACGCGAATCCTGCGCTGCTTCATTTTCAAGGAGCCCGAGCATGAAGGAGTTTCTGGTGACGTATCTCGAACCCGCCGAAGCGATCGATGACGCCATCGAGATCATGGAGATTCATGCTCTGGGTGGGATGTAACGCGACCGGCCGGACCATCGCCGACCACCCGCGCTCGATCGCGACGCAAGCCTGTGGCCCACTACGCCCTCGTCCCCGCAGCCGGAAGCGGCTCGCGTTTCGGCGGCGAATTGCCGAAGCAGTACCTGATGCTGCAGGGAAAGCCGCTGCTGCAGCACGCACTGGATCGGCTCCTTGCACAGTTCCCGCTCGCTCGGCTGTACGTCGTGCTGGCACCCGACGACGAACTGTTCGAGGCGATGATCACCGTGACTTCGAACGTGATCGTCCTTCGTTGCGGCGGCAGGACTCGCGGCGCGTCCGTTCACAACGCGCTATCGAGAATGGCCGGTGTCGATGACGACTGGATTGTGGTGCACGATGCCGCGCGGCCGTGCGTCGACGCGGACAGCTCGTTGCGATTGCAGCGCGAGCTCGCGAACGACGACGTCGGCGGCTTCCTCGCATTGCCGGTCACGGACACGCTGAAACGTGTCGACGACGACTCGCGCGTCGTGCGGACGGAGCCGCGCGAAGGTCTCTGGCGCGCGCAGACGCCGCAGATGTTTCGCTTCGGCGTGCTGCGGCGCGCGTTCGCGCTGCCGGGGCTCGACGGCTTCACCGATGAAGCGCAGGCCGTGGAGCGGCTGGGCCTGAAACCGCGCGCCGTCGTCGGCAACGCGTTCAACGTGAAAGTAACGTTCCCCGACGATCTGGCCCTCGCGTCCGCGATCCTGGCGATGTTGCCGTCGTAGACGCACTCATCCCCGCAGCGGGCGTCAGGCGGCCGGTTTCGACACCGTGTTGAGTTGCGGCGCACCGAAACGCCGCTGGATCGCCGCCGCGATTCCGTCGCCATCGAGGCCGCACTCGCGCAGGATCTCCGCGGGATCGCCGTGGTCCGGAAAGCGGTCCGGCAGGCCGAGATGCAGGATGGGCACCGTGGTGCCGGCGGCAATCAGCGCCTCGGATACCGCACTGCCCGCACCTCCGGCGACGACATTCTCTTCGACAGTGACGAACGCGGAATGCTGCGACGCGAGCCGCACGAGCAGGTCGACGTCGAGCGGCTTGACGAACCGCATGTTGACCACCGTCGCGTCGAGCGCTTCGCCGGCGGTGAGCGCCGGTTGCAGCATGCTGCCGAACGCGAGGATCGCAATTCGATGATGACGCCGCGCCGATTCCCGCCGGACCTCCGCCCGCCCGACGGGCAGCGCCGTCATCGCCGCGACGACCGGCACGCCCGGTCCGCTGCCTCGCGGATAGCGAACGGCGACGGGGCCGTCGAGCGTGAACCCGGTATAGAGCATCTGCCGGCACTCGTTCTCGTCGGCAGGCGTCATGACGACCATGTTCGGCAGGCAGCGCATGAACGAAATGTCGAACGCGCCGACATGCGTCGCACCGTCGGCACCGACGACGCCGGCGCGGTCGATCGCGAACAGCACCGGCAGGTTCTGCAGCGCGACGTCGTGGACGAGCTGGTCGTAGCCGCGCTGCAGGAACGTCGAATAGATCGCCACGACCGGCTTCATGCCCTCGCAGGCCAGCCCGCCGGCGAACGTGACCGCATGCTGCTCGGCGATGCCGACGTCGAAATAACGGTCCGGATGCTCCTTCGAGAACCGCACGAGACCCGACCCTTCGCGCATTGCCGGCGTGATGCATACGAGCCGCGGATCGCGGTCGGCCATGTCGCATACCCAATCGCCGAAGATCTGCGTGTACGTCGGCTTGCCGGCGGCTTTCGGTACTATGCCGACCGACGGGTCGAATCGCGTGACGCCGTGGTAGAGGATCGGATCGGCCTCCGCCCGCGCGTAACCGTGACCCTTGCGCGTGATCACATGCAGGAATTGCGGGCCTTTGAGCGCCTTGACGTTTTCGAGCGTCGCCACGAGCGTGTCGAGGTCATGACCATCGATCGGACCGATGTAGTTGAAACCGAGCTCCTCGAACATCGTTCCCGGCAGGACCATCCCCTTGGTATGCGACTCGAAGCGTTTGGCGAATTGCCGCACCGGCGGCAGCAGGGACAGCACCTCCTTGCCGCCGCGCCGCACGTTGTCGTACATCCGGCTCGACAAGAGGCGCGCGAGATGATTGTTGAGCGCACCCACGGGCTCCGAAATCGACATGTCGTTGTCGTTCAGGATTACGAGCAGGTCGGCCTTCACGGCGCCGGCGTTGTTCAACGCTTCGAATGCCATGCCTGCCGTCATCGCGCCGTCGCCAATCACCGCGACGATCCGCCGCCCTTCGCCCTTGCGCTGCGCCGCGACCGCCATGCCGAGCGCAGCCGAAATCGACGTCGACGAATGCGCGGTGCCGAACGTGTCATATTCACTTTCGGTCCTGCGCGGAAATCCGGAGGGACCGCCGGCCATCCGCAGGCGGCTCATCGCTTCGCGGCGTCCGGTCAGAATCTTGTGCGCATACGTCTGGTGGCCGACGTCGAACACGAGGCGGTCGCGCGGCGTGTCGAATACGTAATGCAGCGCAACGGTCAGCTCGACCGTGCCAAGGTTGGACGACAGATGGCCGCCTGTCTTTGCCACCGACTCGAGCATGAATGCCCGCAACTCGGTCGCGAGCTGCGGCAACGCGCGCCGCGACAGCTTGCGCAGCGCGGCCGGCTCGTCGATGGTTTCGAGCAGCGGATATTGCAATCGATCGATCATCTTGGGTGTCGCCGGACGTCCGATGCGCAGGCGCATGCCCGCGGAAAAGCGTGATTATTTCACCTTCCGGCGATCGGCCCGTGGGGATTGCAACCACGCGACGTGGTGAGCGACCTCCTTCGCGGCCGCGGTGCGGTCAATGACCCCGATGTTTCGCGTCGGCCTCGGCCAGGATTCCCACCGCTTTTCGAACGACGCCGGGCGTCCGCTCGTGCTCGGCGGCGTGATCGTGCCCGGCGCACGCGGGCTCGATGGCAATTCGGATGCCGATGTCGTGCTGCACGCGCTGTGCCGAGCGCTCGAGCAGGCGATCGGTGACGACGCGTTTTCACGTTACGCCGACGACATGAGCCGCAACGGGATCAACGACAGCCGCGAATATGTGAAGGTTGCGCGGGCCAACGTCGCGCGCGCCGGCTATGCGGTGAACAACGTGGGGCTGACGATCGAGGCGCAAGCGCCGAAGATCGAGCCGCTGCGCGACGCAATCAAAGCGACGGTGGCCTCGCTGCTCGGCATCGCGCCGGGCGCCGTCGGCGTAAACGCGTCGACCGGCGAAGACCTGACGGCATTCGGCCGCGGCGAAGGCATCCAGGCGTTCGCGATTGTCAGTCTGGTCGCGAGCGCGACGGGCGAGGCAGCGCCGAGCCAAGGCCCGGAGGGCCCGTCGGCGCGCGAGCGACGCAGGCCGACGCGCAAACGGGGCGAGTAGCACAGATGGACCAAGGAGGCCGAGGTCTCGACGGGCGAGGCAACTCGTGTTGACGCTGAAGGCACCCGCGAAGGTCAACCTGACGCTCGAAGTGGTCCGGCGCCGGCCCGACGGCTATCACGACATCCGCTCGGTCGTATTGCTGCTATCGCATCTCGCCGACACCGTGCGCGTCGAAGTTGCCACGGGCCGGACGAACGTGCGCATCCGCACGAACTCGCCGGACATTCCCACCGACGAGGCGAACATCTGCCATCGCGCGGCATCGCGCTACCTCGCTCACGCCGGCGAGACGGCGCGTGTCGCGATCGACATTGCGAAGAACATCCCGGTCGCGGCCGGCCTCGGCGGCGGAAGCTCGGATGCCGCCGCCGTGCTGCTCGCGCTCAACCACCATTTCGAACATCGCGTTACGCCCCGCGTGCTCGCGGACATCGGCGCCGGCATCGGCAAGGACGTGCCGGTGTTCCTCTGTCGCACCAGGGGGAGTTTCGTTCGTGGCATGGGCGAGCGCGTCCGCGAAATCGTCGCGCTGCCGCGATTGCATGTGCTGATCGTCAATCCGCGTATCGCAATCCCGACGAAGGACGCGTATGCCGCGTTGCGGCACGAACTGTGGTTCATGGACGCCGCGGCGCGCGTCGACCGCTCGCGGCGGATGCTCCGGGCGATCGCGGCCAACGATGCCCAGGCGGTCGCCGCGGCGCTCTACAACGACTTCGCGATCGTCGCCGACCGCGCGCATCCGGTGCTGAAGGACATCAGGCAGAGCCTTCTCGCATTCGGCGCGGACGGTGCGCTGATGAGCGGGTCAGGGTCCACGCTGTTCGGGTTGTTCGCGTCGCCGCGAATGCTGCGGGTTGCGCGCGCGGCGCTGCAGACGCGCTTTCCGGCATTCTTCATCGAACGCGGCTAGCGGCGATGCCGCGATCGGTATCGAATCGTTCGCAAGCCCACTGCGGGCGCACGCTCAAACGGTCAGCAGGCCCCTGACGTTGTCGGCATCCATCGCCACGGCCTCGCCCTTCGCGACGACCTCGCCGCGCGACATCACGACATAGCGGTCGGCAAGCGCCTTCGCGAAATCGTAGTATTGCTCGACGAGCAGGATCGCCATCTCACCGCCCGCCGTGAGTGCCTCGATCGCGCGCCCGATTTCTTTGATGATCGACGGCTGGATGCCTTCGGTGGGTTCGTCTAGGATCAGCACCTTGGGGCGCATCGCCAGCGCGCGGGCGATCGCGAGTTGCTGCTGCTGTCCGCCGGACAGGTCGCCGCCCCGCCGCGACAGCATCGCCTTCAGCACCGGAAACATCTCGAAAACGAAGCTCGGCACATCGGTGCGGCGCTTCTGAGTCGCGAGTCCCATCTCGAGGTTCTCGGCGACGGTGAGCCGCGGAAAGATCTCGCGTCCCTGCGGAACGTATGCGAGGCCGAGCTTCGCGCGCGCGTACGGCGGCAGGCCCGCGATCGACCGGCCGTCGAACTCTATCGTGCCTGACTTGATCGGCAACAGCCCGATGATGCATTTCAGCAGCGTCGTCTTGCCAACGCCGTTGCGGCCGAGCAGCGCCGTGCACTGGCCGGTGGGCACGTCGAAGCTCACATCGCGAAGGATGTGGCTGCCGCTGTAGTACTGGTTGACGTTGCGGATCGTCAGCATCGGCTTGACGCGGCGTCGGAAAGTGGGCGCATGGATGGGCTCGACGAGCGTTCAGCGCCCGAGGAACACTTCGATGACCTGCTCGTGCTGCTGCACTTGGTGCATCGAGCCTTCGGCAAGCACGCGGCCTTCGTGCAGCACGGTCACGCGATCGGCGATCTTCGCGACGAAATCCATGTCGTGCTCGACGACGACGAGCGTGTACTCGCCGGCGAGTGCCAAAAAAAGGTCCGCACTGCGCATCGTTTCTTCATCGGTCATGCCCGCAACGGGCTCGTCGAGCAGCAACAAGCGCGGCTCCTGCATCAGCAGCATGCCGATTTCGAGCCACTGCTTCTGGCCGTGCGACAGCAACCCGGCGGGACGTTTGGCATCCGGCACCAGGTGGATCAGCTCGAGCGTACGCAGGATCCGGTCGCGTTCCGATGAGTTGAGTCGCGCAAACAGCGTGGGGCGGACGCGCTTGTCGGCTTTCATCGCGAGCTCGAGGTTTTCGAACACGGTGTGCTGCTCGAACACGGTCGGCTTCTGGAACTTGCGCCCAATGCCGGCGTGCGCGATTTCCGGCTCGTTCAGGCGCGTGAGATCGATCGTCTGGCCGAAGAACGCCGTGCCCTCGTCGGGCCGCGTCTTGCCGGTGATGACGTCCATCATCGTCGTCTTGCCGGCGCCGTTGGGGCCTATCACGCAGCGCAACTCGCCGTCGTCGACGGTCAGCGACAGCTTGTTCAGCGCGCGAAAGCCTTCGAAGCTGACGCTGACCGAGTCGAGATAGAGAATCGCTCGGTGCGACGTGTCGACGCCGGGCGTCAGCGGCCGGCCGTCGGTGGCCCCGGAGCGGATATCGCCGCCGGCACCGGTCTGCAACGACATCGATCCGCTCATCGCCGCGCCCACAATCCGGCGATGCCACGCGGTAAATACAGCGTGACGACGACGAACACGAGCCCGAGCGCATAAAGCCAGTACTCGGGCAGCGCCTGCGTAAACCAGCTCTTGCCGAGATTGACGGCTGCCGCACCGAACACCGGACCCACCAGCGTGCCGCGTCCGCCCACCGCCGTCCAGATCGCAATCTCGATCGAGTTCGCCGGCGACATCTCGCCCGGATTGATGATACCCACCTGCGGCACGTACAGCGCACCGGCGATGCCGCACATGATCGCCGACAGCGTCCAGACGAAGAGCTTGAAGTGCACCGGGTTGTAGCCGGAGAACATCACGCGCGATTCGGCGTCGCGGATAGCGGTGAGCACACGCCCGAGCTTCGATGCAACGAGCACGCGGCAAACGGCAATCCCGGCCAGCAGCGTCACCGCCGTCACGCAGAACAACACGATCCGCGTGGAAGGCGCGGTGATCGGATACCCAAGGATCCGCTTGAAGTCGGTGAAGCCGTTGTTGCCGCCGAAGCCGGTGTCGTTGCGGAAGAAGAGCAGCATCGCGGCGTACGTCAGCGCCTGCGTGATGATCGAGAAATAGACGCCCTTGATCCGCGAGCGAAACGCGAAATAGCCGAACACACAGGCGAGCAGGCCGGGCACCAGCACGACAAGCAGTGCCGCGTACCAGAAGTGCTCGGTGTAGCGCCAATACCAGGGATACGCCTTCCAATCGAGAAACACCATGAAGTCGGGCAGCTCGCTGTGATAGACCCCTTCGGTGCCGATCGAGCGCATCAGGTACATGCCCATGGCGTAGCCGCCGAGCGCGAAAAATAGACCGTGGCCCAGCGACAGGATTCCCGTGTAGCCCCAGATCAGGTCCATCGCGAGCGCGACGATCGCGTAGCACATGATCTTGCCGCCGAGCGTAACGGCGTAGTCGGATACGTGCAGCGCGCTATCGGCCGGCATGAGCAGATTGCCGACGGGGAAAACGACGAGCAGCACGAACGCGGCAAGCCCGTATAAAGCCGTGCGCGGCAGTGACGCAACGGCTTCCGCCAGCAGCATGCGCCGCGGCTTCGTGGCCGGCTCCGAAACGGTGACTGCCGCTACCTTGCCCGGTGCGGCACCGTTCGCTATCGACCGCTGCGCGGGCGCGTCGTCGAACCGCACGGCGTCCATCGGCGTCACGCTTCCACCGTCCGGCCCTTGAACGCGAACAGGCCCTGCGGACGCTTTTGGATGAACAGGATGATGAACACCAGCACGGCGATCTTTGCGAGGACCGCGCCGGACCATGCCTCGAGGAACTTGTTGACGATACCGAGCCCCAGCGCGGCCGTTACCGTTCCAGCGAGCTGGCCGACGCCGCCCAGCACGACGACCATGAACGAATCGACGATGTAGCTCTGGCCGAGGTCGGGACCGACGTTGCCGATCTGCGACAGCGCACAGCCGGCGAGTCCGGCCAGTCCCGAGCCAAGCCCGAAGGCGAGCATGTCGACGCGCGCCGTCGGCACCCCGAGCGCCCCGGCCATCGAGCGGTTCTGCGTGACGGAACGTACGAAGAGGCCGAGCCGCGTGCGCGTCAACACGAGCCAGATCGCGAGCACCACCGCACCTGCGAAGAGCGCGATGACAATCCGGCTCCATGGCAGCACGATGCCGGTCATCACTTCGACGCCGCCCGCCATCCACGACGGATTCTCGACCTGGACGTTCTGCGCGCCGAACACGGTGCGCACGGCCTGGATCAGGATCAGCGACAGTCCCCAGGTTGCGAGCAGCGTCTCGAGCGGCCGGCCGTAGAGATGGCGGATCACCGTGCGCTCGAGCGCCATGCCGACGACGCCGCTTACAACGAACGCAACCGGGACGGCGACCACCAGATAGAAATCGAATGCGCCCGGCGCGTAGGTGCGAAACACACCCTGGACGACGTACGTCGCATAAGCGCCGATCATCATCAGCTCGCCATGCGCCATGTTGATGACGCCCATCAGCCCATACGTGATTGCGAGTCCGAGGGCTGCGAGCAGCAGCACGGAGCCGAGCGAGAGGCCGGAAAACACGCGGGCGACGACATCGCCGCGCGCAAGCCGTGACTCGACGACGCGCAACGATTTTGCCGCCTCGGCGCGGATCCCGTCGTCGGGCTCGACGAACTTGTCGCCTTGCTTGGTCAGCAGGCCCTGCAGCAGCGTGCGCGTCGCCTCGTGATCGCTTTCGGCAAGCGTGCGGACGGCAGCAAGCCGCGTGTCCTTGTCGCCGGTCGCGAGCTCGATGGATGCGCTCGTCAGCATCAGCGACCCGCGAATGCCGGAATCGGTTTCCTTCACGAGTGCGGCCTTGATCGCCGGCAGCGCGACGCCGTCCGCTTCGCCGGACAGTGCCTTGGCGGCAGCGAGCCGCACGCCGACGTCGGGTGACGAAAGGCGCAGCGCATTGATCGCGCTGTCGAGCTCGCGTCGCACGCGATTGGTGAGCGTCAGTTCGTCGAGATCGGGTGGGGCCGGCGCGACAGCGGCGCCGGTGGACGCGTCGACGGTGGCGTCGCCATCGACGAGCAGAACGCGCCCGGAAGCATCGCGGCGCGCATTGCCGTTACGCCAGGCTTCGAGCAACGGCAGCGCCCGCGGATCGCCACTTGCCACGAGCGTGGCGATGGCCTTGTCGCGTGCGTCACCATCGTCGCCGGCCAGATCGCGGACCGTTTCAGGCGCAATCGCGATCGCAGTACCGAACCACAGCAGGAACGCGAACGCGAACGCACCGCGCAGCACACGAGCCGCGCAGCGCTCTCGCGAGGCTGCGCGGCCGGTGCCATTGCTACATCGCGTCAGGACCATCCTTCTTCTTCTCGTTGCCGGGAATGAACGGGCTCCACGGCTGCGCGCGGATTGGCGCCGACGTCTTCCAGACGACGTTGAACTGACCGTCGGCCTTTACTTCGCCGATCATCACCGGCTTGTGCAGGTGGTGGTTCTTCGAGTCCATCGTCATGACGAAGCCGTCGGGCGACTTGAACGTCTGGCCACCCATCGCGACGATCACCTTGTCGGTGTCAAAGCTTTTCGCCTTCTCGACCGCCTGCTTCCACATGTGGATGCCAACGTACGTCGCTTCCATCGGATCGTTGGTCAGCGGCTTGTCGGCGCCGGGCAGCTTCTTCGCCTTGGCGTACGCGGCCCACTTCTTCTTGAACGCGTCGTTCTCGGGATTCTTGACCGACATGAAGTAGTTCCACGCGGCCAGGTGACCGACGAGTGGCTTCGTATCGACGCCGCGCAGTTCCTCTTCGCCAACGGAGAACGCGACGACGGGTACGTCGGTCGCCTTCAGCCCCTGGTTGCCAAGCTCCTTGTAGAACGGCACGTTCGAGTCGCCGTTGATCGTCGAGATCACCGCCGTCTTGCCGCCACCGGAGAACTTCTTGATGTCGGCAACGATCGTCTGGTAATCCGAATGTCCGAACGGCGTGTACTTCTCGTCGATATCCTTGTCGTCGATGCCCTTCGAGTGCAGGAACGCGCGGAGGATCTTGTTGGTCGTCCGCGGATAGACGTAGTCGGTGCCGAGCAGCACGAAGCGCTTGGCGCCGCCACCGTCCTTGCTCATCAGGTATTCGACGGCCGGGATCGCCTGCTGGTTGGGTGCAGCTCCCGTATAGAACACGTTCTTCGACAGCTCCTCACCCTCGTACTGAACCGGGTAGAACAAGAGGCCGTTCAGCTCTTCGAACACGGGGAGCACCGACTTGCGCGAGACCGACGTCCAGCAGCCGAACACCGCAGCCACCTTGTCCTGCGAGATCAGCTGGCGCGCCTTCTCGGCAAACAGCGGCCAGTTCGACGCGGGATCGACAACGACGGCTTCGATCTTCTTGCCCATGACGCCGCCGCTCGCGTTGATTTCGTCGAACGTCATCAAGGCGACGTCCTTCAGCACGGTTTCGCTGATCGCCATCGTTCCGGACAACGAATGGAGGACGCCGACCTTGACCGTGTCGGCCGCCTGCGCGGCGGGTACGCCACAAAGCGCCGCAAGCGCCGTGGTGAGCGCGAGTTGCTTGAGTACTGATCGTCGATGCATGAAGGACTCCGAAAAGGTTGACGCGCCAGGTGAACACCGTCGCGAAGCCTTGAGACGCGCTTCGCCGCACCGACCTTTTGCACGGTGCGTGCCACCGTGCCGCACTGCAGCTAAACCGCGGATTCGTATGGAAAAGGACGCTTGTCCGCCGAACCGGATGCCGACCGGTCGGCACGATAACGGTGCAGCGGAGCGAGGCCGTGCACCGCTTTGGATGCCGGGTCGCCGCGCCTACCCGCGATCCAGCAGGCCGTGCTTTTCGATGAACGCGATGACGCCGTCGACGCCGGTGCCGGTCTTGAGGTTCGTGAACACGAACGGCGCATCGCCGCGCATCCGTCGCGCATCGCGATCCATGACGTCGAGCGATGCGCCGACGTAGGGTGCGAGGTCGATCTTGTTGATGATGAGCAAGTCCGAGCGCGTGATTCCGGGCCCGCCCTTCCGCGGAATCTTGTCGCCGGCGGCCACGTCGATCACGTACAGCGTGAGGTCGGAGAGCTCCGGCGAGAACGTCGCGGCGAGATTGTCGCCGCCGCTCTCGACGAAGATAAGGTCCAGGTTGCCGAAACGGCGCGCGAGCCGGTCGACCGCTTCGAGATTGATCGACGCATCCTCGCGGATCGCCGTGTGCGGGCAGCCGCCCGTTTCGACACCGATGATCCGGTCGGAAGCAAGCGCCTCATGGCGGACGAGGAACTGCGCGTCCTCCTCCGTGTAGATGTCGTTCGTGACCACGGCGAGCTGGTAACGGTCGCGCAGCGCGCGGCAGAGTGCGAGGGTGAGCGCCGTCTTGCCGGAGCCGACGGGGCCGCCGACGCCGACGCGCAACGGCGATTTGATGTCGGTGATCACGAACGAAAGAGCCGTGAGTATTGCGCCTCGTGCCGCGCGGAAGCGAGCGCCACGCCCGGCGCGAAGCTGGCCACGTCGTCGTCACCGATCGTCGACGCGCGTGCGACCACCGCCGGAATGCGCGCAGACAACGCCAGCAGCATCTTCTGCCCGGCCACCTGGCCCAGCGGCAGCACCTTGATCGCGACGAGCACCTGGTTTTCGAGCCAGCTCATCGTGTAGCCCGCCAGTGCCGCGTCGGCGCGAATGCCGAGTGCGTTGCACGCGAGCGCGAACGCTCCGGGCAGCGTGATCGGCGCGACGCTCGCCGCGAGCGCGACACTCGCGTCGTCGAGCATGCCGAGGTCTGACGCAAGCTTCACCAGCGACGCGCCCATCTGCTCGGTCTCCGCGCGAAGCTCGCGCGACTCGCGCGACGCGCGATGCCACGCGCTCCACTGCGCGAAGGCCGGGCGATCGTCACGCTCGCACGCATTGATGAGGCGCGCCAGCACGGCCGCTTCGCCATCGGCGACGACGCACTCGAGCACGTCACCGATCCAGCGCTGCACCGCGGCGGCGTCAGGAATCGCCCCGCTATCGATCATCCATTCGAGGCCCTGCGAATAGCTGTACGCGCCGATCGGCAGCGCGGGCGACGCGAGCTGCAGCAGCCGCACGAGCGGCAGCACACCGCCGTCGATCGGCGGGACACCGGCAACCGGCGCGAATGCGCTCATCGCGCGTTCTCGTGATGGTCGTGGATGACCGGCGCGTAGTGCCCATCCGCGCCGTGCGTGTGCGCGCCGGAAGCGTACGCACCCGCCTCGGGCTCGAAGGGCGCGCGCAGCGCCGTCACGGCAGCGCCCAGCCCGCGCACCATCGCCGCGAGCACGTCATCCTGTGCGAAACGGACGAAGCCCTCGCCGATCTGCAGCGCTGCGTGACGATTGCCGAGATGGTAGGCAATGCGGGCGAGCGTGGTCGGGTTGTCGCAGCGCGCCTCCATCACCGACTCGTCGGCGGCGCGCACGCGATAGAGCCTTCCGTCGTCGCCGCGCAGGCATTCGCCGTCGCGCAGCGGCGCGCCGCGCTCCAGCATCAACCCTACGGGCGTTCCACCGACGAGCCTGGTCAAAAGCCGGCTTCGCCTGCGGAGTTCGAACGGCAGCGCCAGTTCGCCATCGACGGAAGCGCCTGCCGAGACGCGCTCGCGAAGCATCAGCAGCGCCAAGTGAATTCACCTCGCATCGAGCGCACTCAGAACAGGAAGTAGCGCTGCGCAAGCGGCAACACGCGCGCGGGCTCGCACGTCAGCAGCTTGCCGTCGGCGAAGACTGCGTAGGTCTCCGGGTCGACTTCGATCGACGGCAGCGCATCGTTGCGCTTCATGTCCTTCTTCCCCACGTTGCGCGTGTTCGACACGGCGACCAGCGGCTTCGCGAGTCCAAGGGCCGCCACCGATCCATTGTCGAGCGACGCCTGCGACACGAACGTGACCGAGGTGCGCAGCGCCTTGCCGTGGCTGCCGAACATCGGGCGGACATGCACGGGCTGAGGTGTCGGAATCGATGCGTTGGGATCGCCCATCGCCGCGGCGGCGATCATGCCGCCCTTCAGGATCAGCGACGGCTTCACGCCGAAGAACGCCGGCTTCCACAACACGAGGTCGGCGAGTTTTCCCGGCTCGATCGAACCGACGACGTGCGAGACGCCGTGCGCGATCGCCGGGTTGATCGTGTATTTGGCGATGTAACGCTTGATGCGGCTGTTGTCGTTTTGCGCCGGATCGCCGGCGAGCGCACCGCGCTGACCCTTCATCTTGTGCGCCGTCTGCCACGTGCGGATGATCACTTCGCCGACGCGACCCATTGCCTGCGAGTCGGACGACAGCATCGAGAAGGCGCCAAGATCGTGCAGGATGTCCTCGGCGGCGATCGTCTCGCGCCGGATCCGCGACTCGGCGAACGCGATGTCTTCGGCAATCGACGCGTCGAGGTGGTGGCACACCATCAGCATGTCGAGATGCTCGTCGATCGTGTTGACCGTGTAGGGCCGCGTCGGGTTGGTCGACGACGGCAGCACGTTGGGATGGCCAGCGACGCGGATGATGTCGGGTGCGTGGCCGCCCCCCGCTCCTTCCGTGTGGTACGCATGGATCGTGCGGCCGCCGATCGCCTCGAGGGTGGTCTCGACGAAGCCCGATTCGTTCAGCGTGTCGGTGTGGATGGCAACCTGCACGTCGAACTCGTCGGCGACGCGCAGCGCAGCGTCGATCGCGGCCGGCGTCGTGCCCCAGTCCTCGTGCAGCTTCAAGCCGACGGCGCCGGCCTCGACCTGCTCGCGCAATGCGGGTGCGAGGCTCGCATTCCCCTTGCCCAGGAAGCCCAGGTTCATCGCATACGCGTCGGCCGCTTCGAGCATCCGCCGGATATGCCACGGGCCCGGCGTGCACGTGGTCGCGAACGTTCCGGTGGCGGGTCCGGTGCCGCCACCGATCATCGTCGTCACGCCGGATGCGAGCGCGTCGTCGATCTGCTGCGGGCAGATGAAATGGATGTGCGAATCGATGCCGCCCGCGGTCAAGAGCATACCCTCGCCGGCGATGATCTCCGTCCCGGGGCCGATGACGATGTCGACACCGGGCTGGACGTCCGGATTGCCGGCCTTGCCAAGGCGCGCTATCCGACCCTCCTTGATCGCGACGTCGCATTTGACGATGCCCCACCAGTCGACGACGAGCGCGTTGGTGATCACCGTATCGACCGAGTCGCGCGAACTGCGCTGGCTTTGGCCCATGCCGTCGCGGATGACCTTGCCGCCGCCGAACTTGACTTCCTCGCCGTAAACAGTGAAGTCGCGCTCGACTTCGAGGATCAGGTTCGTATCGGCGAGGCGCACGCGGTCGCCGACCGTCGGCCCGAACATCTCGGCATAGGCGCGGCGTCCGAGCTTCATCGCGTGCGCTTGCGCGCCTTCGCCTTTGCAACCTGGCGCGACTTGCCGGCACCGCGTCCCTTGCGTGGCGGGAGCGCGTCGAGCGGGCCCATCACGTCGCCGCGAAAACCGTAGACGTGACGCGCGCCTGCGAATGCAACGAGCTCCACCGTGCGTGCCTGGCCCGGCTCGAAGCGCACGGCGGTTCCAGCCGCGATGTTGAGCCGGAAGCCGCGCGCGAGCGCACGGTCGAAACGCAGCGCTTCGTTGGTCTCGGCGAAGTGGTAGTGCGAGCCCACCTGGATCGGACGATCGCCGGTGTTCGAGACGGCGACGACAATCGTCGGCCGACCGGCGTTGAGCTCGATGTCGCCGTCGCCGGGGAGCAGTTCGCCGGGGATCATTGCTTCATCACGCCGTGCCGTTCGCCGCTCATGGAATCGGATTGTGCACGGTGACGAGCTTCGTGCCGTCGGGAAAGGTCGCTTCGACCTGGATCTCGGGGATGAGCTCGGGAATGCCCTCCATCACCTGCGCGCGCGTCAGCAGCGTCGCGCCAAAGCTCATCAGCTCGGCGACCGAGCGGCCGTCGCGTGCGCCTTCCATGATCGCGCCGCTGATGTAGGCGACCGCCTCCGGATAATTGAGCAGCACGCCACGCGCCAGCCGACGCTCGGCGACGAGCGCGGCCGTAAACAGCAGCAGCTTGTCCTTTTCGCGCGGCGTGAGGTCCATCGTCAGCGAACAGTACGGATCGACATGGCGCAATCCTCTAGCAAGATGCATGCTCCGACCATCGCGTCACGTGCTCCAGATCCGCGGACGCACCGCGGCCAGTCCGCAAATCGGCGGACGCACGATCGACCACGCTGCCATGAAATAGGCGCCCGCCGCTTCCATCGACTCGCCGACGTAGCGCGCAACGATCGCGTCGGGCAGCCGCGTGACGCTGCCAGCGCCTTGTACGGGCGCCAGCACGCGAAGCGCAGGCATCAGCGCATCGGACAGGCCGGATTTCACGGCGACCAACGTGCCGAAGACCGGCGCGCCGTTCAGGCCCGCGGCGGACGTCAGCAGCGCGCCATCGCCCCGCAGCACGGCACGCTCGCTCCATATCGGTGCACCGTCACGCACGATTTCGAAGCGCTGGCGCCATTCGCCGCACCGAAACTGCTCGCCCGCAGCGCGACGCCCAAGCGCTGTGATCTCCGCGCCGATGAAACCGGCATCGCCGACGAGCTCGACGTGCGTCGTGCTGCGTGCGAGGGCGCCCTCGTGCACGATCGTCCCCTGCGGTAGCCACTCGAGCGATCCGCCGGCCTCGACTTGCGCGCGGAACGTCTGCTCCGCCTGCGAGCCTGCGGACCGGTACCACCGCGCAGCACCCGGAGTCGTGAGTTGCGCGTGCGCGCCCGCGTTCACGGTGGCCGTCAGCAGGATGCGATCGCCGCCGACGATTCCGGCAGGCGGGTGCACGATCACGCACTGGCAAACGCCCGGTCCCTCCGGATAGAGCGCCTTCTGTACGACGAGCGGTCCCCGATGCTCGCGCTGTGCCAGGACGCTGCGCGGGCCGACGCGCTCGAAGCGAAGCGCGAGGCACGCATCCCAGCGCGCCGCCTCCGGTTGCCTTGCTGGCGCGTGCGAACCCTCGACGCCGGCATCTGCCGCGAGGGGCATCAAATCGGATAGATGATCGACGTCGGGATCATCTCGCTGTCGAACACGCAGATCCGCGACGCGAACCGCAGTCCGGCAGACGTCCGATGGACGATGTCGACGTAGCGGCCCACGTTGAACACCTCCGACAGCTCGTTCTGCCGCGTCCTGAACACGGCGTAGTTCGCCTCCGCCTCGATCACGAGGCCCATGACGCGGCCGATGATCGGCGTGCCGACGACGTGGCGCTGATAGTAGGGATCGTGCGCGAGCGTCTGCGTGATCCCGTAGACGCGGTCCTTCAGCATCCCCTTGCTCTCGAACGCCATCGTTGCGAGCGGCAGGCCGCGATCGAAGTTCTCGCGCGGCTGCAGCCGGTAGACGCAGTCGTCGATGAAGAATTCCGGCCAGCGCTCGTACTGCCGCGCATCGAGCGCGCTCGCATATGCCTGATAGAGCGTGACGAGGTCTACGAACGTCGCGAAGTCGACGGCGGCGTCCGGCGACGCGTCGCGTCCACCCTCGTGCCGACCGTCAGACATCGAGCGTGCGGCGCCAGTAGGCGTACATGCTGCGGATCAGCGTCTCGGTGACCGTGTGCTCGGTTCGCGTTGCGGTGTCGGTGCCGCCGAGCTCGACGACGCTCACACCGCCCGGCCGCTGGCGCGCGCCCTGCTGCGAGAATTCGATCACTTCCCCATCATCCGCGGAGACGTAGCCGGCCGGGCCGAACAGGTTCGCCTGCCGCAACCGCCGCCGCTGCATGTCCGGTGCATCGTCGGCGAACCCGAAGTGCGTCCAGACGAAGTCGAATGCATTGGGGCCGCGCGGCTGGATATGGCGCGTCGATAGCGAGTTCACCTGCTGCTGGATGATGACGCTCGGGAAGATCGTCGTCATCACGACGGTCGGTCCGTTCCACCACGGCTCGGGGACGACGTCGAGCACCCGGTCGTCGTGCAGCGTCATGTTCGCCTTGAAGCTCGTCACGCCCTTCGTCACCGCACCGGACCCGCCTTCGTTGCGACGCGAAATCATGCACGCATGCCGACCGTGCACATCGGTCAGGAGCTGCGATTTCTGGTCGGCGCGCCATAACCCGAACGTGACGAACCACGTGTGCAGGAGGCCCGGGTGATACGGATCCTTGATGTTCTCCTGCATCAGCTTCCAGTTGCCATCGATTCGCTGCCGCGAATAGCCGAGTACCGTCAGCGCCCGGCCGTCGAAGACGCGGTCGAAATAGCGCAGCACGTCGGGACCGAGGTACTGCTCGAACGGCTCGACATCCGCGTCGAACGACGCACAGACGACTCCGTTGCGCCGCGCCACGGCCAGTCGGGTGAGTCCGTGGTCCTCGCGGCGGAATCCCGCCGGCATGCCGCCGTGCACGACGCCGTCGCTGCGCACACCGCGCATCAGCGGCACGCCGAGCAGGCGGCCATCGAGGTCGTACGTCCATTGGTGGTACGGGCACGTGAAATCGCTGCGATTGCCGAAATTCTCGCGGCAGAACGCAGCACCTCGGTGCGCGCAGACGTTCTCGACGACGTTGATGCCGCCGTCGCGATCGCGGACCATGATCACGGAACGTTCGCCGACCCGCGTGCGCTTGAAGTCGCCGGGATTCGGAATCTCTGCTTCGAGGCCGACGTAGCACCAGTGGCCGCGATAGAAGAGACGCTCGAGTTCGCGCTGGTAGAGGTCCTCGCGCGTGTAGGCGGAGAACGGGATCCGCTCGACGCCTGCACCTGGCGGCCAGACATCGAGTTCCGAAGTGCGTAGGTCGTTCATCGCGTGTCTGCGGCCATTTGCGGCGAGCGCGCGGCGGGGCGCGGCGCAAGGTCGAACAGGCTCGTCGCAACCAGATCGAGCACGGCGACGCCGGCCTGGTTCACGATACGCCACTGCCAGCGCAGGATGCCCAACGCAGGATTGCGCTCGGAGCGTCGTGCGTCCAGCACGTCGGCGTGCATCGTCAGCGCATCGCCCGGGCGGACCGGCGCCAGCCACTTGACGTATTCGAGCCCGGGCGAGCCGAACGATTCGGAGCCGCGCAGCACGCCATCGACGACGAGCCGCATGGCGATCGCACACGTGTGCCAGCCGCTGGCAATCAGCCCACCCCAGCGTCCTTCCGCGGCGCGCACAGGATCCGTGTGAAACCATTGCGGATCGTATGCGTTCGCGAACGCGACGATCTCGGCTTCGGTGACCGTCACGGGCCCGCAGGTCAGCCGCTGTCCCGCGTGGAATTCATCGAACACCATCGGCCGGCGGCCTCGTGGAATGCGTCAGCCGCGATTATCCGTCGTTTGCCGGCGCGCGGCGTGAAACCGCGCGATTTCGCGCTCGATGACATCGCGGTCGACGATGCCGCGCGGATCGGCGCGCGTCGGCAGGCACGCGACAAACGGCTGGAACCGCTCGAGGCTCCTGTCGAACAGGCGGCGCAACTCCGGCAATGGATCGGCGTGGTCGTCGACACGCAGGTCGAGCACCGGATAGCTCTCCGTCGTCACGATACGCAGTGCGGCCGCTTGCTTGCCACGCTTGTCGCCGCCGGCCGCTTCGCCGGCGTCGAGCGCTGCGAGCAGGCGTTCAGCGAACGGCAGCTGAGCGTTTCTTTGGTAAGCGTCGGCGGTGTCTTCGACGACGCGCGGACCGGCGAGCATGTTGCCGGCGACCGAGAAATCGTCGAAGGCGACGTGGCCGCACCAGTCGACGCACTGCGCGCCCGTATACCCGGCAGCGGGCCCCGTTGCGCCGATCACGTGCAATTGGCGCACATCGCGACCCGGATCGGCGGCGACGAGCGCTTCGATGACGCGCGCCGGCGCTTGTCCTGCGGCCAGGAGGTCGAGGCCGGCGAGTCCGTACATCGGATTGACCAGCGCCTGCGTCGCCAGCGCGCCCACGCCGGCGCGCGCATGAGGACACAGCGCGCCGACGGCGAAGAACCGGCTCGCGACGGCAACGCCCAGCGTACCGCTTGCATCGCGCGCAACGATCGACCACGTCACGGTTCGCTCCGGGCCATGTGGGTCCTGTGTTTCGAGGGTGCGCGGCTCGCCTCCCGCACTTCTTGCCGCACGCCTGCACGCGTCGCCATCGTGGGAGCAGGCGCTAGTACGTTTCGAAGTGCAGCCGCCCTTCGGACTTCAGCTCGCGCCAGCGCGCGTTCCAGTCGGCGCCGTGCTGCTCGCAGACCGCGCGCAGCGCGTCGAGCACGCCCTGCTCCATGCTCTTCAGCCCGCATACGTACACGTGCGTGTCGGGGCTCTCGAGCAGCGCCGCCACGTCGTCGCCGCGCTCGCGCATCAGGTCCTGCACGTAGCGTTTCGGCGTGTCGGGCGTGCGCGAGAACGCGAGGTTGATGTCGATGAAATCGCGCGGCAGGTTCATCAGCGGACCGAAATACGGCAACTCGCGGGCCGTGCGCGCGCCGAAGAACAGCATGAGCTTGCCGTCAGCGTCCGCGCGCAGCCGTCGCCTGCGCTCGGTCATCGCGCGCATCGGCGCCGACCCGGTGCCCGTGCAGATCATCAGCAGGTTCGCGCGCGGATGATCCGGCATCAGGAACGTGTTGCCGAACGGCCCGATGACCTGCACGATGTCGCCCTTCGCGAGATCGCACAGATAGTTCGAGCAAACGCCGCGGACGGGTGCGCCGGCATGGTCCGCCGTGACGCGCTTTACCGTCAGGGCGATGTTGTTGTAGCCGCGCCGTTCGCCATCGCGCGGGCTCGACAGCGAATACTGGCGCGCGACATGCGTACGCCCCGCCGCGTCGACACCGGGCGGCAGCACGCCGATCGATTGGCCTTCGAGTACGGGGAACGGCTTCGCGCCGAAATCGAGGACGATGTGGTGTGTGTCGCTTTCGACGTCGCCATCGGTGACGCGGATGTTGCCGACGACCGTCGCCGTGACAGGCTCGCGGTGCGTGTACAGGTTGACTTGCGGATGCGCAGCACCGGCCGGCGGAATCGTCGCGCCCGGCGCGCTGTCGGAGAATGCCTGCGCGACGGCGGCAAGCCCACCGCCTGCATTCGCCGCCGGCGGCGCAACCGCGACGCCGGGGTCTTCGGTAATGGACGCAGGCGCCGGCGGCAGCACGTCCCACAGGAGCTGCTCCTCGATCGGATACGTCTGTGCGGCCGCCACGACGCGCCAGTTGTCGATCGCGCCGGTCGGGCACGGCGCGATGCACGCGAGGCAGCTGCCGCAAACATCGGCGCGAACGACGTAGTTGCGCGAATCGTGCGTGATCGCATGCACGGGGCACGTTTCCTCGCACGTATTGCAGCGGATGCAGATCTCCGGGTCGATCAGGTGTTGCTTGACGACGGCGGTGGTGACGGATGCGTCCATGGGCGGCGTGCTCGAAGGCGAGCGCTTTTCAGTTGAACCGGATGTACTCGAAGTCGAGTGGCTGACGGTTGATGCCGACGACCGGGGGCGCGATCCAGTTCGCGTAGCGCGCGCGCTCCGTCACGCGGCCCATCAGCGACGCGACGTAGGCGCGATCCTCGTCCGTGGGCAGCCACTGACGCACACCCGCCTGCCACGTCGCTTCGTCGACGAGCTGCCCGTCGGGCGTGACGTGATGTCCGGCGAGCGTACCGATGCGGCGATTGAACGCCTTGTGCGGCACCTGCAGCCGGAACGCCACGCCGTGCTTCTCGATCACCTTGTTCCAGCGGGCGACGCCGCCCATCGAATCCTTGATGTAGTCGTCGCGCAGCACTTCGTTCAGCGCGTTCAGCATCGGCACGGCGCGCTCGGTCAGCTTGCCTCCCGCGACCTCGAGGATCGGATACGTCATGCCCTTGAGCACATGGTCGTCGGCTCGCTTGGTTTCCTCGAAGCGTCCCTTGAGTCCGGCGCCATAGAAAATTGCCGCGTTCGACGACTGGTCGGCGCCGAACAGGTCGATCGTCACGCTGTAGTGGAAGTTCAGGTAGCGCTGGATCGTCGGCAAATCGATGACACCGAGCGCACGCAGCGTTGCCGGATCCTCGGATTTGTGTTCGCGCATCGCCTCGCACGTGCGCTGGATCACTCGCGCAACGCCCGACTCGCCGACGAACATGTGGTGCGCCTCCTCGGTCAGCATGAACTTCGTCGTCCGCGCGAGCGGATCGAAGCCTGATTCGGCGAGCGCGCACAACTGGAACTTCCCATCGCGGTCGGTGAAATACGTGAACATGAAGAACGCCAGCCAATCGGGCGTGCGCTCGTTGAACGCACCCAGGATGCGCGGATGGTCGGTGTCGCCCGAGCGCCGCTGCAGCAGCGCTTCCGCCTCCTCGCGACCATCGCGGCCGAAATATCGGTGCAGCAAGTACACCATCGCCCACAGGTGCCGGCCTTCCTCGACATTCACCTGGAACAGATTTCGCAGGTCGTACTGCGACGGCGCCGTTAGCCCGAGGTGACGCTGCTGCTCGACCGACGCGGGTTCGGTATCGCCTTGGGTGACGATGATCCGGCGCAGGTTCGCGCGATGCTCGCCCGGCACGTCCTGCCATGCGGCCTCGCCCTTGTGCTCGCCGAAGTTCACCTGCCGCGCCGGATCGGGGGCCGCCAGAAAGATTCCCCAGCGATAATCGGGCATCTTCAGGTAGTCGAAGTGCGCCCAGCCCGACGGGTCGACGCTGACGGCCGTGCGCAGGTAGACGTCGAAATCCTGCGAGCCGTCCGGCCCCATCTCACGCCACCACTCGATGTAGTTCGGCTGCCAGTGCTCGAGCGCGCGCTGCAGCGCCCGGTCCTCGGACAGGTTGACGTTGTTCGGGATCTTCTGCGCGTAATCGATGCTCATCTTCGTTGACCTCGCTGACGGCGCCGAGCGCCGTGCAATGCATGCAGGGAGGCGGGCCAGAAGCCCGCGCCCGTCAAAACACGGGCCCGTCGAAAGCCCTAGACCCGCTTGAAATCGAACTGCGCACGCTCGCCCTTGCCGTAGACCTTGAGCGCACCGGATTCGCCGACGGCGTTCGGCCGGATGAAGATCCAGTTCTGCCAAGCGGACAGCCGTCCGAAGATCCGCGTCTCCATCGTTTCACGCTCGCCGAAACGCAGGTTTGCCTCGAGGCCGGTCAGTGCGTCGGGTGACAGGCTCGCCCGCTCCTCGAGCGCGATGCGGATCTCGTCCCCCCAGTCGATGTCGTCGGGCGTTGCGGTGACGAGTCCGAGCTGGATCGCCTCGGCAGGCCCCAGCGCCTTGTCGATCGCATTGCGAACTGCGGTCAGCGGTGGTGGCTCGCCGTAGAAGCGTTGGGCCAGACGCGAGCAGCCGTTGACCATCGGATACGCGCCGTCGTTCAGCGCCGAAACGACGATCCGCGGCTCCCGCGCGGGCTCATCCGGCAGCGCCGCCATGTAGCTGCGATCGGCCGCGAGGGCGAGTTCGAACAGCGTGCCGGCGAAACAGGAGCCTGGCTCGATCAGCGCAATCAGTGTGCGCGACGACACATCGAGGCGCGCAAGCGTACGACGCAGCATGCCGAGCGTCTCGCGGACGAACCAGTGGTTGCCGAAATCGGCGAGCGTGCGGTCGACCGCCAGCACGTGGCCGCTGTCGCCCTCGGTACGCAAAAGCCAGGTGCCGACGTCGAGCTCGTTGGTCCGCAACATCAGGATCGCATCGTCCAACTCGCGCGCCATCTGTAACGGCCACCACGACGCGGCCGCCGCCTCGATGCCGGCGACATCCGAAGGCGGTGCCTGCGCCGGCGCACGCACCGTCACCGTCGCGAGGCGGCGGTCGCGATCGATCGTCACGTCGACGAACGCGTAGTGATAGCCCGCAGCGTCGTCGGCACGTTCGACACGCGGCAGCGTGACGCCACTCGCCTCGGCCGGGCGATCGCTCGCCCGCGCGAGCTCGCGAGCGCGCGTTTGCACGACGTCGCGAAACTGCGCGGCCTTCGCAACGTGATCGACGAGTCGCCATTCCTTTGCGCGATCGCCGCGCACACCTTCACTCGTCGTGCAGAAAATATCGGCGAGATCGTGGCGCACATGGCGCTTGTCGGTGAGCCGCGTCAGGCCGCCCGTGCCCGGCAACACGCCAAGCAACGGGACCTCCGGCAGCGATACGGCGGACGACCGGTCGTCGACGAGCACGATCTCGTCGCAGGCGAGCGCCAGCTCATAGCCACCGCCTGCGCAGACGCCATTGACTGCCGCGACGAACTTGAGGCCCGAGTTCCGGCTCGAATCCTCGAGGCCGTTGCGTGTCTCGTTGGTGAACTTGCAGAAGTTGACCTTCCACGGATGCGTGGACAGCCCGAGCATGAAGATGTTGGCGCCCGAACAGAACACGCGATCCTTGGCACTCGTGAGAACGACGGTGCGGACGGCCGGATGCTCGAAGCGGATCCGCTGCACGGCGTCGTGCAACTCGATGTCGACACCGAGATCGTACGAGTTGAGCTTGAGCTTGTAGCCGTCGCGGATTCCGCCGTCCTCGCTTACGTCCATCGCGAGCGTGGCGACAGGTCCGTCGACGCTGAGGCGCCAGTGGCGATAGCGCGACGGGTCGGTACGGTAATCCACGGGCGCGTCGGCTGCGGTGTTATGGGTCATCGCATGCATTTTAGTTCACCTGATACTAATGCATTATACTGCAGCAGAAAACCCACCGACGTCAACCGTCGACGTCAATCGGCAGCCTGTCGCACGGCGACTGCAACGTCCGCAACGGCGTCGCGCAATGCGGCGAAGCTCTCCTCGATAGACTTGCCGGCGGTACTGACCGCGACGTCCGCTTTCGCGTAGAACGGGCTGCGCCCGGCCAGGATTCGCCGCAGGTCGTCCATCGCCTCGCCGTTGCCCGCCATCGGCCGGTAATCGCCCTGCGCGAGCACGCGATTCATGTGCTCGTCGGGCGTCGCCTGCAGCCACACCGTCGTGCACTGGTCGAGCAGCCGGTTGAACGTCGCTGCGTCGGACACGATGCCGCCGGGTGTCGCGACCACCGCCTGCCGGTGGCGGTTCACGACGTCGTCGAGCGCGCGCCGTTCGTAGCGCCGGTACGCCGACGGGCCATACAGCGAATGGATCTCGGCGACGTCACAGCCGGCAAGGCGCTCGATCTCCCGGTTGAGCTCGACAAACGGATAAGCCAGCGCGTCGGCGAGCATCCGCCCGAGCGTGGACTTGCCGGCCCCGCGCAAGCCGATCAGCGCGATTCGCGTGCTGCGATTCTCGGCGGCAGCCGCACCGAACAGGCGCGCCAGCGCGATGCGCGCGCGATGCAGATCGCGCTCGCTTCGGTGCCGCAACAGTTCGCGGATCAATGCGGCATCCGGTCCGCCGCCCGGCGCGTCGAACAGCTCGGTCACCGGGCAGTCGAGCGCGCGCGCAACCTGCCGCAGCACCAGGATGGACGCATTGCCGACACCCGATTCGAGGCTGGCGAGGTGACGCTCGGACACGCCCGCTTCCCCCGCCAGCGCCCGTCGCGTCATGCCGCGGCGCGCCCGGCGCAGGCGCACCGTTTCGCCGAGCGCCGCGAGAAAGGCGTCCTTGCCGTCGTCCGGCTCGACCGAATCCTGGAGCGCCATCGAAGAGGTATCCAGCGGCGTAAAACTGCATTATAGTGCGCACGATTCCCCGCGCGGCAGTTTTTTGTGGGAAGCAAGCGCCCATGTCCGACTCGATCGCTTCGGCCCCTCCGCAGCATTTCAACCTGGCGGCGCACCTGTGCGCGCAGAACGCGCCGCGTGCGGCGAAGGCCGCATACATCGACGACTGCCGAACGCTGACCTACGGCGATCTGGCGACGCGAATCCGGCAATTCGCCACCGTACTGCACGAGAGCGGCCTGCGGCGGGAGGAGCGCGTGCTGCTCCTTGCGCACGACACGGTGGACTGGCCCGTTGCGTTCCTTGGCGCGATATACGCGGGCATCGTACCCGTGGCGGTCAATACGCTGCTGACGACCGCCGACTACGCGTACATGCTGAGCCACAGCCGCGCACGGGCCGCGATCGTGTCGGCGGCGCTGTCACCCGTGCTCGAGGAGGCGCTGCAGCACGGGGCGCACGACGTGGAGACCACCTGGGTCATCGACGCACACGGTCCGCTGGCCGCAGGACAGCGCGACTTCGCTGCCGACGTTGCCGCCGCGAAGCCAGCGGCAACGCCCGCGGCGACGCATGCGGACGACGCGGCGTTCTGGCTGTACTCGTCGGGGTCCACCGGCGCGCCCAAGGGCACCGTGCATACGCATGCGAACGCGTACTGGACCGATGCGCTGTACGGACGCAACGTGCTGCGCCTTGCCGAGGACGACGTCGTCTTTTCCGCCGCGAAACTGTTTTTCGCCTACGGGCTCGGCAACGCACTGACGTTTCCGCTCTTCGCCGGCGCGACGACCATCCTGATGCCCGAGCGGCCCACACCGCAGGCCGTCTTCCGCCGCTTCGTCGAGCGGCGTCCGTCAGTGTTCTACGGTGTGCCGACGCTTTACGCCGCAATGCTTGCCGCGCCCGACCGGCCGGCGCGCGACGCCGTTGCGCTGCGGCTGTGCGTGTCGGCGGGCGAGGCGCTGCCGCGCGAGATCGGTGAGCAGTTCACCGCGCATTTCGGCTGCGAGATCCTCGACGGCATCGGCTCGACGGAGATGCTGCACATCTTCCTGTCGAATCGTGCAGGCGACGTTCGCTACGGCACCACCGGCGTGCCGGTTCCGGGCTACGACGTCGAACTGCGCGGCGACGACGGCCGCCTGGTCGCGGACGGCCACGTCGGTGACCTTTACATCCGGGGCCCGAGCGCCGCGCTGATGTACTGGACGAGCCACGCGAAGACGCGCTCGACGTTCCAGGGCGAATGGACGCGCAGCGGCGACAAGTACAGCCGCCGCGAGGACGGCCGCTACGTGTATGCCGGGCGTGCCGACGATATGCTGAAGGTCAGCGGTCTGTACGTGTCGCCGTTCGAAGTCGAGGCGGCGCTCGTCCAGCACCCCGCGGTGCTCGAGGCGGCTGTCATCGGCCGGCTGGACGAGGACGGGTTGACGAAGACCAAGGCGTTCGTTGTGCTGAAGTCGGGCCACGTGCCCGATGCGGCGCTCGAAGCCGCGCTGAAGGCGTTCGTCAAGGACAAGCTCGCGCCGTACAAGTATCCGCGCAGTATCGAGTTCATCGGCGAGTTGCCGAAGACCGCCACCGGCAAGATCCAGCGATTCAAGCTGCGCGACCGTGAAGCGGCGCGCGCGACGTGACGACGTCGTTGGTCGACATTGCGTACGGCGGCCGCAATGTTTCGATCGAATACCGCTGGCTACATCCATCCGCACGCCCCCTTGCCATGGCCGCGAGAAGGCCGCTCGTCGTGTTCCTGCACGAGGGATTGGGCTCGGTCGCGATGTGGCGCGACTACCCGCAACGATTCTGTGACGAAGGCGGCTACCGCGGACTCGTCTATTCGCGGGAAGGCTACGGGCGATCGACCCCGCGGACGCCCGACCAGCACTGGCCCGCCACGTTCATGCACGAGCAGGCGATCGAGATGCTGCCTCACCTCTTCGCGCGGCTCGACATCGGCACGGACGGCAACCGGCCGTGGCTGTTCGGCCACAGCGATGGCGCATCGATCGCGCTCATCCATGCGGCGACGTTTCCCGACGCACCGGCGGGCGTGATCGCGGTTGCGCCGCACATCGTCGTCGAGCCGCTGTCCCTGCGCAGCATCGCTGCGGCGCGTGACGCGTACGTGGAAGGCGACCTTCGCCGGCGCCTGGCCCGCTATCACGACGACGTCGATTCCGCGTTCCATGGCTGGAACAACGCGTGGCTCGCGCCGGCGTTTGCCACGTGGTCAATCGAACCACTGCTCGGCGGGCTGCGATGCCCCATACTGGCGGTGCAGGGGACGGACGACGAATACGGCACGCTTGCGCAAGTCGAGGGCATTCGCGAGCGCGCACCGCAGACTGAGGTCGTCGTCCTTCCCGCGTGCGGACATTCGCCGCAGCGCGATGCGCCGCAGGCGCTGACGCACGCCGCAATCGACTTCATTACGCGCCATTCGACAGGCGCCGACTAGGGCCTGTTAACGCTATGGGCACAAACGCGAACGGATGGTATGAGGCACCAATCGAGACGGCCGACGAAGCGAAGACCGCGTGTCTTCGCGAGGAGAACAACGCAGAGGGGCGCCTCATACCGCCCGTTCCGTCCCGGTTGCTGCCAAAAACGCTCATCGCTGCGTTGCAAAGTCTCGCCGGGTGCCCGACCCGTCTTCGCCTTCGCGCCTCGCGCTGGGCGTTTTTGGCCCCGCAACGCGTTTGTGCCCATAGCGTTAACAGGCCCTACCCAAGGAGGAGTGCAATGACTGCTCGAAATCGCGCGCTCGTGCGCGCTGTGCTGGCCGCGGGACTGTGTCTCGCGGTCACCGGTGCGAATGCGCAATCGAAGATCAAGGTCGGCTTCATGCTGCCCTACACCGGAACCTACGCGGCGCTCGGCACGGCGATCGAGAACGGTTTTCGTTTGTATGTGCAGGAGCAAGGCGGCAAGCTCGGCGGCCGCGAGCTCGAGTATTTCAAGGTCGACGACGAATCCGAGCCGTCGAAGGCCGTCGACAACATCAACAAGCTGATCAAGCGCGACAACGTCGACGTCGTCGTCGGCACTGTGCACTCGGGCGTCGTCATGGCGATGGCCAAGGTCGCGAAGGACACGAACACGCTGCTCGTCATTCCCAACGCCGGCGCGCGCGCCGTCACCGGTCCGATGTGCGCGCCCAACATCTTCCGCAGCTCGTTCTCCAACTGGCAGCCGGGCTACGCGATGGGCAAGGTCGCGGGCGAAAAGGGCGCGAAGAAGGTCGCCACCATCACGTGGAAGTACGCAGCCGGTGACGAGTCCGTCCAGGGCTTCAAGGACGGCATCGCCGCGTCGGGCGGCCAGGTGGTGAAGGAGCTGACGCTGCCGTTTCCGAACGTCGAGTTCCAGGCCCTGTTGACGGAGATCGCGGCCACGAAGCCCGATGCTGTCTATGCTTTCTTTGCCGGCGGCGGCGCCGTCAAGTTCGTCAAGGATTACGCGGCCGCGGGTCTCAACAAGACGATTCCTCTCTACGGGCCCGGGTTCCTGACCGATGGCACGCTCGAGGCGCAGGGCGAGGCGGCGCAGGGACTGCTCACGACGCTGCACTACGCCGACGGCCTCAACATCCCGAAGGACAAGACGTTCCGCGCCGAATACAACAAGGCGTACAAGGCGGAGCCGGACGTGTATGCCGTGCAAGGGTACGATGCTGCGCAGCTTCTTGGCGCCGGACTCGCGGCCGTCAAGGGCGACGTCGCCAAGCGCGACGGCATGGTCGCCGCGATGGAATCGGCGCGAATCGACAGCCCGCGCGGCACGTTCACGCTGTCGAAGGCGCACGATCCGGTCCAGGACATCTACCTGCGCAAGGTCGTCGGCACGCAGAACAAGTTCGAAGGCGTCGCCGTCAAGGCGCTCGCTGAGCCGAGCCCGGGCTGCAAGATGTAATGGCGTGCGGCGCAAAGTTTCGCGACCTGCGGTCG
>Ga0207697_10000106_pt1 | contig 38593 bp, 32 predicted proteins | sample KBSSwiS5withPhiX_FD_184293 | JGI IMG/M metagenome (GOLD analysis project Ga0207697, IMG submission 184293) | Switchgrass rhizosphere microbial communities from Kellogg Biological Station, Michigan, USA, with PhiX - S5 (SPAdes) (version 2) | ecosystem: Host-associated > Plants > Roots >... | reverse complement strand
CAGATGTATCGCTTTGTTAGTGCTTTGTGCTCCGAGGCCCGGAAACGCAATCACTTGTCCGCCCGTCAAAATCGGACCCAAATAAATTTGCACCTTGTCAATCAGGCGCGCATCGAGCGCTTGGCCAAGGACTTGGCCACCACCCTCAATCAAAACACTCGTCACACTTCGTTTACCCAAGTCTTTCAGCACACTGTTCAGAGATTTGCCTTCATAAATCAGCGTTCGCCCCGCCCAATGATCAGTAAACAATCGTGCGCGTCGCGGCAGATCACCGGAACGGGTCAGCACGACGCGCCAGGGCTGCCGCGCCCCGCGCAGGCCGCGTGCCGTTAAACGCGGGTTGTCCACCCGAACTGTTTCCGCTCCAACCAGAATCGCATCCACACGGCTGCGAAGCTGGCGTGCATGATGACGGGCAGAAGGTCCTGTAATCCAGCGAGATTCACCAGGAGGACGCGTCAATCGACCATCAAGCGACATGCCGCACTTGGCGATGACAAAAGGCTGCCGGCTCACGATCCATTTGTTGAAAGCCTCGTTAAGGCGCGCGCAGTCCTCTGCCAGAATGCCCTCTCGTACGTCGATGCCTGCGTCGCGCAGCCGCCTGATGCCCCTGCCGCGGTGGCGAGGATTCACATCCACCGCGCCGACAACTACTGTCCTGATTCCAGCCTTGAGAATCGCATCGGTGCACGGAGCAGTGCGCCCAAGCGTGGAACAGGGCTCAAGCGTAATGTAGAGCGTTGCGCGAGCAGGCACGTCAGCGCCGAAGTTGCGCAGACACTCGATCTCAGCGTGTTCACGGCCCGCTCCTCGGTGATGTCCTCTTGCGGCTATCCGATTGCCAACTGCCATTACTGCGCCGACGGCGGGATTGGGGCTCGTCCGGCCGCATCCCTTTTTGGCTTCTTTTAGTGCCTCGCGCATGAAGCATGCGTCTCGTTGTGCAATCGTCGCCACGGTCAGATCGATAATTGTGATCGTTCGCTGCGGCAACTGTCTTCACACGTCGGAATTGGCAAGCCCGTCACAGGCTTTTCTTTTCTTGGCGGGAACGCCGCGCGTCTTCTCAGCTGGATCACTGGAGTGCTCTCATTCGTACGAAAGAAGCGTTTGCTTTTTCCTTGGCGAAATGACGCGACCGACGTAGTTAGAGGCATCCCGATATGGCGACCAAAACCGACGAAAAAACAAGCGCAGACAAAGTCACCGCCGCGCGAAACAAGAATCTCGACCTTGCGATTCAACAGATCGCGAAAGATTACGGCGAAGGCGCTATCATGCGGCTTGGAGACGAGAAGATCGTTGACATCGACGTTATTCCCACGGGTAACATTTTAATCGATCGCGCGCTCGGAGTTGGCGGATTCCCACGCGGTCGAGTTGTCGAAGTTTTTGGTCCGGAATCTTCCGGAAAGACGACGCTCACTCTTACCGTGATCGCCCAAGCACAAAAACGCGGTGGCCTTGCGGCGTTTGTCGATGTCGAGCATGCGCTCGACCCTGCTTACGCAAAAAAACTCGGTGTCAATCTTGATGATCTGCTCGTCTCGCAGCCGAGCTCTGGAGAGGAAGCGCTCCGGATTTGCGAGACGCTGGTGCGCTCCAATGCCCTCGATGTAATTGTAGTTGATTCGGTGGCAGCGCTGGTCACCAGAGCAGAACTCGAAGGTGAAATTGGCGATGCGACAGTCGGTGCGCAGGCGCGACTGATGAGCGCGGCGCTGCGCAAACTCACATCGCTCATTTCCAAAGCGCGGACATGCTGCATTTTCACAAACCAGATTCGGGAAAAGATCGGAGTCATGTTTGGAAATCCGGAGACGACTCCTGGCGGGAAGGCATTGAAGTTTTACGCAAGCATGCGTGTCGATATCCGCCGCATCGGCGCCATCAAACAGACCGACGGCGTTGTAACGGGTAATCGCACGCGCGTTAAAATCGTGAAAAACAAAGTTGCCCCGCCGTTTACCGAAGCCGAGTTCGATATCATGTATAACGAGGGAATTTCCTCCACTGGCGCGCTCCTCGATCTTGCGTTGGAAAAACAAATCATCGAAAAGCGAGGTTCCTGGCTCAGTTACAAAGGTACCCAATTGGCCCAGGGCCGCGATGCGGCAAAAGACGTCCTCAAGAACGACCGCGCCTTGTACGAAGAGATCGAATCCGCAGTCAAGGCAAAACTGGACGAAGACAAAAAGTAATCCCGGCGGCAGAGCCGCAAAGTTGTGCAACGCATCGGGAATTTTCGCCGCAGTAAGCGAAGGCAATTCCGTATATCATCGGTAGCTGCTCTGGTTTGCACTGCACTATTTGCTGATGGGCTCTGCGCCCGCGGCAAACGATGCCGCGGATCGCATAGCCGCAATCAATACGCGAGTGGGCGGCCGAATCGGTGTGGCAGCGTTGGATACCGGCACGGGTCAGCACATTGAGTATAAGGCAAACGAACGCTTTCCGATGTGCAGCACGTTTAAAGTTCTCGCCGCCGCGGCCGTCCTGAAGCTTGTCGACGAGGGAAAGGAATATCTCGATCGGATGGTCCCTTACGCGAAAGAAGACATTCTCGAATACGCGCCGGTGACAAAAGAACATCTCAAAGAGGGTCGCATGACGCTAGGAGACTTGTGTGCAGCGGCAGTTGAGCAGAGCGACAACACGGCCGGAAATCTTCTGCTGCGGACAATCGGCGGTCCCTTGGGTCTAACGAGTTTTCTGCGCGCGCTCGGCGATGAGACTACTCGACTCGACCGCATGGAACCGGATTTGAACACCGCCATTCCAGAAGACGAACGCGACACCACCACGCCCGCCGCAATGCGCGATGACTTGGTACGGCTTCTGATCAAAGATGTATTATCGCCTGCATCCCGCAGCCAGCTTGAGGCGTGGCTTGCTGGCAACAAAACAGGTGCACAAATGATTCGCGCCGGTGTTCCGACCAGTTGGCGTGTCGGCGACAAAACCGGTCGGGGCGACAATGGAGCGACCAACGATGTTGCGATTCTCCGTCCAAAGAACAGACCGCCAATCTTTCTTGCCATCTACTCCGTCGGTTCGACAATGGCTGCTAGCGAGCGAACGGCGACAATTGCGGAAGTGGCACGCGTCGCCGCGACAGCTTTCCAGGCTGACGATCCGAAATCGCCTTAGGAATTCATTGCCCGAATTTCGTCGATGCGCGAATCGATGCGATGCATTTAGCTGTCGACATGAAAACTTTGAACTTCCAGATTGTTCCACTTGCCACCGAGGTTGCGGAAGCAGCGCGACGATCAGCGGCTGCGGGCGCGCCAGACCATGGCTTCGTCATCGCAGATTCGCCGAACGGGTTTCCCTGCCGGCATTGCTTGCGCTGGGCGCAACCCGGCGAGCGAGTCATTCTTTTCCCCTACCCCGCAATTCCGCCTGGTCATCCGTATTCGGAGAGCGGGCCCATTTTTGTTCATGCCGACGCTTGCGAACGCTACCGCGCGACACGCGAATATCCATCCGCCTTCCGCAACGGTCGCGTGTTCCGCGCTTACAGTACAAATTACGATATGATCCATGCCGAGGTCGTGAACGGAAGCGAACCGGAGGCGGTTGTTGAAAAGCTGCTGCAAAATCCGGAGACTGCCTTTGTGCACGTGCGCAGCGTGACGCACGGTTGCTACACCTTTGGAGTCGAACGCATATGAAAGCCCTGGAACTTCTTCCTCCATCCGAAACGATGTATCGCGCATTGGTGAATCGCGATCCGAGCTTTGAAGGAATCTTTTACGTTGGCGTGCGCACGACGGGAATTTTCTGCCGGCCGACTTGCTCGGCGAAAAAGCCGGCGCGCGAAAACGTAGATTTTTTCGCAACCCCGAGCGAGGCACTGCACGATGGTTATCGTCCCTGTTTGCGCTGTCATCCCATGGATCCGGACAAACGTCCGCCCAAATTGATCGAGCGCCTGCGCACTGAAGTCGAGCGCGCACCAGGCGGACGTCTGACCGACAAGGAACTTGCAGCGATGGCTATCGATCCATCCACGGCCCGACGCCAATTCAAACGTCATTACGGAATGACGTTTCAAGCGTATCATCGCGCGCGCCGGATGGGACTCGCTTTACGCGAAGTGCGAAAGGGTGGTCGCGTCGATGAAGCAAAGAATGGAAGCGGCTTCGAATCGGCCAGCGGATTTCGCGAAGCGTTCACACGGATCTTTGGTGACCCACCGACGGCCGCGAAGTCGCGCGAGCCAATGTTCGTCGAGCGAATCGATACGCCTCTTGGAACGATGGTCGCAGTCGCTGATGATAAGGGTCTGCGTTTGCTCGAATTCGCAGACCGCCGCGCGACGGAAAGAGAATTGTCGGTCTTACGGAGACGTTTGCGGACGAACATCGTGCCGGGTGAGCATCGGTATCTGGACGCGATTCGTTCTCAGCTCGCCGATTACTTTTCCGGCAAGAAACTTGAATTCGATATTCCGGTCGCACCGATCGGTTCGGATTTTCAGCTGCGAGCTTGGAAGATTTTGCGCTCGATCCCAGTCGGCGAAACGCGCTCCTACTCCTGGATGGCGGAACGTTTGGGCGATCGCAACGCACGGCGTGCGGTCGGGCGCGCCAACGGTACGAATATGATTTGCATCGTTATCCCATGCCATCGTGTCATCCGCGCGGATGGCACACTCTGCGGTTACGGCGGCGGATTATGGCGTAAGAAATGGCTGCTCGATCACGAGCGGCGCTGCGTGGCAGACTGATCACAGTTCACTGATCGCCGATCACGTCTTAGAGAAACGCGCCCGGAGTGACTCGAACACTCGACCTACGGATTAGAAATCCGTTGCTCTATCCGGCTGAGCTACAGGCGCAGAATTAGCACAGACATATACCGCGTTTAGCGGCGAATAAAAGCGACTCAAGCTACGCGATTCTTACCTTGCCTGACGTAGGCAGACTGCTCGCAAATCGCTCTCAACAATCAAGAAGCCAAACGCGATCGCGCATTTTACCTGGACGTAACGGTGATTGTTGTCGAGGTACAAGAGCCAACATATCCCGCAGGAAGACTTTGCGACGTGATGTTGTGGCCGCCGGGGCCGCTGGTGGTCACCCTGGTTGTGAATCCCGCATTGCTCCAAATTGACTGGGCCCGATTTAATCGGACACCAATAAAATTAGGAACAGTGCATTGAGAAATCGGCGTCGGCGTTGGCGTTACGGTGGGCGAGGGAGTTGGCGTTGGTGTGGGTGTTGCCGTTGGCGTAGGCGTTGCGGTTGGTGTAGGCGTAGGTGTCCCTCCCGGAACCGTAAAGGAATAGACTTTGTTGTCGGCGGCGAAGTAAATGCGACCGCGAGCGACAATCCCAGTATTCCACTTGCGTGTGTTAGTCATTAATTCGTTCGTGCCGCCGCCTGCGTAAATAACCGCGCCGGTGTCGCCATTGTATCCGTGTAAGCGCTGGTCGCCTCCGCTGTCGGACCCGACTACCCATACAATTGCATTGTTGGTCCCATCGGTCGTTGTGACCCAGGGCGAACCCTGGCCGCTCTGGGTAACGCTCCAAGCCGGGACTATGGTGGGCGGATTTGTGGCAGTAATTTTATAAGCCGAAACAGCGCTGCTGCCGGCGCGAAAAACAAAATATGTTCCCTGACCCGTGCGATAAGTGGCAGCCGCTTGACCATGGATTACTCCATCCACGTTCGCCGACGTCACCGGAGCAATGATGCCGCCAAGATTACTTCGATTTAGCAAATAAGCGTTGCCATCTTTGCCGAGCGCGAGCACAAGTTGCGATGGGGTAGCGCCCGGGACATCCATGAGCATTGCGCCGCACCCACCGAGATCGGTATCGCCGTTATCGAGCGAGAGCCAGTTGGTGGGCGCCCAGTAGTCGGTCGGGTTGCCGCTAAAGATCGGTCCGGCTTGCAAACGAATAATTGCTTCGCCGCCGCCCCATGTACCCCCAGTGTTGAAGGTGTTCCCGGTGACCACGAACAAGTTGGTGCCATCGCTGGCCACGCCGCCATGACCCCAGATTCCGCCACCGATCGCAGTTGTCGCCCAAGCGGTTACACTGGCGGGATTGTTGATTTGCACGCCGACGACCCAACCGTGATAACTGCCGCAATCGCCGGAGTGTCCGGAATACGGCACGTAAACCCTGCCGTTGACCAGCCCCAGTGCGGCGCGCTCGTTCTGGACTAGTGAAGTAAAAGTCATGCCGTTGTACGTGGCCGTGGCATTTACATCGACCGGCCAGCCGGGATTGGTCGCGCCGGTGTCCACGTTCAACGAAAAAATGAAATGCTTCTTGGTGGCGCCATCGATCATGGCATCGAAGAAAAGCGACCGGGAGGCAAGATCGACAACGGGTGTGCCAGTAATGCCGAGCGGGTTGATGTTGCCACACGGCAGACCCGTGGTGACGGATGCCCCGATGTTCCGCTGCCAAATCACCGCGCCAGTGAGGGCGTTGAGAGCGTACACGTTGTTCGACTCGGTTACGACAATAACCATCGAGGCGCCTCCGGGACCGTTCTCAACGTAAAGGGGTTGGGCGTAGACGTTGCCTGAAATCGTGCCATTGAAGGTCAGGTCGCGCGTGACGTTCGCGGCGGCGGAAGGTGTGAACGCGGAATCGATATAGAGGCCATCGCGGGAAAGATTGTTGTGCTCCTGTGTAACATTGACCTGGGCGTTTGTTGGGAGAACCGCACTCCACCAACCTGCGACGACGAGCGAGAAAACAGAGAATAAAGGTCTCATTGATATGTGCAGCCAGAAAAAACAGAGATAACCGAGAGGGTTACCAAAATCGTTTTCATGGACACCGGTCTATCAGAAACCGTTGCAATTTGGCAAGGCAATTTACTGATTCGACCTGCATGCCACCACCGGATGGATTTCTCACACCCGTAACCTTCGGGTTGGCCCGCCAGAACCACGATTAGGGCCAATGTAAAATTCCAGACCGTACCACTACCGAGAAACGGCTCTGATTGTAAGTGTCCCTCATCTGCTTGCAGCAAGTTTTTCTACGGTAAGAGAAAATTTTGCTGCAACGCCGCGCGATTCTGCGCAAATCCGCGCCAACGCCTAACCGTGGAACGACCTAGCGTCAGCGACGGTGCGCAACGTCGTGAAACGTGGCAAGCGCTCACTCTTCAATTAGAAATCCGTTGCTCTAGCCGGCTGAGCTACGGGCGCCGAAATAGCACAGACACATACCGCGTTTCGCGGTAGACAAGAACTAGAAAGTATAATCAATTTCCTCACCGGGAGACACTAATCGCCGAACCCGTGCTTCAATTCCCAAACGCGCAACGCCGCATATACGAGCCCTTCGGATCGGGTAAAGCGGTTGTTCGTAACCTCGCGGTCGTCGATTTTCTCTCCCCATGTCCCCTTCATAGCACGGGACCAGTCTTTTCGGGGCGCTCTCGGCCTTCCGCTAAGACCCCTCCGTAATCCTCTTCCACGAATGCCACGTTTACCCCTATTCATGAGCAGTCTCCGTTCTGATCGCGACTAGCGTCCTTGTGTTTCTTTCTCTTGCGGTTCTTTCATCAAATCGCACGTCTGCGTTGTGCCGGTCGCACAAAATTTGAATCTGTGGCGAATTCGAAATGGATCACGTGAATTGGCACGCGATTGTGAAACTTCACGCCGGAGGGATCCGCCTCTGCTCTTGAGGTGAGGGTTTGCAATGGCGAACCCGCGAAAGCTTCAAACCCTCACCGGTCGTTCCCCAGAGAGCCGACTTCGCAAAGCGATCTCCGTGAAAAGCGCTTGTGCGCGTGGCGGTTCTCCGGCAGTTTCGTGCCATCATGGGAGCAGATCGCAGACTCGGTTGTCTCAGTATTTTTTTGTTCGTCGCGCTGTGCGCCAGTCTGTTCGTTAACTTCGTGCTGATGGTCGCCGCATTTCAACGCTATGGCGGGGGCAGGGAAATCGAACCCCTCCCGCGTTTCCGTGAGATTCTGCTTCAGAGAGGCACGCGCGGGGCTACCGACAAGGTCGCCGTCATTTCCATGCGCGGTTTGATCAGCTCTTCAGTCCCGGGCAGCGTTTCCGATTCGATGGTTGATGATATGCGCGCGGCGTTGCAACAGGCGCGTGATGACAATCGAGTCAAGGCCATCGTGCTGGAAATCGACTCGCCCGGCGGAGAAGTGACCGCTTCCGATGCGATCTATGGCGCTGTGGTCAAAGCACGCGCGACGAAACCAGTCGTGGTTTATATGGAGTCGCTCGCGGCTTCGGGCGGCTATTACGTTTCCTGCGGCGGGAAATTCTTGATGGCGAGCGACACGACGATCACCGGCAGCATTGGCGTGATCATTCAAACGCTGAACTACGAGCAATTGTTTAACAAAGTGGGACTCGCCTCCGTTGTTTTCAAAAGCGGCAAGTTCAAGGACATGCTCAACGGGGCGCGACCGATTACCCCGGAGGAGCGCGAGCTCGTCCAGAGTTTCATTATGAAAACCTACGACAAGTTTCTCGGGATTGTCGCAAAGGAAAGAAATCTTTCGGCCAACCTGCTGCGTAATACCATCGCCGACGGCCGAATCCTATCCGGGAAGGACGCGTTCGAGAATAAGCTCATTGATGGCCTTGGTGAATTGGACGACGCCTACGCTAAGGCCAGACAGTTGGGAAATGCGCCGGGAGCTAAGATTGTAAAGTACGGGCCGCCGTTTAGTCTGAGCCGGTTCTTGCGAATATTTGGAGAGACTAACTCAAAAATCGAACTGCAGCTTCCAAAACAGTTCGTTCCACAACTGGACTCGGGACGTGCGTATTTCCTGCCGAGCTATTACGCACCGTAGCTGACGAGACGCATGCTACCCGACGGTTCTCTCGCGGCGTTCGGAGCCGCCCCGAGTTTTGTTTTAAACGTCTTTTTCGCGCTCTACTTTCTTGTCAGCATTTACGTTTACATTTCACTGAGTCGCCAGATCGGGGCGCGAACATTGGAACCGTCGGGCAGCCCGGCGAGGGCCTTCGGGCTGCCCGAAGCAATACTCGCTGCGGCGTTAGTCGTGTTTCTTTTGCTCAACATCAGCGCGTCGATTTCACACCCGTCCGTCGAGATCAGCACTCGAAATCTCCTGGCAAATCTTCTTTTCACAATGTTCGTCGTGCTGTTCATCGCGGCTTTCCTGCGGCTTCGTGGATTCGACCTCAGCTCGTTAGCCGGCTTTTTCAAAATCGGTTTTGTTCGAACTCTAGGCATTGGGATAATCCTGTTGTTGGCGGCTTATCCTTTGATCTCACTAGCCAGCACGCTTACACAGCGCTTTTTCGGCAGCGGTTCCAGCAAGCAGAACATCGTCGAACTCTTCAGCGGCTCGCAGACGATCGAGCAACGGATCATGATAATCGTCTTTGCGGTAGCGATTGCTCCAGTGGTTGAGGAATTTCTTTTCCGGTTTTTCCTCTATGGGGTCATCAAACGTTATCTCGGCGGATTTCTCGGAATTACAGTGAACGCGCTGCTCTTTGCGGCTGCACACGCACATTTCCCGTCGTTCGTACCGCTGTTCGTTCTGGGAAGCTGTTTCACGATTGCCTATGAATGGAGCGGCTCCATTCTTGTCGCGATGACGATGCATTCGCTCTTCAATTCCGTGACGCTCGTCGCGCTCGCTTTCCCTGAGCTCGTTTCGCAATGAAACTACGCGAGGTCGGTGAAGACAGGCTGCTTGACCAGCTCTTGCCTCATCTGCCGCTGGGAAAAACCGTCGTCGCAGGCGCGGGCGATGACTGCGCTGTGATAGAATTTTCTTCACGCCGCAACTTTCTCGTCCTGAAAACCGATTGCATTATCGAGCGCGTGCACTTTTTGTCGCGCGCCGATCCGGCCGATGTTGGCTGGAAAGCAATGATGCGCCCGCTCAGCGATTTCGCCGCGACCTCCGCCGTGCCGCAGTATGCGCTTATTACTTTGATTGCTTCGAAGCAAACCGAGGTCGAGTGGGTGAAAACGCTTTATCGCGGCCTCCGCCGGGCGGCAAAAAGGTTCGATGTCAGCATCGTGGGCGGCGAGACGAGCAGCTCACCCGGGCCGATTGTCATTTCCGTCAGCGTCGCTGGATTCGTCGAGAGAAACCGCTGGCTGTCGCGCCGAGGCGGCAGTGTTGGCGATGATCTTTTCGTCACTGGCCAGCTTGGTGGCGCTGTGAAACAAAAGCATTTGAGATTCATTCCGCGGATAGCGGAATCGCGCTGGCTCACGAAAAATTTCTCCATCCACGCCATGATGGATGTGAGTGATGGACTCGGTGTCGATCTTCCGCGTCTCGCCCGCGCCAGCAAGGTTGGATTCAAGATCAAGCTGGAGAATTTGCCGCTTAGCCGCGGCTCTAAAATCGACAATGCAGTTTCGGAAGGCGAAGATTACGAATTGCTCTTTGCCATTTCCCCGCGCCAGAGCAGGCGTTTGCAGCGCGCTTGGAAGCGAAAGTTCCCGAACCTGGCCCTCACTCGAATTGGACAGCTACATCAAAGATCAAACACCAAACGTCAAACATTGCCCGGTGGCTACATACATTTCCAACAGCCCAGCTGAAACCGAGAAAATTGGACGGCAATTCGCTGTGAAAGATGTGGGTGTTGGATCGATTTTGGCCCTCAAAGGCGAACTCGGCAGCGGCAAAACTCTTTTCGCCAAAGGTCTTGTTGCCGGACTGGGTTGTGACGCGACCGTCACCAGCCCCACGTTCACCATCGTCCACGAATATCCAGGCGGACGTTTGCCGGTTTATCACTTCGATTTTTTTCGGCTGGAAGACCGACCATCGGTCGCGCGGCTGGGACTCGACGATTACTTCTTCGGCGACGGCGTCTCGGTAATCGAATGGGCTGACCGCTTTCCCGAATTCATTCCCGAGCAGGCGCGCTGGCTCTCGTTCGAGATAAAATCAGAAACTCAACGAGTGATTGGCTTTAAATGAAAATTCTCGCGCTCGAACTTTCCACCCCACGCGGCAGCCTGAGCTGGTGCGACGGCCAGGTCGATTTATTCGCACACGAATGGCCGAACGACCGGAAAAATTCCGCGGCTTTTTTTGAGAACCTGGACGTCGTCACGAAAAAATTCGGTGCACCGGATGTCATTATAGTTGGGCTTGGACCGGGTTCGTATGCTGGAACGCGCATCGCGATTTCTGCCGCGATTGGATTGCAAAGGTCATCGGGTGCGCGCCTCATTGGTTTTCCATCGATCTGCGCAATCGAAAGCGCGGAGGCAGATTATTGCGTGATTGGAGATGCACGCCGGAAATCATTTTTCTTCGCGCGGATCAGCGGGAACGAACTGACGGAAGGACCGGAATTGTTTGGCGAAGAAGCGCTCAAGAGCAAACTCGCATCGCTTCGGAATTACACGCCCATCTTTTGTTCCGAATCGCTGCCGCGATTTTCGCAAGTGACGATTTGTTATCCTTCGGCGCAACTGCTTGCGCGACTTGCTCAAGACGCAAATCGCAATTTTAAGCTGCCGCCGCTCGAGCCGATGTATTTAAGAGAACCACACATTACCATGCCAAAGATCGCGGGTGGTCGGGAGATACGCTTGTAGCCTGTGCTCCCAGCGGACATCTTGTCAACTGGTCTCGGTCGAGCGGAGTGCAACTCCCCTGGCCCTAGAGACAGAATATCTATGTTCCACAATCAGTTATGAACGAAACTTATCGTTGCTGGGCTGAAGTCGATCGAAGCGCCTTGCGCCACAACGCGAAAGTTGTGCGCGAGCGGATTGGGTCGGCCGAGCTCCTCGCAGTCGTCAAAGCCGACGGTTATGGACACGGGATAGTTGGAGTCGCGCAGACGCTCGCCGAGGACGCGCAATTATTTGGCGTTGCGAATCTGGAAGAAGCAACCGAACTACGCGCGGCACTCCCGCACCCGATCATCATTCTTGGTCCAGCACTCCCGGACGAAAGAGCGATAATCGCAGAGCGCAGTTTTATCCCTTCGATTTCGACTTTTGAAGAAGCGCAGGATTTCGATCGCCTGTCGTCCGCCGCCCAGGTGGCGATCAATTTCAAGGTCGATACCGGCATGGGCAGGATGGGTGTCCCGGAAAGCGAAGCCTTGGGTGTTTTCAAAAAAATCTGGGAATTGCCGCGCATAAAGATTCACAGTGTTTCGACACATCTGCCGGTGTCGAATGAGGATGCGGAATACACGCGCGACGAGCTTTTACGCTTTGGCGAGATCGTGAAGCAATTTCGGGCCGCGGCGCCCGGGGAGTTCAAAGCGCATGTGCTGCAAAGCGCGGGCGTGATCGCTTTCGCGAACCCGCTCTTCGATATCGTTCGCGCGGGCATCATCCTCTACGGCATTTCGCCGTTGCCGGAATTTCAAAAGCTTCTAAAACCGGCGATGACATGGAAAACACGAATTGCGCTCGTCCGCGATCTGCCGAAGGGGAGCTCCGTTAGCTACGGCCGCACATTCATTGCTCCGCGAAAGATGCGCGTCGCCACGTTGTCGGCTGGTTACACCGATGGTTATCCATGGCACCTTTCCAATCGTGACGCCGCAGTTTTGGTCCGCGGACAGCGCTGCGCCCTCCTCGGCCGGGTGACAATGGACTTAATGATGATCGACGTGAGCAAGATCGACGATGTGCAAGCAGGCGACGAAGTTGTTCTCATGGGGCGCGATGGAAACGAGGAAGTTTCGTGCACAGAACTGGCTGAGCGCGCCCGGACAATTACCTGGGAAATCACCACCCGGATTGGCAGCCGGGTGCAGCGGGTTTATGTTTGAACCGATGACTTGTTGAAACGAAATGCACCGCCAGGTTGGCAAGGCGCTTCAACGCCTAAACAACGCAACGATGTAACGTTTTTTAACGATTTAACTTTCTGACCGTGTTCCAAATCATCTTCAACGAATTGAGCGCCGCAGAGATTTCCGCGCTCCCGAAGAAATTGCAGCTTGAGCTGCTCGCGGAGTTTCAAATTTTGCCCGAGGATCTGAATCACCTCGATTCGGAGCGGTTTGGCGTGATTCAGCGCGAGGGAAAAAAGTTATATCGCTATCGGGCGAAAGATTACCGGATCTATTTCGAGAAGACGGACGAGGGCGTCACCGTTCATCGCGTCCTGCACAAGAACACATTTCGGGATTTCCTTTTCCGCAGCAAACTGCCGGTCTCGGAGGATGCGCAACTGAGCGAGACACACGAGTTTTGGAAATTGATCGAGCAAGGCGAGCGGACAAGAAAGGTTTGAACTGTAGCCGCTTCGCTGTGCGAAGCGTGGCGCTGGGATGTTTGCGACGCGCGCGAGGCGCGTCTCGCAGAGACGCGGCTACAGGAAGGCGCGAAGTACGCGCCTTATTTCATCAAGAGCACTGAGCGGCTGCGCTTGATCTCGCGGGTGATCCTGCGATGCAAATGCGCGGGCATACCGGTGACGCGGCGCGGGAGAATTTTGCCGCTTTCGGTGACAAACTTTTTCAGCACATCGGGATTTTTGTAATCGATCGCTTCGATCGCGATGTCGATTCGCCGACGCGGCATGGTGCGATTCGCGCGTCGAAATGCGGAACGGCGTTTGGGAGTTTTGGGTTGCATCGTTAGTTTACTTCGTTTCCCGATGGAGAGTGTGCCGCTTCAGGAACGGGTTGTATTTCTTTTTCTCGAGCCTATTGGGCGTGCGCGGGCTTTTCTTGTTTCGCGACGTCATGTAACGGGAAGGCGGCTTGCCGAGCGCTTTCGCCTCGGTGCATTCCAGAGTAACGATCTCCTGCGCCATTTTTTTTGTTATTCCTTTACCTCGGCCGGCGCAACGGCTTCTTCTTCCTCGGCCTCGCCGCCTTCCTCCTCGGTGAGTCCAAAGAGCGACGTAACCGATTGCCGCACGCGTGAAGCTTTATTTTGCTTTTCGAGCTGCGATTGGCATTGAACAGTAAAACGCGCGAACGGGATCGCTTCGAGACGCGCCCGCGGAATTGGTTTGCCCGACATCTCACAGACCCCGTAGGTGCCGAGCTCAATCCGTTTAAGCGCCTGATCGATTTCGTAAAGCGCGTCCTGTTCCTGGGAAAGCAAACTCAACGCGAAATCGCGGTCGTATGCGTCCGAACCGGCATCGGCCTGATGCATTCCAAAAGCCGACGCTTCGCTGCCTTCAGCTCGTGAGCGGAGGGTATCCTGAGCAACGCCGGCCATGGAATCGACCATGGCATCGCGAAGCTGAAGAAGCTTTTCCTTTTGCTTGCGCGTGAATGGATCGAGCCTGCGTTCCCGGTGATTGTTCCTCATCAGCTCGAGCGGATTGGCCGAAAGATCGGCCGCCCGTTTCGCCTTCACAGATTTTGAAGACCGCTTCGCCGGCCTCGCCCTTTCGGAGGCTGGCGTTTTGGCGGAAATCGTGCGTACCGGTCGCGTTTTGCGCGCAGCAGGTTTTTTAACAGAACTCTTCTTTTTCTTTGGTTTTGCCATAGTGTAAAAGGCGTCTTTGACGAGCACGCCGGAAAAAAACGGACGCTTAATTAAGAACATTTCGCTGACCGCGCAAGCGGATTTGGTCAAAAACTTCCCCGCCCAAGCAGATCGCGTCCGCTAGCTGCGGTCGCCGCGGCGATACGCCGCAGCGCCGCGTCCCTGCCATTTACGAACTCGCGCTTGAGTAATGCCGCAGAGCAAATCTCCAGAAAACACGCGACAGCCAAAAAACAATGGTCGATGCGACGACAAGATGAAGCATCAGCGGAAATGGTTGTCCAAACGATTTGATGAGCAGCCGCGCGGGAATGTTCGCAATGATCACGACCGGAATCACCCAGCCAAAAATCAGCTGGAACAGCCAGGGGAATATCACGTCCGGATACCGCGCGATGTTGAGAAAGTTGAAATAGCCATAGACCAGGCCCTGCGCACGGACGATCCAAAAGCTTACGGCTGCCAGACCGAGCATGATGGAGTAATGCACCGCGATGCCGAAGCCAAGCGCGGTGACGTAAAGCAAGATCGAGAGCGCGTTCGGCATTACGCCCAGCTTGGACAACGAGACGCAAACCACTACGCCACCGAGCGCGGCATTTACAATGCTGTCGAGTCCAAATTGTTTGGTCGAAACAGCAAACTGGCTGTCAATCGGCAAAACCAGAACGGAATCCAATTTTCCCGTTCGCACCAGTTCGGGAATGTTGGCGACGTTTACAAAAAAGAACGCCTGGAAGAGTTGCGCGATCATCTGGTGGGTGCCGACGAGCAGCACCACCTCCCATTTCGTCCAGTCGCCGATCCGATCGACCTGGCCGAAGATGATGCTGAAGAAAACAATTTGCCCGCAAAACCAGAGGACCTCGACGATCATCCAGAGAAGGAAGTTCGCCTTGAAGCTCATCTCGCGGATAAGCGAGTTGCGCAGCATGATGGAATAGATTTCGATGTAACGACGCATCACCTTTTCCTGTCATCTACCTATAGGCGCAGTCGACTAGTCGCATGAAACGTTTTTTTCCCTGGCTCGCCCTCGTCGCTGGGCTATTCATTATCGCGTTTGTCGTCCGGCAATGCCGGAACGGAGGTGCCGCAAACTATCAGACCGCAATGATAACGCGCGGCCCCATTACCCAGGCGGTTACCGCGACCGGCACGCTGAATCCCGTGGTCAACGTGCAAGTGGGCAGTCAGGTCTCAGGAAATATCGCGAAGCTGTTCGTGGACTTTAATTCCCAGGTGAAAGCGGGTCAGGTGGTCGCCCAAATCGATCCGGCGCTTTTTCAGGCCACGGTTACGCAGGCAGAGGGCGACCTGGCCAATGCACAGGCCGCGCTCGAGCTGGCGAAAGTGAACGCAAAACGCACACAGGATTTGTTTGCGAAGAAGACTTCGTCGGAGGCTGATGTCGATCAGGCGATGGCCACTCTTCATCAAGGGGAGGCGAACGTGAAGATCAAACAGGGGGCGTTGGACAAGGCCAAGGCCGATCTCGACCACTGCACGATCACCTCACCGATCGACGGCGTCGTGATTTCGCGCAGTGTCGATGTCGGCCAGACAGTCGCAGCCAGTTTGCAGGCGCCAGTTATCTTTGCGATTGCGAACGATCTAACCAAAATGCAAATCGATGCGAATGTGGCGGAAGCCGATGTTGGCGTCGTTAAGGTCGACCAGAATGTCGATTTCACGGTGGACGCTTTTCCCATGCAGACGTTTCAGGGAAAAGTCGTCCAGGTGCGAAACGCGCCGATCACGGTGCAGAACGTCGTGACCTACGACACCGTCATTGGAGTGAGCAATCCGGATTTGAAATTGAAACCGGGAATGACAGCAAACGTCGCAATCATCGTCGCGCACAAGGATGATGTCCTGCAAATCAAGAACGCAGCGCTGCGCTATCGCCCGCCCGATGCGACACCGGTTGAGTCAAAACGAACGAGTACGAGCCGCTCGGGACGGCCTGGCACTGGGGGCAGCGGTGTTGGACGGGAGGGTCGAGCTGAGCGCACGGTTTATGTTTTGCCATTTGGCGCCAGCCATCCGAAGCCAGCGCAAATTAAAACCGGCATTAGCGACGGGACTACGACGGAAGTACTTGAAGGTCTGAAAGAAGGCGACCGTGTTGTCACCGCTGAACTTACCTCCACAACTAGCGCGCCGTCGCCTCCCGCGAATCCGTTCAGTGGCGGGCGACGCCGATTTTAAGACTCAAATAGTTAAGGGCGATCATGAACAATGGGGCGCTGGTCAAACTTGCTGATGTGCACAAAACGTATCGCACTGGCGAAATGGAAGTGCACGCTGTGCGCGGCGTTTCGCTCGAGATCCGGCCCGGTGAATTCGTCGCGCTGATGGGCGCCAGCGGTTCCGGAAAATCCACGCTCATGAATATTCTCGGTTGTCTCGATCGACCGACTTCGGGTCACTATATGCTGGACGGGGCCGATGTTTCCGGCCTGGATCGAGATCGACTCGCCGATATTCGCAACCGCAAAATCGGTTTTGTCTTCCAGAATTTCAATCTGCTGCCGCGCACGTCGGCGCGAGAAAATGTCGAGTTGCCGCTTGTTTATAGTGGACAGCGTTTGACCAATGCGCAGCTTCGCGAAAAGGCCGATCTCGTCCTTGGGTCGGTCGGGCTGGCTGGCCGCGAAGATCATCATCCGAGCCAGCTTTCCGGTGGTCAGCAGCAGCGTGTGGCAATTGCCCGCGCGTTGATCAACGATCCCGAAGTCGTGCTCGCAGATGAGCCCACCGGCAACCTCGATAGCAGAACGAGCATCGAGATCATGGGAATATTTCAGCAACTCAATGAGCGCGGGATTACGATCATCATGGTGACACACGAACAAGACATCGCCAACTATGCACAGCGCAACGTAGTCATGCGCGACGGCGTTGTGCTCAGCGATAGGGCTGTCACGCAACGTCTCAACGCGACACGTGAGATCCAAAATATAGCAACATCGGCGAGTGATGACGGCACGTAAACGTTCCGTCACAGAACAAAATGAGAATCGTACCGACGTTTAACGTTGCGTTCCGCGCCCTACGTCGGAACAAAATGCGTTCCGTATTGACGGCGCTGGGAATTATCATCGGTGTCGGCGCTGTTATCGCGATGGTTGGAATCGGCAACGGCGCGAAAGCGCAGGTCGAGACGCAGATCGCGAGCCTCGGACAAAATGTGATCCTCATCTTTTCGGGCAGCACGACTTCGAGTGGGATTCGCACCGGTTGGGGCGGTGCAGGCACTCTCAAAATTGAAGACGCCGAAGCGATCCGCCGCGAAGTGCCGGGCGTCATCGGAGTAAGTGAGGAAGTTGTTTCGACCACGCAAGTGGCTGCAGGAAATCAAAATTGGTTTACACGCGTTTACGGCGAGTCGGCAGATTACTTTGATATTCGGCAGTGGCCGCTGGCAGACGGCGCGCCATTCACGCCACAGGACGTGCGCAGCGCGAACAAAGTTTGCGTAATTGGCCGCACGACTGCGACACAAGTTTACGGTAACGAAGATCCGGTTGGCCAGATTTTGCGAATTAAAGAGGTCCCATTCACGATCCTCGGCGTTCTGACGCCCAAGGGATTGAGCACCCAGGGCGTAGACCAGGATGACATCGTCATCATGCCGTACACGAGCGCGATGAAGCGCGTGCTTGGCGGCACGAACTTGCGCAACATCAACGTGCAAATCGGCGACGGGCGGCAGATTGAAGCGGCCCAGCAGCAAATTATCTCTTTGCTTCGGCAACGGCATAACATTCGCCCCGGGCGCGACGACGATTTCACCGTACGCAATCAGCAGGAAATCGCGGAGGCTGCCACGGAAACGTCGCGCGTGATGACGGTCTTGCTGGGCGCAATCGCAGGCGTCTCGCTTGTGGTCGGCGGGATCGGTATCATGAATATCATGCTCGTGAGCGTCACTGAACGGACGCGCGAAATCGGTGTGCGCATGGCCGTCGGTGCGCACGGCAGCGACATTCTTACCCAGTTCTTGATCGAGGCGGTAACGCTGAGCTCGGTGGGCGGCGTAATTGGGATCATCTGCGGTATCGGCGCGTCCAGGGTCCTGTCGATCTACGCGCATTGGCCGACGCTCATCTCGATCAGTTCGATCGCGATTGCATTTCTGTTCAGCGCAGCCGTAGGCGTCTTTTTCGGGTTTTACCCCGCGCGCAAAGCCGCCGCCCTCGATCCAATCGAAGCGCTGCGCTACGAATGAGAACTTAACTACAAATTAACACGAACCCCGAAAGAATTCGTGTTTATTCGTGTCCATTCGTGGTTAGAAGTTCTGTATGACTGAGCAGACGCGTTTCGAAAAGTTAGTGGCCGACGCAAAGAAGAACGTCACTGAGATTTCTCCAACTGATTCGGCAGCGAAACTGAAAAGCGGCGAGGCGACGATCGTCGATGTCCGCGACAAGGACGAATGGGACGAGAAACACATTCCCGGCGCCATTCACTTAAGTCGCGGAACGATTGAGCTGGATATCGAAGAAAAATTCTCCGACGAAAACGCAATGATCATTTGTCACTGCGGCGGAGGCGGACGTTCCGCGCTCGCTGCTGAAAGCCTGCAAAAAATGGGCTACAAAAACGTCCGCTCCATGGCCGGCGGCTTCAAAGCTTGGAAGGCCGCAGGATTGCCGACGATGAAGTAGCGGTCGTCCGTTAGCCAGCGCACACGAATCGCACGCAATCGCGGGGCGATCGAACAAGTTTTTCGTCCTCGACGCGTGACGAAACCCGGCCCGTGGGCTCCGCCACGGATGATGCTCTCACCGCACGTCGCCACAGGCTTCTGAATGTTTTCGGCTACCTGCCGACGCGCTTCAAGAATTCGCCTGGCGCATAGGTTAAGATAAATTTTTCGCAGCGTTCGTCCGCGACCAAACTGCTGTTTTCGCTAAGAAAACGCTGCACCGCCACCAACGGCCCCGGTTGATATTGCGGCAAATCCATTACGTCAATGATTCCATCGCCCACGCGCACCGTTAAAACATTCTCAACGGCCTAATCATGCAGGACGATAGCGCCAGCGCCTATGTTCGCGTGCTCTTCCATCAGAACAGGTCTGGGACTCAGGCTAAGGAGTTCGGCTGGAATCGTCCGGTTCACCAAATGCTCACCCGCTCAATCATGTTAAGTGTAGCGCCCGTGGCAGTGCTTGTAGCTGGGGCCGCCGGGACTGGGCCGCCATTGCCCCAAGTCGTCGGATCGTTTGACTTGCGCGAGGCCGGCGGCGCGGCTGACGGGCGTCTGAACACCTCGCCGAAGCAGCACAGCCCGGGGTGCGAGTCGAGCGGCCCGTTCGCTCTTCGCCCTTGGCCCGTTCGCCACTCACGCCGGCGTGTGTCTCGCTAACCAACTGGCGCATTCCCGCGGCATGTGGCCTGCGAGGATAAATTCATAATCAGGTAGGATTGCCTGGCCGAGTGCTTCACTTTCCGCGCGCCATCGCTTGAATCTCTCTTCCAGTATCGGCTTGCTTAATCCGGTAGCGGCGCCGTGGTGCACTTGATGAAAGGTGCCTTCGCCTAAAAGGGTGAACACACAGCCCGCGGTCGCGACCGCGCGCGAGAAAAAATCCAGATTAACCAAACCGCCCCCCGGCTCGCGCGACCGCTCGTCAAACCCACCAGTCTCGAAAAATAAATCGCGCGACAAAAAGATGCAGTTCGACTCCGGAGCTGGGTCGGCGTAACCACGGCTAACCTGCGGCGTGGACGCCGCGACTTCCCAAAGACGGTAACCGTTTTCCGGCCAGCCGATCGCTTGCAGAAGGCGCCGCTCCTCTTCGTGATCGTAACCGTCCATCACGCTTTCGGGTTGCCACTTTGGACCGAGATGCCAGCCGCGCACTTCCACCATTGCTCGCGGAGATAATTCGAGCAGGCGCATTCCCCAGGATAAAACACCCGGCGTAAGCAGGCGCGCGCCGTCGATCATCAAACAAAGCCGGGGGGCGCGCGCCAGCGCCACCCCACGGTTCATTGCAGGCGCCGGACTCGGGCTCGACTCGTTAGGTGAAAGATAAATATAATCCAGATTCGGCGAAATCTTTCGCGTCCTTTCATCGAGCATTTTGGCTGAACCATTATCCATCAGAATGATTTCATAATCGCCTGTGGAAATATTGCGCTGATATGGTGGAAGGAGCGATTGAAGCGTGTTTTTGATTTGCGCGGCCATTTCATAACAAGCGACCACGACCGAAAGCTTCGGGAGCGGCTCAGGTGTAATCATGATTCGTCGAAGAGAACTTTCACAGAAGGCAACGCGGGAAAATCTTTAACAGAAGGTAACAAAGAAAGCCAGGAATCGAATTTCGATCCCAATACACATCCTCTTCGCTATCTTCGCCTGCTCGCGAAAGCCTTCGGAGTTTCCTTCTGTTAATTCCTTTTATCGCCGGTCGCGGGAAAGACTTTACCAAAAGGCAACGAAGAAAACAAAGATTCGAATTGTTGGGTTGAATACAATCCCTTTGTTTGCTTCTGTTAATTCGTTTTTATCTCGGAATCGTTTTTACAGAAGGCAACAAAGGAAGCAAAGGTTGTAATAGAATTTTTGGACATCCCTTCGTTGTCTTCGGGCAGACCGCGTACGCCTTCCTTTCTCGCGTCGTGCGTCACCGGCACATAAGGGATGTCTTTATCCGCTCGCACCGAGAGCAAAACTGTTAATTGCCACGGGGCTGATTTTAATCGGGATGGAAGACCTGATTATTTACTCTTCAATCCAAGCACGCGTCAGTCTGCGATCCGGTATCTCTCTGAGGTTAAGTGGGTCGGAAGCGCCTATGGCACGACCGTTACAAGTGGCTATCAATTGACGGGGTTGGAGCAACGACCGCAAACTTATTCATCCGGCGGAGTGCGCAGCCGGCCCCAGGCGAGGATGGATGTACCGAAGGGCATCGGGAACGGCAACGCCGTCTCGATGTCCTTCAATCCATGCATCAATAGCCGCGCTATCCCATTTGGTGGCATAAAACCACGTCGTAGTATTGCCTCCGCCGTCTCGATCTTCGCGCCACGAAGGAGCACTCTGCGTGCAAGCAGAAACGGAACCATCAGGAAGGCCCACGCCTGAACGGCCTCGGTCTCCACTTCGCAACGGTCGAACAATTTCGCCAAGCCACCTGATGTGTAACGCCGCACGTGGCCTTGAACACGGTCGTAATCGCTGAAAAGCAACATACTCGCTGGCACATTGACAACCAGTAGCCCGCCTCGCCGCAAATGCCGCAAGGCCGCAATAAGAAACGCTGTGTCGTCGGGGATGTGTTCGATCACGTCTAACAAAAAGACAGCGTCGTAATGTTCCACGAGCGAAGGTTCCTGCTCGAATATGTTGTATACGAAAAGCCGACCCTTGCCCGGTTTGGCCATCTCCAAAGCCGTTCGATTCAGATCGCAGCCGTCCACCGGGATCCCGAGATCACGCTCCAGCATGTCTCGGGCGACACCATTTCCGCACCCGATTTCCAGCGCCTGCCGCACGGGAGCTCCAGCACGTTTAATCGCTCGGAGGAGCAGACGGTGTCGCCATTGCATCCAAAAATGGTCCGCAGTCGCAAACTGGAACCACTCGTTCGCCATGTAAACTTCTTGAGGTTGAGAAAGAGTTTCAATCCCGCTCATCGAGTTCGCTGTGCTTTTCAAGGTTTATTGTACGCTCAATGATGAAAGGTGGACGCGCTTTTACTTCCATGAACATCTGGCCGATGTATTCACCAAGAATTCCCAAGTATAGGAAGATCAATCCATTGGAAAACAGAAGAATAATCACCAACGTTGAGAAACCAGGCGCGGCGACATGGACATCCGTAAATAGCGCGATCGCTCCGTAAATCAGTGCGCCTATCACTGCACCGAGGCAAAGAACGCTGCCGCACACGAAGCCCAATCTCAATGGTCTTGTCGAAAAGGAGGTGAGGCCCGAGAAAGCCAGCTTCGTCAGGTTCCACAACGAATATTGCGGAGCGCCCGCTGCGCGGGCCGGTCGCGAAATCGGAAATGCCTTCGACGGCAATCCCACCCAAGCTCGTAATCCTCGTACGAAACGCAGTTTTTCCGGCAGATTAAGCAGCAGGCGAACGGCCCTACGGCTCATCACACAAAAGTCGCCGCTATCGATCTGAACAGGACTATCCGCCAAAAAGAGATAGAGCCGGTAAAAAGTGAAATAGAAGAACCGCTTAAGTTTTGTCTCGCGCCGTCTAGTTCGCACAGCATAAACCACATCATATCCTTCCTTCACAGCCACCTCGAACATCGACAGCAAAACCTCCGGCTCATCTTGAAGGTCCGCGTCCATCACTCCGACAAACTCGCCAGTCGCGACCGTCAAACCAGCGCTGATAGCTGCCTGATGGCCGAAATTTCTCGACAATTCGATTAACTTTACGCTGTGGCTTTCGGCCGCCCAGCCGCTGACTATCTCGACGCTGCGATCGGTAGACCCGTCGCTCACGAAGATGAATTCCCATTCCGTGGCTTTTGGCAATGACTGTATGCGAGCCCAAAGGAGAGGAAGCACTGCTTCCTCATTGAGAAAGGGAACGACTATGCTCAACCTTGGGGACAAAGGAGTGGAGAGACGATGAACGCAAGCTTGCATCTTCAGCATCGTCCTGTCAAGCTTTCGCGTTTGGCTAGCAATGGCCGCGAGAATCAATCGCTGTGACCTCAATAAATTCAAACGAGCATTCTTCCGGAATATTCACTCGGTTGCGAATCCTCCCGCTTTATTGGATTCCCGGTGCCGTTCTGATGGTAGCGATGCTCGTGCTAGTCCACCTCTACGGAGTGAATGTTCCATTCCATGATGACTTTGAGGTTCCTGGACATTTTCTCTACCGCTTTGCTATAGGCGATTTTCAGTGGCGTTATTTATGGGAGCTGAGTAATGATAGCAGGCTTGTTATTCCGAAGTTGATTTGGCTGGCGGAAGCTTGCACCGTGGGATGGGCGCCCAAGCACTGGATGTATGGTGCCGTGCTTCTCGCCTTTGCGGAGATATGTCTGGCAATTGGACTGCTGCGCAAAAGTGGGGCGGATAACTTTATCTGTTGGAGCTTCTCTGTCTTTGCCGCTCTGCTCTTGCTACATGCGGGTAATGCCCCTGGCACTTTTTTTCAAGGTAGTCAAGCAGTGGCAATGTTTCCCGGTTTTTTTTTGTTACTGGGCTCTTATCTCTATTCGCGCTCAATACCTTTCAAGAAGAAACTCGCAATTTACGCTATTCTTGCCTTGCTCAGCACTTTTTCATTCGCCAATGGCATGTTCCTATGGCTGTTCCTTTTCCCCGTCTTTCCTTTTTGGCATGAGATTCAAACCGGAAGTAACCGACGTCGCAGCAATGCCATCCTAAGCAGCGCGCTCGCGTGCGTCTTGGGCTTGTTGGTGGTTCTCCTCTATTTTAAGGGTTTTCGGTGGCATTTAAGTCCAAGCTGGAACGGTTGGTCCAGCTTCGCAAGGTATTATTGCACTTGGCTTGGCGCTTCTCTCGCCAGCCGCGTAAGGGTAGATTATTCGTTTGTTTTCGGAGTTCTGATGCTCACTCTGGCGTTCGTGATCAGCGTGTTAGTCTTAGTCAGTGCGGCTTATCGGCGCAGGACTGAGCGGCTGGAAGCGGCCTGGCCCTGGCTATTACTACTAGGCTACGTCGGAAGCTCTGGCATAGCCGATACTTTCGGCCGACAAAGCATGGGCACAACCAATGCCGTTGCACCTCGGTATTTTCTTATCACACTCTTTTTTCCGCTCGGCCTTGGTGGGTTGCTCAGCTCCGTCGTGGGAGCATCGGTCAGATCCACGAGAAACAGTACTAAAATCTATTCGATCCTTTCAGCGGCCGTCCTCCTTGCCGTTAGCACTTTCTCTTTGATGACTTGGGGATCAGGATGGCAGAAAGGCTTTGCTAACTTTCAAGCAATGAAGCGCCGTGAATTAGCACTGAGCCTCTGGAGGCAAGCGCCGGACATCTATCCCCTGCCCGCGCGGGAACAATCACGCTTTCGGACGCACTATTTTACGCTGGTTGATGCGGGCTTTCTGCGTGATCTCGGCCGAGACGAGTGGCTGTTGCAGGCGATGCGGACCGCCGTGGCTCGCCCTTCTGCCGGTGAATTCTCAATTAACTATCAGGAGCGCGCTAGTAGTGCGAGCGGCTGGGCGATGCATCCGGTCACCGGACTACCCTTTCCAGCAGTCGTTGCTGCCATCGAAGAGGCGAGCGGCTCCCTGCATGTTATAAATGTCGCACTGATGACGAATTATGGACCGCTCCTGGCAAGCCGTTCCGATGCCCGCGATCGAAGTCACTTTACCATGGGATTTTCCTTGAATCCACTGGGGGGGAATCACTCCGATTTTCGCGATTTTGACCATTTACGCGTTTTCGCAATTGATCCAGCCTTAAAGGAAGCCTACCCGCTACAACGTAGGCAGAGATAAGCTCCGGGTGGAACGCAATTTGGTTCACCTCCATCTAGCATCTCAGTGCACTCCTTGCCTAGTAGTCGCCACTCAGGCCTTCCGCGATTTTCGCCGGTGCCCCCCTGACTTTCTCCAGTCGCCTTTGGAATTGCTCTCGCCTCCGCCTTCCCTGGTACCGGTATTTCCGGGAAGCGCGTTGCCGTCCCTTAGTGAAAGCCGATGGGTGCGGCAATATAGCCAATAGCTGCGTTAACCGCTAAACTCGTTTACGCTGGCTGCCGGACGTCGCCCGCCGACGAGCGAGCAGGTGTTTGTAAATCGCGTCATACTTCTCAGCCATCGAGTCAATAGTGGTGAACTCGATCTTCCGAATTTCCTCTAGGGCCGCCGCGTACCCTTCGCGATCGTCCGGTAATCCCCGCATTTTGGCGAACCATTGCTCTGTATCGCCCACCGGCAATAACCAGCCGCCACCATGCTTCAGGACTCGCTCACGTAGTGTGCCGATATCCGACACCAGCGCAGGCAGACCCATCGCCCACGACTCAGTCAGAACGTGACAATACGTTTCTGGCGAGAGAGAAGGAATTAACGAGACGGCGGGACCGATGGCGCGAATGTGTTCCGGCAATTCATCGCGCTGGTAAGGGCCATGATAGACCGCGCCGAGCACCTCGGGTTGGAAGTCCCGTTTCTTCTGTCCAAGGAGATGAAATTCAATCGGATTTCCCGCGGCGCGGTTCCTTCGCAGTAGATCGAGAATCAGCTCAACGCCCTTTGAGGGACTGAACTCTCCGAAAGCCACAGCGCGCAACGGTTTCCCCGGACCGGGCGCTTTCGCCAGCTCAAGCCGGAGAAGATCACGTCCGTGTTCGATTATGCTCAAGCGATCATCATCAACTGCCGGGAAATATTGGGTGATCACTTTCCGGCTTGCTTCCGATGCGGTGACCCAAGCGTCGCATAGTTCCAGAACGGTGGCCATGCGACGCCGGTGTTGGTGCACATAGCGATGTTTCAGCCACGGCCGCGGCGGAAGGAACCATTTTGCCGGCAGTGGGCAGTTGCCCGCTCCGGCGGTGCATCGACCGGCACAATAAGTGTGCGTTTCATCCAGCAAATTAATCGTGGGACAAACGGTATAGAAATCGTGGAAGGAGAAAACGATTGGGATGTCCATCCGGCGCAGGAGAGTCAGTAGTTCCGGGCCGCTGGCAAGGAGATGGTGAACATGCGCCAGAACCACCTGATAATCTGCGCAAATTTCCCGGACCACTGCCACGCGATCCGGCGTCATGGGCCGCTCAACTCTCCAAGGCTCAGCAAACGCGTAGCGACGCACGGAGACCAGTTTGGCATCATCAAAATATCGATAGACAGACCAGCTGTCGACCGCTGTGCGCAGGACTACAACACGGTAGCGTCTCGCCACTGCGCGACTCAGATCCTCGCTGGTGAAGCGCGTACCGCCCCCTCCCTCATGAAGAACGAACAAAAGGCATAGTCTAGCATCCCCCGGTAGCGCGTTGTCGATGCCGGTCGCAAGAGCGGCATCAATTCGGCGTTGCATTTCTCCCCGCACCGGATCGAGCGCATCCATTTGATTCCACTCACGAATTAGCTGCGAGTATTCAGGATGAAGCTCATCCAGGGTGGCCCGGCTCTTTTTCGAGATCTCTTCCTTCGCCGGCCCGAACGAGGCGCTGCCGCGATGAAAAACGTAGGTGGCGTCGTCGATCAAGTTGACCAGACCGGCGGCGGACGCGCGCAAGCAATAGTCATTTTCTTCGCCGTAGCCGTTGGGAAAATGTTCCGCGTCGAAAGGACCCACGGCGGCGCGCGCCGCGCTGGTAAGATACATGCAGAAGCCGTTTCCTGTGGGAACGACCGGGCGGACCCGCTGTGAATTGCGCTCTACAAACGCAGCCATCTGATCGACGCTCCATCCAGGCGGCAAGGTATTGATTGCGTTCTTTCGCGGGACCGAGAATGCGCCCGCAGCATTTGAAATGGCTGTGACTGTCGCGACCCCAGGCCGGCTGTAAGCGCAAGCCGCCATCTGCTCGATCCAATGGGCTGGCACAATCGTGTCGCTATTTAATAAGATGATGTCTCCGGGGCCGGCCAGCTCGCAGCCCCGATTCACAGTCGCCGTGTAGCCAAGATTCGATTCATTGCGAACGGCGCGAAAATTCTGGTGTTGCGTTGTCCAGTGTTCCAATAGGGGCCAAATACGTTCGTCCGGGCTGGCATCATCGATTACGATCACAGGATGCTCAGGCCGGGAGTGACGTTCAACGGACTCGAGGCAGCGGATCAAGTCATCGTGAGCGTTATAGACCGGGATCACGATCGAGATCAACTGACCGCCGCGTTCCGCCTCTTTAGGAACTGCGCCTGGCTTCCCTCCAGGATCGAGAGGAGGGCTCAGTTTTTTTGTCGCCGAGATTGTAGGGCGCGCCTGCGCGCCGGAGCCTCGGCGTAGGCTGGCGTCTTGCTTGCCAGACTCTGGAGCCGGCCTGGTCGGTGCGTCAGGTTTCGCCTTTCCCGTCGAAGCGCGAATTGGCGCAACATCCCTCCCGACGCTCGCTGGACGTGGTCGCGATGCGATGAGTTGGGCCAACCGTTGGGCCTCTTTGCTCTTCTCGTCGGCACGCTTCAGACTCAGCCAGCAGCCCATTCGCCACCGATTCGATTTCAGGAGCCTTTGATAATCTTGCAATAGCCGGTCCGACCATTTGCCTAATTTCGCCAGGTCCTTTCTCCAACGATCTTCTGCGTCACTCGCGATTTGCCGGTCTCGTCTTTCGATCGCCTTCTGCAGCGCGTTGGCCTGTTCTCGTTGCTTTTGGATCTGTCCCCCTAGTTTTTCGATCGTCTTTCTCTGCTCAGACAGCTTTGCCTGCAGGTTGCTAACGTCCGAAATCAGTTTTTGATGTCGTAGATCCAGCCGGCGGTAGGCGGCCGCTGCTACAAATGCCGAATTCTGCAGCTGTCGCCGCACCGAGTTCCAAGGCTCTCGATATTTCTCAATCACCTGAGCGAAAAGAGGAGATCTTTCCAACATCGGAATGAGTGGAAACCACTCTGGCGGCATTTGCGAAACCGTCTCCAAGAGCTGCGCTCCTGCCAGAGAAGAAGCTGGACGGCGCATCGTTAGTCTCGCCGACAGGGTTGCCCAATGTTGCTCGAGCGCTTCCATAACGGATTTGTTCTGACCGCTAGCAATTTCAGTTTGCTGCTTGCTGGGCGGCCAGTGCCCTACTACTTCCACGGCCGCGGCCCAAGTCGCCACCTGACGATCCTGCGTGCCGACATGAGCAAGAAACCCCGCGAATTTTGAATCCCCTTCCGGCGCGACGATGAGAAACGGGCGTGCCAGAGAGTAGGCGGTGATCGCGCCGTGCAAGGACGAACCAACATAGCCATCAGAGAATCGTATTGCCGCCGCAACCGAACGGAGAGAATCAGGAACGAATATATTAACTTGGTGACCTTGAAGGTGCTCCAGAATGCGGCGCGCAATGCCTTCATCATCATGGCAGCCGCCAATTGCTATCAACAACGCCACTGCGCCTCGCGACCCGCAGATTTGCTTGATTTTCTCTGCGAGTGCGACGAGATCGGCGTCGGCGTAGCGCTGAGTCAGATGAAGAGCCAAATAGCGATTCTGCGGCCACTCCTCCCGCCTTTCTAGCCGCGCAATCTCTGCGCGGAGCTCGCGTTCGCTCCATAAGTTCGAAACTTCCACGGCCGTGTCTGGAACGACTTTCGCTTCCACCAGCGACTCCGCTAGTACCGTTGCGCTCTGCACATCCCTGACGGAGAGATAATCGGCCTGCCAGCATGCCCATTGCAGGAGTTGACGCTTTCGTTCCTCAGAGAAATTCCCTGGGATACCTGGCGCATTCCAAACCAACGGAATGCCGCGCAAATGCGCAATAAATGCAGGCAAAAGCCAAAGACCCGGATAAGCGATTGTGTGGATAGCCGGATCGCGATATATCTCTAAATCACCGGCGGACTCGCCATGGCCGAGCGCTCCTCCGCCAAACACGATTGCGTCCCAGCTTTCGCAGCCCGCAAGCGCTTCCTCGAAACCAATCGCCGGTTTGCAGTCTTTGAGATCTGGCGCTCCGCCCACTGGCGAGACATGAACGAACTCGACTTCTTCGCCGCCCAAACGCCTCTCGAGGAGCAACGGGAAAAGGAGATCACCGTAATTCTCCACATCAAAAGTTCCAAAATGGGCAATCTTCATTGCAAATTGTCGCCCTCGCCGGGCGCTGGCGTGATCATTCGGATGTGGTTCCCGATTTTGACTTGGGCGACCGCAAAAATCTCTGCCACGTCTGGAGTAATCTCGATAGGGTGGTTAAAAGTATTCAGGAGTTGTGCGAACACCAAAGCCTCCCGCGGAAAATCATGCTTCGCCACGCCCGGCGGCGTCGTCGCGCTCCAATAATAGGGAGCGTAGTGAGCGCTAAACATCGAAAAGCCCGTCACGAACATTCGCGAAGGCAGCAATAATCGGCTCACAAGATAAACACCGTAGGTGCCCGTCGAAATCGTAAGAGGAGCCGACACATCGGGAACCTTCAGCAGGCGCGGAGCAAAAGTCATAACAACTGGCACGCCTCCCAGCCAATCGAAGAGCTCTTGGCGGGAGCCTCGACGCTGGTGCGGGAAAATCACCATCGCCATTTTTGGATGAACCTCGATGCCAATGGTTCGCTCCCTCTTCTCGACGTAAGGATTAGTGATCAGCAGATCTGTTCTCTCGCCCACCTGCGCCTTCCAGCCGCGCAGTCGACATTCGTTGAAGCGAATCACCACATCTGCCCGATCGATTATCCGCCCCATTCGCCAAGCAGCCAGCGACCCAGAGTTTCCGACAACCGAGAGAGATTGACCGGTAGGAAATGCCTCAAAGAATGCGAAGGGATCGGTTAACCTATTCTCCATCATTTGAATCACCGAATCGAAAACCTAGACCTGGAGACTGCGATCTAGTTCAGCGAAGCATTCCACCATATGGGACTCTACCACGGGTTTCATCCGACGCACGCGCTGGGAATGGAATCGGAGTGGCGCGAAGCCAGGCCGCTTAGACGAGCAGTGCTGCGGACTTGCGGTGCGGGAGCTATTCCTACCCAAACACCGCGCATATACCTTGACTGCCCTGGTGTTCGAGCAGCATCGTATCCAAATTAGGGCCTGCTGTTGGAATTTGCGCCGGGTCAACGCCTGCGGCTGAGCCAACCAGCATAGCACGGGCTGCGTGTGCGAATCTCAGTTCAACTTCTAAAAGCTAACTCCGCTGTCATGCGTCCTGGTCGGCCTTTCACATACCGCGCACGCCGGCGCATCCATTTTGCTACGATGATCGCCGTGCCGCCTCTTCAAGGGCCAACCTCGCCGTCTTTACGAGCTCTGCGCGAATTGTATCGACCCGAATCGGCCCAGCGAACCAGTCCACTTGCGAAAACGAGGGCGAAGTGTACACCGGCATGAACTCCCGTAAGTAGCTAAACCGACCATGATCGCGCTTGCGGCAGAGAATCACCGGAATCCCGGAAGAGAGGCAGGGCGTTGCGGCGTGATGGAGCGGGGTAACGACGAGCAAGGCGCGCTCCCTGTAATCCTCCAGCAGGCGCTTCGCGTATTTTTCGGCATTCATCATATCCAACGCCGTGAGCGGATGATTGTGCACGACTTTCCGCTGAAAGACGAATTCTGTGTCTCTGGCGAGCTCTTCGGGCATGTAGGTTAAGGCTTCGGCCGGAAACGCGCCGGCGCCCGAACCAAAAATGACGAACACCGTACGTTTGGTGGGTTGCCGCGTCCGATCTTGGAAGGTCATCGTCAGGCATCCCGATGTGAACGCTTCGACGCCACAAGCTCGAAACAGATTCGTCGTCTCTACATCACGACAGCCGACAGGCTGGTGCCGCCTAAAAAAGTCCAGATGATTGCTTACGACGGGCCCATCCGTTCTAAAGCCGACAAACACCGGTACAATATCCTGAGGGATTGGGAAGGACCACCCGAAGAACGCGCCATTCATTAACAGCGCGACTTTGTCGCCGCTATATGATGATATGCTATCTCTATCAATTTCTATGATGTCATGCTCCGCAATGCCGAGGGCTCGATACAAATTCCGGGCTGCCAGGGTTTGCATGTAGTCCCCCAGATTAACGGAATAGAAACCGCGCTTCTCAAGCGCGTCCCTGAAAGAGGTTACATTGTTATAGCTGAACGTCAGAACGCCGTATTTCATTTTGTTTTAGCACTTCCTTGTAGAGGAAGAGGAGCGCGCTAAGGGCCTTATTTTGGGTCGATGAGGAGATGTTTCCGGCCCGCGCAAGATGGGTAAGAAACTCTGCCATTTCCGGTTCGCTTATCTCGGCCGGGTGACGCATCCGGTGGAAACGGATAAAGCGCGTGATCCAATCGCAGTACGTCCGCTCGGTCCGCAGGCTGTACTGCTTCAATCGCATCGCATCCCGGACCCGATCGAGCAGTTTCTTTTTGGGTTTGCCGGTGACGGCGTCTGAGTTTAAAATCAACTCCATGACTCCGCTTTTATCGAACTCCTCCCAGGTAAGCAAGCGGATTAGACGGAATAATTCCGTAAAATACTACGGAGAAATTCAATCCATATCTCGTTAGGCATCTAGCTAATGGAACGCTCAAAGTCTTTTGATCTCTTACGAACGTTCGCAATAGTTTTGGTTTGCTTTGGACGGCATTTGACTCCATGTCCACACGGTTCCGATTCATTCTTTCAGGTGGGTATTCACAATTTAACGGTGATGCTCCGCCGAGGGGGCTGGATCGGCGTTGATCTTTTTTTTGTGCTTAGTGGCTTCTTAGTTTCTGGTCTGCTCTTTCGAGAATACCAGAAATTCGGTTCTCTTTCAGGTAAGAGTTTTCTTATCCGCCGGGGCTTTAAAATCTATCCTGCCTTCTGGTTGCTTATCATTACAACAGTCGCTGTTAACGGTTTGCGGCAACATCAGTTCCCAATCAAGACTACACTAAGCGAGTTAGCATTCGTTCAAAATTACGGTCCATACTTGTGGTCGCATACGTGGTCATTGGCAGTGGAGGAGCATTTCTATTTTCTCCTACTTCTTTTTCTATTGTTTCTTTCCCGCCGCCAGCGTTCACGAAATCCCTTTGGAGTGATTCCAGTGTCGTTTTTGATCCTGGCCACAGTTTGCCTGCTTATGCGCGTTATCACTGCGCATGAGCTTCCTTATGGACACAAGACCCACCTTTTTCCATCACACCTGCGAATGGATTCCCTCTTCTTTGGCGTTTTCATTTCATACTTGTATCATATCTACCCGAAACGGTTTCTTGCGTTCGCAAAGCAGTTTAGATGGGTTCTGGTTGCCTGCGGGATTGCCATGTTGGCACCTGCATTCATTTTTCAGCTAGAAAAAAGCCCGTTCATTTCCACGTTTGGACTCACTATATTTTATATCGGCAGTGGCTGCTTGCTTGTTGCCAGCATCGCCATGACACTTCCCGACACTAGAGCTGTACGGTTTGCATCCTACATCGGCTCGCACTCGTATTCGATTTATCTGTGGCATGTAGCGGTAGCAGTGTGGATGATACCGATTTTCAGCCGCCTCGCAGGCGTGCATTGGAGCTGGCCTCTCTATGCCGTAACATACGTTGTGTGTACTTTAAGCGTTGGCGTAGCGATGGCATTGCTGATTGAGTTCCCAACCCTCAGAGTTCGAGATCGCTTCTTTCCCTCGCGAGGGCGCCCTCTAAGTGTCTCTCCAGTCGGGCCTAACCCGGCGCCGGAACTAACACTGGCTCCGGCTGGCGCGCTGGCTGCGCAGGCACCCAGCCGCTAGCTTCCGCCAGTAGCTCAGCTTTGTCTCGTTAGAACCCGCGCAGCAAGAAAATGGAGCGAAACGCACGCGAGGAACACCTGTTCCTCTCTAGAAGAGGATTTTTAAGGGGACGCGATGAGTCCCCTTAATCCTGGTCGACGATTCAGTTCCGAGGGCTCTGAGTCGTAAATCGCGGTGCAATGAAATCGCAATTTGTATCACCCGGGCAGATAAAAATGGGCAGATTCCTGATTACGTGGGATGATCGTAACAATCATCCAACACGTTTGAAGGCCGTGATTTGCTCACTGCCGATGAGATGAGCGAATTCCTGCAAAAACGACGTTTTGGCGTTAGGAAACCTATTGCACAGCAAGTCGCCGCTCTTAGTCTCTTTCTCAGACAATTCGGCCGTCAGAGCACATCGCCATTAGGATTTCATTTATCCCGATGATTTTCATTCAGCGCTCAATCTTGGCTGAACGATTGAAAAGTCCAATGCGTTGTCCGCTTCCAGAGTCACCATTTCCTCCGAAAGCTTTCGGAGTTGAACCATCCGAATCTAATAAAATCCCACATGATCTCGCCTTGAAGTCGGCCACCAAACCTGACAGCGGGTAACGCCCCTCAAAGAAATTGTTTGTTCAGACTGGCGTTTGCGATGCGCGGCATCTATGATACGCATTCGTATTTGACACGGATATTTGCCTGTTTCTTGGATCGAAAACACTTGAAGGACTCATTCACGGCCAATACCGCCGTTTGCATCGCCGGCGCGCATCGCTCAGGAACGTCGATGCTCACGAGGCTATTGCATGCCTGCGGCCTCTATCTCGGTCCGGAAAGCGCATTGATGCCTCCGCAGGCCGATAATCCCGAGGGTTTCTGGGAACATCTGGGGTTTGTCGCGCTGAACGACGAATTGTTAAATAAGCTTGGCGGGGCCTGGGACCTGCCGCCTAAGGCTGACCAGAATTTCACTGACCCGCACCTCGACCCTTTGCGCATGAAAGCCCGGCTGCTAATCGAAGGATTTGATTCGGCAAGCGTTTGGGGCTGGAAGGACCCGCGTAATAGTTTGATGCTGCCATTTTGGCAGGACCTCCTACCGAGGCTAAAAACGCTTGTCGTCGTCCGGAATCCGCTCGAAGTCGCGCACTCGATGCGACAACGAAACGGAACGTCTTATTCGTTCGGCTTGCGGCTTTGGGAAATCTATAACCGGCGCTTGATCGAGGCAGCAAACGCGCAAGAGCGGCTTGTAACTCACTACGATTTGTTTTTCGACGACCCGGAAACCGAATTGCGGCGAATTGCGTATTTCATTGGATTGCCCGACGTGGAAGCAGGCAACGCTGCGACACTCGTAACAAGACAAAAACGACACACTCGCTTCAGTATTGACGACCTCATTGACGCTCGCGTCTCCGGCGAAGTGATTCAATTCTATCGTGCTTTGATTAGCGAAGCCAAAGGGAAGATAGGAAAGACTTCGCAAGGCGCGAAGCAGGAGGAACCCGATTTGCTTCCCGGAGAGGTCAGCCGGCTAAATGCCTTCGTACCAGAAAGGATCGCGCAGATCCAACATTTAGAGCGCGAACTCCTCGCGCAGGCAGAAGCACGGCACAAGAGAGAAGTCGAAGAACTCAGCGCCCACCTTGAGCAGACAAATGGGCTCCTTCAAGCCAAAAGCATCAGCCTGGCGGAAGGTCAAGTGCGGGAAGACGAGCTGCGAAACCGCCTGCGGAAGCAATTGCAGGCTACCAAGAGGCTTGCCCTATTTTTGGACGAAGCTAACCACGCAGCAGGCCAGCTTCGCTCTTCGGCGCGCTGGCAGATTGCGAATCCGGTGGCCGCTTTGAAGGCGAAACTTTTACCCGCGCAGTCGCGTGACTTGTTAGGCTACGGGCATCTGGAAAAAATTGTCTCGACTTACCAGAAGTGGCGAAAGGCCCACCCGGAGGTCAGCGCGATTGACCACCAAATTCAAGCACTAATTTCAGGCGCGGTTTCAGCCCCTGGACAAAGAGTGGCGCCTGTTGAACCTCCCGAGCCGAGGCGTCCGATTGAGTTTCCGATTCACGAGGAGGTTGAAATTTCAATCGTCATTCCAGTATTCAATCAGTTTCGCTTTACCCAAGCCTGCCTTGCTTCGCTTCAGGAGCATCAGGGAACGGAGCGCTTCGAAGTCATCGTGGTAGATGATTGCTCGACGGACGACACTGCAGAGATTGTTTCGCGCATACCCGGGGTTGTTTATCTACGCAACGAAATGAATTCCGGTTTCATTGCTTCCTGCAACCGCGGTGCGGAAAAGGCGCACGGCAAATATCTCGTCTTCCTTAACAACGACACACTTGTCAGGGACGGCTGGTTAACGGCACTCACAGATACCTTTGCCGAAGATCCGTACGCCGGCATCGTTGGCTCAAAGCTTATTTATCCCGATGGTCGTTTGCAGGAAGCAGGCGGGATCATCTGGCGGGATGCATCGGGCTGGAACTATGGCAAGTTCGATGACCCTGCGAAACCGGAATATAATTCTCTGCGCGACGTGGATTATTGCTCAGCGGCAGCCTTGATGATCCCGAAATCGTTGTTTCAGAGCGTGGGCGGGTTCGATCCGCGCTACGCACCTGCCTACTACGAGGATACTGATTTGTCGTTTAAGGTTCGCCGGGCTGGTTACAAGGTATTATATCAACCGCTGAGTGAGGTTATTCATTACGAGGGAGCAACTGGTGGAACCGACATAACAACAGGGACCAAGAAGTACCAGGATATTAACCGGTCGACGTTCGCGAAAACATGGGCTGCGCAGCTGGTAACAAAACCAGCCAACGGCGATGCAGAATTCCTCCGGCAGGCGCCCGCGGGCCGAAAGAACATTCTGGTGATAGACCATTATGTTCCAAGCCCCGACCGGGATTCAGGGTCGCTGCGCATGTTCCAAGTCCTCAAACTTCTTCGGCAACTCGGTCATCGCGTCACCTTCATTCCCGATAATTTAGCGAACGTGCCCCTTTACACACGTAAGCTGCAAAAGCGCGGAATTGAAGTGGTCTACCATCCTTACGTCAGGAACGTGCGTGATTACCTCATTTCGCATGGCTCCGATTTCGATATCGTGGTGCTAAGCAGGTGCGATTTTGCTCGCAAACATATTGCAGATGTCCGGCTGCACGCACCGCGAAGCCGCATCATCTTTGATACCGTCGATTTACACTCGCTTCGCGCGCACAGAGAGGCTCAGATCACCGTCGATCCGGAGGCGCGAGAAAGAGCGCGGCAGAAAGAAGAAATGGAATATGATCTCATCCGCCAGGCTGATGAGACGTGGGTAACGAGCAGCGTTGAACAGAAGCTCCTCCAGGAGAAGTGGCCCGAAAAATCCATTCAGCTCGTTTCAAACATTGTGGATATTCCCGGCTCGAGCACTCCGTTTGAACTGCGGCGGGACTTTCTTTTCATTGGCGGCTTCCAGCACACGCCGAACACGGATGCCGTTCTCTTTTTCCTCAAGAAGATTTATCCCGCAGTAAAGGCACGCCTGGACCAAGCCAAGTTCTACATTATCGGCGATAAGCCGCCGCCGGAAGTCGTAGCGTTAGCCGGTGAAAATATTGTGATCACGGGATTGCAACGGGATGTCCGTCCCTTCTTTGAGAGCGTTAGATTGTCGATTGCGCCATTGCGATTTGGCGCGGGTGTAAAGGGCAAAATCAATCAGAGTATGGCGTTGGGGGTCCCGGTCGTCGCAACCTCTGCGGCGGTTGAAGGTATGGAGCTCGCTTCCGGCGAAGATGTTCTTGTCGCGGACGAACCGGAAGAGTTTGCACGGGCCTTGGTGACGCTCTACGAGTCGGCTGAACTTTGGAATCGGATCTCTGAGAACGGCATTAAGAAAACACGCGCCCTTTATTCAACCGATACCGCGCGAAAGAAGCTAGAGCTTTTATTCAGCGATGAGCACCTTAGCCGTTTGGAGCGATCTGCAGCAGTTCCGCAGCCGGACATGGCAGTAGCCGGGAAAGGCTGATTTTGCCTCCTACGAGTGAGTAACACGGACCGAGCGAAGCGATCACTGGGAAAATCAATGCGGACTCGAATCCCGTTTGTTTCGGGCAAGGCCGCGTCGTGATCTCATGACACCCCGATCGATTCGGTAAGGATTAGACGCGACTTCGATCCCGCAGAGTTGCTGAAAAATTCGAAGCCGAATTTGATCAACGCGTCGGGTGTTCCTATAATCAGGGAGCGAAAGACAAAGACGCTCAACAGCTAATTGCCAAACTTCAGAAGAAGTGTGAACTGCTCAATCCTCACGTTCGAGTGGAAAGGCTTCGAATGATGAAAGGACGTATTAGGACCCGACCGCTTTGCAACTCAAATGCAATATAGAATAAACAAGCCAATTTTTGTGGTGGGCTCACCACGCTCTGGAACGAGCGTTCTCACGTGGTGCCTGGGTCAGCATCCGAATATATTCCCAGTGCCGGAATCGAACTGGATGGGCCAATTCGGTCTAAGTGTCGCCATCAGTCACGGGATTGGCACGGCGCGCAGCAATCGTAGCATGTTGAGCGCCATGGACATATCGCGCGAGGAGTTCTTCGCCAATTTTGGTCGGAGCATTAACGACTTAATTCTCAGCCACCGGCCAGATTTGGAAAGAAAGCGCAAAATGACGCGTCCACCAACTGAACCCAAGATGCGCTGGGTAGATGGGACGCCGGAGTACTCGCTGCACATTTATGCGCTCCATAAGCTCTTCCCACAGGCAGTATTTATCCACGTACTACGCGACGTGCGCGATGTTGTCCGTTCAATGCTGAACTTCCATCGTGTTGCAGGGACTCACCTTGTCCAGAACGAAGAGCAGGCCTACAAGTATTGGCTGCGCATGGTCAAGGCGTGCGTGCAGGCCGAACGCGCTTACGGTTCAGGGGTCGTCCATCGCCTCTCCTACACTGCTTTGATAAACGATCCCATGTGGGCGATCCGCTCGTTGCTAGAATTTGTTGGTGAGCCATACAGCGCCAGGTGTCTTGATCCGCTCAGCCGACGGATCAATAGTTCTAACGTACCGCCTGATTTTGTCGCGGAAGACCCTTCTACTGACCCTAGCCTCGTCCAAGATGCCACAAACCTCTACGCCAGGTTGCAAGAAATGGCACAGTCGGCCGAAGCATCGTCAGCCGTCGCTGATGAAATTGAGGCTGCGTTTACCGAGCAAGTGGAACATCTGGCGACCGTGGACAAACAGCTTCACAAAGCCATGCGGATGATTCAGACTTTGGAAAAAGCGGGATCATGAACCCAATTCCGTGCCTAGGAGAGCAAGCCGGCGACGTAAATACCTTTGTTCCAGCGCGATACGAACGATGAAAAGTCGTCAAAATTTCGCCTAGACAGAAGTTGACGATCAATTTCGTCTGCGCTATTTTACTGGTCCCGCTGAAAGCGGGACTCCTCTATTTAGGGGTTGGTTCTACGTACATTTGGGACTGCAAATTGGAACTCAATTTTGTCCCGGCATGATTTTCGAATAGGAAATTATCGTCGGCGGAAGATTGAGTTTTTTTGTCGCCTTAAATGTGCGTGAATGGCTGGTTCTTTGACATCTACATACAGGGTAGTAAGAAAGTACAACTTTAAGAGCTGAGTCTGAAATCAAGATGCCGCTGATCAAGAGATCGGCGGTGAGAGAGTTTCAGTTATCAAAGAATCTCGGTCCCGCGCATGCGGGACTGAACAGATTGATCAAGCTACAAAGAGCGCATCATGGATGCCTTGGTGCCAATAGGCGATGAAGGACGTGGCAA
>Ga0207697_10000098_pt1 | contig 39409 bp, 34 predicted proteins | sample KBSSwiS5withPhiX_FD_184293 | JGI IMG/M metagenome (GOLD analysis project Ga0207697, IMG submission 184293) | Switchgrass rhizosphere microbial communities from Kellogg Biological Station, Michigan, USA, with PhiX - S5 (SPAdes) (version 2) | ecosystem: Host-associated > Plants > Roots >... | reverse complement strand
GTAACCCCAAAGCGGTTTCCGTGAATTGTTTGCCAGAATTTCACCAACGATCCCAAACGCCGGCAAAACGAGCACGTAAACTTCGGGGTGGCCGAGAAACCAAAACAAATGCTGCCACAAAAGTGGGCTCCCGCCGCCGCTGATGGACACCGGCGCGCCATTGACAACCAAACCGGCTGGTAGAAAAAAGCTTGTATGCGCCAAGCGATCCATCAGTTGCATGATGACGGCGGATTCCAGAGGCGGAAACGCCAGCAACAACAAAAATGCCGTCACAAATTCCGTCCAAACGAAGACGGGCAGTCGCATCCAGGTTAGGCCTTTGGCGCGTAATTGAATGATGGTGGCGATGAAATTGATCGCGCCCAATAAGGAGGAAGTGATCAGGAAAATGAAAGCGATCAGCCAGAGTGTCTGGCCGTTAAACACGAGATCACGTCCAGGCCCGGTATCGTCGAAAGCCGCCAGCGGTGTATAGGATGTCCACCCGCCCTTGGCCGCGCCGCCGGGAACAAAGAAACTCAACAGCATGATCGAGCCGCCGACAAACAACGCCCAGTAGCTCGCCATGTTTACTTTCGGGAAGGCCATGTCGGGTGCGCCGATTTGCAGCGGGACTACGAAGTTTCCGAAGGCGGCGAATGCAACCGGCACCACGCCGAGAAAGATCATGATCGTGCCGTGCATGGCACCGAGCGAGTTGTAAAAATCAGGCGTCATCTTCCCGTCCGGCATCGAGCCCGGCCCGAAGATGTATGGAAGAAATTTGCCGATAACCGGCAATTGCTGGCCAGGATACGCCAGTTGCCAGCGCATCAGCATCATCAAACAAAAGCCGAAAAACAAAAATGTAAGGCCCGTGAGAAGGTACTGGATTCCGATGACTTTATGGTCGGTGGAGAAAATGTATTTTCGCCAAAACCCGAGCTCGTGATGCTCGTGTTCGCCCGCATGTGAATGTGGATCGTGCTGCGTTTCGACAGAAGCAGACGAATCCATTTCAGGAAAAATTATCATCTCAATATCTAGAAGGAAGCCCGGTTTGCAAAGCCGAAAGAGTCATTCCGCAATGGTCACGAGCCAGGACAAGCAACGTCTCGAAGATCTGGTCGCAGTTGCCGCCGTTTCCGATCACCGAACACGCGGAGATCTGAATGGTCTCTTGGAAGAGCTACAGCGTGCTGCCGTCGACGCGAAAGATGTGCCGACGGATGTTATCACGATGAATTCGCGTGCCGACATGCTAGACCTCGATAGTGGCGAGACTATTACTTTCACGCTCGTGTTTCCGCCAGACGCGCACATCGAGAAAGGCAAGATTTCGGTGCTGGGCGCCGATTGGCGCACGGATGCTCTGCTATCGCGTGCGCGACGAGTTCGAGTGGAACGTGGCCGACGATTACGGCGAATGAAGGTGACGAAAGTTGACTATCAGCCCGAGGCGGCCGTGTGATTTTGATCGCTGATTTCTGCGGGGCCATTCCTTTGCTGAAGGTCTAGGCCGCTGAGTTGTCGCGTGCCTTCTACCGCTCGCGCTGCTGCGCCCGCGCTGGCGATCACGATCTCTTTCGTATCAGCTCGCGAATCATCGCGATGAAGGTAATGAACCAGGCCAGTAGAGCGATGTAAATAAAGAAGCGCGGAATCCACGACAAGAAATTCAGACCCATAGCCTTAATCAACTGTAGGGTGCAGGCGGGATACATCCCGAGCGGAAAGATCATCGCCCAGGACCTTGGTTCATAGGTCACTGGGTAACCTTTCCAGAGATAACGCCAGACCGTCAGGATCAAGAGCAAAGGTATCCACCAACTCCCGGTGACCCAGAAGAATAAAGTGAAGCCTTTCAGAAACGGCAGAATCTCCCGCAGTAAGGGCAACTGCGGCGCCGCCAGGATCAAAGTCGCACCAGCGAGTGCCGTGATGGCTTCAGCGCCCATGTCGATCCAGTAAGCCGGCGTGAACTCGGGCGCGGTAAGGCTGAAGAATAGGAAGCGATAGAGAATCAACGTGATAATCAGGATGTAAAGCATGCAGCCGAGCAGGTACATCGAGAGGCTGAAAAAGAGGATCTCTTCTCCGACACCAGGGAACCGCGAAGCCACCATCGCTCCCAGGATCGAGACGCCTTGCGTGGAAACGACTGTGTTAAGCCATGCTCCGCTAATTCCCTTTTCCAGAGTCGGCTTATTCTCGCGCACAGTTATCGCGGCGAAGAAGGCGTAGATCAGGACGAACCAAAGGACCGTTCCCAGAGCCCAGAGAATTGCCGGAACAAGAAAGTTGTTTGTCAGGATCACGATCTGAATCCCCAAGACACATGTCGCGGCCACTTCGGTGAAAAATCCCGGCCCACGACGGTAATCGACCAGGTCAGCCAGCAGCCGGGGACGGAAGCGCACTAATCGCGCAACTGTCTGAAGCGAAAGAAAGCCGTAGGCGACGATGTTGATAACAAAGAGAATCCAGGCAACCCAATAGAATCCCAGTTGATAGCCTGCCACCGAGACAATGCCGGTGGCCATGACAAGCGCGAAGTAACCCGGGTAAAGATCAGCTAGCTTTCGCCCCACAAATAATCTGTTCATCTCATAAAGACATTGGCTTTAAGACAAGGCGATTTCCTGGATTGGCAAATTAGAGTAACGCTTCCAAGACGCACTCAGTTCTTAGTGTGCTGGTGCAGTGAATCAGCGGATCCGTTACAATAACCCAGTGGGCTTCGTGCCATCTAACTCATCCCCCTCCAGTGCACCGTGAAACCATAGCGATAAGTTATGTATTTGATCGAATCAAAGTATTATTTGAATTAAGCACAGTGCCTAGAGTCTCTTCGGCGAGACATTATCAACCCCTCGTCTAAAGAGTAACATGCAAACTACAACATTGAAGAGCTCAGATGTAGCGCGGAACGCTCGGGTGGTTCAAATACAGCGATCTCCAGCAGGGAATAGGCCGCACGAGCGACGCGTTGAGCCGTCCGCAACGGCATATGAATCGCCGAGCAAATGGACAGTCGTCGCAGCATTCATTCTTGCCGTGGCGCTGGTTGCGGGCGCCGTGATGTGGGCCTAGGTGCAGCAGGGAAAACTCCGGTCGAAGGGGGCGCGGCTGTTACCAATCGACCGGTGGAGATGCTGACGTTCCAAACGGACGCTGAAAACGATACAGCCGCCGTTGCGAAAAGAGAATGTTGCGGAATGACGCTCCGGAGGCGGAGTTTGTCGGAGGAACGTCTTCGAGTTGCATAGCAAATACAACTTCAGGTGCCGTACGGCTTCTCAAAACAAAATCATGCCATGAAAAACATTACAATCGACACGACCGTTGGAGAAATTGTTCGCGCCTTTCCAGCCCGCTCGCGCGTCTTTGAAAATTTGGGGATCGACTACTGCTGCGGCGGGAAAAAACCGTTGGGCGAAGTGTGCCACCGCCGGGGACTCGATCCCGCAACCGTGGTCGCGATGCTCTCGGCGCTCGATCGGGTGCCGGAAAGCAGCCAGGCCGATCCCGATACCATCACCCTGAGCGACCTATGCGATCACATCGAACGCATTCACCATGGCTATCTCCGAGAGGAACTCCCCCGACTCGACTTTATGACCCACAAGGTCGCCGCCGTGCACGGCGATAGCGAACCCCAGCTGGTCGAAGTCCGGCGCGTGTTCGAGGATTTTAAGGCGAAGGTTGCTTCTCATACCCAGGAGGAGGACGAGAATGTTTTCCCCGCGATTCGTAAGCTGGAAGCGGCAGGCTGCGACAAGAACGTAGCCTCCAGGCTCGCGGCGAATTTCGAGAAGCTGGAGGCCGAGCACGAGAAAACCGGGGCGACACTTCGACAGTTCAAGACATTGACGGACGACTACACGCCTCCGGAATGGGGCTGCAACACCTTGCGCGCGCTCTATGATGGACTCGCGCGTCTGGAGAAGGACATGCACCAGCATGTGCACGAGGAAAACAACGTGCTCTTTCCCAAAGCACTTGCGATGGCGCGGGCCGGAGCGGTCGGACAGCTAGAGGCCACGACCTGATCATGCGCACTCACGCGATCACATCTTCACCAACTCCGGAGTTCTCCGTTTCCACGCGACGGGGTGCAGCATGAAATGAAACTCGAGATTCCAGAGGTGCTGCGGTTGCGCGAAGAAGCCATCTGCTCGGGGCTTAAAGAGGCCGTTAAGACAGGCGGCGCGACGGGTGAGGCCGCAGAGTTGCTTGAAGCCATCCTGTTGCCGCACCTCTCCAAAGAACGTGTCGAGATCTTGCAACCGCTTGGCCTCCTTCCACGGCTCGCGCGAGGCGAGATCAGCTCGGAGATGACTGATGTTCTTCCACAAATCAGCCAATTAAAGAATGAATTGCGCGAACTACGAGTGGAGCACGCAACAATTCTTTCGATGATAAAACGTTTCGTCGCGGCCGCTCGCGAAGAAGGAAAATCCAGACACGCCCGTTTTGCCGAGCGACTTCTTTTTCGAGCGTGGCTCGATGAGTCAGTCTTTACACCGTTGGCAATCCTGGTGGGCAATTACCTGGAGCTGCGATTGGAGCACAACGATCGTCCGCTTCTCGCAGCCTCGGCAGCGTCCCGCACTCCAGTAAAGCTTGACTTACCCGAAGCGCTCCGACTTAGCCATGCCGAGCTTACTGTTGCCCTAACGAGAGCTTCGCGCTCAGGAGCTCGAATCAAGGCTGTCGCAGACACCGTCATCCAACTTCTAGAATCTCATTTCCAGCACGAAGAAGCGAAGGTTCTGAGAATCCTTGGGTTGCTCGCTCCATTGGCGGCAGACCGGTTCAAGGTTGAGTGGCTTGAAGACTTCTCCGAATGGGAAGAGCTGGAGACTAACGAATCCGCTCTCGGCCTGGAGCAAAATGCGCTCATCACGGCAGCCGAAAATCTTCTCGCCATCGCCCGGGAAGAAGATGCCGCGGAAGCGTTGGATTTTGCGGAGCGCGTCATCTTGCGCGTCCGTCTCGATCAAGAGGTCTTGTATCCGGGGGCATTATTCATCCGGAACTATCTAAGACTGCGTGCTCGCAAAGAATCGGTCGAAGGAACTTCATCTCTCTGAGTGAGGCTTATGAAAACAGCTGCTGAACTTCCGCTGCCGGGAGTCGAGCTCACGGCTGCCAAGATGCCGGGGCATTGGCTCCTTGCGCGCCTGGGCAAGCGCGTCCTGCGTCCCGGTGGGCTCGAGTTGACGCGGTCGATGCTACACTCGTTAGGCGTTCGTCACTTCGACGCCGTGGTGGAGTTTGCGCCCGGCCTGGGAGCCACCACTGAACTTGTGCTGGATCATCAGCCCGCCTCTTACATTGGGATCGAAGAGAATGAAGCCGCAGCCAATCGCATTGGTATCAGGCTCACAAACCCCCGGCACAAATGTCTGGTTGCCAGCGCCGCCGATACCAGACTGCCGGGAGACTCAGCTACGGTGGTCTTCGGAGAAGCGATGCTGACCATGCAGGGGGAGATGCAAAAGACCCAGATCGTACGGGAAGCCGCGCGGATCTCAAAGCCCGGCGGCCGTTACGGCATTCACGAGCTCTGTCTCGTGCCGGAAGATTTGGATGAGACGATCAAGCTGGAAATTCAGCACGTCCTTTCCCAGACCATTCACGTTGGAGCGCGACCACTTACCGCAGGTCAATGGCGCGCTCTTCTCGATGCGGCCGGCTTCAACGTGCGCGCGGAAATGTTTCGGCCGATGCGGTTGTTAAAACCGAACCGGCTCATCCAGGATGAAGGTCTGTGGGGCGCGGTGCGGTTTGCGTGGAATCTTTGGCGAGACGAGGAGGCACGCCGGCGCGTCAAAGCAATGCACCAAATTTTCATGAAGTATCGCCAGCATCTCGCCGCGATCATGCTTGTTGGGATCAAACGTCCGGATCGAAGGTCGCGCAGACATGACCCGAAAGAGGACGTCGGCGGCAAAGACGGCCGGTCCGATCCAGCAGATCGATTGGAAATGAGTTGGCGCCGGGCTAGCTTTTCCTAGCCGTGAATTTTCACCTCAAGATCTGGCGACAGCCAAACGCGAGAACGAAAGGAAGGCTCGTCGATTATGAAGCAACCGACATTTCGTCCTACACGTCGTTTCTCGAAATGCTCGACATCGTTAACGAGCAACTAGTCCAGCGCGGAGAAGAACCGATCGCGTTCGATTCGGACTGCCGCGAAGGCATTTGCGGCGTCTGCTCATTAACGATCAACGGCGAGGCGCATGGGCCTGATCATCCCGGGGCGGTTTGCGAGCTTTACATGCGCCGCTTCAAGGATCGCGACACCATCATTGTGGAACCGTTTCGCGCGCGCGCCTTCCCGATCATCAAGGACCTGGTGATTGATCGCAGCGCACTGGATCGGGTGGTGCAAGCAGGAGGATTTATTTCTGCCCGGACCGGTTCTGCGCCCGAAGCGAATTCGATTCTCGTACCTAAGAAAAATGCCGACCTGGCTATGGAAGCGGCGGCCTGCATTGGTTGTGGCGCATGCGTGGCGGCGTGTCCAAATGCTTCGGCGATGTTGTTCACCGGTGCAAAGGTTTCCCATCTCGCCTTTCTGCCGCAGGGCGCACCAGAACGTCATCGTCGTGTTCTCGGCATGGTTCGCGCGATGGACGCGGAAGCCTTTGGCAATTGCACAAACATTTATGAATGCGTCGCGGTTTGCCCGGCGAACATCAGCGGAAGTGTGATGGCAAAGATGTATCGCGAATATGCCGTCGCAGAATTACTCGAGAAAATAGGCGAGTAAGGCCTAACAAAGGGATTGTGTTAAAACAGTTATCGGACAGGAGCTAAGCTATGGAAGCCGTCGCAAATCAAGCAAAGGCGAAATCAAACCCCGAAATGCAATCAGCGTGGCTGATCGTCGCCGCCGCTGCGCTCCGTACTGCCTTCGGCATTCTCATGGCCATCGATGCCTGGCTAAAATGGCAGCCGGGATTTGCTGCGCATTACGTCGGCTATCTTCAGAATGCCGCGAACGCACAGCCGCATTGGTTGCAAGGCTGGTTTCATATGTGGCTGCGTCTGGTCACGATGCACACCCCATTCTTCATTTCCGCCACACGGCTCATTGAAACGGCAATTGCTATTGGTCTGCTGCTCGGTTTCGCGCGCCGCATCACTTACTTCGCTGGCGCATTGTTCAGTCTCCTGATCTGGTCCACCGCCGAAGGATTTGGGGGCCCTTATACTTCTGGCGCAACCAATGTCGGCCCCGCGTTGGTGTACGCGCTCGTGTTCATCGCCGCCGCGTTTTTCGAGCATCTGCTCGGTCCCAACCCGTACAGTCTCGATTACTATATTGAGCGTCGCTATCCGAAATGGGCGGCGCTCGTGGAATGGGCACCGAAACGTTCCATGCAACCGCCGCCTGCGCTCAATTGGGATCAGCAACTCGGCGTGATCGGCGGAATCATCGTCGTCCTCGTCTTTGCGATATCGACACTTGGCAGCGCTAGGACTGGCTTGCCTCCAACTCCGCAAAACGCCGCGGCCGCCGTTTCGCCGTTGAGCATCACCTCGGGTGCGCCGGTCGCACACGCCTTTTCACCGGCGCTGCCGCCACTCATTGGGAACGGCGATGTTGTTGCCGTGACCATTGAGTCGAAAGACACCACGATTGAGATCGCGAGCGGTGTGCAGTATCAGGCGTGGACATTTAACGGCACCGTGCCAGGACCGATTCTCCATGTTCGCCAGGGGCAAACAATCAACGTTACCTTCGTCAACAACGGCACAATGCAGCACTCGATCGACTTCCACGCCGCGCAGGTCGCGCCGGATGTCGCTTATCGCTCCATCAATCCCGGAGAGAAGCTTGAGTTCTCATTTCTCGCCGCCACTCCGGGAGCATTTGTTTACCACTGCGGCACGCCGCCAGTGCTCCAACACATTGCCAACGGAATGTACGGCGCCATCATCGTCGATCCATCCGAGCCGCTGCCACCGGCCGACGTGAGTTACGTGCTGGTGCAAAGCGAATGGTACACTGCGCAAGCCGAAGGGACGTTAATGACCGGCGATTACGACAAGATGATCAACGTCAAGCCCGATGAAATCGTTTTCAACGGCATCGCCTTTCAATACAACAATCACCCGCTTACGGCCAAAGTCGGGCAACGCGTCCGGCTCTATGTGATCAACGCCGGCCCAAATCTCGGCAGCGCATTTCATATCATCGGCGGAATGTTCGCTGCGGTTTACGCCGATGCTGACGCGAAACATGCGCTCAGCGGAGTTTCCACTTACCCGATCGCCCCCGGCCAGGGCGTAATATTCGACGCGGTCATTCCGCACCCGGGGAAGTATCCAATTGTAGATCATAACATGCGAGACATGATGATTGGCGCCGCCGGCGAGCTGCAGGTTACTCCATGACGTCCAACGACGATGTCCCGCATGCGCGAATTCCGAAGCTGCTCGGGCATGATCATTCCGAGCTCGATGAATTGCTCGGCGCGTTTTTCGCCGCAGTGGAAAAAGGTGACCTAGACCAAAGCTTTGACACCCTGGACGTTTTCTGGGCGCGACTGGCCGTGCACATTCGTTCCGAACATCTTCATTTGTTTCCCACGCTCATTGCGGCAGTGGAGAGATCGGAGCAGCGCACGGAAAACGGCAGCCGCCCGCCTTCGGCTCAGGCCGCACGAGACACAATCGCTCGACTCCGCGAGGACCACGATTTCTTCATGCAGGAATTAGCGGCGGCAATAACACAGTTGCGCAAAGAGCGCGGCCGCACCGGTCAAAGCAGATCAGCCGTTCTTTCACATGTAAAGGAGAAGGCCCTCGCCGTAAGCCGGCGCCTTCAAACGCATAACGCTTTAGAAGAATCCGAAGTTTATCGATGGGTTGAGGGTTTGCTTCAAGACGCAGAGTGCATCGATCTGAAGACGAGGATGAATAAGGAATTGGCAAACGTTCCCAAGCGTTTGTTCTAAGTGTCAACGACGACAGCAAGACTTCCGATGCATGCAACGTCTTCGCCATCACGCCGCGGAATGTTCATCCGAGGAACAACCATCAATTATGCAGCTTCGGTACTCGAATGAGAACTCTTGACCATTCTAGTACTCTGGAGTTTTAACCAAGGCGGGGTATGCAAGGCACGATCATCGGTAACGGCCTTGAGGACGATTGCACAATTCCTGCGCCCGGCTCGTCGAAAGCCAGTCGCAGACTCTTATCTGATCGGCTGCAATCGTACATTGGCTGCGTCATCATCATCGCCGCTTCGTTCCTTGCGGATATCGTGCTGCCACGCGGTGCAACTCCGGCGATTGGATATTGTCTCGTGCCCGCGCTTGCGCGCGGAGCCGGGCAACGTTTGCTCTTTTTCCTAACTGGTATCTGCACCGCGCTCACTTGGATCGGCTACATCCTTGAGCCCGCCGGTGCGGCCTGGTGGATGTCGGTCTTCGATCGCGCGATGGTCACAGGTGTGCTGTGGCTGGCGCTGTTGCTGGTATGGCGGCGTCTTCAGGCCGAGAGCGCACTGGCGCGCCAGACAGAGGCACTGCGAAAAACCGTGCGTGAGTTGCATCGGTCAAACGCAGAACTGGAGAACTTCGCCTCCATTGTTTCTCACGATCTTCGAAGCCCGCTGAATTCGATCGCTCTGGCTATCAGAATCATTTCTTCGCAACCTGCCATTCAGTCTGATCCGGAGTGCAATCAGTGGATCGACTCAATAGTCGCGGAAATCGCCCGGATCGGTAGTCTCATCCAAAGGCTCCTGGCGTACGGGCACATCGGCGCCGGCGAAGCGATGCTGTCGGACTGTGATTGTGAATCGGTTCTAAACAGCGTTCGCCAGGCACTCCGCGCGCAAGTAGAGGATGCAGGCGCGCAAATTACAAACGGTCCGCTCCCAACGATTCGGGCCGATCCCGCGCTGATGACGGAGCTGTTGCAGAACCTCGTCGAGAACAGCATCAAATACCGCAGTTCAATGCCGCCGCACATTCACGTGTCTGCAACTCGAACCACAGATGGCTGGCTCTTCTCGGAGCGTGACAACGGCATTGGCATGAACGCGGCCGATTGCGCTCGGGCGTTCGATGCGTTTTACCGCGGCAAACGTGCAGGATCTGCGGCCGGCGTTGGCCTGGGACTCGCCACATGCAAACGCATCGTGGACCGACACGGCGGGCGAATTGAAGTGCAGTCCTCGCCCAGCAACGGCAGCACGTTCACCTTTTTTATCCCGTCGTCGCCGAGCAACTGAAGGCCGCGCCCATTCCGGCAATGGAATCGCGCTTTCTGAGTCCGCAGACGCCACGACACGAACCCAGCGCTTGGGCTGATCCTCATTGAGGACGCTACCCGGTCGATCGGTTCCCGCCAGCTTCACGGACACCACTTGTTTGCGCTACGGCCGAGAAACAGCGCAGAGGGTGATAATTAGGCCATTTTATCCGAAACGATAGTTAAAGCAAAGCTATCACTCTTATCAATTATTAGTCTTAGCCACGCATAGCCCAGCTCTTAAATTCGTAGCGTTGTGAACCACACCGAAGTAAACCTCAATGGTCCCTTTGAGAAGACACTGGCTGCGGTGCTGGCATTGCCGCAGGGCGGCGATCGCCGCGCGCAAGACGAAACTGTAGCCCTCGCCCTGCGATACCTCTACACCGCCGCTCACGGTCGCACTCTCCAAACGTCGATCGGTCCGATCTCGATCATGCCTGGTGTTGATTCGTCTCTTAAAGACGCGCCATTCTCGCTCCGCAAACGAACGGACCTGCTCGCCCTGGCCGAGCGGAGAACAGCATTTCAACGGAGGGCGACGCAAAATGGTGATTCTGCTCAGCTCCATGCCGACTCCGCGTTATCTGAATTCATGGCAGGCCGGCTGGGATCGTCGGAATGGTGGCCCAACGATTGGGAAGTTAAACCGACTGTCATTCGCGTCCGCCGAACTAAACATGTCGCGCGGCTGAGCCCGGCAGCCTCGCGGTCGCTCATGAACAAACAGGTTTCGTAGATGCGCGCCTTTCAACGAATGGACAAACAACACCCATATGAATGATCTACCTATCCACATCACAGCTCACGACATCGAGGTCAGCTTCGCGCTGCGAAGGTTCATCGAGAAAAAAATCTCGCGTCTGTCGCGCTTTGCCAGCGACGTTTTGAGCGCCGAGGTTGTGCTGCGCGAAAAAGCCGGCGCAAATGGGCTATTTTCCGTCAGTGCCCGGCTGGCTTTGCCGGGACGTGACGTCCACGCCAACTCGGTGCACGAAAACTTCTACGCTGCAATCAATCAGCTAGTCGCGCGGCTCGCACGTTTGTCCCGCAAGCGAAAAACACGGTTCGAGAAACGCAAACGTCGTGCTGGCAGGTTCGAGTTTGCAGCTCGAACATTGAGACCGGGCGTGCGAAAACGGCGTCACACGAGAGATAGAGGCAAACTATCGGAAAAATTAACAATGGGTCTTAGCCTTCGCGGGGCCGCCACATAGATTACGATATGGCAATAATAGATTATCTCCTCATCGCGCCTAATTTGTTGTGCTACCTCGCGTTTGAGCGTGGGTACCTATCTTTGTCATGAAAAAATCCATTTACCTTCAGCGATTTGGCGCCATCGCAGTCGCGCTGCTCGTAATTACATTGAGCGCGCCGACGGCTGTCCACGCGCAGACTTCGAAACACTCCGAGCCTCACAGGCACGATTCAAAAATTCAGATTCCGGAGGCGATGCGCCTGGAACACATGGAAATCCACGACGGGCTTGTCAGGGCGACCAAGATGCCGGGACAAGTCGGTGACGCTGCTCGTAAACTCGCTGCCGTCCTGGATCCGCATTTCGTGCGCGAAGAACAAATCGCGTTGCCGCCACTGGGGCTGCTCGCTCCACTCTCGCGCGGTGAGTTCACTCCGGAAATGCGTGAGGTCCTGTCGATGACCGACGCGCTGCGCGCGGAACTTCCCCGCATGCTCTCGGAGCACAAGGCAATTCGCGCCGCGACGGTGCGACTTGGCGAGGTCGCGAAAGCCGCGGGGGACGCTACGGTCGAACGCCTCGCCGAAACGCTGAAGGTGCATGCGCAGAGCGAAGAAGAGGTGTTCTACCCGGCCGCACTTCTCGTGGGCGATGTCGTGCGCGCCCGCTCAGCGACCGGAACCAACCAACGTTAGTTTCAATTTGACCATGTTGACCGGAATTTGAGCGACCTTCTCGACCAACCAAGTATCCATCATGAAAAAGTCCATTTACATTACCAGTCAGGATAAGCAGCGTTTGCAGGATTTGCTCGCTGAAACGGCGGCTTCCGGTCCGCGTCAACAGGGAGATTGGGAAGCGCTCGCAGACGAATTGCGTCGCGCGGTCATCGTGGATCCGAAGAAAATTCCGTCCGATGTGATCACAATGAACTCGCGTGCTGAACTTCGTGACCTCGATACTGAGGAAACAGTTGTTTTCACGCTTGTATTCCCTTGGGAAGCGGACGTTGATCTGGGGAAGATCTCGATCCTCGCACCGATCGGCTCGGGAATGCTGGGTTATCGCGTAGGCGACGAGTTCGAGTGGAAGGTGCCGGAGGGCGTTCGGCGGATGAAGGTGATGAAGGTTTACTATCAGCCGGAAGCGGCAGGCGATTTTGATCGTTAGCTTTGCGCGATGAAGTTATGCGTCGTTGCTTTGGACTACGACGGCACGATCGCGCGGGATGGGCGGGTCGAACCGTTCGTGCTCAAGGCGGTGAAGGGAGCGCAGGCCCGGGGGATCGTGATGATTCTTGTCACCGGCCGCATCATGGCCGATTTGTGGCGCGTCCTGCCTGAGCACGAGCTATTCGATGCGCTCGTTTGCGAGAACGGAGCGGTACTGGCGCTTCCAAAGATGCCGCGCAGGCTGCTAACGCACCCGCCATCGCAAGTCCTGCTCGATGAACTTTGCGCGTCTGATGTCGCCGTCAGCTTCGGCGATTGCATCATTGAAGCGGACGCGCGTGCCGCACCGAAAATCCTAGAAGCGATCAGGAAGCTCGAACTGCCTCTCGTCCTTCAATTCAACCAGGGCCGCGTCATGGTCCTGCCGCAGGGGATCAATAAAGCGACCGGTCTCCGCGAGGCGTTGAACACGCTGCGCCTGTCTTTGCACAATTGTGTTGGAATTGGTGATGCCGAGAACGATTACGCCATGCTCGATGCCTGCGAGATCGGCGTTGCGGTGAGTTGGGGAAGTAAAGCTCTGCAAGGGATCGCGGATGAAGTTTTGCAGGGAACAGGACCGCGTGATGTCGCTGCTTACATCCGCGAAGTTACTGCTCACATCAAACTACCGCCTCATCGTGCTCATAGCCGGCGCATCATCCTCGGTCATGACGCCGACAACAAAGTCGTCGAGGCCGCTGTTCACGGGCGGAATATCCTGATCGCTGGCGATCCGCGTTCCGGGAAATCCTGGATCACCGGCCTTTTCTGCGAACAACTGATCCTGCAAGGCTACTGCCTTTGTGTGATCGATCCGGAAGGCGATTACACAACGCTGGGATCGTTACCCGGCGTCGTGCTTTTCGGCGGCGCCGATCCTCCGCCGCATTTCAACGACGTCACGCGTGCCTTGCGTCATCCGGATGTCAGTATCGTGATCGATCTTTCCGCAATCGATCACGCGGAAAAATTGAATTACGTAAACGAACTACTGCCGATGCTTGCGTCACTTCGCCGGAGTGTCGGACTGCCACACTGGATCGTGGTCGATGAAGCGCATTACTTCCTCCATCAGCCTAACGAGCGTTGTATCGATTTCGAGCTCGCGGCCTATGTCATGACGACCTACCAGCCATCGCAACTGCATCCCGAGCTGCTCAAGGCAATCGAATCCATCGTCGTTACTCCCATGACCAATCCCGTCGAAGTGCACGCGCTTGCCATGTTGTGTGGCGCGGAAGGCGCGGAAGCAGAGTGGGGAACAATCCTGGCAAGCCTGGGCATCGATGAAGCCGCGGTGCTCTCGCGCTTTAATGGCTCGAGCAATTTGCCCCGACGATTCACCATTACAGGCCGCAGCACTTCTCATGTACGCCATCGCGCCAAATACCTCGAGGTCCCGATGCCTGAAGACCGCGCATTTGTTTTCACCTGCAATGGCCACGAGCTCGGATCACGCGCGCGTACCTTGAAGGAATTCGTCACCCTGCAAGCGCGATTACCGGCAGCAGCTCTGGAAGCTCATGCGCGGCGCGGCGATTTTTCCCGCTGGATTAGAAACGTTTTCGGCGATGAACCTCTCGCTGTTCAAATCCGGCAGGTGGAAAAAGATTTTCGGCAGGGCCGGATAGCAAATCTACCAGAAGCGCTCGCCGCGCCCATCCATCAGCGCTACGAAATGAAGAGCTGATCCTGCACAGGGCAAAAGTCATCCCTACATGCACGAGCGCGAGTGTCAGTGCGCGTGATAACATCCGGAGAAGCATGAAGAGCATCGTGACGCTGACGGTAAATCCCGCGATCGAGGTCGCGGCGTCCGTACCGAAGGTTTTTCCGGATCACAAGCTGCGCGGCGGGATCGCGCGGCGCGATGCCGGCGGCGGCGGACTGAATGTTTCTCGCGCGATCCGCCTCCTGGGCGGGAAATCCCTCGCTTGTTATTTCGCGGGCGGCCCGAGTGGAGACATGCTCGAGGCATTGCTCGAGGCCGAGACGCTTCGACATCGCCGTCTCCCGATTAAAGGATGGACGCGTGAGAACTTCACCGCCACCGAAGAGGCGACCGGTTCACAGTATCCCTTCGTCCTACGTGGTCCGACGCTTTCGGAAAAAGAATGGCAACGCGGCTTGGATCTGCTCGAAACTGAGGCTGAGCAAAACGCTGCGGCCATGGAATTGATCGAAACCCGCGGATGCGAAGCAGTCGTCGTGTCGTTAGGCGAGAGGGGCGCTTTGCTGGCATCGCGCGAAGGCTGCGAGCGTTTCGCTTCGCCCGACGTCGAAGTGCAGAGTCGCGTCGGCGCCGGTGATTCCATGGTGGCAGGTATCAGCCTCGCGTTGTCGCGAGGTGAAAGCTTGCGGGAAGCGGTGCGCTTTGGGGTCGCAGTCGGCGCCGCCACGGTGATGAAGCCGGGAACGGAGCTGTGTCGTCGAGAGGATGCAGAGCGTCTTTTCCGCCAGATGACAACTGGCACTGAGGCTCGATGAAAATCCAACTTGAGCCGCCGCCGACGCCGTCAATGACGAAGGCTGCCAATCGCCCGCACAGGACGACCGAGCCAAAACTGAGACATGAGCCGCCGCATCGTCGCTTTTGGGAAAAGACGGTAAAAATCGCACGACGCGGGACAACGCTGATCGCTCTTCTCGCCATCGCCGGGATCGTGCTCCACCTGGTTCTGCGATTCGGCTTTCGCGCGACAGCCGCAACGACTCAAATCCCCTTGCTCACGGTCCTCGCGCTCGGCGGGATTCCTCTCGTTTATGAATTGCTAAAAAAGCTTTTGCATCGCGAGTTTGGGTCCGATCTCCTGGCCGGCATTTCCATCGTCACCTCGGTGCTCCTGGGCGAATATCTCGCCGGCTCGATCGTTGTCCTCATGCTCTCGGGCGGAGAAGCGCTCGAAAATTACGCTCTGCGCAGCGCTTCCTCGGTGCTCGGCGCACTCGCTAAACGAATGCCTTCGCTCGCTCATCGCAAGCGAGACTCCGAAATTGCGGACGTCGCGCTCGATCAGATCACGGTCGGCGACGCGCTGGTGATTTATCCGCACGAAATCTCCCCAGTCGATGGCGTCGTGATCGAAGGCCACGGCGTGATGGATGAATCCTATCTTACGGGGGAGCCATTTCAGATTACCAAGACTGTCGGCTCAGCTGTGATCTCCGGCGCGATCAATGGCGAAGCGGCGCTGACCATCCGAGCGACCAATCGCGCCCAAGATTCGCGTTACGCGAAGATTATGGAAGTGATGCGCGAGTCAGAAGAGAAGCGCCCACAGCTTCGACGGCTCGGCGATCAATTGGGCGCCATCTACACGCCGGTGGCGGTGGCGGTCGCGATCGGCGCGTGGGCCATAAGCGGTGAAGCGGTTCGCTTTCTCGCCGTCCTCGTGATCGCGACACCTTGTCCACTGTTGATCGCGATCCCGGTCGCAATCATCGGCTCGATTTCGCTCTGCGCGCGCCGGGCAATCATTGTCAAAAGCCCCGTCGTGCTCGAACAAATCACCGAGTGTAGAACCGCGATTTTCGATAAGACCGGAACGCTGACCTATGGCGAGCCGAAACTGACCGAACAACTCATCGCCTCGGGCTTCGCGCAAAAGGAAGTGCTGACGTTCGTCGCAAGCCTCGAACGCTACTCGAAGCATCCGCTCTCGGGAGCGATTCTCGCCGCGGCGGAAACGGAAGCGCTCCAGCTCCTGGAGGTCACCGAAGTAATTGAGCCGCCCGGCCAAGGATTGCGCGGCACCGTTTCCGGTCATCAATTGGAAATCACGAGCCGCAAAAAACTCCTCGCGCAAAATATCGCGGGCGCTGATCAGCTTCCGCCGCCCGCTGGCGGACTCGAATGTGTGGTGGCGATCGATAACCGCTACGCGGCGACCTTGCGTTTTCGCGATGCGCCGCGCGCGGACAGTCGATCCTTCGTCAGCCATTTGGGTCCTGAGCATCAGTTTCAGCGGCTAATGATTCTATCGGGAGATCGCGATTCAGAGGTCCGCTACCTGGCTGAACAAGTGGGCATCACGGAAGTTTACGCCCAAAAAAATCCGGAAGAAAAACTCGGCATCGTCCGCCAGGAAACAGCCGCGGCCAAAACGCTCTACGTCGGCGATGGTATCAACGACGCGCCGGCCATGATGGCGGCCACGGTGGGCATGGCGATGGGACAGAATAGCGACGTGACCACGGAAGCGGCAGGCGTGGTGGTCCTGGATAACTCGCTCAAAAAAGTGGACGAGTTCATGCACATCAGCCGCCGGATGCGTTCGATTGCGCTCCAGAGTGCGGTCGGCGGAATGCTTCTGAGCATCGGCGGTATGGCGTTCGCGGCAATGGGCTATCTCATTCCGGTCGAAGGCGCGCTTGTGCAGGAGGTAATCGATGTCCTGGCGGTGCTGAATGCATTACGGGCTGCATTTCCTCCTAAAGTAATCTCGCACCTATGAAGCTGCTCGAAACTTCGCGCGCCATGAGCACTCCGGTGACCGCGAATACGGCAATGCCCAGATATTCAAGGAGCTATCGCCCGAGTTAGGAATTGTTTTGAGTTAGAACGTCCGAGAGAACCCAGTTTATTTCAGCGGTAACAGTGCCTTATTCCATCGGGCTTTCGTTGGCCAGTTTCGGTTTACCCCGATGCTGACGCGAAACACGCGCTCGACGGAGTTTCCACATATCCGATCGCGCCCGGCCAGGGCGTGGTGTTCGACGCGATCATTCCGCATCCAGGGAAATATCCGATTGTCGATCATAATATGCGAGACATGATGATCGGCGCCGCGGGCGAGCTGCACGTCACACCCTGAGACTCGCGGTTACTTCTCGGCGCCAAGATCTCCGGAACGCGCATACCAGGTGCACTTTCCTACCGATTAAACGGCTGCTATGATCGACCTTCACGTTTCGCTGAGGTGGCGTATACATGAGTATGAATCGCCACACGATCGATCGCCGCGTTGGCATTGGCCATGTCCACCTCAAAGTGTCTGACCTCAAACGCGCGCTGGATTTCTACTGTGGCGTCCTGGGCTTCGACCTCACTCAACAGTGGGGGAGCACGGCGGCGTTTCTATCTGCCGGAGGCTATCACCATCACATCGGTCTCAACACTTGGGAAAGTCTCGGTGGTTCGCCACCGGCCCAAGGAACGACCGGCTTGTTTCATCTCGCCATCCTTTACCCTGATCGCGCTCAACTCGGCGATGCTTTGCGCCGGCTGATCGCCGCAAAAATTCCGCTCGTGGGCGCGAGGGACCACGGCGTGAGCGAAGCGCTTTATCTACGTGATCCCGACGAAAACGGCGTCGAACTCTATCGTGATCGACCACGCGAAGAATGGCCGCGCACGCCCGACGGCGAGCTCGCCATGTTCACACGGCCGCTCGATGTCGAAGCTTTGCTTCGCGAAGCCGCTAATCGTGCCGATCATTAACTAGTCACGCGGCGTTGCAGCGCGCGCGTTCTTCTTTTGAGAAGGATCCGAAGTAATTGAGTCCGCATCTATCCAGCCAGCTTCAGCTTTCACTCGTTAGGCTGCGGCGGGGCGGCGCGAGTTCGTTGCGGATCTTGCTTACGATTGCGTCGATTCGCTCCACCGGCACGTCGATGTCTTGCAACAAAGCTTCCGCCAGCGCTGCCGCGGATTCGGCTTCGTCGTAACGGATGATGGCCGCGCCGGCCTGCACGAATGCTTCCGATTGATTGATGTATTCGGCGCGGGTGATGATCCGCACCAGTGGCGCAACCTCCCGCGCCGCCTGGACGATACGCAGGCTGATGTCGGCGTGTGGCACCGTGACGATGAGGTAAGCTGCAGCATCGAGCCGGGCCGCGCGCAGGATGTCCGGTCGCGCGGCGTCGCCAAAGAGCGCCTGCTTTCCGCGCTGTTGAAGTTCAAGGACAACGTCGACATTTGTTTCGAGGATGATAGGATTGATCTCGAACTCGGCGAGCAAGCGCGTGACCGTTTGTCCGACGGGGCCGTAGCCAACCACGATCGCACCGGAATCTTGCTGCATACGTTTGGCCGCCATAACGTTCGCGCGTGCGCCAAGTTTCTCGTTGCGTGTCGCGATCCAGGATAATTTCGAAAGCCGCGGCTCCAGCGCGAGCACCCAGCGGAAGATGACAGGATTCAGGCCGATGGAGATAATGGCAGCGCCGACCACCACGTTGTGACCGATAGCCGGCACGAGGCCGAGGGATTTTGCCATCTCAGCGACGATGAACGAAAACTCGCCGATCTGCGCGAGACCGGCTGCGAGGGTGAGCGCTGTTTTCACCGCATGCCCGCTAACGATCACGATCAGGAAGGCGAATAATGGCGTCACCAAAAGAATGACGCCGAGCACGCCGATGAGCAGCCCCGGCGCCGCGATCACGGCGCGCCAATCAAACAGCATCCCGACCGAGACGAAGAACAGCACGGCAAAGACGTTGCGCATCGGCAGAACATCAGCGCCGGCCTGATCGCTCACCTTCGATTGCCCGACCACCATGCCGCCGAGGAACGCACCCAACGCCATGGAAGCGCCAAACGCCACGTAAGATACGGTCGCCACGCAGATCGCCATCACCAGCACCGCTAGCGTGAACAGCTCAGTCGAGCGCAGCCTTGCCAGACGCAAGAGCAGCCACGGAACGAAACGCGCACCACCGAGCATCATGATCGCGACGAGCAACGCGAGTTTCCCCAGCGCGATCACAACGGTCTGGCCGATATTCGACGCACCACCGGTGCCAGCCACAGCCGGCACTAACACCAGCACGAGCACCGTGACGATGTCCTGCACCACCAGCCAGCCGATCGCGGTGTGTCCTTCGGGCGTCTCGACGATCCCGTGATCGAGTAACGCGCGCAGCATAACGACCGTGCTCGCCACAGAGACGGCGATGCCGAGAATCAAACCGCTTTGCCAGCTCCATCCGATCAACACGGCCAGACCCATGCAGGCGAGGGTGGCGGCCGTGCTTTGCGCGAGCGCGCCGGGAATGGCGAGCGAGCGCACCGCGAGCAAATCCTTGAAGCTGAAGTGCAGACCGACCCCGAACATCAGCAGGATCACACCGATCTCCGCGAGTTCGGATGCAATCTTGGCGTCGCCGACAACCCCTGGCGTGTGGGGGCCAATCAGCACCCCGGCGATGAGATAGCCAACGATTGGCGAAAGCCCGAGCCGCCTGGCGATTAATCCGAAGAGCAACGCCGCGCTGAGCGCGAGCGCAATCGTCGTGATTAAAGGAATCTCGTGCATGACTTGTCCGCGACTTCAGTGTGAAGTCGCCTCAACTCACTAGACGCGGAGTGACACCTTATCCAACGCCGTCAACAGATTCCCCGTGGCTCTCTCGATTGGGCCGTTCTACGCCGAGCGTCCATCCTGGAGGGTCGCTCGCGGGAAAAGAATCTTCGAGGTCGGGTCGATCTTGCGCTCGGTTTCATCTTCCCGCACTTCGCGCCGCGTCTCGTCTGATCGGGTATCACTTGGTCTTTCGCGGCTCATGGTTGCCTACTCGGCCACTGGCAACCTGCCATACTGCCCAAGACTTTGCCGTACCGGAACCGATCGGCCGCACAGTCAACGCTGCGCGTTTTGTAAACTTTGACTATCCGTTATTCGGCATTCTGCTCCGCCTAATGATTTGCGGGCGCGGCCATGTCCTTCTCATCTGTCAGCGTGATCGGAAATGCGCTGCGTTTGCGCACGCTCAATCTGAAAGGGTGACGAGAACCCTCGCGCGAGGCGCTGGTTCCGTACATTCTTGCAGCCCGATCTGCCGAATTATTTGCGAATGACCTGGTCGCTTGCGCGAGCTGAATCGCGCCGCCGCAACCCCGTGGTGAAAGATAACGGTAAACTATACGTTTGATCGAATCACAGTCTTATTCGAATCAACTATGGTGCGTAGAGTCTCTTTGCCGAGACGTATCAACCCTCTCGTCCAAAAACTAATATGCCAACTACAACATTGAAGACTTCAGACGTAGCGCGGAACGCTCGGGTGGTGCGGATATCGCGACCTCCAGCAGCAAGCCGGCCACATCGACAACGCGTTGCGTCGCCCGCCACGGTGTACAAATCGCCGAGCAAATGGACAGTCGTCGCCGCATTTATCGTTGCGGTGGCGCTGCATGCGGGCGCTGTAATGTGGGTGGAGATGCCGCAGGAAAAACCGCCGGTCGAAGTCGGCGCGCCTGCTCCCATCCATTCGGTGGACAAGGTGACCTTCGAAACCGACTCCGCGCGCTCGGATTTTGGCTACGCCAGCTCGCCGCGCTGGATAGGTTAGGTCTATGCCATGGCTTGGCTCTTTCGGGATCGGAGGAGCACGCGTTTCTCGTCCCGAGCACCACGGTTAGGAGCGAAACGAAAGCGCGAACGGCAGTCGTGTCAGCTGCCTGACGAGCGGCGGGCCCAATCACGCTGTAGTCGACGGCAACCGAATGAACATGATGAGCTTGCTCAACTCGCGCAGCCAGAGCACCGAACTCGCAACAATCGCGCAGAGCAGCCAATCAGCACTCGTTAGGCTGACAGTCGAGAACGATTTTTGCAAGAACGGCACGTAAATCACAGCTAGCTGCAACACAAAAGAGACGCCGAGTCCGATCCAGAGCCAGTGATTGCAGAACAAACCGTGGAAGGCGCTGCGCGTATCGGAGCGCGCGTTAAAAACATTAAAGATTTGAAACAGGATCAGCGTGGTGAATGCCATTGTTTGTGCGTAGCGCAGATCGCCTGCGCCTTCGATCAAGCCGCCCGGCAGTGACGCATCGAAAACGGCCAGTGTGCCACCGGCCATGATTGCACCGACAAAGAAAATGCCGCGCCACATTCGGGCGGTGATGACTCCTTCGCCTCGCGGGCGTGGTGGGCGTTGCATCAAATTTTCGTCCGCAGGGTCAACGCCGAGCGCGAGTGCAGGGGCGCCGTCGGTCACGAGATTGATCCAAAGAATTTGCGTGGCGAGCAGTGGCAACACGACCGCGCCGCCATGTGTTTCCAAGCCGATCGTCTTGCCGAGTAGAACGCCAAAGAACATCGTCATCACTTCGCCGATGTTTGAGGACAGCAGATAGCGCAGGAACTTGCGGATGTTGGAGAAGATCGCGCGGCCTTCTTCAACCGCGGCGACGATCGTGGCAAAGTTGTCGTCGGTCAGGACAACGTCCGCGGCCTGTTTAGAGACATCGGTGCCGGTCACGCCCATGGCCACGCCAATGTCTGCACTTTTGAGCGCGGGCGCGTCGTTCACCCCATCGCCCGTCATGGCAACGGTCGCGCCGATGCTTTGCAGCGCATCAACGATGCGCAGCTTGTGCTCCGGGTTGACGCGGGCATAGACCGAAACATCTCGGACAGTCCGCGCGAGCGCCTCATCCGGCATTTTTTCCAACTCAACGCCTGTCACGGCGAGCGCATCTGTCGTTATGCCCAATTCAGCGGCGATAACAGCGGCTGTTTTTGGATGATCGCCGGTAATCATCATCGTGCGAATGCCGGCGCTTCTTGCACGCGCGACAGCCTCCTTTGCTTCTTCACGGGGCGGATCGATCATCCCGATCAATCCGAGGAAAACGAGCTCCTCCTCGAGATGCTCATCGACTTGTTCGCGATTAAGCGCGTCCGCGGCCAGCGGGCGCCCTGCCACGCCTAGCGTGCGCAACGCGTCTCCAGCCAATTTCTCGTTTGTCTGCAAAATCTCTTCGCGGCGCACATCGCTCAAAGGGCGCCTGCTTTCGCCAACACGCTCTAAAACGCAGCGGGCGAGCAGCACGTCTGGGGCGCCTTTCGTGAAGACCAGCAACTCTTCCGCGCGCTCTACGTCAGTGTTAATCGTCGTCATCAATTTTCGCTCGGAGGAGAACGGCACCTCGCCGATCCGCTCGAAGCGCGCGTCGAGTGCTTCGTCCGTCAGACCGGCTTTCCGCGCGGCAACAAGCAGCGCGCCTTCCGTGGGGTCGCCGTGGACGATCCAGCGACCATCGTGTTTCTGAAGGACAGCGTTGTTGGCGCGATCGGCGATCGTGAGCGCTCGCTGCAACTCCAGGCGAAGAGCGCCATCCAGCGATGCGCCGCCGTGTACCTTCACATCTCCCACTGGCGCGTAACCGATGCCGGTAAAATCCACCCGGCCGCTTGCAGTAACGACAGTGCGGACCGTCATCTCGTTTTTTGTCAACGTACCCGTTTTGTCAGATGCGATCACGTTGGCCGAGCCCAGCGTTTCCACCGCGGCCAGATGGCGAACGATCGCGCTACGCTTCGCCATCCGCTGCACACCAAGCGCAAGGACCGCAGTCACTACCGCAGGCAATCCTTCCGGCACCGCCGCAACTGCCAGCGCGACACCAAGAATGAGCACATCGAAGAGCGCGGAAATTCCGCGTACATGCTCGACCAGAATGATCGTGCCGATCATCACCACGGCGATGATGATGACGAGCAGGCCGAGCATCTTGCCGACGCGATCCAATTCTGCCTGCAGCGGCGTGGTTTCTTCCGGTTGCGCTTTAAGCAGCCCAGCGATTCTTCCCATTTCCGTCTGCATTCCCGTTGCTGTGACGACGGCTTTGCCGCGCCCGTAGGTCGCCGCGGTGCCGCTGAAGACCATGTTGCCGCGATCGCCGACCCCGGCGTCGGCGTTCAGCGGATGCGTATCTTTCGAAACAGGAAGACTCTCGCCGGTAAGGGCGGCTTCAGCGGTTTGCAGCGCAGTGGATTGAATCAGGCGCGCATCGGCCGGGATGGTGTCGCCTTCTTCAATGAGCAGGATGTCGCCGCGCACTAATTCCGTCGCGGGAATTTGTCTGTGTTGTCCATCGCGTAAAACCGTTGCCTGATCGGCCGACATCTTGCGCAGCGCGGCCACGGCGGACTCGGCGCGAGACTCCTGGATAAAACCCATAAGCGCGTTGAGCAGCACGACCGCGAGAATGGTGATCGCCTCATAAGGCAGCGCTGATTCGCGTTCCATTAGCCAAAGCGCGAAGGAAATTGCGGCGGCGATTAGCAGCAGAATCACGAGTACATCGCAAAACTGGCCGAGAAACTTCCTCCATCTCGGCACCGGCTTTTCCGCCGTCAATTCGTTAGGCCCGTCACGTTGCAGCCGTGCGTGCGCTTCCGCTTCACTTAACCCCCGCTGGGTGTCCGAACCGAGTGCGGCGACGGCGACGCCCGCCGATTCCTGATACGGTGGAACACGATTAGCTGCTGTCGCAGTCACATTGAGCGTGCGCTTTGCGTCACTTCTTCGTATCCGTCCATACCCAGTCGCGAATCTCCGGCGGATCTTCCAAACGCGCTCACTTTTTTGCCTTTGGAATCATTTGGACGGGCATCTGACTCAGTTTGTGATAAAGCCGGCTCTTGCGGCGTAAAGGCCACCAATCATAAAGATATATTTCCATCGGCCGCCACATTGCGACCCAGCCAGCGATCGTCAGACTCTCTCGCACAATACGGGCCCAGGTTCCTTGAACGTCGCCGAGCAAGAGCTTGCTGGTAACAAGGCAAGCGACAAGGAACAACAATCCTATAAGCAGGCTGGTACGGCCGCGTCTCATCAGACGCCGAAAGGCGAGATGATTAAGATTAGCGCGGTAGGAAAAGTAGTTGTGGATACTATTTCGCACCAGCTCTGTGCGATCTTCTGCAGGGCATTCCTGCAAATAAATCCGCAGTGTTAACGCCTGGTCGGGCCGGTACTCTTCCGACCAAGAGACGATAAATTCTTCGACATCATCGCTTAAATCTTTGTTCTCAAGCGGGGATGGATCCATCGAGTTGAAAAGCTGGCTGATATCGCGCAACTCAAGTTCGATGACGCCTGAATGCTTTTGCTTGAGCGCGCTGCTACCGGATGATGAAAGAGAATGCATGGCCAATCGCGGGCTCGATTTGACGGGGATAGACGCGGCTAATCAAATCGTGGCATCATAGTTAAATCCTATCGATTCATTCGAGTCTAAGTCTTAGTCAAACCTACATTTTTATGGAAGGTGTAAACATGAAAGGAGCACTAAGAATTCAAATGAACAGAATCACTGAATTTATTCTGCACGCACTTGATCTACTACTTCTAACCCTTCGTGTGGCTGTCCTAACGTTAGCCAGGCGCGTACGAATCCCTACACCAGTTCGCGGGTTCAGGCGACCGCTCTCTAACAATTTCGAGGGCATTTTGATCAATCATCAAGGTCACGTTCGTCGCGTAGCCCCTGCATACTCGCCTCGTGCAAACCCGTTTAAGTCGTCAAATCTTCTTCAGCAAAGGAATTTCACGTCATGATTGCTCTCATCCCGCACTTTTCAACGGGAGACAAGAACTCCAGCAAAACTAACAAAACAAAAATGAACGACGAAAACGACATCATCGTCACCACGCGGGACCATGCTGAACTCAGTTCAGTGATCGCCGTCACCGGCAAGGTCTCGCACCGAGTAAAATGGGAGCTGAGGTTGCTGGAGAACGAACTTAATCGCGCGCGAATCGTGGCTCCCGAAAAAGTCCCACCCGATGTCATCACAATCAATACTCGCGCCGAATTCCTTGATCTTGAAACCGGTGAACGCATGGAATTCACGGTCGTGTTGCCGATTGACGCGAACACCAACGACGGAAAGATTTCTGTCCTCGCGCCCCTTGGCACTGCAATGCTTGGCTATCGCGTTGGCGACGAATTTGTGTGGCATGTTCCGCACGGTTTGCGCCGGTTGAAAGTAATCAAGCTGCATTTTCAGCCTGAGGCGAGTCTTAAAAAGGCAGCCTGAGCCATGGTAAGCGTGCATCTCCCCATAACCTTGTTTCGATCGGGAAGAGTAGAATTATACTTTTGGTTGAAGAAGCTAAACTTATCGGATTACAACGAGAACAGAGATGAACACGCCAGTTCGCATTCTGGGCATCGCCGGAAGTCTTCGCCGTCGCTCATATAACCGTGCGGCGTTGCGTGCGGGGACGAAACTTCTTCACGAAGCGGCGACCCTCGACGTATTTGAACTCGATGGTATTCCGGGCTTCAACCAGGACGATGGGAGCGTCCATTGGCGGAATTGGCACGGCGCGTGCCCTGTACCATCTCCGCCAGATGATGGTTTTCCTGAACATGTTTCCGGTCAACGAGCCGGAGGTGATGATTGGCAATGCAGCGGATCGCTTCGATGCAAACGGCAATCTTACGGACGACATAACAAAAGATTACATCCGAAAGCTGCTTCAAGCGCATGTTGAATGGACCAGCCGAATTCAGAAGCCTGCGCCTGGATAAAGGCGATGAGCGTTTGCGCAGATTACGCGGCGGATTTGATCCATGGAACTTCATAGCGCCATAGCACGTTGGGAAAGTGAAGGTGGAGCAATCCCGCAAGTCCAGCGTTCGCGCAAACCAGAGAGCGAAAAGATCAAACCACTGGCGGTTCGGCGAATTCTGGTGCCGATCGATTTTTCACCTGAGTCGCTCAAAGCACTGCGATATGCAAAACGGCTGGTCGAACGATTCAAAGCAAAGTTACACATGGTGCATGTTGTGACTCCGCCGCTGGTACTTTTCCCGCAGCCGCGGCAGGTCTTGCCGCCGAACTTCACAGAAGAAATGGTCGGGAATGCGATCGACCGCTTCGAAGAAGTTGTAAGGGATTTTTCGCTCCCGTTGCGACATCGACATTACACGGTGCGCATCGGGCCGGTGGCACCCGAGATCAACGAAGTGGCGCGCATCACCCGAACAGACTTCATCGCGATTGCCACCCGCGGCTACAGCGGACTGAAGCGCGCTTTCTTGGGCAGCACGACCGAGAGCGTGGTGCGGAATGCGCCCTGCCCGGTGCTGGTTGTGCGAGAGAAGGATGGATCAACACAGCCGCGCGCGCGAAAGGGTCCGCTTCAATTTCGCAAAATCCTTGTCCCTCTCGATTTCTCCGAAGCTTCGCGACTCGGACTGGAATATGCCTTGAGTTTCGCGCAAGAATTCCACGCCACGCTCGTGCTTTTCCATTCGATTTTTGTCAGCGCGTATGTGATTGGGAACAAATACACTGCGCACCATGTACCGACGCTGATCGCGAACCAGCAAGAGTACGCAAGACGCGAGATGGAAGAGCTGCGCGAAGCGATTTTGCGCAAAGGCGGCGTAGCCGAGATAAAGATTGCAGTCGGGTCAGCGGTCGAACAAATCGGCAAGTACGTCAAAAAAGCTGGGATCGACCTGATCATCACCTCTACCCACGGCCGCACCGGATTGCGCCGCGGGTTTATGGGGAGCACGGCGGAACGCCTCGTGCGTCACGCGACGTGCCCGGTGCTCGTGGTGCCGAATCGAGCTGCCGGCAAGAAGATACGGGGAAAACGGGGGAGCTGATTACCAATCCCCGAGCGCAAGTTATGGCTGCGAACGGCGGCTGGTTTGCGGGTCACACATTCGTGCAAACCAGCATCGGTTGAATCAGACGAACGGACCGATGTCGCAACTGCTCAAAATACTTAAAGGCATCGCGATCTGCATCGTTGCCGCGGGCGTGACTCTCGTCGGGATTGGCAGGTGGAGCAGACTGCCATCGTTCGAAGGCCGCAGCACTTCTACTGCTTTGTCGGATACGACGGATACGCGCCTCGGAAAATCGATCACACCGCTGCTCGAAGCACACCGTGGTCTATCCGGCATTTATCTGTTGCCTGATTCACGCGATGCCTTTGCCGCTCGGGCACGCTTGGCGGAGATCGCCGAGCGCTCACTGGATGTTCAGTATTACATCTGGGAAAAGGACATGACGGGCACGTTGCTGTTCGAAGCCCTGCACGCGGCGGCCGATCGTGGTGTCCGAATCCGGCTTCTCCTGGATGATAACAACACTTCCGGTCTTGACCCCATTCTTGCAGCGCTTGGTTCGCACCCCAATATAGAAGTGCGACTGTTCAACCCGTTTGTAATTCGCAAGCCGCGGATTGGCTATCTGACGGACTTCTTTCGCGCCAACAGGCGCATGCACAACAAGTCATTCACGGCCGACAATCAGGTCACAATCATCGGAGGTCGCAACATCGGAGACGAATATTTCGGCGCGGCGGAGGGTTCGCTCTTTGTGGATCTGGATGTCATGGCGGTCGGTCCGATCGTTCACGAGGTCTCGAACGACTTCGATCGTTATTGGGCGTCTGCCTCATCGTATCCTCTGGATCGCATCATACGTCCCGTTGACCCTGCGAAACTCGCAGAGGTCAAGTCGGCTGCGGCTCGCGTCGAACACGATCCTGCCGCACTGGCTTACACCACCGCGATCCGCGATTCTCCTTTCGTTCGCGCAGTGGTAGAGAGGCGCCTCGATTTCGAGTGGGCCACCACGCACATGATTAGCGATGATCCGGCCAAAGGTCTCGGCCGGGCTCCGCCGGACAAACTTTTTCACGAGCAGCTAAGGGAAATGATCGGCGATCCCGTATCTGATCTGGAGCTGGTCGCCTCATATTGGGTCCCCGGCGATTCGGGGACGGAGCGTTTCATCTCGATGGCTGAGCGCGGCGTGAAGATCAAGGTGCTCACCAACTCGCTCGAAGCGGCCGACGGGCCGTACGCCTATTCTGGTTTTGCCAAGCGGCGCAAGGCACTACTCAAAGCTGAAATCACGCTTTACGAGATGCGGCGGTTGTCACCGGAAAAGGACGACAACAAACGCGCCGGTCCGCTCGGCAGCTCAGGTTCCAGCTTGCACGCGAAGACTTTTTCGGTGGATCGCTCGCGTTTTTTTGTTGGTTCGTTTAATTTTGATCCACGTTCTCGGAAGCTGAACACAGAACTGGGTTTCGTCATCGACAGCCCGGCTTTGGCGCAGAGAATCGAAGCGGCATTCCACGAGAGCATTCCCGCGAACTCCTACGAAGTGCGTCTGTCGAACACCGGAAAGTTGTATTGGATCGAACGCCGAGGAGACGAGCTGGCGCGACACGAAAAGGAGCCGGGCACGGGCTGGTGGTTGCGGGCCGCGGTTTGGTTCCTGTCGCTCTTACCGATCGAGTGGCTCTTGTGATTATGATCTGGGAACCACTCCGCGCAGGCGCAGCCAAATCTCAGCGCGCATCCCTCCGTTTCCCGTCGCCTGTCGCCGCTGAGGTTCTCATGCCGCGCGACTGAGACTCGGTTCAGCATTCAGGCAAATAACTCCGAATATGCATGTTCCGTGATGGCCAGAGCTGCCGGGTTTTTCACTCGCCGCTCTGCGGTGATCGCATAGAATTCCGTCCCGCACTCGTCGACATTCGCGATAACTCTCAGGCCCCAATGTTTCAGGACTTCTCGAGCAACCACGGTAGGCACGACCGTAAAGCCGCGTCCGGCCGTGGCACAAAAAACCATCAGCGCGGAGTCCTCGTACTCTCCGAGGAGACGAGGATGAATTCCCTTAGTATCGAACCAAGTCTCTAGCACCGCTCGTATGCCCATGTTTTCTGTCGGCAGCAATGCAGTAGCCCCATTCAAAGATTGTGGGAAATTGCGTCGGAGCTTCTTAGCGATCGCTGGCACCGCACAAAAAGTGACACCGGAACGTCCGAGCCGATGGTTAAAAGTCTTTGCTTTCAGGCTGCTCGAGGCTGGTCCATCAGCGAGCACAATGTCGAGCCGGTGCGCCTGCAATTGATTGACCAAAACCTCGATCGCCGCCATACGGCAAACGACATGAACCGGTTCGGAAAAGCGGATCACAGGTTTGAGGAATTCAAAACCCATCAGCTTGGAAATCGAGTCCGTCATTCCGACATTGAGTCGGAGCAAACGCCCGCCAGGGCGCTGTTTCACGGCATTCATCAACTCACGTCCCGCGGAAAAGATTTCGTCTGCGTAGGTAAGCACCAACTGCCCCATTTCGGTAAGCACGAGATTGCGGCCGCTGCGCTTGAAAAGCTTTTCGCCGAGCGAGTCTTCTAAAAGTCTGAGCTGAGCGCTGATCGAAGGCTGCGACACGTGAAGTTCGTCAGCCGCTTTTCGTACGCCTCCCTTTCTGGCGACGGTCCAGAAGTAGCGCAGATGATGAAAATTCAACCATTCCACGCTGGAAATCATACATAACGAAAACCTAACGGTCTAATCAAATATGAATCTTCGTCGTTTACGGCGCGAGCAATAGATTCTTTGCGTCAACCTAACTCGACCCATGATTGCACTGCTCACATATCCGACGAGTATCGAGTCCCCAGCTTTTCAGAAACGAACGGAAAACGATTCATTCTTTGAGCGGGTTTGGGCATTACATGGCGTCATCGCAGATCCAGCTTCGGAGGCTGGCGATGTGAAAAACGCGAAGCTATCTCTGCTGCGCACACTCAGGAAACCGAGAGTCTTCGAACGGTCCATCGGCCTCTGCAACGAGTCACCCCGAAGCGTGTCTTATTGCCGAGACGTTGCTGAGCGGCATCATCGGCACCCGGGTAAAAGAGTGTTGCATTTATGGGAGCACTCGATCATGCCGCCGCGAGATCCGTTAATCGATCGGCCTTGCTTCAAGTGAACAGATTTCTCCATTCAGTCCGGCTCACGCGCTTTGCAGCTACTGCTCTTCGCGTGGCTCTAGCGGCCGGTTTTTTGTCAGCTGTTGCGGATCGTTTTGGTCTTTGGGGAATGCCGGGTACACCGGGCGTCGCTTGGGGCGATTGGTCACATTTTTTGACCTACGTCGGCAGGCTGAACTGGTTTCTCCCCCCTTCACTCATATCGATCGTGGGCGCGATTGCCACGCTGGCCGAAACGGTACTCGCCCTCCTCTTATTGATTAACGCGTGGCCGCGCTACACCGCTCTCGCCAGCGGCGCCCTTCTCCTGCTCTTCGCTCTTACGATGACCTTCGCCTTAGGCATCAAAGCGCCTTTGGGTTACTCGGTCTACGTCGGGGCGACTGCGGCCTTTTATCTGGCTGCAACGGCAACGCTTCAACAACAGACGTGACCGCGGTGAGATGTTCCCCGATTATCCTAACGATTGGACATTCGACTCGCACGCTGGAGGAATTTATCGCGCTTCTCAAAGCACACGCGGTAACGTTGGTTCTCGATGTGCGGACGATTCCGCGCTCCCGGCACAACCCTCAGTTTAACGAGAACTCGCTGCCCGACTCACTGAAGAAAGCCGGCATTGGGTACGTTCACATGCCGGGTCTCGGCGGCCTGCGGCATGCCAAACACAACTCGGCTAACACCGGTTGGCGGAATGCATCTTTTCGAGGCTATGCGGATTACATGCAGACGCCGGAATTTGAGATACAAATCGAAGAATTGATTCAACTCGCGAAGGAGCACCGGATCGCATTGATGTGCGCGGAAGCGGTGCCATGGCGCTGTCATCGCTCCCTCATCGGCGATGCTTTAACCGTTCGCGGGATTCGCACCGAAGATATCATGAGTCTCAAGCTGCGCCGGCTTCACACGCTCACCCCCTTCGCGCACGTCCGAGGCAGCACCGTTACGTATCCGGCGGAGAATTCGTCGCGACCGAAGAAAAGAATATCGACTGGAAAGAAAGAGCGGACGCCCAGGACACAATGATCGCATACAAGACATCAAAGGATGCGAGAGTTTTGTTTGTCGGGATTAATCCACATCCCGGTTCTTATCGGCGTGGCGTTCCGTTTTCAAACAACAAGATGTTTTGGTATTTGCTCAATCGCGCCGGCTTACTCCAGGAAACAGAAGGGGATCTGAGAAACGACCAATTACTCAAGGCGATGTACGATAAGAAATTCGTGTCGAAATACAGGCTGAACTTCGTGAACCTCGTGGACCGTCCGACAATTGACGTGACGAAGTTGAAGAAAGGCGAGGCGGAAGCAGGGATAAAACGGGCGTTAAGAATCGTTCGGAAGTGCAACCCGCGAGTGGTTTGCTTTATCGGGAAAATTGCCTTCAACACATTTTACCAGAGTCGGAAATGTGATTGGGGTTGGCAGACGAAGATTTATAACGCCAAGGTTTATCTGATGCATTTTCCTATTCGAGGCCCGGCGTCGATTCGCGTGAATGAGTTGAAAGAATTGAAACGAGCGAGCAACGGATCTTAACCTCGTCTGAATTCACCACGCATCGCGGCCGCCATCTTCTCACCTCTCCATTCGAATCAAGGAAACCACCCACGGATTGCGCAGATTCCTCCGATTATGAAGGCCGGCCTCAACCAAATCTGCGTGAATCTGCGAGATACGGAGACAGAATAAGAACAGACGTATTAGTTCGGAATCAATGGATTTACCGCACTTATATGCGCAGGGGAGAACCGCATCTGCTCTGAGCACAACTGCAGCTATAACGCCGATTAAACCGTAGGGACGTACGGCACCACGGAATAGTTATGTTTGCGCCAGGCATTGATCCCGCCGCCCAGCGGCCGCACTCGTGTGATGCCGCGCTTGCGCAGCAGCAGGGCCGTGCGCGCGCTGGTGACTTCGTTCGGGCACGAGCAATAAAGGACGATGTCACGATCACGCGGAATCTCCATATGCCGACGTTCCAGCTCATGCAGGTGAACATGCAACGCTCCTTTGATGATGAACGGATCGTTGCGAAGATCGGCGGCGGAGCGCAAATCGACCACGAGCAAATCCTCGCCCGCCTCAAGTTTTCGGTGGAGCTCATCTACGCTGATGCGTGCCACGCGTAACTTTCGCAGGAGCCGTTGTCGCTGAAAGTATTTGTAGCCGATGTACGCGCCGAGCAGCGCGACCAGCACCACAATCGCGCTGTGACCGATTTGCCCGAGCGCGTGCAGAATCCCCAACAACTGATGGCTGAAGATAAATCCGAGACCGCCGATAACGGCGGGATAGAGAAGAGAACCCAAGCCATCGAAGAAGAGGAAGCGCCGAATTGGGACATGGAAAATCGCAGCCAAGGGAGGCATCACCGTGCTCAGCCCCGGAACGAAGCTGGCGCCGACAATCGCGCTCATTCCGTAGCGGGAGAAAGTGTCCTGCGTGCTGCGAACGCACGAATCCGGCTCGAGCGAAATGCGGCAAAGAAGCCCGAGAACGCGAGTGCCGTAGATGCGTCCAAGCTCATACCAAATGAGATCGGCGAGCAGACCACCGAGTGCAGCCGAGCCCAGCATGACGGCCCAATGCATTTCGCCGGTGGCGACCAGCGCTCCGGCAGCGAGCAGAAACGGAATGGCGGGAAGGGGAAATCCGATCTGCTCGATGAAAACTATGACGAAGAGAATCAGAGCACCGTGGCGGACGAGGAAAGCGAGCGTTTCATTCATCACGACGCTTCAATTTTAGTTCGATGGAGGTGAAGCACCCAGCATTTGTCAACCGGTTTACGCCAGACGCTTTCGAACTCATCGCCGCCCCACTTCCTTCGAGAGCGGGGGCCGGTGATACGACGCGCCCGGCCGGGCGCTGATCATGCCGATGCTGCCGCTCAGGTCGACTTCGTGAATGCCATCTGGGGCCGTCTAGATAATGATTCCGCGTTTTTCCAAACAATGGGCCACGTCTTCCACACTGGCATCGGGCAGAATCGTGCCATCGATGTTGAGGGTCGGACTCTTACTCTGGCCAGAGGCCGCCTCCACTTCCTTCAGGTAGGCAGGATTGGTCGTCACATTCTTAATCTCGTAAGGAATGTTCAGCTCGTTCAGAAAGCCCATGACGGCGGCCGACCAGGGACAGCCGGATTTCCGGTAAAGGGTTATTTTCATGTTAATCGTGCTTCATTTCGCAGATGGACGGCGACGAGGGCTCAACGACGCTCGAATGATACGGACAGATGCTGTTGCTTCTTCCCGAAAGGAAGACAGTCATGACGGTGGCGGTGATGTTCATGCTTGCACCACGATAACCAGAAAAGCGCGGCGGAGTATGCAATACGCCAACAGGAACAAGCTAGCAATAAGCCAGGGTATCCGTGGCGCATCGAAGAACCGGGCGGTATCGGCGTAACACCGGTACGAAGCATTGTGCTGCACGCTATTCGATGTGGTTTACTTTTTGTCGCCGGCTTCAACGATATCGAAGCGCGAAGTTGTCGTTTTTCCTAGCCAGGTAATCCCCCTGTTTCGAGTGACGGGGTTCGCTCCGTATCCCGATTCACTACATAGCATAATCCTATCGAAACGATCTAATCTGAGTCTTAGTTACAAGCCCAGCCGGACTATAAACTAGTGCCATGACCAAACCAAAAAAGAACCAAAAACAGAAGAAGCTTCCCATGCTTAAGATCATTGCAATTACCATTACCACCGTCGCCCTAGCGGCGTTCACAACCGTTCACGCCCAGACCGCGCCCGCAGCCGCCCCGCCTAATGATGCTCAGATCGCCCAGATCGTGCTCACGGCCGATACGGTTGACGTGGATTACGGCAAGTTGGCCGTGAAAAAGACGAAGAACGCGGAAGTGAAAGCTTTCGCTGAGACCATGATTCGCGATCACACTGCTGTAAACGACAAGGCGGCTGCGCTCGCCAAAAAAATCAACCTGACGCCGGAAGCGAGCGACACCAGCAAGAGCTTGAAATCCGACGGCGACAAAATGCTGGCGAAGCTAAAGGGAATGCACGGCGCTGAGTTCGATAAGGCTTACGTCGACAACGAAGTCACCTATCACACATCAGTCATTGGTGCTCTCAACACGGTCCTGCTGCCAAACGCCAAGAACGCGGAACTGAAGGCGCTCCTGGAAAGCGGCAAACCGATCTTCGAATCTCATCTGGAGCACGCGAAGACTCTTCAGAAATCGCTAAACAAATAAATGCAAGACCGCAACACGACCCTTGAGCCGCACCCCAAGTCCGTTCCATGGAGAGCGGACTTCGGGGCTGCGGGGCTTCTTACAATGAGCCAGCCTACGTTGCAGCGCGACCGCCAGGGGGTCGATTACGGAGAAGAGCAAAATGTGCAAAGGCTGCACGCGGCCGTTCAGCACGAGAAACCGGACGGACGTGTTAGGATCAAGCCCTTCTCGCTCTGGATTCTAGTCATTTGCGGGTTCGTCTTCTTATTGGCAGGATTTTTTTCGGGCCGCCACGGCGCCGACTTTACCGCCACGAACGTGGATCAGCGCAACCCGCCGGCAGCCCAGTCGAATCCGCAGGCTGTTCAAACGGGCACTGCTTCTGCCAGCGCCGTCCAGAGCACGGTCGCAGAGGCCAACGCGCCGTTGGTCGTGTATGTGGCCATGAAAAACATGAAATTTTCTCCCGCGACAATTGAAATTAAAAAAGGAGATACCGTGGAATGGAAAAACGATGATATCACGCCGCATACGGCCACGTCGGCCACGTTCGATTCTGGGTCAATCGCTTCTGATGCCGTCTGGCGACATACCTTCACGGAAGCAGGAAATTTTCCCTACACGTGTACATTTCACCCGGTCATGAAGGCGACGATCATCGTCAACTAACTGGACGTTACGAAACAAAGAAATGATGCGGAGTAACAAACGCGCGCCACGACGCACAGCGGAAAAAGATATCGAGGAATTCATCCCGGCTGCCGAGAGCGACGAGGCAACCAGAAAGCCAGCGGACCAAAGTCATAAAACGGAAGGCGAGTCGATCAGGTGCGCCACTCCGCCGCGCTAACTTGTCTGAAATCGAAGACTAACAATTGAGCTAACGGTGCAACCGGTTTCCCAGCTGAGTTGTTTGCAGCTAAGGTTCGCGAAAATCTTTGGGATCTCGATTGGGGCAAAAATGAGCCTTCGCAGCTACGGTATCAGCTACGTTTTGAGGAGCTCATTTTGCGTAAGTTCTTCAATCACCGAGAGATGGTGTGCACCGTGCAGGACTTGAACCTGCAACCCAGTGATTAAGAGTCACTTGCTCTGCCAATTGAGCTAACGGTGCAAAAACCTTCTTACGAGGCTAATCCTGCACAAGCGTGTACTTTCGTGCCGGCAAAATCCGTAACATAAAATCTGTCGTTGTGCCAGCAATGAGCCCGTGAAGAATCGGAGCTATTCATGTGAGAAGAAAAATCCGCGAACGCTGCTAGTCGTCCTGACTAGCAGGGAATCCAGGGAGCGCGTTACTCCAGATTCAGGTTCTCCCAATGGATCTGGATGGCATTCCAAGCTGTGTTACAAAATTCCTGTAATTGGTACCGGTAGTTAAAGGCCACGTTACCCGAGCGATCGAGGCCAACGACAGCGGTGTAGAGATTAGGGCCACCCTCGCTGTAATCGATAAGGTAGTTGTTTAGCGCGTCTTCGTAAACGCTGCTGCAGAAGGGGCTATAGACACTTGGCTCAGGATAATAATGCCAAACCTCGGTAGCTGTGTGAGCATGCAGATCGAGCTGATACTTGCGAGGAGCGCTGTAATTGCGTGTTTCTCCTGGGGGCTGTTGAAAATCGCTGCCAGTTCCGTCGTCGAACAGCAGCAGTTCATCTCCCGGCACCGACAGCGCGTGTTGCCCGATCGGCGGCAATGTGCCCGGAAGCAAAGTAAGAGAGAACTGACGTAGAGAAGAGAAGCGATACCAGTACTTTGTGGGGTCGCCCAGAATCCACTTAATGATTCCAGAGTCGTAATCGAGTGCGATAACAAAATTTTCGCGACTGGAGACGATTAGTGAGTTGTCAGAACTGCGGTAGGCACAGGCGTTATTGTGAAACCAATCGTTAGGCGCGGGATACACGAACTTGTGCGGATCGTCGCCACCGGCAATCATTGCGGAGCTGATGATATCCGCCAGGTTCCAAGTCCGGAGCACAGTGCCGTCGGCGTCGACCTCCATGTTGACGCTCTCACTTTGATCAACGGTATCGAGGTCAAGGATCATTCCCTCCCTACCTGGGTCAATGTTGTGATGAAACCTGACGACACCAGCGTTGGCGTAGTCGGCCACTACGTATGTGCGACCATCGAATTCAGTGCGAAGCAGTTCAGTGCCGGAGGCAAGGTAAAATGCATTGTCGAACATCATGCAATTCGTGACCCCTACTCCCGCTGTGCCGACCCAACGGATTTCGGCGTCAGTGTCGATAATGATAGGCGTGGTAGGAGCGGCGGAGTTCTTCAGGAGAATAAAATCATAGCTCAGAGTCGTGCCTGGTAATGGCGACTGCACGACAGTGGGATGGGAGTAAGTGCCTCCATCATACCTGGGCGTCCTGATAAGCATGCTGAGTCTTTTTATCGGGTGAATTCGATCGCTGAAGCCGAGGTTAATTGTCACGCGATTTGCGCGGCCAGCATACAGCCCGAAGACCGGGATGGTGAGTCTGCCTGTATGAGAATCGAAATATCCTCGCGATTCCAAATAAGATCGCGCATACCGAACACTGATGGGCCGTGTGGCGGACCCGGTTTTCGGAAAGATCAGGAACTGTGCGAAATCGAATGCGTCGGTATCGTCGACATCGATCTGGACGAAACGGATGAATGGCGTTGGACCGTCGAACACCCGAGCAGAGAAATCGTGCAGTTGCGGTCGCGGGGTCGGTATGGCTCTCTGAGCTGTCGCGCTACCGAGCGATGCCAGCACAAAGAAAGTCGCCAGTATGGCAATCCGTTTAAGTTCCCTATTCGCCTCGTCCTTCATTGTTGTTGTAACTCGGTAATCGAATCTTTTGTTTTGCTGAGACTTAATTTTTGCCGTTTTCCGTTGCCCGAACCAGCGCAAGACTCCCGAACGCCCGGCTACTTGGAACAGTTGCGAATCTTTCGTGCCGCCAAATCGGCAGCGAATCCGATAGCATGAAATTGATTATTGTGCCAGACGGTTTCCGGAAAGCTTCGCTGCGAAATTGACAGATTTGGTTGTCAGACGGTTGGGCTCACCCGCGAACTATTCAATTGCTCGCGCAAGAAATTGCAACGCGTACATAGTCAAAAGACATTGGCGACGGTGCAGATCGCTGCAGTGTTACGTGCGCGACTAGCCGGCCGAATGATCTGAGTTTGGTACCTGCAAGCTTTGTGATAGCTATGCTTCAGGGTAACCGCAGCATGAATCTTTTATCGGTCAACGTCGGACTTCCGCGCGAAGTCGACTGGAAGGGGAGGATTGTTCGCACTTCCATTTTCAAAGACGCCGTCGCAGGTCGCGTTCGAGTATCGAGGCTAAATGTAGAGGGCGACCAGCAATCTGATCTGACTGTGCATGGAGGACCGGATAAGGCGGTTTACGCCTACGCATCCGAGCATTACCAGTTCTGGCGCACGCAGTTTCCTGGGATGGATCTCCCATGCGGCGTTTTCGGCGAGAACTTCACTACCACGGGCCTGCTTGAGGAAACAGTTGATATTGGTGATCGCTTTCGCATCGGCTCTGCTGAGTTCGTGGTCACGCAACCGCGAATGCCATGCTATAAGCTTGGCATTCGCTTCAATCGTTCGGACATGGTGAAACGGTTTCTGCAGAGTGGTCGCACCGGCTTCTACTTTGCGGTTCTCAAAGAAGGCGAAGTCGCGGCTGGCGATTCAATCGAGGCGCTTGAAAGAGATGAGCACAACATTTCGGTCGCCGACGTTGTGAATCTGTACCGCGAAGATGCAGGCAATCAGGATCTGTTGCGTCGCGCCAGCGAACTACCTTCACTTCCAAACAGCTGGAGAGAATATTTCCGCAAGCGGTTGGAATCCGGACAGCAAATGACAGCGCAACATTAAAGGTGTCCACCTTGGATCGTCTCGATCGGAGCCGTGGAACGATTTCCAAAAGGAACCGAGGAGACCCAAAGACTCTTGCGACGGATCTTTGCTTAAGGCGCGAGCTTAGTATGCCGCTTATAAAGCGCGCGCTATGCAGCAGCTCGTTTGCGTGCGGTGGCGTCCAAAATGCGCTTGCGCAAGCGAAGCGATTTTGGTGTCGCCTCGACGTACTCATCGGTGTCGATGTATTCGATGGCGCGCTCCAAACTCATTCGGAGGACACCTTCAAGTTGAATGCCCTTGCCGTCGCCCTGGCTGCGCATGTTCGTTAGGTGCTTTTCCTTGCATGGATTGACTGGCAAATCTTCTGGACGCCTGTTTTCGCCGACGATCATTCCTTCGTAAACATCTTCCTGGGGACCAATGAAAAGACGGCCGCGCTCCTGAATGTTGTTGAGTGCATAAGCCGTGCTGATTCCGGGCTCCATCGAAACCATCACACCCCGACCGCGACCGCCGATATCGCCTTTGAACGGCGCGTATTCGCGAAACAGATGGCTCATTATTCCCTCGCCGCGCGTCTGGTTCACGAAATCAGTCTCGAATCCGATCAAACCGCGCGTCGGCACGATCGCCTCGATTGAAACGCGCGAGGCGTGATGATGTATGGCGAGAATTTCGCCTTTGCGATTCGCGATGGATTGCAATACGTCGCCGAGATTTTCGTTCGGTAGATCTACGTACAGATTTTCGATCGGCTCAAGCAGCGCGCCGTCGTCACTTCGTCGAAGGATCACTTCGGGCCGCGAGATCATTAGTTCATAACCTTCACGTCGCATCTGCTCCACCAGGATGGCGATTTGCATTTCGCCGCGTGCATGGATCTCAAATGCGCCTGCGGTTTCGGTGTCGTTGACTTGAAGCGAAACGTTGCCCTGGGTTTCTCGAATCAGTCGCTCGCGAACATGTCGCGCAGTCACGAATTTTCCTTCGCGTCCCGCGAACGGCGAATCGTTAACGAGAATATGCATGCGAATCGTCGGCGGATCGATGTCGACGAACTGAAGCGGCTCGCGCTCTTCGCGATCGGTCAGCGTTTCGCCGATGTAAACGTCTTCACAGCCAGTAAGCCCAACGATGTCGCCG